>NICF_comb_assmDRAFT_10000153_pt1 | contig 52703 bp, 55 predicted proteins | sample NewIslPassag4_SG_FD_11279 | JGI IMG/M metagenome (IMG submission 11279)
CCCCCGCCTCAACGGCCTTCTCTACCGCCCAGTCGAATCGGCTCGGGCGCACCAGGCCGCACCAGAGCTCAATGGTGCGCGCCGGGCGGGGCTCCTGGCGAACGACATCCTGCACCTCGCAGCGCAGGCCGGTCTTCCCTTCGCTCAACACCACGGCTCGCCACTCGCGCCCGTCGCCGCTGAAGAGGCGGAATTCGTCGCCGGTCCGGAGGCGCATGACGGAGGCAAGGCGGCGAGAGTGCTCGGCGTCGAGCTGAACCGGACCGGGCGCGAACCGCTGGGGGAGGTAGAGCCGCGGGATGTGTGCCACTGGTCACCACCACGAGGGCGTGATGGCCCGACGAACAGACCCCGCGGCGGGCGAGGCTAGCGCCGGTAGGTCTCGTGCTGTTGTTCGGGCAGATACAGATAGTAGTTCGCGGCCATGGCTGCCGTCAGGCCTTCATGCACCGCGGTAGCTACCTGGTGGGCAAGGTCGCGGGTGACATCGCCGGCGGCGAACGCGCCGGGCACGTTCGTCTGCTGGTCCTGGTTGGCGAGGATGTACTGCTGCGGGCTCAGGTCGATACCGAGACGGGCGCCGAGTTCGCTGTTCGGCGTGCTGCCCTGCAACGAAAACAGGAAGTCGAGCTCCAGCGTGTCGCCGCCGCCGAGGACCAGTTGCCGGATGATCCCGGCGTGACCACGCACCTCGCTGATCTGCTCGACGATCACAGGAATACCGTGGCGGTTCAGCGCGAGCACGACATCGTCGCCCAGTTCGCTGTGTGGCGCGTTCGTCAGCATGACGATGTCCTTCGTGAACTGGAGGAACTGGAGGGCGGTGACCCCGGCGTCGGGCTCGTTGCCGACCATCACCAGCCGTTTCCCGCGCGTCGCATAGCCATCGCAGGTGATGCACCAGAAGACGGAGCGGCCGATGTACTCCTCCCAGTCGCGGAAGAGCGGGAAGTGATCGCGAACGCCGGTCGCGAGCACGATGGTTCGCCCGAAGAACTCAGCGCCGGATTCCGTTTGCACCCGGAAGACGCCCTCGCCGCGGCTCGCATCGAGCACCGCCTCATCGATACACGCCACCGGGTATTCGGCGACCTGCTTGCGTGCCAGTGCGCGGAAGTCGCGGGCGGTAATGCCGCCGGGGAAGCCGAGGTAGTTGTGGGTGTGCTGATGGTAGGAGGAGCGGCCCATGCCGCTATCGAAGAGGACGACGTGGCGGTTGAAGCGCGCGAGCTGAAGCGCCGCGGAGAGCCCGGCCGGGCCGCCACCAACCACCAGGCTGTCGTACACAAGTTCGCCCGGCATGCCTCCACCGTAGCGGGGCGTGACCGCGTTGGGCCGTGGAACGGCGGTTCGATAGCGAACTGCGAGCGTCAGGGAACGAGCGACCGGAGGGACGGGAAACGCTTTTCGATTTCGGCTGCGAGCCGCTGGTAGTGGCGCTGGAAGCCCGGCGAATCGAACGATTCGGTGGTCATGATGACGGCATCTTCACCGTTATCTGTGTAGTAGCGCTTGCGTTCGCCGACCTCGTAGAAGCCGCACTTGCGGTAGAGCCTGCGCGCAGCGTCGTTCGAAACGCGAACCTCGAGGGTGGCGACATCCATTCCTTCGTCACGGGCCACGTCGAGCAGCGCGCGAACGACCACCAGCCCGTAGCCAGAGCGCCGCACCTCTGGATGGACCGCGACGGTTACCACGTGGGCTTCGTCGACCTGGAGCCACAGCCCACCGAACCCGATGATGCCCTGGCGCTCGCCTGCGGCTTCGAGGACAACATACCGGGCGACCTTATTGCTCGTGAGCTCTCGGCGGAAGGCGGTCAGGGGCCAGCCGTGTTCGAATGAGACGCGCTCGACCGCCGTGACGGCGTCGATGTCGCGCTCCTCCATCCTGCGAACGGTAAGGCTTAGGTCCAGCGGGCGTTCCCCCACGAAAGCATCGTATCGCCGCGAAAGTGAGCGACGAAACCCTGTCTGGGCAGAGGAACGCGTCGATACCACCTATAGATGCGTGAAGTTCCAGTACCCGGAGAAGCCCTGAGCGTCGTGTGGCGGGGCACCACGCCCGAAAGCCTGCGTGGGCGCCTGCACGCGATCAACGACGAGGCCGCCGTCCTGGAAGGGGTGAGCGGCGTTTCGCTCGCGCCGGGGACGGAGGTGATGCTCGTCGCCGGCGACGTCGGGCACCGGCAGGTCGCGAAAGGGCGCTACGTGGGACACCGGTGCGGGCTTGTGTTTTTCTCGGTAACCACGCGCTTTCGCCCGTTCGACCTGCGAGGACAGCCGCGGTACGCGGCGTCGGCGCCCGCCGAGGTACGAACGCCCCCGGGCAACACCGTGCAACGAGGGCGCATGCTCGACATCTCGCTCGGCGGCGTTGCGGTCGAAGTAGGCGAGCAGCCTCCCGGCAGGCTGGTCGAAGCCCGGCTGCACCTTTTCGGCTACAGCGCGACGCTTCCGTGCGAAGTCGTGGGCGCCGAGCCAAAGGGAGGGAGGATCGTCCTTCACCTGAAGTTCCAGGCCCTCACGCATCCGCAGCGGGCATTCGTGCGCAACGCCATCGAACACCTGGCGAATCGCGTGCGGCTCGCGCGGGCGTCTTAGGCGTCGGTTGTCGCCGTTACTGTCCCGGTCGCCGTTCCGGTGTTCGAGGGCTCCGGCCCGGTTGTCCCGGTTTGCGCAGGAGGCTGCGTGGGTGTCGGAGGTGGTGCAGTTGGGGACNTGGGTGTCGCTGGTGAGGGATGCGGAGCTGTTGGCGTCGGCGTTGCGGGTGGTGGCGTGGTGACGCTGGTTGAGGTATCCGGGACTCGCGCGAATGGCTCGTTGGCGCCGGCGGCCCGCGGGGCGCCTGATGATGGTGCTGCACCGGCCGGGCGTGTGGGTGTTGGCGTCAGGAGTGGCGTTGGCGTGGCTGTGGCGGTCGCGGTCGGCGTGGGGGTCGGCATTGGCGTAGGCGTCGGCGTTTCGACCACAGCGACGGGGTTGTCGTCTTCATCGGCGATAAAGCGGGCTGCCGCGAGGCCAGCGAGCAGGGACCCGGTGAGCGCCAGTACCACCATGACAGCCTTGCGAACGGGCCCTGCGGGCCCCGGCGGGTCGTCGAGGAGGAAGCCACCCGGTGCTGCGCGGGACTCAGCGGGGGATGAGTCCTCTGTGGTTGGTTCGACGACTACCGGAGGGGTCCCTTCGGTCATTGTGCGGTGTCACTTTTCCGGCTGTGCCCGGCCGACGACTTCCATGACTTCGCCCGCGGGCCCTTCGATCCAGGCGCGGCCATCGCGCGGGAGCTCGACCCAGCGTCCGTGGCGCGAGCCGGGCAGGTTCTCCTCGGCCTTGTCGAGCTTGGCGTTCGCGAGCCGGAAGTAGCGGGTCGAGGCGCTGGTGCGGGCCGGCGTGTCGGGGCTTGCTTCGAGATCGACGCGGCCAGGCGCGTTTTCAAGCCGCGTCCGCACCGCGTTGCCCCTGTCGGGGAGCGGGAAGAAGCAGAAGCCAAGAACGCTTTCGTAGAACTCGAGCACTTCCTCCCAGTCGCTCGCGGAGTAGTGGACGACGGTGAACGGGTCGCGCTTCGTGGTCAGGATGAGGCGCTGGCCATCGAGGATGACCGCGACGCCCTTTTCCTTCGGCATGTCCTCGATGGACCCGACGGGCAGGGACGGCGCCGCGTCGCGAAGCGCCTGGAGCACCTCGTGTGGGTCACCCTGCACCGGGATGCCGATCGTTACGTCGCCTTCAGCCGGGCGATCCGGGGGTGGGCCCTCGCGGGGGTACAGACGAATCCGCTGGCCCGTGGCGGGGTGGCGAAGCGTAGCAAGCGGTGCGCCGGTTGGCGTCTCGGGATCAGCCGCCGATTCGAGTTCGAAACCGAGGACCGCGAGAGCGGCAGTCCAGGCGCCGGCGTCGCCGACACAAATCCCGTAATCGAAAGGTGTGTCACCCGCCACGCGGATCCTCCAGTCGATGCGGATGAGTCTAGCACCGGTCCGGCGATGGTGGCCGTAGCGTCAGGAACTGGCGGTGAACGAAAGGCCACAGGTACCGGTCGAATGGACCCAGTAGGCGCGGCCGGCCTCGGCGGTGGTCAGCGTGTTCAGGCTCTGCGGGACGTTGCGAATCCAGACGCGCCACCCGCCGCCAGCGAACGTGTAGACCGCATCCACGCAACGGAGCGCACGCGCTGTCGCATCCAACGGCCCGGGCGGGAGCACCACGAGGTTCCAGCCTGCGTTGATGTCGAGGATGACCTCGGCACCGGGTTCGCCATCGCCTGGTGCGGGGCCGTCGCCGGTGGCGGGGTAGAGCGCCGAGATGCCGGCGATGTCGTCGGCGCCGAGGGAGCGAACCCCGCCCCGGTAGAGCGGAAACATGACGGCGTCCCACTCGTCGCCGTCGCAGTCGCCGGGGATGCCGGGATCGCAGGAGTGTTCGAGGCCGGCGAGATGGCCGACTTCGTGGAGGACGACCCAGGCGGTGTCGATGCTGAAACCCATGCCATCGCCAAGGCCTGCGATGGGGTTGCTGTTCAGGATGATGTCGACTTCACTCTGGGCGGCGGCGGCGAGACCCAGCACACACCCCTTCGAACAGTCGAGGTCGTGCCAGCCGATCGTGTTCTTGCCGTCCAGGTCACCGGCAGCAGCACCAGGGGTGGCGTTGGTCAGCCCGGTGTAGGCGATGCGGAACGCGCTGGTTTCGACAGTGTTCCAGGGCTCGATGCCGGCGGTGATGAGGCCTTCGGACACGTGGGCGGGAGCGCCGGCGGGGTTGTACCCGACGGGCACCGGGATCTGCTCGGGGCTCCACGTGTGGGACCAGAACGCGTAGGCAGCCGTGACGCGGTCATCCCCGGCGTTGAGGTCCGCGCCGCGGACGATTTGTGCGGCCGCGGCCTGCGCCGCCTCGTACGCCTCTGCCATCGAATCGGCCCGGACGGTGAAGTGCAGCGCAATCTCCACGCCCGCCGGGTTCTGCACCGTGAATTCGAGTGCGCGAACCTCCTGCCCGGCGGCCTCCCCGCGCCCGGCGGGCAGTGTGGCCCCGACGACCGCCCCCAACAGGGTTATCCCTGATATGACCGTAAGGGTCCAACGCTTCATCAACAGGGAGGATACTCGATATCCACCCTCTGTAAACCGCTTTTCGACCGCCGGGCAACCGTTCTGTCGAAGTTCTAACGGCCGAGGTGACGGACCGGGGGACGCGGAGCGAACGTCGGGTGTCGTGCGGCGAATTCCGGCGCGTGGATTGGGGAAGACCCTGCCGAAATGGGCGCGGCTGCCGTCTGTAGTAGCAGAACCCGGGTGGCAACCCGGACGGGGAGACGCGTCATGGCTGTTGAGGTCGCGGTGCCGAGTCTCGGACTCGGGTGGAAGTCGGGCCGAATCACGCACTGGTACCGTCCGGACGGGGCGAACGTCTCGGCCGGCGAACCCGTTTTTTGCCTCGAAAGCGACTACGTCACGGTCGATGTCGAAGCAGAAACCGCGGGAGTGGTGCGTCACCGGCCGCTGCGCAGCGACCAGGTCACAGCGGGCGAGGTCGTGGCGCTCGTACTGGCGCCCGGCGAACGGCTGCCGGAGGGGTTCGATGAACCGGCGGGAATCAGCGAACCCGAGGACGCGACCGGCGCTGAGGCGTTCGAATGCAATCCGTCGCCGCAGGTTGACGGTGTCCGGGGAGCGACAGGCGATGCCTCCGATATCGATGCCTCCGATATCGAGGACACGGCCCGCGTGGGGGAGGTCGCCGAGGACGAGCCCGGCGAGAGACAGCCCGCTTCCATCCTGCCGCTGCGGCGAACCACGCTTCCGGAGCCGCCGCCTGTCCCGGGCGGGGACAGCTCGTGGGAGCCGGTACCCGGCGACGGCCTTCGTGTCGCCGAGGGGTGGATGGCCGGCGCCGACCTCGAGAGCGGGTTCGACGCCAGTGCCCAGCCCGGCGAACCGCCCGTGAAGCACCCGGACGAAGACCCGCGCGACTACTTCGATATCGCGCCGCTTGCGCCNGGTGTCACCAGGGCCGAGGACCTGCNGCCGAGCAACGAGGTGGCACCGGCAACCGAGCCGATTGCGGANNAGGCCGCAGAGGAGTTTGAAGCCAGCCCGGCAANGGTGCCGGGCGTGCAGTACCTGCGCACNCGGGTCGACCTGCGCGAGGTGCGCAANATGTGCGCGCAGCTGGCCCGGGAATGGCAGCCGGTGGAGCCCCGCGANGAGNATGTGCTCGTGCGTGCGGCAGGGAAAGCGCTCGGGGAGTTCGGACTGCCCGAAAGCGTTGCGCTCGTGGTGCCCGAACGAGACGGACGGCGGAGCTCGGTGCTGAGCGCTGCCGCATCGACACCGTTCCGGGCTGCCGTGGAGGCGCTGGCGGCGGGCTGGAGCGCGCCGGCCGAGGGCGAGCACGGGTTCGAACTCGTGTCGTTCGCCGAATGGGGCATTGACGAAGGCTCGCCCGAGCTGACGGCGGGACGGCCGCTGAGCCTGTCGGTCGGGGCGGTGCGCGAACTGGCGGTCGTCGAGGGCAACGAACTGGTCCCGGCGCCGATGGCCGTGCTGACGCTCGCGTACGACCCGTCCGCGATCACGCCGGGGCAGGCAGCCTGGTTCCTGGCCCGGGTGCGCGACCTGCTCGAAGCGCCGTATGCACTGCTCGCCGCCTAAACTGGCGGTACGGGCCCAACGCTCCGATGGGAGCAACCGGGGAGGAAATGCGATGAGTGACCAGCGCTCGGTCAACGTTTACGACCTTGGCACGACAAACTACGACGAGGTCCACACGCTGCAGCAGCGGCTCCAGGCGCAGCGCCGCAACGGTCAGGGCGTCGATTCGCTGCTGCTGACGGAGCATCGGCCGGTGTTCACGCTTGGCCGGAGCCATCCCGACCCGAAGCTGCGGGTCGCGCCCGAGGTGGTGGCGAACTACGGCATCAAGGTGGTGCAGACCGAGCGGGGCGGCGACATCACGTACCACGGCCCGGGACAGCTTGTCGCGTACGGCATCATCGACCTGAAGGGCTGGTCGTGCAGCGTGCTCGACTACGTGGCGGGGTTGGAAGAGACCGTCATCAGCGTGCTGGCCGACTGGGGCATTCGCGGCGAACGGAAAGAGCGGGCGCGGGGCGTGTGGGTCGAGAACCGGAAGATCGCTTCGCTCGGCATCAATGTGCGGCGCGGAGTCACGATGCACGGCATTGCGCTGAACGTGGAGCCGGACATGAGCCACTTCGACCTGATCAACCCGTGTGGCATGCCCGACGTCGAGATGACGAGCATGAGCTACGAAGTGGGCAAGCAGGTGCCGATGAACGACGTGATCGAGTCGTTCGTGTTCCACTTCGGGCGGGTCTTCGATTGCGCCACAGAGTGGATCGATCTGAACGCGAAGGTGGCGAACGGCTAGTTCACGACAGGATCGGGGAAGTGGACGGGCAGGGTCGGACCCTCTGGCCATAAAGAATCAGTCCTTTGGCGGAACCGCTTTCTGTTTACAGGCGTTGTACTTGTAGACAACACGCCAAAGGAACTCACGGTGACCACGCTCATCCACACAACCGCCGTCCTCGCCACCCTCTATGCGGCTGTGCTGCTGATGCGCTTCGTCGCCTAGAGCGGATCCTTCTTCTCGCTTCCCCTGCACTTCTTCGCTACGCATCCGGCTGTACCGGGCGCGTGGCTGTTGCGCGCCTCAGTAGCCGCGAGTCGAAGCTGCCTGCTGGTGCGCAATCCAGCTTTGCGTATGCTTCGCGGCGATGCTGAAAGGGCTGGCGGGAACCCTCGGGCTCTGGGCCGTGGGCGCGGTCGCGTTGCGCGCGATCGTGATCCCGGCTGAGCACTGTCCGCCAGTCACGCCGGATCAGGCGCGGGCGTCGGCTGTTGCGGCAGCGCGCTGGATCGAACGCGCGCAGTTGCCGGACGGCCAGTATGTGTACGAATACGACCGGGACGCGAACGTCGAACCGGGCGGGTACAACGTCGTGCGTCACGCCGGCGTGACGATGTCGCTGTACCAGCTGGCGGCCGAAGGTGACCCATCGGGACTCGAAACGGCGGACCGCGGGCTCGAGTGGATGATCGCGAACCTCGTCCAGCACGACGACTGGGCGGCGCTCCGCGACCCCTACACCGGGAGCGTGAAACTCGGCGCAACGGCGCTGATGCTTGCCGGGCTCGAACAGCGCCGCATGGCCACCGGCGACACCCAGTACGACGAACTGATGCGTGAGCTGGCGCGGTTCATGCTCGTGCTGCAACTGGAAGACGGCGCCTTCCTCGAACTGTGGGACCCGGCAACGGAACAACCAAACCCGAACCAGCGCTCCAAATACGCGACCGGCGAGGCGTTCTGGGCGCTGACGCTGATGCACGAGCTCTTCCCGGGTGAGGGATGGGATGTGCCGGCGCGGAAAGTGGCCGACTACCTGGCCCTCTACCGCGACGAGGTGGAGAACCAGAAGTTCCCGCCGTGGGCCGACCAGTGGGCGGCCTATGGCCTTTCGGAGATGGCCGACTGGCCACTTTCGGATGACCATGTCGCGTATGCGCGAAGCCTCGCGGAGCGGTTCGGGTTCCTGATCCGGGCCGAGTCGCAGCGCACCGGGAGCTGGTGGTCGGAGCTGTGGCACGGCCGGCAGGCCCGGGCTGCCGGCATGGGCACGTGGGTCGAGGGGCTCACGTCGCTGTGGAGGATCGCCGAGACGGACCCACGAATGGCGGACATGCGCGACAAGATCGCCGAACGGGCGGCCTGTGGCGCCGGGATGCTGTATGACCGCCAGGTGAGCCCCGAGGAGGCGCGCCAGGGTGCGCGGCCCCAACTCCTCGAAGGCGCCTGGTTTACCGAAGGAGTGACACGAATGGACGACCAGCAGCACGCCCTTTCCGGGCTCATTCGCAGCGTGGAGATCATCGCCCGGCGGGAGGGCGAGTGAGCGACTACCTTCAGCTGCTGGTCATCTTTTTCGCCGCCATCAACCCGCCTGCTGTCGCGCTCGCGGCCCGGGACCTTTCGGGTTCGCGTTCGGGACGCCCGCTTGCGGTCGCGGGCGCCGGGTTCGCCATCGCGGCGGCGCTCTACCTTGTCGCGGCCTCCGTTGCCGAAAGCCTGCTCGACTTCCTCGACGTCGCGCCCGAAACGTTTCGCATTGCCGCCGGCATCGTGATGGCGACGACCGGCGTGTTCGCGCTCTGGCGGGCGCGCGTGGCGGCCGCCCCCTCGGAGGATGGACTGCAGGATGCCGTGTTTCCACTCGCGATCCCGCTGCTGGCGAGCCCGGCCGGGCTCATCGCCGCCTTGAGTTATGGCGCAGACGATGGCGTCAGAATGGCGTTCGGCGCGGCGGTGGTGCCGCTGGCGGTCGCGGCGGCGCTGGCCGCCACGCCGCTTCGCCGGGGCGAAGCAGCGGTGGATGCGGCGGCGCGGCTACTCGCGGCAGTCCTCGTCGTGGTCTCGGCCGGGCTCATCGTCGAAGGCGTTCGGGACATCTAGCCGCGGCGCTGCGAACGGGCCAGTCGCCGCCTTCTGTTACCCTTAGCCGCGATGCCACCCGAGGAACGGTTCGTGTCGCCCACGGCGAGCGTCGAGGACGCAGAGGTCGAACGTTCGCTGCGGCCGCGTGCGCTCGATGAGTTCCCGGGCCAGGAGCGCGTGAAGGAGAACCTGGCCATCGCCATCGAAGCGGCGAAGCAGCGCCAGGACGCGCTCGACCACCTGCTGCTCTACGGACCGCCGGGGCTGGGGAAGACCACACTGGCGAACATCGTCGCGAACGAGATGGGCGTGGCGATCCGCACGACCAGCGGGCCAGCCATCGAACGGCCAGGCGACCTCGCGGCGATACTCACGAACCTGAAGCAGCACGACATCCTGTTCATCGACGAGATTCACCGGCTGGCGCGCTCCGTCGAGGAGATCCTCTACCCGGCAATGGAGGACTTCGCCCTGGACCTGATCATCGGGAAGGGGCCGGGGGCGCGCTCGGTGCGGCTGGCGATGCCGAAGTTCACGCTCATCGGCGCGACAACGCGGTATGCGATGGTCAGCGCGCCGCTGCGCGACCGGTTCGGCTCGGTGTACCGCCTCGAGTTCTACGACCCGCCGACGCTCGCCACCATCGTGAAGCGGTCCGCGACGATCCTCGGGATGGATATCCCCGATGATGCGGCGCTGGAAATCGCACGCCGGTCGCGGGGAACGCCGCGCATCGCGAACCGGATCCTTCGGAGGGTTCGGGACTACGCACAGGTGCGCGCGGAAGGCAAGGTGACGCTCGACGCGACGCGAAAGGCACTGGAGTTGCTCGAGGTCGACGAACTGGGGCTCGACGAAACCGACCGGGCGGTGCTGCGGTGCGTCATCGAGAAATTCGGTGGCGGGCCGGTCGGCCTCGAAACGATCGCGGCGTCGATCAGCGAGGAAGCCGACACGATCATGGACGTGTACGAGCCGTTCCTCCTGCAGCTCGGGTTTCTGCAGCGAACGCCGCGCGGGCGGGTCGCGACGCCCGCAGCCTACCGCCATCTCGGCATCCCGTTCGTGGGCGAAGAGCGGACACCCCAGGGGCAGCTCTGGGACGACCGGCCGGACTCCTGAACCGCGCTCCTCCCAAAGACGGAGCCGCGAAAGGCGGTGAATGGTAGGCTAGCCCCGATGGCCCTCCTGAGAACGCGGTCGCTGACAAAGCGGTATCCGATCGTCACAGCACTCGACAACCTCGATCTCGAGCTCGATCCGGGGATTATCGGGCTGGTCGGCGCGAACGGCGCCGGGAAGAGCACGCTCATCAAGATCCTGCTCGGTTTGCTCGAACCGACAAGCGGCTCGGGCGAGATCCTCGGGTTCGACATCACGCGGCAGGGGCCCGAAGTGCGGCGGTTCGTTGGGTATATGCCCGAGCACGACTGCCTGCCGCTCGACATGACCGCGACCGACTTTGTTTCGCACATGGCGCAGGTGAGCGGGCTGCCGCCGACGGCTGCGCGCGAACGAACAGCCGAAACGCTGCGGCATGTGGGCCTGTTTGAGGAGCGGTACCGCGAGATGCGCGGCTATTCGACGGGCATGAAGCAGCGCGTCAAGCTCGCGCAGGCGCTCGTGCACGACCCGCGGTTGATGCTGCTCGACGAACCGACGAACGGCCTCGACCCGGCGGGCCGCGACGAAATGCTCGACCTCGTGCGCAGGACCGGGCGGGAGTTCGGCATCTCGATCCTGATGTCGTCGCACCTGCTCGGCGAGATCGAGCGCGTGTGCGACCACCTCGTCGTCATCGACGGCGGGAAGCTCGTGCGGTCGGCGCCGATCGCCGAGTTCACCGCGCGAACGCAGGTGCTGGCGGTCGAAGTGGAGCCGCCGAGCAAGGAGTTCGTGGCCGTGCTCGAAGCGAAAGGAATCCCGGTGCGCGTGGAAGGACGGTCGGTGCTGCTCGGGCTCACGGACGACGGGCTCTACGACCTGATCCGCGACACGGTCGCGGACCTGGGGCTCGGGCTGGTTCGCATCGAGCAGCGCCGCCAGACCCTGGAAGACCTGTTCAGGCCCACGGCCGACACGGAGGAGAGCGATGTCGCAGCCATTGCCTGAGCGGGCGGCCACGAGCAACATCTACGACCTTGGCTATCGCCCGTACGAAGGCGTCCGGCTCGGGCGGCTGCATTCGAGCAAGGCACTGTACCTGCAGAGCCTGCGCGCTGCGTTCGGAATTGGGCGCCGGACCACCGCGAAGATCATCCCGTTCACGCTGGTCGTGCTGGCGATGTTCCCGGCAGTGGTGCAGCTGGGCGTCGCGGCGCTGCTCGACGACGTCGAGGTGGTTCGCCTCGAGGAGTACAACGAGTACATCCAGGTCATCATCGCGCTCTTTGTCGCGGCAGTCGCACCGGAACTGCTCGGCCGGGACATGCGAAACCGCACGCTGCCACTCTACTTCTCGCGTCCGATCCTGCGGCGTGACTATGCGCTCGCGAAACTCGCAGCCCTTTCCACAGCGATGCTGTNCCTCACGTTCCTTCCGCAGGCCGTGATGTTCATCGGCAATGCGCTGGCGGGGAGCGACACGCTGGACTACCTGCGTGACAACTTCGACCAGCTTCTGCGGCTTACGGTGACGGCAGTCGTCATCTCAGTCTTTGCGTCGGCCATCGCGCTGGCGATTGCTGCACAAACGTCTCGCCGGGCCTACGCGACCGGCGGCATCATCGCGCTGTTCGCGCTGTCGTCGACCATCGCGTTGATCCTGTTCGAGACGCTGGGGTGGGACGGCCCCGGGCGGTTCACCTACCTGCTCGGGCTCTACTTCCTGATGCGTGGCGTCACGTACTGGTTCTTCAGCGCCGAGGCTGACCCAACGAACGAACTGGCGAAGGCCGATATCCCCGGCGTGGTGTACTTCCTGGTGGTGGCGGCGATCACGGCGGTCGCCACCTGGATCCTGCTGCGCCGCTACGAGCGGATGTCGCTATGACGACCGAGACGACCACCGCCGCGCCACCAGTATCCGCCGCGCGCTCCACTGCGACAATCACGTTCGAGCACGTGTCGAAGTGGTACGGGAACGTCGTCGCCGTGAACGACATCTCGTTCGAACTCGGGCCCGGGATCACCGGGCTGCTGGGCCCGAACGGCGCCGGGAAGTCCACCATCCTTCACATGCTGTCGGGGTTCCTGCAGCCATCGGCGGGGGAAATCCGGGTCCTCGGGCAGCCAGCGTGGCGAAACCCGGAGATGTACCGGCAGGTGGGGCTCGTGCCCGAGCGCGAAGCTGTCTACCCGTTCCTGACCGGGTGGCAGTTTGTCTTGCAGAGCGCGAAGCTTCACGGCCTGCCTGACCCCGAAGCAGCAGCCCGGCGCGCCATCCGCCTCGTCGACCTCGAGGGGGCACAGGACCGGCCGACCGGCGGCTACTCGAAGGGGATGAAGCAGCGCGTGAAGATTGCCGCTGCGCTCGTCCATCAGCCGCGGGTGCTCCTGCTCGACGAGCCGTTCAACGGGGCCGACCCGCGCCAACGCCTTCATCTGATGGAGATGCTGCGCCGGATGGCCGCCGAGGGGCACACCATCGTGTTCTCGTCGCACATCCTCGAGGAAGTCGAACGGCTGGCGGAGAACGTCCTCGTCATCGTCGCGGGGAGGCTGGCCGCCTCGGGCGACTTCCACGAGATCCGGCGGCTGATGACCGACCGCCCGCACACCTTCACCGTTCGTTCGAGCGACGACCGAAGGCTTGCGATGGCGCTCGTGAGCGATGCCTCGGTCTACGGCGTCGAACTCGAAGACAGCCACCTGACGGTGAAGACGAGCGACTTCGCCGCGTTCACGGTCGCGCTGGCGCGGATTGCGCGCGATGCGAACGTTTCGCTCTACGAAGTGCTTCCGACCGACGAGTCGCTGGAGAGCGTGTTCTCCTACCTGGTGAACCGATGAACGGCACGATCGTCGAACTCACGTTCCGGCAACTCCTGAGCCAGCGGCGCAACATCGCGCTGGTGCTCGCGGCGCTGGGCCCGGTGCTCATCGCAGTGACCTACCGGCTTGGGGCGGATACCGACTTCGACCTCAGCCAGGCGGGCCAGCCGTACTCGCACCATCAGCGGTTCGTCGCCGAAGCACTGCTTTCGGACATCGTGCTGGCGACGCTACTGCCGCTGGTGGCGCTCATCGTGGGCACCGCGGTGCTTGGCTCCGAGATCGAAGACGGGACGGCGGTGTACCTGCTTTCGAAGCCAATCCCTCGCTGGAAGGTGGTGCTCTCGAAGCTGGTGGTGGCGTGGGCCGTGACCGCCGGGTTCATCGCGATAGTGACGCTCGCCGCGGGCTACATCCCGCTGGTCGGGCAGCCGACGGAAGTAACGCTGCGTGGAGTCACCTACTCCTTCGGCAACGGCTACGCACTGCCGGTCGGGTTCGCGGTTGCGGGCATCGCGGGTGCGCTCGTGTACACGGCGCTGTTCATCTGCCTGAGCATCGTGACCAGCCGCGCGTTCGTGACCGGGTTGATCTACGTGTTCATCTGGGAAGGTGTGGTAACCCGGCTCTTTTCGGGCACGCGAGTGCTCAGTGTGCGGCAGTACACCTTCTCGCTGGCGGAATGGCTAAGCAACGCGGCGCCCGAGGTCTTCAACGCACGGCTCGGCGTGACGACTGCGATTCTGATGACGGTGGTGGTCACGGGGATGGCGTTCTGGTTCGCTGTGCGCCGTTTGGAACGATTCGAAATCGGCGAGGCGACCTAGCACGGCCCGGCAGCGTTCGGGTTATGGCATATCGCCGAAACCATTCCGGCGCGAAGGCTGAGATAACGGCAAGGGCGCGGAACGTACGGTGGTCCGACAGCCGGGACGCCCGGCAGGAGGGACCGCTATGACACAGGACAAGGCGAAGGGCAAGGCCGAAGAAATGGCCGGGAAGGCCCGGCAGGCATACGGCGATATGGCCGACGACCCGGAGCAGCGCTCCGAGGGTGAGGCCCAGGAGACCAAGGGCAAGGCCCGCGGGAAGATGGGCGAACTCAAGGAAAAGGCCGAGGAAATCGCCGAGGACATCAAGGACAAGCTTTAGCCACCCAGGGTACGCAACGGTGGTCGCAGGACCCGAAGGGGCAGGCTTCCACCACGCGGAAGGGGGTACGCAGCATTCCAGCGGCGTACCCCCTTCGAACGTCCTGGACTTCCTGAGCTACTCGAAGATCCAGCGGTCGACGTCGCGGGGCCAGCTGACCAGCTCGTCCTCGGCGAACCAGAGGCTGATTTCGCGAGCAGCGCTTTCGGGGCCGTCGCTGGCATGGACCAGGTTGCGGCCCTTTTCCATGCCCAGGTCGCCGCGAATGGTGCCCGGCTCGGCCTCGGCCGGGTCGGTCTTGCCGATCATCTTGCGGACCATGGCGATGGCGCCGGCGCCCTCGAGCACCGCGGCGATCACGGGTGAACTGGTGATGTAGTCGACGAGGCCGGGGTAGAAGGGCTTCCCTTCGTGTTCGGCGTAATGCTTGCCAGCCAGTTCGCGGGAAACCTGCACCAGCTTGAGCCCGACGATCCGCAGGCCGCGCTGTTCGAAGCGCCGCAGGATTTCGCCGGCCAGCCCGCGCTGCATTGCGTCGGGCTTCACCAGGATGAGGGTTCGTTCGAGTGCCATTTGTGTGATTCCTCCGGTCAGCCCCCGTTCGCAGGACGCGGGCGCGGGCGGCTTATGTTGGGTTCGCGCAGGTAGATTGCCTCGACGCGCCCTGCGGCTTCGCTAAGGCGTGGGAGGCCGAGCCGGAGCGCGGCGCGAACGCGCTCCTCGGGGGTAACTTCACGGCCGCCGAGCGCTCCTGCGCCTTCGCCGGCGGTTGCCTCGCCACGGAGTTCTTCGGGCCTGGCGGCGAACATGCCGCCAACCGGGGCACCATGCTCGAACCGCTGTGCTGCGAACTCGCCACGCCCTGCGGGATGGATCGCGAGGATGTCGCCACCCGCAACCGCCGCGACAGCATCGAGCGTGCCGACGCCCACGACCGGGATGTTCAGCGCGAGGGCGAGCCCTTCGGCGGTCGCGATGCCGACGCGAAGGCCTGCATAGCTCCCGGGGCCGCGAACAACGACAACGCCCGAAAGGTCGCGGCGGCGCTCACCGAGCAATTCGTCGATGCGGGGGAGCAGTTGCTGTGAGTGCTCCTGTTCGCTGTCGTGCTGCAGGGAGGCAGTAAGAGCACCGTCGACGGCGACGGCAAGGGCGAAGGCAGGCGAGGCGGTATCGATGGCGAGGACGGTACTCACGCGGCGCGAAGGGACTCCACGAGCTCTTCGCCACGGGGTCCTCGCGGCAGGAAACGCAGTTTCCGCTGGCGGTCGATGTCTCCGTAGCGCAACTCGATGACAAGGCCGTCGCCCGGCAGGAGGTCGGCGCCGCGCTCAGGCCATTCGATGACCAGCACGCCCTTCTCGGCGTAGTCCCAGAGGCCAAGGTCATCCAGCTCTTCGACGTCCTCGATGCGGTAGAGGTCGACGTGATAGAGCTGCTCGCGGCCAGAGTATTCGTTCATCAGGACGAACGAGGGGCTGTTCACCTGGGCGGTGCAACCGAGGCCGCGGCCAATGCCCTGGGTGAAGCAGGTCTTGCCGGTGCCGAGGTCGCCGCTCAGGAGGACGACATCGCCCTTGCGGAGGACGCGGCCGAGCCGTTCCCCGATCCGCCGGGTCTCCTCTTCGTCGCTGGTGGCGAGTTCGAAAGCATGCTGATCCGCCATATGGAATCAGTATAGGGTTGGGCCGCCTTACACCCCACCGCCCGGTTAGTTTGCTGCACCGAACCCGTGGTACTTGCGCAGGCGGTGCTGATAGGCCTGGCGGCGCGTGGTTTCGAGCAGCCGTTCGAGCAGCGCAGCGAGCAGCGAAACCCGGTCGGCGGCGCCGGTGATTTCGAGGAGCTTCTGCTTCTCGAGCTCTTCGACCTGGAGCCAGGGCGCGAGGAAGTTCACGAGCGCATGGGGGGCCGATGGGAGCGGCATTCCGCGAGCCCACTGCCCGGTGAGCGAGAGCGCCAGGTTGAAGTACACGGGGAACACCGAGCGAACCTGCTCGGCGAGTTCGAACGCGAAGGGGTCATCCGGCTCGGCATCGTCCATGAACTCGATCTCGCCCGCAGGGTATGGGCGAGGCGGGAGCATTCGAAGCAAGCGAAAGCGGCGCTGCCCTCGCGCGGTGAGCAGGTAGCGGTTCGGGGCGGGCTGTTGCCATTCTTCGATGCTGGCAGTCGTGCCGACGTCGAACGGGATGGCTCCACCGCCGACTTCCTCGCCCTCCCGGATGAGAAGCACGCCGAAGACGCCGCCGGTCGCGAGGAGTTCCCGGGTCATGACGAGGTAGCGCTCTTCGAACACCTGGAGAGGGAGCAGCATGCCGGGGAAGAGGACCGTGCGCAGCGGGAAGAGTGGGATCTCCACGATGACTCCGAGCCGGGGCGCCTGTCGATTATGTCCCGTAGCGCATCACAGGCGCCAACCTACGGCGACTTCAGCTTCACCGGACCAGCGACCTGGATAACAACGTCACCGGTGGGCTGAGGGCCGCCGTTGAGCTGGCCGTCCGGCAGGTCGAGCAGGTCGTGCAGCTTGCCGGCGGTGTAGGTCTTGCCCGTGAGGTTGTAAATGCCCGGTTCGAGGCCATCGCCTTCGACCAGGGTGACCCACTGCGGGGGCACTCCGTATCCCGCGAGGTGCGCGCGGACCTGCTCCGCGCTGTCGGCGGCGCCGGGGGTGTACTGCACGACGATCTGCGGCGCCTCGTCGCGGAGGCGTGGGTCGGCGAGGAAGGTATCGATGATGGCGTAGACCTCGTCGAAGTTCGGGAGAAGGATGAGGGCGCCATCATCGGCGATGCCGGGATACACAGCCGGCCCGAGCGAGAAGCTCTCGATGTTTTCGAGGTCGAGATTGCGGGCGAGGAGCGCGAACCCCGGGATAAGGCCGGTGTCGATGTCGGTGAGGATGGCGTCGCGGTAGGAGCTCCAGAGATCGGGGAGCCGGGGGACCAGGCCGAGCGAAAGGGCGCGGCGAGCGGCTGCCTTGATGACGAGCTGCTGGCGCTCGATGCGTTTCAGGTCGCCGTCGACGCGAACGCGGGAGTAAGCGAGCGCCTGCTCGCCGTTCATGTGCTGCTCGCCGGGCTGGACCGTGTTGTTTTCGAACGGCTGGAGGGTGTCGGTGGAGAAGTCACTCACCGCCTCGGGGACGACGATGTCGATGCCGCCGAGGGCGTCGATCAGGCGAACGAAGCCGACCCAATCGATGACCACGTAGTGGTGGATGTCGATGTGGTAGTTGTATTCGACCGCGGCCACGGCGGCGGCGGGCCCACCGCCGGGATAGCCGTAGAGCTGGCCGTAGGCGTAGGCGGCGTTAATCTTCGCGGCGCCCCAGTCGCCGGGCTGGTCGCTCGCGGGGACGTTCGCCCAGAGGTCGCGGGGGAGCGCGAGGAGCTGCACCCGGCCGCTGGCCTTGTCGATCGAGGCGATGAACATGGTGTCGCTGCGCGACGGCTCGTCCGGGCTCTCCCAGGGGCGGCGATCAAGCCCCATCACGAGGATGTTGAGGTGCTCGCGCGGCGTCCACGGGCGCTTGTCGGGCGATGAAATCCCGGGGAGCGAGACATCGGTCCCGATGTTCGTGCCCGGAACGTACGCGGGCAGGTTGGGGATGGAGAGTTCGTTCCCCGGGAAGAGATAGGCATCGATGCGCTGGTAGGTCAGGAGGCACACGTAGACGCTGGCAGCGGTCAGCCAGACAATGCCGGCAATCCAGACTGCCTGTACTTTCCGCGAACGCGGCGGGGGGACCTCCATTCGGCTCCTCGAGTGGTGACGGGGTAATCCCCGTCAAGGAAGATAGGGTATGCCCAACAAACTGCTGATAAAGGACGCAGTCCTTGCCCTTCCATCCGGTCCTTCGCGGTGCGACCTGCTCTGCGACGGCCATCGCATCGTCGCGATTGGCCGCAACCTCGAAGCGGATGGAGCAGCGCAGTTTAACGCGAACGGGCTGACCGTCGGGCCCGGCTTTGTGGATGTGCATGTGCATGGCGGCGGCGGGCACACCTTTTTCTCGACCGACCCGCGCGAAGTCACCGCCTACGCGGCGTGGGCTCCCCGGAACGGTGTGACCTCGTTCCTTGTGAGCACCGTAGGCCCGAACGCGGACGAAACGGAACAGATCCTGTCGAGCCTGGAACCCGCTGTCGGGGTGCATTCGCCGGCTGCGGAGGTGCTCGGATTTCATCTCGAGGGGCCGTTCCTGAACCCCGATCGCTGCGGGGCGTTTCACCCCGACATGCTGCGCGAGCCGGTTCGCGAGGAGTTCCTCCGGTACCAGGAAGCAGCCCGGGGCCACATCCGGCAGGTAACGTTCGCGCCGGAACTCCCGGGCGCCGAATCGCTGGTCGCGGCGATCGTGGGCAGCGGGGCCGTGGCGGCCATCGGGCATACCGACGCGACGTTCGAAGAGGCGCAGGCGGCGTTCGACGCCGGAGCCCGCCACGTGACCCACCTGTTCAACGCGATGCGGCCGCTGCACCAGCGCGAGGGCGGCGTGATCGCCGCGGCGCTGCTCCGGGAGGATGCGACGTGTGAACTGGTGTGCGACGGCGTGCATGTGGCGCCGGAGGTGTTGCGGCTGGCCTACCGGGCGCTGGGACCCAATCGCATGGTGGTCGTGACCGACAACCTCCACCTCGCCGGGACGGCGGACCAGGCCGGCCGGTTCGCCGGCATGGACGTCGAAGCCGAGGGCGGCGTCGCCCGGCGAACCGACGGCACCATCGTCGGGGGCGTGGCCACGATGGACCAGCACTTCCGGAATGCGGTGAAAATCCTCGGGATCGACCTCCCGACGGCGTTCCGGCTGACGTCGACGAACCCGGCGCGGGTGGCGGGCGCCGCGAAACGAAAGGGCGTCATCGACCGCGGTTACGACGCCGACCTGGTGATGCTGGATTCACGTCTCGAAGTGGCCGCCACCGTCTGCCGCGGCGACATCGTGTACGCGGCCGACCACGGGCGGCGCGCCTGAGGCCACCGGGTTCGCGGGCAGAGGCTCGGGGCTGCCGGCCAGCGACGGAGCCGCGGGCACCATCCCGAGCAGGCTGTAGATCGGAGCCGGGAAGCCGTCGCGGAGCTGCCCGGAGAGCAGCCAGAGCATCGTCACCGTGATCCCCGCAACGGCGAGAAGGCCCAGGCTCCCGGCGACATCGAGGAGCGGCGAATCCGGGCCCTGCTGGCTGAACAGCGCGTCGCCTTCGACCATGTACACGAGGAAGTTCCACGTGCCATGCAGGAGAACGGCCGCGGGATAGCCGATGAGGTAGCGGCGACGCCGGCGGAGCAGGCCGTAGAGCGTGAGCGCGCCGAGGCCCGCCGCGAGGCCATGCATCGCCGCGGTGCCGGCGCGCGCGACAGCGAACAACCACCACGCACCAACGGCCTCTTCGCTGCTCTGCAACGATGGGTTGACCACGACGATGCTGTTCGTGAACGTTTCGAGCAGGTTGAACCCGGTACCGGCGAGCACACCCCACGTAAAGCAGCGAGCGGGCCCGCCGCGCCGGAAGAAAAACAGCGCGACGATGAGCGCCTTGAAGAGTTCTTCGTTGAGCGGAGCGACCACGGAGAGCGTGGAGAGGTCGAGGAAGATGCCCCAGTCCTTCGGAAGCGACGCGAGCTGGTCCGAGACGTCGGGGAGGTTGGGGTTCCCGTGGCGCTCGACGAGGATGTCGCCCATGACGGCGAGGTAAACGGTATTGATGATCCCCGCGGCAGTCGTTGCGCCGACGGCCCCGTAGATGATGCCGCTGGTCCATTCGCGCCAACTGAGGGGCCACGCCCACTGGTTCGTGCGGAGGTAGCGCCGCGTCACGATGCCGGCGACCGCCAGCGAGGGCACAGCCACCATCCCGGCGTTGACGAACGGGAAAAGCCAGGGCATGCGCTCGGGGTTGTTCGCGATGAACTGGCCGACGATGACGAGCACCGGGAACGCCGGGAGAGCGAACCAGATCCAGCGGGTTCGCAGGGGCGAGGAACTGGTACCTCCCAGCGCGGATGCCGCCTGCACCAGCAGGAGACCTCCACCCCCGCCGTACACCAGCGCCGACCCGATCACGAGATTGAGCTCGTAAAGCCGGGACTCCGGATCGTCGGTGTCGATGGCGGGGATGGCGAGCAGGATGAGCAGCCCGGCGAGGAAGCCGAACGCTCCTACGACAACAGCAAGACCGGCGACAGTCCCGCGGCGGCGGATGAGCTACTCTCCTTCGAAACGGTGGATGACGCCGGCGGTGACAACGAACCGGCCAGAGGCGCGCGTCAGCACGTCGCGGACGCGGTCGGGGTCGGCGGTGGTGACGATGGTCTGCTGGAAGCTATCGAAGTATTCGAGCACACCCCGGCGCCGGCGAGCGTCGAGCTCGCTGAGCACATCGTCGAGCAGCACCACCGGGTCGTCGCCAAGGCAGTCACGCAGATAGCTGGCCTCGGCGAGGCGAAGCGAGAGGGCTGCCGTTCGCTGTTGCGCGCGCGAGGCGAACGAGTCGGCCGGGAGATCGTTGATCTCCACCGTGACGTCGTCGCGATGGGGACCGACGAGCGTAGCGCCCGCGGCGATCTCGCGCTGGCGCAGGTTCGACAGCGCGCGAAGCATCCGGGCGGTCCACTCGGTTTCGTCGATCGGGCAGTCCTGCTGGTCCAGGCCGGCAAGTGCGGGGCGATAGGTGAGCGTGAGCGTCTCGGTTTCGTCGCTGAGGCGCTGCATCTGGAGCGCGCCCTCAGCGGCGAGCCGGCCGAGCGCCTCGGCGCGGGCAAGCATGATGATGCCGCCGGCGTGGGCGAGTTCCTGGTCCCAGAACCCGAGCTCGGCGGGGGAAGCCTCCTGGGCCTGGATGCGCTTGAGCAGGCTGTTCCGCTGCTGCAAAACGCGGGCGTACTTCTGCATCGCGCGCAGGTACCCCCGGTCGACCTGGGAGATCATCATGTCGAGATAGCGGCGGCGGAGGAGCGGGGGCCCGGCGACGATCTCGATGTCGAGCGTGGTGAACAGCACTGCGCAGAGCTGGCCGACCGCTTCGGATGCCCGCTTTGAGACACCATTGACGCGCACGCGTTTGCCGGCGCGGTGGGACGCGTCGGTGGTGCGGCCAACTATCGCGACTTCGAGCTGAAGGTTTCCCGCGGAACGTTCGACCTGGCAGGCGAGGCGAGCGACAGGAAAATCGCTGGCGAGGACATCGCGCCGTACGAGATCGGAGTCGGAGCTGGCGCGGCTGGAGCGCAGTGTCGACAGCAGATAGATCGCTTCCAGCAGATTGCTCTTGCCCTGTGCGTTGTCTCCGACGAAAACATTCAGCCCGCGATCCAGGGAGAGTTGTGCCTGGACGTAGTTGCGAAAATTCGCGAGCTGCAGGTCGAAAATAAACACTGTGGGGATGAAGTATAGCCGAAGTGGTAAGCCGCCCGCTTACTTCCACCAGCTTCCATCATTGCCGGAACGTATCGGGCAAGAGACGGAAGTGAATGGCTGCAGGCCCGCGCGTTAGCGCATTTGATTCTGCCGGTGGCGGCGTGCCCACCATATTGCGGTCCAGAGCAGCGCAACTCCCAGGGCGAACCCGGGGTGCATCCACAGCATTGTCACCACGACGGCGACACCGAACGCTGCGAGCAAGAGGACCAATACCAGGCAACAGCAGGAGGCGCCGGGATGTCGCCAGAGTCCCCAGAGAATCCCAAGCAGCAGACCGAGCCGAAACCACTCCCACGAGAACCAGCCCTCGCGCCGCTCTTCCCGGTAGTTCATGCCGCGGACACCTCCTGACGCGAGGCTATGTGGCGACCGCGACAAGGGTCGACGCGAGGCCCGACGAGTTGCTATCGAACGAACTCGGGATCTAGAACGCGCGTATGCGAGTGCAGTAGGCTCAGCCCATGTTCGGGGGCTCCATTCGGGTTGCGACCATCCGGGGCATCGCTATCGAGATCCATCCCTCGTGGCTGATCATCGTTGCGCTGCTCGCGTACACATTGGCGGAGGGCGTGTTCCCCAGCCAGTACGAAGCGTGGAGCCGCGGTACGTACTGGGTCATCGGGATACTGGCAGCAGTGCTGCTGTTCGTCACCGTGCTTATCCATGAACTGGCGCACGCGCTGGTGGCTCAGCGGCGCGGAATAGAGGTGCCGAAGATCACGCTCTTCGTGTTCGGCGGCGTCTCGAGCCTTGGCACCCAACCGAAGACAGCGAGTGAGGAGTTCGCCATCGCGGCCGCGGGCCCGGCGTCGAGCCTGGTCATCGCGGCGATTTCGGCGCTGGTGTGGCTCGTGACGCGGGATACGCAGGAACAAACGGCCGCAATCTTCGGTTACCTGGCGGTGGTTAACACGCTGCTTGCGCTCTTCAACTTCCTGCCCGGGTTCCCGCTTGATGGTGGGCGCGTATTGCGTTCGATCGTCTGGGGCCGCACGAAGAGCTTCCGGCAGGCAACGCGCGTCGCGAGCGGCGTGGGAGAGCTCTTCGGGTATGGCTTCATGGGCATCGGCGTGTTCCTACTGCTCGGGGGGCTCGTCCTCGATGGCCTGTGGCTGCTGTTCATCGGCTGGTTCCTGCTGGGCGCCGCCCGCGCGGAGGCTTCGAGCATGCAGCTCGACACCATCCTCTCCGGGCTCAAGGCGCGGGATCTGATGCGCGAAGACTTCCCCAAAGTTCAACCGGGCGTCTCGCTCGCAGAAGTGGCCGACGACTTCATGGTTGGGCACGGCGAACGAGCGATCATCGTGGCACAGGATGGAACGGTCAGCGGCATCATCACCGTGACGGATGTCCGGCGGGTGCCGCGAAGCGAGTGGGGGCGAACGCCGGTCCAGGGCGCCATGACCCCGCGCGACCGGATCGTGACGGTCGACGCGGAGATGCCCGCGATCGAGGTGCTTCACCTGTTGGCGGAGAAGAGCCTCAATCAGGTGCCAGTACTGGAGAACGGCCGCATGATCGGGCTGGTGACGCGACGGGAGCTCATCGATCGGGTGCAGCTCGCGGAGTCGCTCGCGCCCGACGAACCCATCCAGCCGAAGGATTCGAAGCACGAAACGCCGGTGCCGTAGCGCCGGCTACGACAGCGCCAATCCGATCGCGAACAGGACGCCGAAGATGAGGTCGAACCGGGCCGTGTTCTTGAGGATCGGGTTCAGCGCCGGGCCCCGGATATCGCTCACAATCGCGCGTATCGATGGAAGCGCGGCCGGGAGCGACAGGAGCACGAGCAGCACGGCGGGCGACGCGTCAACGAGCATGGTCGCCAGCGCCAGCACGTAGGCGGCGGCGAGGAGGAACAGGTACCACGCGCGTGTCCCGGTTCGCCCGAGTGCCACAGCGAGGGTCGTCTTCCCGGCGGTGCGGTCGGTGTCGATGTCGCGGAGGTTGTTGACGACGAGGATCATCGTCACGGTGCAGCCCATCGGGAGCGACGCGAGCCAGGCGAGCCGCGAAACATCGCCCGCCTGGACGTAATGGGTACCGGTCACGGCAACGACACCGAAGAAAACGAACGTGAAGAGGTCGCCGAGCGCGTGGTAGCCAATCGGCCAGGGCCCGCCCGTGTAGATGAGGGCCGCGACGATGCTCGAGAGACCGACAGCGACGATGGGCCAGCCGCCGACCGCCACGAGATAGATGCCCGCCAGGAACGCGAGGCCGAACACGACCCACATGCCGGCGATGATCTCCCGCTGCGAGAGCAACCCGAGCTGCGTCACACGCGGGGGGCCGAGCCGCTCGTGGGTATCGGCGCCGCGTTTGAAGTCGAAGAGGTCGTTCGCGAAGTTCGCGCCAATCTGCAGGCAGATGGCGCCAAAGAGCGCGGCGAGCATCGGCAGCAGTTCGAAGCCGTCGGCGGCGATAGCGGTCCCGGTGCCGACGACGACCGGGGCAATAGCCGCGGTGAGCGTGGGCGGGCGAACAGCGAGCCGCCATGCCTGCAGCTTGTTCGGGCGCTGGCCAACCGCTGCCGTGGTCATGCCCGCACCGCCGTGATGGACTGCGCCGCGCCGAACAAATGCCGCCGCTTGGCGATCTTCCTGAACCCGGCCTCTCGCAGCATCCGCACGAGCTCGTCCTGCGGGGGCAGGTAGACGGTCGACTGCGGCAGGTATTCGTAGGCCGAGCGGTCGGAGAGCAGGCCACCCAGGAAGGGGACCACCTTCTCGAAGTAGATGCGGTGGCCGGCGCGAATAACCGGGTTCCGGGGCCGGTCGACTTCGAGCAGGCCGAGCCGGCCGCCGGGAGCGAGCACCCGCGCCAGTTCGGCCAGCACAGGGGGAATCGCCGTAAAGTTGCGAAGCGCGAAGCCCGAGACCGCGACCGTCATGCTGCCATCGCGCAGGGGCAGACGGAGCGCATCGGCCTGGATGAGCTGGACGGGCGCGAGCCGCCGAGCCTGCGCCCCCCGGAGCATCTCGCGCGAGAAGTCGAGCCCCACGACGTGGCGTGTTTCAAGCCGCGCCAGCTCGGCGAAGTCGCCGGTGCCACACGCGAGATCCAGGACGTAGTCGTCGTCGGTGATGGCGAGGCGGCGAATCAGTTCCTTCCGCCAGCGCTGGTCCATGCGGCCGGTCATCAACCGGTTCATCCGGTCGTACCGGGGAGCGATGCGGTCGAACATGCGGCGAACCGCGACGGCCTTTTCCTCGGGGGCGGGAAGCGCGCTCATCAGGGGATAGTGTCGTGGGCGGAGGCGCGAGGCGGAAGAGCAGGCCGGTACGCAGCCTTACGCCGGGGGTGCTACGCTGCCGCCATGTGCCGAAGCATCAAGACTCTGCGCCGGAAAGACCAGCCCGCGACCCCGGAAGAGATCGAGGCCGCCGCGCTGCAGTTCGTGCGAAAGATCAGCGGGTACCGGGTGCCTTCGAAGAAGAACCAGGAAGCGTTCGAGGCTGCGGTTGAAGAAATCACGCGGGCCTCGCGGCGGCTGCTGGAGGCGGTCGGTGAGGTAGCGGAGGAAGGCGCAACCGCGGCAGGCTGACCGCGGAAGCGAACCGAGTTCGACTTTGAGTGAGCTGCGGCCAGGGCGCGCTCCCGGGCTGCCTGCGTTTTCCCATGCTCCCCGGCAAGGCAGAGCCCCCCGGGCAGGCAATCTGAACAGCCACCTGTAGCAGGTTGATGCGACATCTGATGTCGCACCAGTACGAACGCTGCCGGGATTGTTACTTATTACTCCGCGTGGCGATCAGTACGCCAAATAGTCGACACTAACAGCGCCAGTTCCTGGCACTTTGCGACCACAGGTGTCGCAATCACGCTCCACGATCCGCCCCGCACTACATGGAGGGGTGTTTGTGGCGAAGAAATCGGACCTCGAACGACAGTTAGAAGAGCTCGAAAAGCTCAAAGCGAAAGGCATCGTCAACGAAGAGGAGTACCAGGCCCGCCGGACCGCGATTCTCTCCTCGACGGCCGCGGCGGCGCCGAAGGGTGGCGGTGCCGGGAAGGGCATCCTGAAGTTCGGCGCCTTCGGCTGCATCGGTGCGTTCGCCGCGATCGGCGTGGTGGTGATCGGGCTCATCGTGATCATTGCGGCGGCGGTCAGCAGCTCGGCCGACGACGAACCGGACATGGGTGGGGATGTGCACGTCCCGCTGGCGGTCGGCAGTTCGGGCACGATCGCGCCGGAAGGGAACGGCAGCAAGAAGCAGAAGGTAACGATCCTTCAGATCGTCGATGACGCCCAGCCGGACAACGGATTCGGCCGCCCTGGCCCGGGAAAGAAGTACTGGGCGATGGAAGTCGAAGTCGAGAACGTGGGCACGAAGGAAGTGTCATCGCTCGACTGGAAGATCCGGGACACGAACGACGTCGAGACCGACCGGTCATACTTCGTTGACATCGATCCTCAGCTCGAGTCGTACTCGGACCTCACGCCCGGCGGCAAAGTGCGCGGCTGGGTGGTGTTCGAAATTTCGGCCGACGCGCAGCCGAAGTGGGTTCGCGCCGACCCCAACCCGTTCCTCGCGCACGACCTGTACTTCGACGCGCAGTAAGCGTATGGGACAGAGCACCCTCGAACGTCAGCTGGCGGCGATCGAGGACCTTCGCGCCCGCGGCATCCTCACCGACGAGGAGGCCCGGGCGCGGAGGCTGGCCCTGCTCGCCGAACCGGGCGACGAGAACGCGGAAGGCAGCCAGGCCGTCCTGGCGATTGCGCTGGCCGGCGCCGGGGTGGGGCTGGCGTTCGCCCTTATCGCACTCATCGCCGGGGATGTTGCCNACGANGGCGAGATCGTGGGGCTCGGGGTGAGCGCGCTGGTATCGGCGCTTGTAGGAGGTGGCGCGGGGATCTGCCACTCCCTTGGCCGCTGGCGAACGGGCATGGCCGCGCTCCTGGTCGTGGCAGCCCTCTGGCACCTGGTCTCGATTTCGCTCTTCGGGATCCCGGGATTCGTGGTACTGCTCATCGCCGGGATCGTCGCCTTCCTCGAACGGGACTGACTACTCGCCGATGACCACGTTCCAGGCGCGAATCCGCCAGGACGGAACGAGCCCGTTCTGAACGTAGGGGTCCTGTTCGATGAAGGATTCGACGACCTTGCGGTCGTTCGTTGCGAACACGATGGCGGCGCCGTCGAGCGGATCACTGAAGGCGCCGGCCATACGAACGATGCCCTGCTCATGGAGCTTGCGAAGCAGGGCGAGGTGCTGTTCCCGGAACGGCTCGCGCCGCCGGGCCACGTCTTCGACGTATTCGTAGAGAAGAATGTGCATGGCGGAAGCGTATCGGCGGATAGCGTACTCGTCACTCACCGGGCGGTCCGCTTGGCCAGGCCCGTTCGGTGACGCTTAGCTCCGCGAGCGGATCCACTCCTCGACCTGGGGCCGGTGCTCGGCGAAGTGCTCGATGCCCGACGCGCCGATGAGGCGGTTCCCGATTTTCGGCCGGCCCTTTTCGGGGTCGACGCCGAAGAGGGATTCGTCGAGAGCCTTGGCCGCCGCGTAGTACGCGTGGAATGCGTTGTCCCAGTCCTCGAGCGCGGCCGGGCCGTCCTTCGACTGCTGGGCGAACTTCGCGTTCCAGGCGTCCGCATCGCTGTAGTCCACGCCGGGCGGCGTGGGCCGCTCACCGCGGGCGACGCGTTCCATCGCGGCGGTCATTTCGCGGAACCAGCCCGCCATGTGGGCGAGGAGCTTGTTGAGGTTCCATTCGCCCAGGAAGACCTCGTGGTAGGCCTCGTGGGGCAGGTTCACGATGAGCTCGCGGAACCCAACGTACCCCTGTTCCAGCTCGGCGATAGCGGCGGACTTGTCCATGACCAGCCTCCTGTCCCAGGCAATGCCTGCGCTGTGCCTCCCAGCGGCCAGCCGCTGGAGGTGTCAGCGAATGATAGCGCCTTGCGGCCCAGCGGGCGGCAGCCGCAGCCTGAATCGGCGCCGGTAGCAGTGCAGAACGTGGCAGCCCGGCAGCGAAGCCGGGCTGCCACTACAAGATGACCAGCGAACGCCTGTCGCGAGGCCTACTGGATCCCTGCGAGTTCCTTGGCGTAGGCGATGGTCCGCTGGGCGTCGTAGGCGCGGTAGATCATGAGCTTCTCGGCCTCCAGCGAACCCTCGGCGTGGATGGCGAGCACCGCGTGGTAGCCGCCGAAATCGCCGGTCGTCAGGTCGCTCACCATGTTCATGGCGCGGGTGCGGACTTCGCCGTCGTAGCCGGCGCGGCCACCGAGGTATTTGCGAAGCAGGTCGGCGGTTTCGGGGTTCTCGAAGTCCTCGGCGCCAGGGCCGGTGACCAGCATGCCGCCAGCGATGTCCTGCACGTGCTGCAGCGCCTCGTGGTAGTTGTGCGCGAAGTGGTACTTCGCCATGTTCGTGGTGAGCGGATCGGGAGCGTAGATGCCCTGCTCGTCGGGCTGGCCACGCAGCGCCGCCATCTCGGTGAGGGCGCGAAGCGTCTCCGCGTAGCTGATGAGCCAGACGAGCTTCTCGCGGACGTGCGCTGCGCGTGCGATGCCGTTGATGTCGGCCATGAGCGCGGCGCTACCGACAAGCGCATCGACCAGCGGGAGCTTGTACGAGACGGCGGTGAAGCGGTGGTATTCGACGAAACCGAGCGCGAGCGGACCGGCGAAGTCGTACTCACCGGCCATGAACACGCGGTCCCACGGCACGAACACGTCGTCGAAGATGGTGATGGTCTCCATCATCTTGCGGTTCGCGCTCAGGGGAGCATCGAACTCGTTCTTCGGCGAGCCGCCATAGGGGCTGGCGACGAGCTTGAGGCCCGGCGTGTTCACCGGGATAGCGAAGGCGACGGCGTAGTCGCGGTCGGCCTCGCTCATGGCCCGGGTGGGCAGAACGATGAGCTCGTTCGTGTTCGTCGTGCAGCTGGTGTGAATCTTGGCGCCGCGAACGACGATGCCGTCTTCGCGCCGCTCAACGATGTGCGTGTAGTAGTCGGGATGCGGCTGGTTCGAAGGGCCGGCGGAGCGGTCGCCCTTCACGTCGGTCTGCGCGACAGAGATAGTGAGGTCGTTGTCGCGGCAGTAGCGGTAGAACTTCTGGACGCGCTCCAGGTAGTTGGTTTCGTACTTCTGGTCGATCTGCCGGGCGATCTTGTGGAGGCCGAAGAGCGCGTCGGTGCCGATCTCCTTGACGAGCGGGACGAGCGTCTTGCCGATTGCGGTGGCGGTCTCGATGAGCTTCGAGCGCTTCAGCAGGTCGTCGGTAGAAGCGGGGATCTTGTAGTAGCGGCTGTATTCATCCCCGTCTTCAGAGACCACGGCGAGGTCGCGGTACCGGGGGTCTTCCGCCATGCGGAAGTCGACGGCGGCGTGGTCGACCGCCTTCTTGATGACCGGGTGCGTGGTGACGTCATCGACTTTCTGGCCGCGGTAGTAGACGGTTCGACCGTCGCGGACGGAGTCGATGTACTGCTGAGGTGTTCGAAGACCCATGGAACAAACTTGTCTCCCTGTGGATTGCCGCCGGCGAATACCATTGGCGGGGACATCTTAGCCCAGGGGGTGGAATGAGCGCGGGCGCAGGCGGTCAGGCGCTGCGAAACTCCAGCGTTCGCAAGCTTTCGAGCGAAACGCGCTGGCGAACGTTCAACAACTCCACACCGACAACCAGATTGTCAGCATTGAAATCGAGGACTACTCCCGGTTGCACCTCTTCGGATTCGACGATTTCCGAGTCGTCCAGCCGGAGGTAGAGTGCATCGGCCTTTTCATCGAACAAGAGCTTCATGTGCTCGGTCCCCTTCGCAGCCGCCTATCGAAAAACACCGTGACGACGACAGGAGGCTCACTGAATAGTTCATCACAACTCGGAGCATCCGGCCGCCACGTTCCGGAATCGGGACGATGTGATGAATCGTACCATCGATATGACGCACCATGGACGCAGGATCTTCAAGTGCCCTCCGGACCCATTCCATGGTGATTCCTCGCTCCGCCATCACGTCACGCGCGTGACTTGAAAGCGCGAACGGAGGTTCCACAGTCATTCCAAGAGCGTCCCAAAGAGGTCGTAGTCGGCGGTGTCTTCGATGCGGACACGGACGCAGGAGCCGGGTTCGGCGTGCCCGCGCGCGAACACCAGGCCGTCGACCTCGGGAGCTTCGCGATAGGTCCGGCCGGCGATGACCGGGTCGCCATCCTCGTCTTCGCCGACACCTTCGACCAGGAGGTCGAGCTCACGGCCGCGGAAGCGGCGAGCGCGCCTCGCGGCAATTTTCCGTTGCTGGCGCATGAAGCGTTCGCGGCGTTCGTGCTTCACCTCGTCGGGCACCTGGTCCGGCATGTCGTATGCGCCTGTCCACTGCTGACGGGAGTAGGTGAAGCACCCTGCGTGGTCGAACTCGATGGCCTTCGCGAATGCGAGGAGCTCCTTGAATTCTTCCTCGGTCTCGCCGGGGAAGCCAGCGATGAACGAGGTTCGCAGGACGATATCGGGCATCGCCGCGCGAAGCTGCTCGATAAAGCGGTAGACCTTCTCGAGGTTATGCGGGCGCTTCATCCGGCGAAGGACCGCTTCCGAACCGTGCTGCAGGGGGACGTCGAGATAGGGGACGACGTTCGGCAATTCGGCCATGGTCTCGATGAGCTGCGGAGTAACGCGGCTCGGGTAGGCGTACATGAGCCGAAGCCAGACGTCGGGACCGACAGCTTCTGAGAGCATGCGAAGGAGGCCGGGCAGGCCTTCGCCGACGGCCATGCCCATATCCTCGCCCCAGGCGGTGGTGTCCTGCCCCACGAGCACCAGTTCCTTTGCGCCAGCTTCGACGAGCCGCTGCGCTTCGCGAACGAGCAGCCCGGCGGGCGCTGAACGGAGCTTGCCTTTGATCTTCGGGATGACGCAGAAAGTGCAGGGCGCGTCGCAACCATCGGAGATCTTCAGGTAGGCCGAGGGGCCGGTGACGCGGGCGGCACTCTCGGGGATGTCGTAGATGGCGTCGACGTCGACGCTGAGCAACTTCGCGACATCCTGCCACTGGCCCACACCGAAGATGTGGTCGATGCCTGCCACTTCTTCGCGGACCTGGCGGCCGTAGAGCTGCGTCATGCAGCCGGCGACGATGAGGGTCTGGCCCTCGCGCTTGGCCGCGGCCAGGGCGCGAACGGTCTCCATCGATTGCGCCTGGCTCTGCTCGATGAAGCCGCAGGTGTTGACGATGATGGCGTCCGCTTCTGCGGGGTCGACAACGGGCACGAGCTCGCCACCCGTGAGGAGGCGCTCCAGGTGTTCGCTATCGACGTCGTTCTTCGGACAGCCCAGCGTGACCAGGTGGTAGGTCCGGGGAACCGCCATCAGGGGCCCTCGCTTACGGCGAGCGTGACCGTTTCGCCTTCAGGGTGGCGCGTGTTGCCGACCGGCACCTGCCCGAAGACTTCGCCCACCGGCGCAGCATTCGGGCCACGAACCTCATTCACAACATAACCGGCCGCTTCCACCTGTGCACGCGCAACGGCGATATCGAGGCCAACGACGTCGGGGACGATGCCGCGAACCGGGCCACCTGAACCCGTCTCGGTGGGCACGGGAGTGTTCGTGACGGCGGCGCTGGCTTCGTCGTCGCCGCCCAGGGTGTCGGGGGGCGGCGAATCGTCGCTGCCGAGGTTCGCGATGAGCAGCGCGAGAAGGATCACACCGACCACCGCGGCGATGGCGACGATGGCGACAACGAGGGTTCGGGTCTGGGCCGCCGGGTCGGTGCGGATGCGCCGAGTAGGCGCGGGCACACCGATATCGACCCCGATCATGGGTTCGGAAGGGTCGTAGGGCTCTTCCTCGTAGGGCCGGGCGCGGGGCGGCATGGGCCGCGGGTTGTCGTAGCGCTCTTCGGCCAGCGGGAGTGTGTCGTGTCGAATGGGCTCCTGGCGGCGCTCCGGCTGCTGATAGGCCCACGCGTCTTCAAACCGGCGCGGCGGCTGCTGGTATCGCTGTTCCGGGTAGTCGTCTTCCTGGTACTGGCGCTCCTGCCGATAGCGCTCCTGGCGCTGCTGTTCGAAGTAGGGGTCGTGGGGTCCCTCGTAGTAGTCCTCTCGCGGCGGGGGAGCGGGACGCTGGGGGGCAGCGCCGAACGGCTGCCGCGGTGTCCGCGTGGGCGGAGGAACCGGGCGCCGGATATCCGCGCGTTCGGGCTCCCGGCGCCAGGTTGGCCGGGAAGGGCTATGCGCGGGGAGCGGGCTCTCGGGCGAGGCGCGAGCTTCGCTGCGGCGGGCGCCCGGGTACTGGTCCTCGCGCGGGAAGAGCGCCAGGACCTCCTGCGGATCGAGCCCGAGATACTGGGAATAGGAGCGCAGGAACCCGCGCGCGTAGACGGGCGCCGGGATGATGTCGAACTGTTCTGTCTCAAGCGCCTGGAGATAGCGGCGCGAGATGCGTGTGTCGCGCTCGGCATCCTCCAGCGTGAGGCCTTTGGCCTCGCGCGCCCGGACGAGCAACGAACCGAGTTCGCCCATGGCCGATAGGGTAGGGGTGAACGCGCATAGGAAATAGGCGGTGCGGCGAGAGTTGGGTCTCGTGCCACTGGAAGTGACCTTTGTCACTTCTTTTTGGGACCAACGGCCCCTCAAGCGTTCCCGAACGGCCCATCACCGGCCGGGAGGGCAACTTTCATACTGGCGTTATGCCCAATCGAACCGTCAGGTTGGAAACGAACGACCGGTTGCTCCGGCGGGCGCTCGCCGCGCAGTTGCGGCACGAGCAGGACTTCCGCCTGCTCGACACCGACGACCATGCGGACGGTTCGGACATTGTTGTTTCGACGACGACGGACCTGCCGATCGAACGCTGCCGGGAGCTGGCAGCGGCTGGCGCGCGCGTTGTGGTGCTCGCGGCAATCCCGACGTCGGACGAGCGCGCCCGGTATGAACAGGCAGGCGCGAGTGCATACATCCCGATGACAGCGGATGGACCGCTGTTGCTGAAGGAGATCCGGGAGGCGGTGTCGTAGGCCGTCGTGTGTGTGGTGGGTGCCCGGATCGTGCGGGCGGGGGCTGAAGTCCCCGCCCGTCAACATTCCTGAACCATTTGTTGCTTCTCTGTCTGCACACACGCGACCATTCCCGAGATGGACGAGTTGGGGCGTCGCGAATGGGTGGGGCTGGGTGTGCTGGTCATCGCCTTCCTCATCGCCCTCTCGTTCTTCGACCCCGCGGCGGGACGGCCCAGTGTTCAGCGCCCCATTTCGCACGGCCAGCCTGTCGTGCAGGAAAGCGAACACCCGAGCCTGACGCCGGTGCGAGCCCGGGATCTACCTGCGCCGGAGGCGTGGACCGTCCGGTACATGGCCGGCGAACCGGGGATCGGCACCGAATTCGCCACCGACTCAACGCCGACCCTCGACATCGAAACCGAAAGCGCCCCCTTCGAAGGCATCACGGACGACAACTGGTACCTGTACGCAGAAGCGAGCTGGGACCTGCCAGCGGGCCGGTATGCGTTCACCCTCGAACGGAACTGCGAGGTGGTGGTCTTCATCGATGGCGCCGAGGTGCGTCGTGAGGCCGACAGCGACGTCCGGAACTTCCTGCGCGTCACGTTCGAGCACGACGGGGGCCCCGTCACCGTGGGCATCACCGCGATGGACCGGCGGGGAAGCTTTGTCCTGCGGTGGGCCACCAAGTGAGCGCTGTCGAGGCTTGACCTGAGGCCCGGACAGGCCGCATTGTTCGCTTGGACAACTGAATAGGCAGATGTCCCGCGCGATGCGCGCGGGAGTTCGACGGGGGAAGTCCGGTGAGAGGCCGGCGCTGTCCCGCAACTGTATCGCCCTTCGGGGCGGAGCCAGGTTACCCGTCCTTCTGCTCAGAGTTCCGAAAACCTTCGAGAGAAAGGGGCCGGAAACGATGATCGATCGATCCACGTAACCAGCCCGCCCTCGGCGGGCTTTCTTGTTTCTTCTTCCGAACGCCCGGCAGGTTGACTGGCATACCTGCCCATTCTTCCCGAGGAGTTTGCATGCGCACGCCACTTCTCCTCGCCGCAGGGCTGCTTGCCCTGTGGTCGATGGTTGCGGGTGCCCAGGGCACCAATGAGGTCATCGACGACGCAGTCGAGTTCATCCTTTCGACGCAGCAGCCGGACGGTGGGTTCGGCGGGTTCGGCGCCGGCCAGACGTTCGACGCCATCCTGGCCATCCGGGCGGCCGGGAAGGACCCGGCGCAGGTTGCGAACGCCGGCGCAACGCCCGCGGACTTTCTCGAGGCGCAGGCGCCGGCGGTTGCGGCCGAAAGCCCGGCGCTCGCCGCGAAAGCCGCACTTGCCGCGAGGGCGCTGAATCTCAACCCCACGGACATCGCCGGGACGGATTTCGTGGCCGCGATCACCGGCGCCTTCGACGACGCGACGGGCCGCTACGCACCGGACGACTTTAGCCATGCGCTCGCAGTCCTCGGGCTCGCGTGCACGGGGAACGACGTCCCCGATGCCGCGGTGACCGTTCTGCGTGACGCACAGCTCGAAGACGGCGGCTGGGGGTTCGATGGTACGAGCGACCCGGACACCACCGCTGTTGTCGTACAGGCGCTCCTCGCGGCGGGCGTCTCGCCCGATGACCCCGACGTCGCCGAGACACTCGCGTACTTCCAGGGGGCGCAGGGCGACGATGGGGGCTGGGGGATCGCCGGCGAGCCCGCGTCGAACGCCTCGTCGACTGCTTATGTCGTTCAGGCTCTGCTTGCCGCCGGCAAAGACCCGCAGAGCCCGCAGTACACGAAGGGCGACCAGACCCCGATTGACTTCCTGCTCTCGCAGCAGCAGGAGGACGGATCGTTCGCCGGGTTCGACGCCGCGTACGCGGCGATCCAGGTGGTGCCGGCGCTCGCGGGCCGCACGCTGTGCAACTCGGCCGATGCCGCCATCGCTGTCGGCGACGATGCCACCGGAGCGGATCCGAACGGCGCGGCCGTTGAATCGAACGACACGTCCGATGACGACTCCAACGCCCTGCCGTGGATCCTCGCGGGCGCGGTGGGGGTCGTCGTGGTGGCAGGCGGTGCGTTCGGCATCCTGCGGATGCGGCGGTAGGCGAGCACGCCAATGACGACCGGGGCATGGTGCGCGTGGGTGTTGATGGTTGGAGTGCTGGCGCTCTCCACCTCCAACCCCTTCTACCTCGCGATCATCCTGCTCTGCGTGTTCCTGGTGGCGGCGATGGCCCCGCGAACGTCGACTGCGGTCGCCGGGTTCCGGACGCTGCTGGTCTTCGGGCTGATCATGTTCGCGGTGTCGCTGGTCATCGCGACGATCAACGGGAACTACGGCGACCACATCCTGTTCACCGTGCCGGGGCCGGAGGTCCCGGAGTGGCTCGGCGGATTGCGGCTGGGCGGGCCTGTGAGCGCCGAGGGGCTGGTCGCGGCATCGATTCGCGGGCTGGCGATCCTGTGCGTGCTGCTCGCGTTCGGCGTGTTTAACGGCGCGGTCACGCCGCACCAGCTCCTTCGGAGCGCGCCTGCGGCCCTGTTCCACGCCAGCCTCATCGTCTCGATCGGGCTGACGCTGCTCCCGTCGAGCATCGAAGACCTGCGGCGCATTCGCGAGATGCGGGCGCTCCGGGGGGCGCCGGGTGGGATTCGGCAGATCCCGGCGCTGGTGGTGCCTTCGGTCATCGGCGGGCTCGAGCGTTCAATGCGGCTGGCCGAGGCGATGGAAGCGCGGGGCTACGCCGCGACGCCGCCCCCGTCGCGCGTGCCCCGGCTCATCGGCACAACCGCGATCCCGCTGCTGCTCTTCGCGGCGGTCGGCTGGTTCTACTACGCACCGCTGCGTATCCCGGCGGTCGTTGCGGCCGGGGCGGCGGTGGGGTGCCTCGTGTACTGGTCGTGGAGCGCGGGACGGGCACGCCAGACCAGCCGCCTTCGCGACGAACCTGTGCCGTTCGCCGAACGGGTCCTCATCGCGGGTTCGCTGGTGCTGGCCCTGCTTGCCGTTGGCGGTCCCGCGAACGACTGGCTCCACATGGGGTACAACCCGTTCGCCGGCCTGCCGATGCCGACGTTCGAACTCACGGGGGCGCTGGTAGCACTGGCGCCCGCGTGGCCAGCGGTTCGGCTCGCATTCAGTTCGCCCGCGCCGGTAGAGGCCGACGCCCCGGCTGTTGCGACGGTTCGTCCCGGGCCGGAGGTTCGGCCATGAGCGCGGTCGCCTCGATCGAGCACGTGACGTACGCCTACCCGGGGCGCGACCGGCCCGCACTCGAGGACGTTTCGTTCGAAGCCGAGCGGGGGTCGTTGACGCTGCTTGCGGGCCCGTCGGCAGGAGGGAAGTCGACACTCCTGCGGCTGTTCAACGGGCTCGTGCCGCAGTTCCACGGGGGAACGCTCGCGGGGACCGTTCGCGTCGCAGGGATCGACCCGACCCGGACGCCCGCGCGGCGAGTGGCGACCATCGCGGGCATGGTGTTCCAGGAACCGGAGGCCCAGGCGGTCGCGGACACCGTCGAGGACGAGGTGGCCTTCGGGATGGAGCAGCACGGCGTGCCGCGAGACGAGATGTTGCGGCGGCTCGCGGTGCTGCTCCCCGCGGTCGGCGTCGACCACCTGCGCTACCGGAGGCTGGCCACGCTTTCGGGCGGCGAACGGCAGCGGGTGGCGATCGCGGCGGTGCTGGCACTCGAACCGGAGGTGCTCCTGCTCGACGAACCGACGTCGCAGCTCGATCCCGACGGCGCCGACTCGGTGCTCGAGGCGATCGAGGGGCTTCGAAAGCAACTCGGGATCACGGTCATCGTCGCGGAGCACCGGCTCGAGCGGCTGCTCGCGCGCGTCGAGACCGTGCTGGAGGTTGCCGCTGGGCGAGTCACCGCGATGACGCCGCGGGAAGCGGGAGCGCGGCTCGTCGCGGTTCCGCCGGTGTGCGAACTCGGCCGCCAGCTCGGGTTCGAACCGGTGCCGCTGACGGTGGAGGAAGCGCGCCGGGCGGCAGCAGCACGGGGGCTCCAGGCGAAGCCGGCGAACGGCGCGCCGGCGCCGGGAGATGAGTTGTTGCGCGTCGAAGGGCTTACGGTCGCCTATGGCGAGCAGGTCGCCCTGGAGAACGCGGAGTTCTCGCTTCGCGAAGGCGAAATCGTGGCGCTCATCGGGCGAAACGGGAGCGGGAAATCGACGTTGTTCCGGGCCATCGCGGGGCTGGTGCAGCCAGCCGCGGGACGGGTCTTGCTCGCAGGGCAAGCCGCGAACGGCTCCGTGCAGTCGCGAACGTCGTTCGCGGGTCTCGTGCCGCAGGACCCGGCGATCGCGCTCTACCGGGACACCGTGCAGGACGAGATTCGCGAGACGCTGAAGCACCGGCGGAGCCGACAGGAGTCCGGGCGGGNGCTCGATGCGTGGGCGGTTTCGGAGCTGGCCGACCGGAACCCGCGCGACCTGAGCGTCGGGCAGCAGCAACGGGTGGCGATGGCGGCGATGCTGGCGCACGAACCGCGCGTGTGGCTGATGGACGAGCCGACACGAGGGATGGACGGGCCGGCAAAGCTGGCGCTCAGCGAGCGGCTTCGCGCCCATGCGGCCGCGGGTGGCGCGGCGCTGGTCGCGACCCACGACATCGAAGCTGCCGCCCGGTTCGCCACCCGGGTGATTGGGCTCGACCGCGGGCGCATCGAGTTCGACCTGCCGGTGCGGGAGGCACTGGGGACGAACGGGCCGCGACCCACGCAAATCGCACGCGCCGTACCGGGCGCGATGGTGGTGGAGGACGTGGTATGAGGGTTGCGAGGCTGGTTGCAGGTGGATTCGCGCTGCTCGGAGCGCTGGTACCAATGGCCGCACTCGCAGACGGCGAAGCGGGCATCGTCATCCAGATCGGCGACGAGGTGCAGACGCACTGCGTCGCATTCGACGGCGAGAGCATCACCGGGGACGAAGCGCTGCGGGCAGCCGGGCACACCTTCGAACAGTTCGGCGGCGCGACCCGCACGCTCTGCGCCATCGACGACGTCGGGTGCTTCGACCCGAGCTCGTACCGGAGTTGCTTCTGCGAGTGCCCCGGCGGCCCGGACTGCACCTACTGGGCGTTCTTCGAGCGGCCGTATGGTTCCGACCGCTGGACGTACTCCCCCAAAGCCTTCCATGACGCCGAACTGCGCGACGGCGACATGCACGCCTACAAGTGGGGGGAAGGCGGCCCGAACAGCGCGCCGGCCCCCATCGAGATCACGTTCGAAGAGGTATGCGGGCACCCGCCCGGGCAGGCGAGCGACGCGCCCGCCGGCGCGCCGTCGACCGCGACGGTGAACATCGACCGGGCGGTCAACGATGAGGACTCGGGGACGAACACCGAACCGCTGATCGCGTTCGGGGCGGTGGCTGCGGTACTTGTGGCGGCGACGGTGGGAGCGGTGGCCTGGAGGCGGCGGCATGGCCGTTAGCCGACCGGCACCGGCCACATTGCGCCTTCCCCGGGTCTCGCTGAACGACCTGACGCTGGTCGCGCTGAACCTGCTGGGGCTCGTCGCGTACCTGCACCCATTCGTGGCGTCGGACGTCACCCGCCCTGACTCGCGGTGGTTCGAACACAACACCGATGCGCCGCTCGTGTTTGCGGGGGTGACGACGCTGTGCATGGTGCTGCTCATTGCCGAGATGACGAACGGCGGGCTGAACAGCAAGTCGTTGGCGGCGCTCGGCGTTCTTTCTGCGTTCGCGGCCGTGTTGCGGACGATCACCCTGCCGGCGGGCGCGAACCTCTACTTCTTCCTGGTCATCCTCGGGAGCTACGCCTTCGGAGCCCGCATGGGGTTCCTGCTCGGGGCGCTGTCGTTCTTCCTGAGCGCGGTGGTAACGGGTGGCATGGGACCGTGGCTGCCGTTCCAGATGTTCGCCAGCGGCTGGATGGGGATGAATGCAGGCATCATGCGGCCGCTGGCAGTGCGGCTCGGCCTGCGGATTCGCGGCGAGGTGGCGCTGCTTGTTCTCTTCGGGATCGCCTGGGGCCTGCTGTTCGGGGCGATCACCAACGTGTGGAGCTGGCCGTTCTGGGTTGGTGGCCCCGATATCACCTACGAACCGGGCCTTGGCTTCGGCGAAACGGTTCGGCGGTACTGGAACTATTACCTGCTCACCAGCTTCGGGTGGGACCTGCTGCGGAGCTTCTGCAACGCGCTCGTGATCGGGTTCCTGGGCGCGCCGCTGCTACGCGCGCTGCTCCGCTTCCGGGACCGGTTTACGTTCGAGCTGCGGTAGCCGGGGCTAATTTGGGCGCGACGAACCCGGGCGTGCCGGGCCCGGCGGCCAGATCCAGCGCAAAGGAAGCCTACGCCTGGACCTGCTGTGTCACCCGCAGCGGGAAGGTGGCGAGCACTTCGTAGACCGCGCCCTGGGGGGTGAGCCGGCTGCGCATGAGCGAGACGTGCGTCGTGCGCCACGAGCTCTGTGGAACCTCGGTCTTGCCGACTTCGACTTCGATCTCGGCGCGCTGGCGCGTGCCAACTTCGTCGCGGACGCGGCCAAGGGTCAGATGCGGGCGGAAGGGGCGGCGTTCGGGTTCGAAGCCAACAACGGCGAGCGCGGCGTTGACGGCGCGAACGAGCGCTTCGAGCCGCAGAACATCGCCGGCGACGCCGACCCACATGATGCGAAGGCCTTCGCGGCCGCCGAACGTCCCGATGTTGGAGAACTCAAGCTCGAACGGCGCGTGGCCGACCACGGCCTCCTGGATGGCGAGCTTGATGGCCGGGAGCTGTTTGACGGGTACCTCACCGAGGAACTTGAGCGTGACGTGGACGCTTTCCGGGCGAATCCACCGCACCAGGTTGCCGCTGCGGCTCCGGATGTCGTTGATGAGGCTGCCAATGGCCTGCTTGACTTCGTCCGGGACTTCACAGGCCACAAACAACCTGACGTGTTCGGGTGAGGTATTCATGACGGTCTTCTATCCGAAAACAGTTTGTGCGCAGATTCGCCACAGACCGACGCCGCGGCGTCGCTTTCGAGCTCGGCGCTGAGGCGTTCTAACTGGCGCTTGGGCGAAAGCAGCGGGAAATCCGATCCAAAGAGCACGCGGTCGGCCCCGACGAGGCCAACGAGGCGCGCTACTGTGCCTTCATCATACAGCAAGGAGACGGCCGCTGTGTCGTACCAAACGTTCGCGAGTGCCGCTCGCACTTCCGGCATCTGAACGTAGAAGGGAAGGCCGCCGCCAAGGTGGGCGGCGATCATCTTCGTGGCCGGGTGAGCGCTCGCCAGTTCGCACAACTCGGCGGGGGAGATGCCGCCGCGCTTGCCGGGGTAGGCGTGGCCGACAGGCTCACTGACGTGCCAGAGGAGCACGAGCCCGTGCTCGGCGGCGAGGCGGCAAAGCTCGTGCGCGGCATCGCCCAGCGGGTCCCAGCCCTGGTTGTGGGGACGAAGCTCGCCGAACCCGCGGGCCCCGCGCTCGATGGCCTCGTACGCGACATCCTTCCAGGCGGGAGAGGCGAGGTTGAGCGAGGCGAACGGGAGGATGCGGCCCCCATGCTCGCGGGCGGCTTCCAGGATATGCAGGTTTTGGGCACGCAGGTCGCAGTCGCGGGAGAAGGCGAACCCGGCAACCACGGCCCGATCGACGCCCGCGCGATCCAGTGCGGCGACAACGTCCTCAACGGTCGCCATCTTTGCTTTGGGGTCGCCGTACATCTCCCGGAAGGTGGGGTCGCGGGCAACCAGGTCATCGCGGCGGCGAACCTGAGCGGGATGGAACGCGTGGGTATGGGCGTCGATGATCACCAGTAGGGGATAGTAACAGAGGGGGGAAGTAGCCCCGCCGTTCGACAGGGGGCCCGGCGGCAGCGGAGAATCGGCCTGTGACCCGCAACATCCTTGTGACCAACGACGACGGTATCGATTCTCCCGGCCTCTGGGCACTGGTTCGCGCGGTAGCGCCCTACGGTGACCGCATCTATGTCATCGCGCCGACGGTGAACCAGAGCGCCGTGGGCGCCGGGATCACGCTTCGCCGCGAACTGCACTGGGAGCGCTACCAGGGCAAGCAGATGCCGGGCGTCGAGGCCTGGCACGTCAACGGAACGCCCGCCGACTGTGTGCTGGTGGGCATGAACAAGATCATCGACGGCGATATCCACTGGATCGTGTCGGGGGTGAACCAGGGCGCGAACGTTGGGAACGACATCCTCGCCAGCGGCACGGTAGGCGGCGCGCTCCAGGGTCACTTCCTCGGTCTGACGTCCATGGCCTTCTCGCAGACGGTGTCTGATGAAGAAGCCACCGACTGGTCGTGCGCCGAGCGGGTCGCATCGCTCATCGCGAAGGCGGCCGCAGAGAACCAGGTACCTGAAGGTGTGTTCCTCAACGTGAACATCCCGCGGTGTTCGTTCGAGGAGCTCTCGGGCCTGTTGGTCACCCGGATGGGCAGGCACGGGTACCTGCGGCTCAAGGAAGCGTTCGAAAACGTCGGGGTCATCGAACGCGAAGTCGACCTGACGACGCACCCGGACACCCCGCCGGGAACCGACATCTGGGCGCTCGCCAACCGGTATGTGAGCGTGAGCCCGCTGCAGTCGAACCTCACCGACCACCGGTTGCTCGACCTGCTGAGCGAACGGCTCAACGCCGCGTTCACGGGCTAACGAACCGCTAGGAGACGCCCGCGAGGAACCGCCGCGGCACCTCCCGCATCATGAGGTCGATCGTGTCTCCCGGGACGCCCTGTTCACGCAGGGCAGGCAGCGCCACAGTCGAGAGGAAGAGGTAGCGCGTGCTACCCGCTTGGGCTGGCTGCTCGGCTCCCTTCACGACGGGCATTGGCGCGTAATCGTGGCCGAGCATCAGGCGATGCGCCCAGCCGCGGTCGATGAGCGCCTTCACCGTCGCATTTCGTTGCTGCCAGTCCGGGCGGCCGGGGCCGCCGGGATAGCGGTCCATCGACAGGTAGACGCCCTGCTGGAGCAGTTCCTCGAGGTAGGCGATGTCGGTAGTGTCGGCGCTGTGGCCGATGGCGATGCGGTCCATCGGGGCGCCTTCCTCGCGGAAAATCTCGACCTGCCGGCGGCCCACCTGCTCGGGGGCCCAGTGGTGCGTGCTGATGGGACAGCCGGTGCGCTTCAGGGCGCGGGCAGCGCCGCGAAGGATCAGTTCGCCTTCGGGGGTCACGCCACCCACGTCGTTCGCGACCTTGATGACGCCGGCCCGAATGCCGGTGTCTTCGATGCCGACTTCGATCTCGTGCACAAAGATATCGGCGATCTCGTCCGGGTCGCGGGTCCAGAACGAGCGCGGGATGTCCCGCCAGATACCGGTCGCGACGACGATGTGCATCCCGCTTTCGGCGGCTACGTCGCGAACGAAGCGCACGTCGCGGCCGAGATCGGGCGTGGTGAGGTCAATGAGGCAGTCGACCCCGCCGGCCTTTGCCTCCTTGAGTTCGCGCACCACGTTGGCGCGCGTCGCCGCCCAATCGAACCGCCAGGGGTAGTGCCGGGCGTCCTCGCCCATCGAGATGAGGACGTGTTCGTGGCTGAGCGTGAAGCCGAGTTCGGAATCCTGCACCGGGCCGAGGACGGTTTGTACGGTCGCCATGGTCCACCTCCGGGACGGGATGATACGGGACTGATCTATCGGACAGGGACGAATCGGCGGGCGGCTGTGATAGGTTCCATGGCGATCCCGGGTATGGAGGGTTGGTTGTGCCAGAGAACCCGGAGGCGGTGTCGGCAGCGCTGCTTCGGCAGCCGTATGGTCTGTTCCTCGTCGGCTCGCGTTCGGGCGACGACCGGAACCTGATGACCGCGACATGGGGAACGCAGTGTTCGTTCGAGCCGAAGCTCTACTCGGTCTTCATCGAAGAGGATTCGCACACGCGAAAGCTCATCGATGCGGGCGGGGCGTTCACGGTCTGCTTCGTGCCGCCGGATAGCGAAGAGGTGGTGAGCCACTACACGCGCGCCGCCGAGACCGTTGGGAACAAACTGGGCGATTACGACTACTTCGAAGCGCCGCAGACCGGGTGCCCGGTGTACGCCGGGTCGGTCGCGTGGTTCGAGTGCCGGGTGACGGACGCGCGGCTCGTCGGCGACCACGTGGAGTACATCGGCGAGGTGGTCGGGGGGGACGCGCCGCTGAGCGACCCCGCGTGGACGGTGCAGGAACTCGGCTGGGAGTACGGGGGCTAGGCTGCGGCCGGCGGGAAAATCCATCGACAATCGCGCACGACCGGCCGAAAATGAGGCCATGCCAATCTACGAGTTTCGTTGCGCCGACTGTTCCCGCGTAACCAACCATTTCACGCGGAAGATCGACACCGAGCTCAAGGTGAACTGCGAGCACTGCGGCAGCGCGAACACGTCGCGCATGATGTCGCGCTTCGGGCGAACATACAGCCGTGCGGACATTCTCGAGAAGTATGGCGACCCCTCCGAGAGCGGAGGCAGGATTGAGGACTATCGCGACCCGCGGCAAATCGGCGGGTGGGTCGAAAAGAAGTTCGAAGAGTACGGCATGGAGCTCCCCAAGGAAGCGCGGGAGATGATCGACGCGGCCCGCGAAGGCGAGTTCCCCGAGCCGGTGAAGGATCTCTAGGGTTGCCCGCAACGGCATTGATCGAGGCGCTCCAGACAGGCGCGATAGTGCGCCTGCCGGGCGATAGGGGGGCGGCCTGTGCCTGATACCTCGCCGCTCGAGCGCATCATTCCCCGCATCCTCGAAAACTTCTCGGCCAAGAACGCGGCCCGGGAGCAGGGCCTTGCGGCGAGCCGGTCGGTCATCCGGCTCAGCGCGAACGCCATCCGGGCGGTGCACCGCAACGAGTTTGACCGTGCCCGGGAGCTGCTCGACGAAGCGAAGGCGATCCGCGACAGCGCCGTCGCAGCGCTGAAGGACCACCCGGACGTCTACTATGCCGGCTTCCTGCACGACGCGCAGAAGGAGTACGCAGAGGCGCGCACGACGCTGGCGCTGCTCTCCGGCGAACCGCTCCCCGAACCGGAGGAGCTCGGGGTCGAATACCCCGCGTACCTGAACGGCATCGCCGAGGCGGTCGGCGAGATGCGGCGGATGCTGCTCGACCGCCTGCGCCGCGGCCAGTACGAAGGTTGCGAAGAGATCCTCGAGGCGATGGACGACATCTATTCGGTGCTGGTCACCATCGACTTCCCGGATGCGATGACCGGCGGCCTCCGGCGAACGACCGATTCGACGCGCGGCATCCTCGAAAAGACCCGCGGCGACCTGACGATGGCGATGTTGCAGCGCCAGGTGATCGAGGCAATGGGTTCGTCGCCGGCGGTGGGGAACGCCCAGGCGGAGTGAGCCGGGCGAAGACCTGAACGAAAAGGCAGGTTCCAGGCTCCCCAGCGTCGGGTACGGTTGAGTGAGATGATGATGACCCCGGCGAACGGAATGGCGTAAACGCCGAACCCGAATCGAGCTCGACGTTTACGTGCGCGTCAGGGTGTGTTAGCCTCCACGCCGGGGAAAGGTACGAGCAGGTGCGCTATATCCTGCGGCTTTTCGGGTATACGCGTCCGTATCGCGGGCGCCTGACGCTGGCCGCCGTCTCTGTAGTCCTGTCCAGCATCTTCATGATGCTCAGCCCGGTGATGGTGCGGTATGCCATCAACTTCGGGCTCGACCCGGTGTACAACGATGAAGGCCGCGTCACCGGGCTCAACGGCGACGAGCCCCTGCTGATCTTCGGCGCGCTCACGATCGTGCTGCTGGCGCTCGGGCGCGGGCTGGCGCAGTTCGGCCAGCAGTTCCTCGCCGAAGCGGTCGGGCAGGGCGTGGCCTACGACCTTCGGAACCAGGTCTACAACAACCTCCAGCGGCTGAGTTACGCGTACCACGACAAGGTCCAGACGGGCCAGATTATGTCGCGCGTCACGCAGGACGTCGAAGGCATTCGCATGTTCTTCTCGATGGGCCTGCTGCGCACGGTGAACATCACGCTGGTCCTGGCCATCGCGATCGGGGGCATGTTCCTGATCAGCTGGAAGCTCGCGCTCGTCAGCATCGTGACGCTGCCCTTCATGATCTACCGCTCGTTTGTGATGGCACGGCAGATCCGGCCGATCTGGATGGCAATCCAGCAGAACCAGGGCGAACTCACCCAGGTCGCGGAGGAAGGCCTTTCGGGCATCCGCGTGGTGAAGGCGTTCAGCCGCGAGGACTACGAGTCGAAGAAGTTCCGCGAGGCGGCGCAGAAGCAGGCCGACCTGAGCTACCTGTCGTCGACGACGATGGCGAAGCACGCGCCGCTGATGATGGGCCTGGGGCAGCTTCAGATCGCGATCACGGTTGGTGTCGGCGCGTGGTTCATCTCGCAGGGCCACATTCGCGGCTCGGACCTGCTGACGTTCGTGCTCTGGCTCAACCTGCTCCAGATGCCCGTGCGCATGACAGGCTTCGCGATCACGTTCTTCTCGCGCGCGATGACGGCCGGCGAACGCATCTTCGAACTCATCGACGCGCAATCGGAAGTGCAGGAGAAGCCCGATGCCGTGGCGCTGACCGATGTGCGCGGGCACGTGCGGTTCGAGAACGTGTCGTTCGCCTACGACAACGTGAGCCCGGTGCTCCAGGACGTGAACATCGATGCGCCGCCGGGCAAGGTGGTGGCGCTCCTCGGCCCCACGGGCTCAGGGAAGTCGACGGTGGTGAACCTGATCCCACGGTTCTACGACGTGACGCAGGGCCGCATCACCGTCGACGGCATCGACGTCCGGGACCTCAAGCTGGAGTCGCTGCGAAAGAACATCGGCATCGTGCAGCAGGACGTGTTCCTGTTCGTCGGCACGATTCGCGACAACATCGCCTACGGGCGGCCGGATGCGAGCCAGGAAGAGATCGAACGCGCGGCGAAAGCGGCACGCATCCACGACTTCATCATGAGCCTGCCCTACGGGTACGACGAATGGGTCGGCGAACGGGGCGTGACGCTTTCGGGCGGCCAGAAGCAGCGCATTGCCATCGCCCGAACGCTGCTCCTGAACCCGCGCATCCTCATTTTCGACGACTCCACGGCGAGCGTTGACGCCCAGACCGAGTTCCTCATCCAGCAGGCACTGCAGGAACTGATGGAAGGCCGCACGACGTTCGTGATCGCACAGCGGCTGCGCACGGTGATGCGCGCGGACGAGATCATCGTGCTGGACCGCGGGCGCATCGTGCAGCGCGGCACCCACGAGGAGCTCCTCGCGCAGGAAGGCCTCTACCGCAGGATCTACGAACTCGAACTGAAGGACCAGGAGGAGGCGCTGGGCCGGTTCATGCCGGAGCTCCAGCGGACACCCGTACCGGCCGCGAACTCGCCGGAACCGCGGCGTGAGGCGCCGCGCTCGAAGCGCACTGCGGACGCGCTTCGCCCCGACCTGCGGGCGACCGGAGGAGGTAGCTAATGGGCTTCTGGGGTGGCGGCGCTGGCGCCGGCGGATGGAGCGGCGGCCTCGGTGGGCAGGGTGGCCCGGGCGCGATGCGCCGGAATGCCGACGGCTGGGACGACGAAGAGCTCGGCAAGGTCTACGACGCTGAGGTCGTTCGCCGCCTGATCCCCTACCTGGCCGAGTACAAGTGGCGGGCGCTGCTGGCGTTCGCATGCATGGTCACGTTCGCGATTACGAGCTTCCTGCTCCCGGTGGTCGCGGCGTTCGCGGTGAAGGCCGGCGTCGACCACGACACCGACCGCGTATGGCAGCTGCTGGTTCTCATGGTGGTGCTCACGCTCGTGAGCTGGGGCGCGCAATACCTGCAGCAGGTCACAACGGCGTGGATCGGGAACCGCCTGCTGATGAAGCTGCGCACGCAGATGTACGACCACATGCAGGGGCTCTCGCTGAGCTTCTACGACGAGATGGAAGTCGGCCGGATGATCAGCCGCCTGACTTCGGACGTGACCGTGATGCAGGAGCTCCTGACGAGCGGCTCGCTCACGTTCGCGGCGGACATCATCGGTCTTTCCGTGGTGGTGATTACGCTCCTGCTGGTCGACTGGCAGTTGGCGCTGGTGACGTTCGCGATCGTGCCGCCGCTTGTCCTGTTGATGTCATGGTGGGCGCGGCATGCACGGGCGGCCTTCATCCAGGTACGCGTCAAGGTGAGTGAGCTCTACGGCACGCTCGCCGAGAACGTCTCGGGCGTGCGGGCCATCCAATCGATGTCGCGCGAAGAGGAGAACGCGCGGCGGTTCGACAAGCTGAACGAGGAGAACCGGCGGGCGAACGTCTGGGCGGCCATGCTCAGCGCGGCGATCATGCCCGTCATCGAACTGGCGACGGCGATCGCGCTGGCCGCGGTGGTCATCGTCGGCGGCCTGCGGGCGCTTCATGCCGATGATGTGAACGCAGGCCAGCTTTTCTTCGTGCTGACGTCGTTCACCCTGTATGTCACGCGATTCTTCGACCCGGTCCGCGACCTGGTGATGCAGTACACGATGCTGCAGCGGGCGATGGCGGGCGGCGAACGCATCTTCCAGGTGCTCGACACCGTGCCGCGGATCCAGGACAAGCCCGACGCGATCGAACTCGAGACCGTGGAGGGACGAGTCGACTTCGACCACGTGTCGTTCGAATACGTCCCGGGCGTGCCGGTGCTGCAGGACATCGACCTGCACGTGAAGCCCGGCGAGACGATCGCGTTCGTGGGCCACACCGGCGCCGGCAAGACGACCATCACATCGCTCATCAGCCGCGGCTACGAGGTGACGTCGGGCGCCATCCGCATTGACGGTCACGACATCCGCGACATCAAGCGGCGGTCGTTGACGCGGCACATGGGCGTGGTGCTCCAGAACCCGTACCTGTTCAGCGGGACGATCCGGGAGAACATTGCCTACGGGCGCCCGGACGCAACGCAGGAGGCCATCGAAGAGGCCGCAAAGGCGGTCGGCGCACACGAGTTCATCTCACGCCTGCCGGACGGCTACGACACGGTGCTCCAGCAACGTGGCCAGAACCTGTCGATTGGCCAGCGGCAACTCATCAGCTTTGCTCGCGCGATCCTGGCCCAGCCGCGCATCCTGGTGCTGGACGAAGCCACCGCCTACGTGGACACGCAGACCGAGGTCATCATTCAGCGCGCGCTGCGAGAACTTCTGAAAAACCGGACGTCGTTCGTCATCGCGCACCGGCTTTCGACCATCCGGGAAGCGGACCGCATCGTGGTACTGGAGAAGGGGCGCATCGTGGAGATCGGGTCGCACGAGGAGCTGCTCGAGAAGAACGGCGTCTACGCGAACCTGTACCGGATGACGTACCAGCAGGAGCAGGCCGCGCGCGAAGAGGCCATGCTCGGCGAGGACGAGGCGGTCGCGCGGCGCGCCCACGGCGACCTTTCGGCGCAGGCAGCCGGCGGCCAGTAAGGCCATCGGCTGGCGGCCATCGGGCGTCGGCTGTCGGGTAGTGGCCTCCGGCAGCGGCCAACGGTGGAAGAGCTGAACTTTCGGGGCACGAAAACCGGGGGCTGGTGCACCAGCCCCCGGTTGATGTGTGGTCGAAGCGAAGCGGTTAGCCGAGCTTCTTGATCTCCTCGATGAGCGCCGGGACGACCTTCTTGTAGTCCTCGATGACGGCGAACTTCGAGGCGCGGACCATGTTGGCGTCGGGGTCCTTGTTGATCGCGACGATGTTCTTGGAGCCCGACATGCCGGCCATGTGCTGGCTGGCGCCGCTGATACCGACCGCNATGTAGAGGTTCGGNGACACCGTCTTGCCGGTGAGGCCAACCTGGAAGGCCGGCGGGTACCAGCCGAGGTCGCACGCGGCGCGGGAAGCGGCCACCGCAGCGGACTGCAGGGTGGAGGCGAGCTCCTCGAGCAGCTTGAAGCCGGAGGGGTCGCCAAGGCCGCGGCCACCGGCCACGACGATCGGGGCATCCTCGAGGCGGATGCCGGTCGTCTGGGCCTTCTCGGTCGAGAGCACGCGGATGCGGGCCTCGCCGACGGCATCGACGGCCTTGATGTCGCCGGAGCGGCTGGCATCGGGCTCGAGGGCGTCGAAGGCCTTCCCCTTCACGGTCGCGATCTGGGGATCGTTCTTCCAGGTGTGCTCGGCGCGAGCGTTACCACCGAAGGCGGAGCGGGTCGCGCGCAGGCGGCCGTTCTCGATCTTCAGCTCGGTGGAGTCCATGGAGACGCCGGTGTTGTGCTTGAAGGCGAGGAGCGGGCCGAGGTCGCGGCCGAGGCTCGACTGCGCCATGAGCACGATGTTGGCGCCCGACTGCTCGAGGGCGGCATCAACGGCCGGGAGCAGGACCTCGGCGAGCGAGGCCGGGTCGGCCGAGGAGGTATAGACGGTATCGGCGCCGCGGGCGATGAGTTCCTTCGCTTCCGCTTCGCCGCCGGTAACGAACGCCGAGACGGAGCCGGCGCCCTGGTCCGAGAGCTGGCGGGCAGCGCCAAGGAGCTCGAACGAGGCCGGAGTGAGGCTGCCGTTGTTTACTTCCGCAATGACAAGAATTCCAGGCATTCGAGGCAGCTCCTTAGATCAGCTTCGCGGCCCGGAGCTTCTGAGCGAGAGTGCGGGCCTTCTCTTCGGGCGAATCGCCTTCGATGATTTCGACGTTGACTTCGACCTTGGGCTGGTAGAGCGCCTCCAGTGGCATAACGCGGTTTTCGACGCCGAACTGGTCGGGCGAGAGGCCCAGGTCGGCCAGGCCCCAGACCTGAACGGTCTTCTTGGCGGCCATCATGATCTGGCGAAGCTGGGGATAGCGGGGCTCGCCGAACTCGTTGGAGACCGTGACGATGGCGGGGAGATCGGCTTCGACCTTCTGGAAGCCGTCGTCGAGCACGCGCTCCACCGACACCTTCTTGCCGTCGGATTCGACGGACTTGGCGACCGTGAGGACCGGGAGGCCGAGGATGCTGCCGACGCCAAGCGGCACGACACCCATGTCCCAGTCGGCGGCGGCGCGGCCCATGAGGATCAGGTCGTATTCGCCGATCTTCTGGATGGCCGCGGCGAGCGCGCGGGCCGTTTGGAAGTTGTCGATGTCCTCGAAGGCCGGGTCGCTCAGCAGAACGCCTTCGTCGGCACCCATAGCGAGCGCATGCTTGATGGCGTCGCGTGCGCTATCGGGGCCGAGGGAGATGACGGTGACCTTGCCGCCACCCACAGCATCCTTGATGCGAAGGGCGGCTTCGGTCGCCTGCGGGTCGTAGGGGTTCACGACCGGGGCGATGCCCTGCGCCGGGATGACCTTCTTCGCGGCCTCGTCGACCTTAAACGAAGAAGCAGGCGTTTCCGGGTCGGGGATCTGCTTAACGCATACGATGATGTTCACGCCGTGGCTGCGCCTCCTGCGCTGTCCGGGGCGTGCCTACGCCCCGGGGATGATGCGGGGACACTTGGGAAACCCGCGAAATGTTATCACGGGACTCCAGACTTTGTGAAATATCGCACAGCTATGCAACGCCTCGCCGCGCCTATCGCTCAGCGGCTCCAGGCACAGGAAGGTCGTAGCATTTCGGGCAGAGGCCCACGAACTTCGTACCGCAGCGCGGACAGGTGCGCATCAGTCGAACCACCGCTTCTTGCCGGGGTCGAGATCGACCTCGAAGACCTGGCCGCGCGCTTCGATGGCGACCACACGTGGGCGGTTTCCCTGGTTTCCCACCTGGACTCGCCCGCTGACCTGGCGCTGGTACAAGCGGCCATAGAGCAGCGAACCTGAATCGCCCACGACGCGCGGGGTAAGCCCGCGGCCAGTCACCTGGAGCACCAGGCCTTCGTGCGGGCGAAGCAACACGTCGCCCATGCCGAGCACCCGGCCGTTGAAGGGGTCGAATGCGACCTCTCCGGGGAGCACCAGTTCGTCGCGAAGGAACCAGCGAGCGCTGTCACCGTCGTTGAGAATGCCGACGAGGTAGCGCGCATCGCCCAGGTCGGCGCGCCAGGCGGAGGGCACCGGCGCCTCCGAGGGATCAATCGGCCTCGCGGCAACACCGGAGGGCGGTACAAGCGAGAGCGCCAGGTCCCGCCGCGCAGGCGGGAGCTTCGCGAGGTCGTCGCCCAGGACGACCATGCCGCCGCTCATGGCGATGCCCGTCGCAAGAAACCGCACCTCGGGTTCGGAGAGCGCGGTGCCGGTCGTGCGGGCGATGAGGCAGTCGGGGTCGTTGACCCACCAGCGTCCGTGCATCCAGTTCCGCATGAGCGAAAGGCGAACGGCATGGCGCACGGACGGGTCCGGGCCGTCGGCCCAGACCTCCTTTACATCGGGCCCGACACGCATGGCATCGACCAGGCCGATTGCGGGGCCAAAGTGGCACGTGCAGCCCAGGATGAACGTTTCGTCGCCGGCAGCGTCGCGGATGATTTCGAGGGCGCGGCGGAGATGCGCGGGAGCAGTCGTGCCGGGTTCGGCGTACCGCACATCGCCCGGGTTCGCTGCGCCGTAGGCGAGCGCGTCGAGCTTCAGATAGGCGTAGCCCCACTCGTGGACAACCGTCCTGATGACGCCCCGAAGCCACTCCTCGGCTTCGGGCTTCGTGCAGTCGAGCACCGCGCACCGCCCGAGCCAGGTGTCGACGAACCACGTTTCTCCGGAGGGCGTTCGCAGTGCGAGGTCCGGGTGGTCGCGCAGAGTTGCTGAGTTTTCGTGGAGGAGCAGCGGCGCGAGCCAGAGGCCCGGCGTAAACCCCGCCTCGCGGATGCGCTCGGCGAGCGCCTCCATGCCCGAGGGGAACCGCTCGTTCGGCGTAAGCCAGTCGCCGGTCGCGGACTGGTACCCGTCATCGATCTGCACGAAATCGAGCGGGAACCCGCCGGTGCGGAGCTCCTCGAGGTTGCGGAGCACGTCGGCTTCGCTGACGCGGTTGTAGAACTGGTACCAGCTGCACCAACCGGTGAGCGGGCGCTCCGGGACGCGAGCGCGCATCTCCCTTGCGACCGTGTCGGCGTAACGCTCGATGAGCGCGTACAGGTCTCGCCCTTCGAGCATCAGCACCGGTGGAAGCTCGAGGTCTCCACCCGGGGCAACGACAGCGCCCCGGAGGTCGAAGGAGAACTCGATGGCCTGGACCGCAGTCTCGTCGGGATCGAGTTCAATGGCGGCGTCAAAGAAGAAACGGTCGGTCCGCAAAACCCCGGCCACAAAGGCGGGAACCGCGCGGGCTGGCAGCTCGAGCGCGAGGACCTCGCGGGTGACGAACGTTCGCGTGCCGTCGCGCTCCCGCGCATAGCGGCCGTCGTAGCCGTCGGGGAGTTCGGCGCCGAAGCGATGGACGAGCGCGTCCATCTGCATGTAGCGGCCCTGGATCCAGGTGAACCCATCGACCGCCGGCACATCGAGCGTGGCGCGGAGGCGAAGCTCACGCGGCTCCCAGGCCTCGTTCGAGCGGTTCGAGAGCGTGAGGACGAGGCGGGACCCGACCCGGTCAAACTGCTGTGTCAGCGCGACGAATTCGGGCAGGCCCACCGGGGCAAGTTCAAGGCCCCAGGGCAAAGCGATTGGCGATGGATCCACGGAAGAAGATGATAGCGGTCCAGCGCCTCGGGGCGTGAACAGTCACGGGTCGAGACTGAGGGAGCGTTGAGATGCGGCAGGACATCGCTCCGGGCGGGCCGTGGGAAGAGGTGGCCGGGTATTCGCGCGCGGTATGGGTCGGGAAATCGTTTGCGGTTTCGGGCACGACAGCCGCACTGCCCGACGGCAGCGTCTGCGGCGGGGATGACGGGTACGCGCAGGCCTACCGCGCCTTCGAAACCGCGGTGCAGGCCCTCGAGGCGACGGGCGCGCGCCGCGAGGACGTCATCTGTACGCCCATGTTCGTCACCGAGATCG
>NICF_comb_assmDRAFT_10000154_pt1 | contig 52656 bp, 46 predicted proteins | sample NewIslPassag4_SG_FD_11279 | JGI IMG/M metagenome (IMG submission 11279)
CTCGCGGCGAAGGAGGAGCTCGTCCGCGAGGCGTTCGCGCGCTACGCCGGCCTCGAGGGCGAGGCGCTGCCGCTGCGCCCGATCATCGGCATGGACGAGCCCTGGCGCTACCGCAACAAGGCGCAGCTGCAGGCCGGACGGGGGCCGGGCGGCAAGCTCGCCCTCGGGCTGTATGAGCCGGGCAGCCGCCGGCTCGTCGACATCGCCGGGTGCGCGGTGCAGCACCCGGCCGTCACCGAAGCCGCCGAGCGGATCCGGCGGCTGATCGGGCAGGCCGGCGTGCCGGTCGGCAGCGGCCCCGGCGGCGCGCTGCGCACCGTCGTGCTGCGCGTCGCCCCCGAGTCGGGCGAGCTGCAGCTTGTGCTCGTCGCGTCGGCCGAGCAGTTCCCCGGCCGGGACCGGCTCGTCGAGGCGATTCGCGCGGAGCTGCCGCGGATCACCTCGATCTCGGTGAACGTGAACAAGGGCGCATCCCCGCTCGTCTTCGGCGAGCGCACCCGGCTGATCTGGGGCAAGCCCGACCTGGAGACCCGGCTCGGCGACCTGCGGTTCAGGCTGTCCCCGCGCGCCTTCTTCCAGCTCAACCCGGAGCAGACGGTGAAGCTGTACGACCTTGCGCGGGAAGCGGCCGCCCTGACCGGCCGGGAGACGGTCGTCGACGCCTACTGCGGCACCGGCACGATCGCCCTCTGGCTTGCGCCTTACGCGCGCGAGGTCCGCGGCATCGAGACGATCCGCGAGGCCGTCGACGACGCCGAACGGAACGCCCGGCTGAACGGCCGGACGAACGCCCGCTTCTACGTCGGGCGCGCCGAGGAGCTCTTGCCCCGCTGGGTGAAGCTGGGCTTCCGGCCCGACGTCATCGTCGTCGACCCGCCGCGCACCGGCTGCGACGCCGCCCTGCTGCGCACGGTCGCCGACGTGAAGCCGGACCGCTTCGTCTACGTCTCGTGCAATCCGGCGACGCTCGCGAAGGACTGCCGCGCGCTGCTCGACGCGGGCTACCGGATCGAGTGGGCACAGCCGGTGGACATGTTCCCCCAGACGGCGCATGTGGAGTGCTGCGTGTTGCTGCAACGAAGCAAGTGAAAGGCAGACGCGTCCGGGATCTGTCCCATGATTCCCGGATGCCCGTCTGCCTTTCTTTTGCAATTTATTGCTTGAATTTGATTGGTTTGGGCGCAACAGGATGTATGGTAAATTTGTGGAGAATGTTGCGATGTCATCCGGGGCCCGCTATGGCAAGGAACCAAAATCTTCTTCTCGCTAATCGAAACTTCCGGAACTTGTGGCTGGCGCAAACCGGAAGCAACATAGGCGATTGGTTCCATCAGGTTGCTCTGGCGCAGACGACTTTGGCCATCACCCATTCCGCCGAAGCCATGGGACTTGTGTTGCTGTGCAGGTCGTTTACCGGTTTTGTGCCGGGGCCTTTGGTCAGCCCGTTGGTCGATCATTTCGGCAAAAAGAAAGCGATGATCGTCACGGACTTCTGCGGGCGCTGTTTGTTCCGGTTTTTCATTCTTGCGATTGTTTCCCGCAACAGCGCCTGTCTCTTTGTCGGCGCGTTCCTGCTCGGTCTGAGCGGCGTGATGTTCAATCCGGCCGCCCAGGCCTGTCTGATGTTCGCCAATCCGGGAATTGCGACGACGGGGGTGATCATCGAATCCGTTTCACTGCTTTGCGGCATGTATTGGTTGGCCGGGTTGCGTCCGAACGTCGCCAATCGGAACGGGGTGTTCATGTGAGAAGAACCGAACTTGTTCCCTGGACGGAACAATGGCTTGAACGGTACCGGCAAGAGGAGATCTTGCTGCGATCCATTTTCGGGAACGAGCTGCTTGACATCCATCATATCGGCAGCACGTCCGTGCCCCAAATCGGCTACGCCAAGCCGATCATCGATATCCTGATCGTCGTCCGGGATATCGGCAAGGTGGACGCGTACAACGATTTGATGATCCGCGCCGGCTACGAGCCCCGGGGAGAGCAGGGAATCGCCGGCCGGCGCTATTTTCCGAAGGGCGGGGACCGGAGAACCCACCACGCGCATATCTTCGAGGCGGGAAACCCCCATATCGACCGGCATCTGAACTTCAAGGCCTGCCTGATGCGCCATCCCGACGAAGCGAGGGCGTACGGAGAGTTGAAACTGCGCCTCGCCCGGCAATTTCCGGATGATGTTCGCGCCTATCAGGAGGGGAAAGCGGCCTTCTGCGCCGAATTGGAGCGGAAGGCCATGAGATGGGCGGAAGCGCTTCAGGATCAGCCGTCCACGGACAATTCCCTGCGAATATCGCCGGACGAGATGTGACGCCCGGCAATCGCAAGCGTCGCAACGGCAAGCAACAGCATGCCGGCGCCAATCAGTCCGATGGTCGCAAAATCGAAGGCGACCGGAGCGGGATCAATCGCCCACACAAGCGCGAAAACGAGAAAACCCAACAGGCCGCCAAAAAAGACGCCCGGCCCGACATACAGGCCCGCTTGCACCAGGATGTTGCAGAGGATGCCGGCGGGAGTCACGCCGATGGCCCGCAGCACGGCGAATTCCTTGCGCTTTGACAGAATCTGGTTCATCAAGCCGCTCAACACGCCCGCCATCGAGCAGCCGATGATGACGGAAAGCACGACGACAAAAATCCCCCACCGCTGAACGAATCCATTCCTCGCTTGTTCCAACGCTTCGTTCAAGGTGGTGATCTGAAGCTCCGGGAATTTCGCGCGCACGGATTCCAGCTCCGCCAACGCTTGCGGCTCATCGTTCGTGTCGATATGGATTCTGGTCACGGCCGGATACCGATTCAGGGGATTGGACCAGGTCATCAGCGCATGATCGGGCTGCTTCAGTTCCCCGCTGACCCTGCCGATGCGAAAGACCCCGACAGGCACGATATCCTGAAGTGCCTCATCAAGCGTACCGATCACGATTTCGTCCCCCGCTTGCAGGCGATATTTGTCCGCAAGCTCCGCGGAGATCACCAGTTCATCTTCCCCGAGCCCTTCCACCAACGGAGAGTAAACGGCCAAAGGCGCAATCCTGACCTTCTCGCCATTCAGCAAAATATAGTTGAGATTCAATACTCCTTCATACTCCACTTCGCGAACGGAATCCAGCGCCAGCAACGCGTCACGCAGCCATTGATGATCCAGGGCGGATTCGGTTCCGAGACGGTTGTACAGCATGATCGGTTTCTCGTAGTTTTCCTTCAAAAAACGCAGGTTGTTGGCTTCCAACGTATTCAGCAACGTGGTGCCGAACACGGCAATCGCCAGCGTCAGGGAAACCGGGATCACGGCAAAAGCGTTTCTCCTGACCTGGGGCAGCATGTTCTTGAATGTCAGGTAGACAATCCGGCCAATTCTGCGGCCGATCACCTTCAACGCGCCATGGATGACCTTCTCGACCGCACGGGGCATGAGCAGCAAACATCCGGCCAACAGGATCAGCAATCCCGGGAAGAGCAGGGCGTAATTTTCATTGACATAACCAAACAAGTACGCGATAGACCCGGTCAGAAGCGCGATCCATCCACGGCGTTTATGTTTCGTTTTGTGCTTGAAGTCCAGCCGCTCGTTTTCTTCCATCATCTCGCGGGGCAGAATGCTCATGCTGCGATAGGCGGGGATGAGCATGAACAATTGGAAGAAAAGAAAACAGGCCGCGGCGACAATGAACACCACCGGCAAGTCGGAGGCGTGCCCCGCGGTCGCCCGCATCCCAAATACGCGTTCGGCGACCCGGATCAACCCGTTCGTCGCCCATGCCGATACGGCCCCGCCGAGCATCGTGCCCGTCAGATTAATGACGTAACTCTGGATCAGCACGATCCGGCCGATCTGCGCGGTCGAGGCTCCGATCGAACGCAAAATCGCGATCTGATTCCTCAATCTGTAGAGAAGTATTTCCAGATTGGAAAGGATGAGCAGCGCCGTGACCACGAGAACCAGGAACGACAACACGATGATATAGGTGTGCAGCGTTCGCATATTGGAGTGAACGAGTTCATTCTGTTCCACCAGATCGATGCGCAGACGGTCATCGATCTTGCGGATCTCCCGCACAACCGACAAAGCATCCGCGCCCTTCGCCAGTTTGAGCATCAGCCCGCTCGCATACTCGCCTTCCTCCGCGAAGGGCGCCATATGATCATAGTGGATGATGGCGAAGCTGACCAGACCTTGTGGATCCTCGATAATCTCCGACACACGGAACGTCATGCCTTCCACGACCACGTGATCGTCGATGCCCGCTCTCATGAATTCGGCGAGTTCTTCATGGAGGATGATCGTGGAAGGCGCAATGTCCGAAGTGAATTTGTAGGTGCTCCTGGTCAGGCTATTGCCGGTCGCGCCGATGGTCCACACGGGCATGCTCGATTCGCCGAAGCGGAGGAATCCGGACAAAACATGGGCGGACTCCTCCACACCCGGCAGCGAAACGATGCGATCCGCTTTCTCCTTCGTCAGGACATCGGGATGATCCGGGGGATAGGAAACCATGATGTCCGCTTCGCCGAACATCTCGCGGAACGACTGCTCCATCGCGCGCTGCGCGTTCAGCGAATACACAAGCATGGTGATGATCAGAAGCGTCGAGACCAGGATGCTGACGATGGAAAAAGCAATCAGCAGACGATTCGCTTTCAACAGTCTCAGGGCCAGTCCCCAACAGGTCTTTCTCATGCTCCCCTCCGCCCTTCGGCGATTGCTCTGAACATCTTCAGGATCTTGTCCAGATCCCGCATGCCGCCGCAAACATATTCGTCCCGGATCTCCCCGTCATGGAAAAACAGCACCCGGTCCGCGGAAGCCGCGACGACGGGGTCGTGCGTGACCAGCAAGATGGTCTGCTGGCGTTCAGCCCTCATGTCGAGCAATACATTCAGGATTTCCTTCGTGGTGTTGAAGTCGAGATTGCCCGTCGGCTCATCGGCCAACAGGATGGGAGGCTTCGCGATGATGGCGCGGCCGATCGCGACCCGTTGCTGCTGGCCGCCGGACAATTCGACCGGCCGATGCCGGCGGAAGGCGGACAGACCCAGCATCCCCAGCACCTCTTCCACCCGGGCGCGGATGGAGGATTCCGGTTCTCCCAGGAGAATGAGCGGAACCGCGATATTGTCTTCCGCGGACAAGTCTTTGAGAAGATTGAAGGATTGGTGGACAAAACCGACATTCTTCAACCGGTAACGCGAAGCCTCCGGCTCCTGGAAGATATGGCGGCAAGGCTCGCCATTGAGTTTGATGACGCCCGAAGTCGGCTTGTCCAGAGCGCTCAGGATGTGAAGCAAGGTGCTCTTCCCCGATCCGCTCGTTCCCATGACGGCCACGAACTCCGCCTTTTTCAGGGAAAAAGAAACATTCTTCAACGCGCGCACGGCGTGATTCGCATTTTCATAGGTTTTGGACAACCCTTCTACTTCCAGAACGGTCCGGCTCATGGTTCCCCTCCCCCTTTCCACTATATCCAGTATTTTATACGAAGACCGAACTTTCACCAAATATTGCGGGGGTTGGTTGAAAGAAACCGGATGGCTGTGATAGAATGATCCAAATTTGCTAGCCTGCTGAAAACGGATCATCATTTGCGGGAGTGACAGCGGAATGCATTTTGAACGGTACACGGATGTGCATGCGTTCTACCGGGATACCTTTGATGTGTTGATGCGTCATGAGTCGCAGAATATGATCATCCTCGGCAATCTCATCATGGGTCACAAGGGCGAAGACAAAACAGACTGGCGCGATCCCGCAAACTGGCTGATGGCGACCGTCTCCGACGCAAGCGGCATAAGGCTGACCGCCCTCATGACTCCGCCGCATAACCTGACCCTGTACGCCACCGACAACCGGATTGACCCGGCGGCGATCGACTGTCTGATCGAAGGACTGGAAGGCCATGACATTCCCGGCGTGATCACCGAGAAAGCTTTGGCCGAATCTTTCGCCAGGGCATATGCCGCTCGAAAGGGATTGACCCGCAAAACGATCATGGACCAGCGGATTTATGAACTGACGGCGGTCAATCCCGGCATCAACCTGATGGGCACGGTTCGCTTGCTGGATGAGAACGATATGCATTTTTTCCCGTATTGGCTTGAAGCTTTCCATGCGGCAGGTGTCTATGGAAAAACGGAAATGTCGATCCCTCAGAATGAGGACTTGTATTGCTACAGACTGTCGACGAAGAAGCTCTATGTATTGGAAGTCGACGGAATGCCCGTCTGCATGGCAGGTTATACAAGGGAATTGCCGACAGCGATCGGAGTGGCCTTCGTCTATACCCCTCCCTATTTCCGGAGAAAGGGCTACGCCACCTCATGCGTGGCGCAACTCAGTCAAATGGCGCTGGACAAGGGCTATGCGAAATGCGTGTTGTACACCGATCTGCTGAACCCGACATCGAACGGCATTTATCAGAAAATAGGGTACAAGGCGGTCTGCGATTCGCTCATGCTGAAATTTGAATGACGGGATTGTCCCGGGCGGGAGTTCGACTCCCGCCCTTGGTCTTTTTTGCCGGGAGATGTTCTTGGACGAGAGGAAAACCGCAATTTTTGTCGAATATGGTACTTGAGAAGTACGCCATTTATTGGATTCGGTTGGGCCGATTGGATCATCGGAAGGTTGGGCAGTACTTCTCGTTTTTTGTTTTTATAGCCCAAATTCTGCAAGAAGGACTGTGAAATCATGCGAGCACTCTTCAAACTCTTCGGGCTTGTCTGTTCGGTCATGCTGCTGGTTGCGTTGTGGCCCGCCGATGCTCATGGCGAAGACCGATCCTTTGAAATCACGAATGTTGAAATTCGCGCCCGCATCGACCGGGACGGCAACATGCACGTCACGGAGTATGACACGTACCGATTCAGCGGGCAATTCAACGGGATTCTGGTGAACCTCAACTCCCGCGCTTCGGACGGAATCGAACATTTTCAGGCCTATGAAATGAACGGCCGGCAGGAAAAGGCGCTCGAATATGAAGTCTCGTCATCAGGCACCGTCCATGAATACAGAATCTACGCGAAGTCCGAAAATGAAACCAAAACCTTCAAACTGACGTATACCTTCAAGAATGTCGTGCAGATATACGCGGACATTGCCGAATTGTATTGGAAGTTCTTCGACGAGACGAATCCGGCGGCAATGGAATCGGTGGTCATTGACATTGAATTGCCGGGCGATCCGGGATCGAATCCGGTCTGGCATTTCGGGCATGGGACCACCGGTTCCGTCAATCGGTTGGACAATCACATCATTCGCTACGAAGTGAAATCGCTTCCGAGCGGCCGGATGCTTGAAACGCGGGTGCTGTTCCCCACCTGGCTTGTTCCGGGCAGCACGAAGATCAAGCAGGAGCCCATGCTGGAGAACATTCTGGCGGAGGAGGAAAAATGGGCGGCGGAGGACGAAGGGTTCGACTTCAGCCTGATCGGCGCTCTGGTCCTGCTTGTCGGGAATCTGGCGTGGGGCATCACGGTGGTGCGCAAATACAACAGGCGTTTTCCCGGGGATTGGAAGGGGGATTATTATCGCGAACTTCCCAGCGACGCCACCCCCGCGGTCGTCAGCTTCCTGATGAATTTCCGCGTCGAACCGCGGGATCTGATGGCGACGCTGATCGATCTCGTGCGGAAGAAGCATGTCTCCGTCGAGAAGCAGAAGAAACCAAGCGGCAAGAAAAAGGAAGATTTTGTTTTCCGGCTGAAACGGCAAGACCGGGAGGAACTGCAGCCTCATGAACAATCGCTGGTGGAATGGCTTTTCGATGAACTGGGGAACAACGGCCTCCTCTCGCTTGCCGATTTGAAAAAAACCGCGAAAGAAACGAAGAGCGCCAAGGCGTTCAGAAAACGGTGGGAAGAATGGCAAAAAGAGGTCCAGAACGCGGCCAAAGAGCGGGGCTACGTTCTGGTGCGGGAGAAGACGGTATACACCTGGATGCTCCTGGCCACCGTCCTCCAGATTTTCGTGATCTTCCGATTTCTGCCGGACAGTTGGAACTGGACTTTTCTTTGCGTGCTTCCCCTGCCTTTCTTCAAACCGAAAAGGTATCGAAGAACCGTGCTCGGGAGCAACGAGTACAACAAATGGAACGCGTTCAAACGATTTGTCCGCGACTACTCCCAGATTGCATCCAGAGAACCGCTGGCCGTTTACTTGTGGGAGCATTATTTCGTATACGCCATTCCGCTGGGCGTGGCCAAGAGGATGAACGCCATCAGCCGCATCCGGATCAATGGCGAGGAAGATTCGTTCGCGTCGTCGTTCCTGTATACCAGCACGTTCTGGAACAGTTACGATGAATGGACATCTTCCATCAAGGGCGCGATCGACAGCGGGAGCTTCACCGGAGGCGGGGGAGGATTCTCGCTCGGAGGAGGCGGAGGCGGCGGTGGCGGCGGCCGCGGCGCTTTCTGATCCATAGATTAGCGATACATCAAATGATTCATGCGGAGGAGGAACAGGTATGGAAATGTACATCATCATCGGGATTGTCGCGGCTTTGGTTCTGTGGCTTGTCCTCATGTACAACAAGCTGATCATGCTGCGCAACCGTGTCCGCAACAGTTGGTCGCAGGTGGATGTCGTCATGAAGAACAGGTTCGACCTCATCCCCAATCTGCTGGAGACGGTAAAAGGATACGCCGACTATGAGAAAAACACGCTGAATCAACTGACGGAGCTCAGAACGAAGTACACGACGGCGGAGTCCGTTGTTGAAAAAGCCGATGCCGGCGCGCAAACGTCGGGTTTGCTCCGTCAACTGATGGTCAGCCTGGAAAACTACCCTGATCTGAAAGCGAGCGAGAACTTCCTGTACCTCAAGGAGCAGCTCAGCGAAGTGGAGGACAAAATCCGGTTCGCCCGGCAGTTCTACAACGACGCCGTGGAACGGTACAACACCACCGTCATGAGTTTTCCGGCGAATCTCCTGGCCGGCATGTTCGGGTTCCGGGAAGAGTCCTTCTTCAACATCGACGAGGCGGAAAAAGCGATTCCACAGGTCAAATTCTGAACGCGAATACAGGGAATTCGAAGGGACAGGCCTTGCCGGCCGGGTCCCTTTTTTATGTTCCGGTCCAGTCTGTTCCAGTATAATGATGACAGCGCACTGAAGGAGGGATTCGATGGAATATCATGTTTCGATGACGGGAAACGATCATGCGAAAGGCACGGCGGATCAGCCTTTCCGCACCATCCAGCGCGCGGCGTCGCTTGCCTTGCCCGGCGACACGGTCATCGTCCACGCCGGCGTCTACCGGGAATGGGTCAATCCGGCCCGCGGCGGAACGGAGGAGCACCGGATCGTCTACAAGTCCGCCGGAGACGGGGAAGTCGTCATCACGGGGGCCGAACGGATCACCGACTGGAAGGACGAAGGGGGCCATGTGTGGAGCACGGAGGTGCCGAATTCCCTTTTCACCATCCGGAATCCCTTCGAAGTCGAGCTCTCCGGAGACTGGCTGTTCGACGGCGCGTTCCCGGTGCATCTCGGCGATGTCTATCTGAACGGCAAATCCCTGTATGAACGCGAAAGCCTGGACAAGGTGAAGAGGCCCGAAGTCTGGCCCGACGCCAAATATCCCGCGGACTCGCTGCTGACCTGGTACGCCGAAGTCGGCCCGACCACAACGAAGATCTGGGCCAACTTCGGAGGCAAAGATCCCCGCGAGGAAAACGTCGAAATCAGCGTCCGCCCCTGGTGCTTCTGGCCCGAAAAGCCGGGCATCGACTACATTACGGTAAGCGGATTTACGCTTCGGCACGCGTCTCCCCAATGGGCGCCGCCGACGGCGTATCAGGAAGGCCTGATCGGCCCGCATTGGAGCAAAGGCTGGATCATCGAGAACAACCATATTTATGAATCCAAGAGCGTCGGCATCAGCCTGGGCACTCCGGTCGGCACGGGCCATGCCAGGGTCAGGGGCAGGCACACGAAGGGCGGCACCCAGCGCGAACAGGAGGTCATCCTGCGGGCGCTCCATACCGGCGGTTGGCACAAGACCCTCGTCGGCGGCCACATCGTCCGGAACAATGTGATCCACGACTGCGAACAGGCCGGCATCGCGGGCCATATGGGAGGCGCTTTCAGCTGGATCCATGGCAACCGGATCTACAACATTCATCACAAGCGTCTCCGGCACGGCGCCGAAGTGGCGGGCATCAAGCTGCACGCCGCGCTCGACACCCAAATCACCGACAACATCATCCACAGCTGCTACCGCGGACTGTGGCTGGACTGGCAGGCGCAGGGCACCCGCGTCAGCCGCAATGTGTTCTTCGACAACCTGTCCGAGGATCTGTTCGTCGAGGTTTGCCACGGGCCGTACATGGTGGATCACAACTTGTTCCTGTCCCTCATGAATTTCAGAAATATGTCGCAAGGCGGAGCGTTCGTCCACAATCTGTTCGCGGGCCGATTCGTGGTGCAGAGCGAGCTGACCCGCACGACGCCGTACCACTTCCCGCACGAGACCGCCGTGGCGGGCTACTCCAACATCACCGGCGGCGACGACCGTTACTACAACAATATCTTCCTGGGGGATGGCGACCCCAACAAGGAGCCCGTCCCGATGACCTTCTTCGAGCATCTTCCGCTGAAGCCCAGGGAGAAGGTCGGAGAAGACGGGAAACCCGTTATGGACGGCGTCCCGGAAGACTCCATTTGCTGGCTGTACCCGGTGGGACCGGGAAGCTACGACAAGCATCCGAATGTGAAGGACAAGCAGTGGTGGGAATTCACCAGGGAAGAGTTCGCCGCGCTCGATGACGCCGTGAAGAGGCAAATCATTACCGGCAATGCCGTTCTGCCGGTGGCGATGGGCGGCAACTTGTACCTGGGCGGCGCGGCGCCGGGCCGCCACGAACCCGACGCGAAGATCCATGAGCAGCAGGTGATCTCCGTGGAGACGGACCCCGAGCAAGGCAAGGCGCGCATCCGGATCGAAGAGCCCGAACGGCTTCGCGGCTCCTCTCCCCTGCCGGTCACCACCGACCTGCTCGGCAGCACCTATCACGCCGAAATGAAGTTCGAGCATCCGGACGGCACGCCATACCGCTTCGACACGGACTTTTTCGGGAACAGGCGGCCCGACGCGAATGTCACGCCCGGTCCGTTCGAACTGGCCGGCGATCGCGCCGCGGTGATTGAACTCGGATAATGTGCGGATGTCATACATTGCCTCGGCTGTCATGAGCGTCAAAAAGGGGTGGCTGCACAATGCAGTCACCCTTTTGGCTGTCTTTGCGAACTCCATTTTCCGCCAACGCCCACGGAAAGCTGTCATTGGCTCCGTTAGCTTCCCCCTTTGCGGCAAATTCAGAATAATAATAGAAATCGAATATGGATTTCCATGATTGGAATGAGGTGAGAAGTGAGATGCCCAAGTTGACAATAAAAAAACATGAACTTCCTGGTCGTGATGTTTTTGAAATCATGAAAGGAACGTATAAGGAAGAGCATTGGTTGGAAGATTCGATCTATATAACAGAAGACGACTTTCAGAAAACCGAAATGAAGGATTTACTGGACGAAGTAGTGTTTTTTCATTATTACGGACCTACAGAAATAGACCAGACCACATGGGAAGTCATTAAAAAAAATGCTGCGAAATGTTCTGATCTGACCAGGCAACTCATATCCGAAATCGATGAATGGGCAAAAGAATGCTTCAAAGAAAAAGAGTGCTTTACAATTTGCGGAATTTAAATTCCGATCCGGGATGAAATTCGAGCACCCGGACGGCACGCCCTATCGCCTTGACACGGACTTTTACGGAAACAGGCGGCCGACGCGAATGGCACCGCCGGCCCGCTCGAACTGGCCGGCGATCGCGAAACGGTACTGGTATTCGGCTGAACCATCGCGACGCCTCATCCGCGTCTCATCGGAGATTTTCGTCACATCACGCCTTTATCCGGCCCGAACGGTCGGGTAAAGGCGTTTTTTTCAGGACGATCAGCCGATAAAAATAGTCTCTTCGGACACGCAGGGTTCGACGCCCTTTTCAAACCCCTTTTGTTATTCTCATGGTGCAAATCACAGAAATGCGCGCGGGGTGATAAACATGGTTTGATAATGTAGAACAGTTAATGGTGTGCTCGAGTTATCGAACTTCATTTGACATTGTAGAACAATCAGGCAATGGCATGCTTGTTTGTAAGCGTATTCAAACTCAAAAGGAGGGGTTTCCGGTCATGCGCGGCAGAAAGTCAGTGGTGTCTCTCCTGGTTTGTCTGGCTTTGGCTTTCGGTCTCATTCTGCCCCAGGGCCTGGCATCGGCGAAATCGGAACCCGGCGCAACCTGGAGGCCGGTCCATCCCGACAATATCCAGATCGGCAGAAGCTATCTCATCGTGTCCGAAGGCCGCGCGCTGGTCAACGAACAGGCGATCATCAGCACGCCCGGCGATGTGAACGGCGACACCCAGATCGGCATGGCGGCCAAATCCGTGACGATTGAAAACGGCTTGATCACATCCGGAGTGACGCCGGACATGATCTGGCAGTTCGGCATCGGCACGAACAGCGCCGCTCCGGCCGGCGGAGTCGGCGAAGGCCCGGGCTACTATCTGTACAACACCGCTCCCGGCGAGAACGCGGGCACACATCCGCTGCGAAGGGAGTCCAGCTTCACCGCGCAGCATGCGCCGCTCAACACGACGAACGGCACCGCCAACGGCAACCAGCAGAGCGTCATGCTGCATGTTCTGGACGAAAACGAAGGCACGGTGGCCCTGTATTTCTGGACCGGGAACAATCAATACAACTTTGTCCTGACGATCACGGAAGACGGCTTCACCGCCAGGAGCCCGGTAGCGGACAATACCACCGGCGCCCAACTGCTGGAGGCGATCGAGCAGNCCCCGCCGATCCGGCTGTATGAGCCGAACGTGGACTTCGGCGTCCAACACTATGTCATCGCGACATCCGGTCCGAACGGCTCGATCAGCCCGACTTCCCCGACCGGCCATGTCTGGGTCAACGACGGCGAGGATGTGACCTTCACGTTCATCCCGGCGTTCGGATTTGAAGTGGATACGGTGACGGTCAATGACGAAGCGGTGACGGTTACGGACAACACCTACACCATCCAGAACGTCACCTCAAGCGGCACACGCATCCATGTGACCTTCAGGCCGGCTTCCGATTCGGCGGAATTGCCGTTCATCGTGTATAACGACATCTTCTCCGTCGGCAACGTCACAACCGCGGTCATCATCGACCTTGGGCAGGGCAACACGGCGAACCTGTCCGACCTGAGCGCCGACATGTTCACGGTATCCGCGACGAACACCAGGCTCGACGGCACGACGGTCATCTTTAATGATACGCGCAAAATCGCCCGGGTCTATGTCAACGACGAACCCAAGCCGCTCGGCTATGCGACGCCCGCTCCGGGATCCGACGATCTCGTCACCGATACGCCGGCGAGCGGACGCTACATCATCATTGAGTTCGAGTTCTGGGATCCGGTAACGGGCCCCTTGCCGGGCGCCATGGCTTCGGGCGGGCTGCAAAATGCATTCTCGACCATTCTCAACTACCGCATCAACGTGAACCGGGAGCTCAAGCTGTCGGACGGCACGACCTTCACGCCGAAGTTCGTTCAGGACGGTGTGGTGAACCCGGCGCTTGACAAGTTCGTCCCGGATCAGACGAATCCGAACGGCCCGGGCAACATGCAAATCCTGATCTCGATCGACGAGTCCTGGAAAGAGCTCGGTCCTCTCCCGCTGTTCATCTACAACCATGGCGGCGGACGCGGAGGCCCGGATAACGACCCCTTCGCGCCGGTGCAAACCGCGAACGGAGCGGCCGTGCTGTCCAAGCTCCAGCTGCAGTACCCGGGCAAGTACAACGCGCACATCATCGCCACGCAGAACCACGAGAGCACTCAGGCGAACAACGAGGCCCTGATCAACTACGTGAAGAAACTGGCCGACGAAGGCATGGTGGATCTGGACCGGATCTACATGTCCGGTTTCTCGATGGGCAGCCTGTACACCATCGGTTTCTATACCCGCTATCCCGAGTTCCTCGCGGCGATCGTTCCGCTCGCGGGAGGCAACCTGCCCAGCGCGGCTCAGCTTGCCGCCAATCCGGAGCTTGCCAAGACCGCCATCTGGGCGCATGTCCACAAGAATGACGGAGCCGGAAATGCCTGGACGCAGTATTTCTCCACGGGCGCCGGCGCCAGCGGTTTGTTCGAGAATGCCAACGTGAACATTCTGGAGACGAACCAGGCCTTCAATTATCCGTATTTCGGCTTCGACTGGACGGCGCACGAAACCGAAGCGCAGGTGTTCAGCAACCTGCTCGGCCAATCGAACACGAGCTACCGGTACGGCCCGAGCCAGGAAGCGTTCGCGGACAAAAACATCTTCGACTGGATGTTCGCGCAGTCCAGAAAGAGCGTTTCCGCCGCCGCCGTCCTGTCCGGTCCGGCCAACGCGCAGTTCGGCGACACATTCGACGTGACGTACGGTCTTGAGGGCTTGAAACAGGACGTGTACGCGCAAGACATTACGATTGAATACGACGCAGGTAAGCTGGAACTGGTCGGAGATCCGGTTTCCCTCCTGGACGGCTTTGCGATCGCGGGCACGGACATCGATCATGAGGAAGGCATCATTCGCATTTTGGCCGCTCACCTGAACGACGACGTCGCGAAGAATCCGAATCAGTCGCTCTTCAAGCTCCGCTTCAAGGCGAAGAACACCGCCGGAGCCGCAGAGATCAAGGTCGCGGAAGTCGTGGTTGCCGACGGCGAAGGCGAGGAGACGGAAATCGGCGGAGACGCGATCGCGGTCGAGCTTTACAAGCCGTTCATACCGGGAGACGTCAACGACGACAGCAGAGTAAGCGTCGGCGACCTGGCGCTGGTGGCCAAGGCTTACGGCAAGACTTCGGCAAGCCCGGATTGGGATCAAGTCAAGCATTACGACATCAACAACGACGGCGTCATCGACATCGAAGACCTCGTCGCGTTGGCTCGCCTTATCCTGAATACCTGATCGCTCCCATGCCCGAAGGGGATCGCGGCGCTTGACGCCGTCGATCCCCTCGGGTCTGTTCCGGCGCGGCGGCTGCCGTTTCCGATGTCTCTTCACAAGGAGATGATTCGCTTGAAAAACCGAACAGGGCTGCTTCTGCTGTCGATGATGTTGTTCCTTGCGGGGTTCCCGGCATGGGCATCCGCCGGGGACAAGCCTTCCTTCACCATCCGCAGCGCCGCCGAGCATGCGGGCGTTGGCGAAGAAATCCTGATCACGATTGACAGCCCCGACGCGAAGGATGTTTACGGATACGAGCTTCGCCTGTCCTACGATCCGGAAGCGCTGACGTTCCTTGAAGCCGCCACGCCCTGGGACGGCTTTACGGTTCCTCCGATTGTCGAAGACGGGAACATCATTTTCGCGCACACCAAGATCGGCAGACAGAAGGGCGAGAGCGGCCCCGTTCGCCTTGCCGACGTGCGGTTCAAGACGACCAGGCCTGGCGACGCCCCCGTTCGATTGACGCGCGCGAAGCTGGTGGACAGCGAGTTGGGCAGCATAACGGTCGAGCCCGGCGCGTTCGTGAAGATCAGCGTTTCGTATCCCGCTTACTATACGGATACGAAAGGCCACTGGGCCGAGGGGGACATCGCGAGGGCGACCGGGATGGGCTGGATCAAGGGATTTCCGGACGGAAGATTCGGCCCGGACCAGGCGATCACCCGCGCGGAATTCACCACGATGCTGTCCAGAGCGCTCGCGCTGCCGGCTCCGACTGGCCAGGCCCGGATCTTCAAGGACCACGAGCGCATTCCGGAGTACGCGAAATCCCATGTCCTGCGGGCGACTGCCGCCGGACTGGCGAAAGGATACGACGACGGAACGTTCAGACCGCTTGAGCGGATCACCAACGCCGAGCTCACGGTCATGCTGATGCGCGCATTGGGATACGATGACCGGACGGACGCGAGGACGCCGCTGCCCTACGTTGACGCGGATCAAATCCCGCAATGGGCTTATCCGGCCGTCGCGGCGGCCACGGAACAGGGCATCGTCAAGGGAAAGAGCGGAAACCGTTTTGCTCCCGGCGGCCATGCGACCCGCGCCGAAGCCGTTGTCCTGATTCTGCGCGTGCTGGATCGGATCGCGCAGACATCCGAATAAGAAGAAGACCCTTCCGGCGGGATCGTACCCGTCGGAAGGGTCTTTTTTCAGAGTCGGGCCAAATATTCGATGAGTCGGACGAAGACGGCGGCGGCTTCGGCGCGGGTGGCGGTTCCCTTCGGGTCAAAGAGACCGTCGCCTTTGCCTGTTACGATGCCGATGCCTTGCAGCGCCCGGACGGCATCCAGCGCCCAGGAACTGATCTCGCCCGCATCCGCGAAGGACGGGACCTGGCTTTGCGGAATCCCGACGCCTTTGTATTGCAGGTACTTGAACAGGATCACGATCATTTGCTCGCGGGTGATCGGGGCGTCGGGATCGAAACGATCCGCGCTCACACCGCTTACGATGCCGCTTTCGACCGCCCACCCGATTGCCGCCGTGTACCATTTTCCGTCCGCCACGTCGCGGAAACGGGTGTTCGTGTAGCCGGAGCGGTCCACGTTTTCCAGGTTGGCCAGCACCTGCACGAACATGGCGCGCGTCATCGGGGCTTGCGGCGAGAACGACGCGGACGATGTGCCGTCGAACAGCCCGAATGTGTACGCGGCGTTGACGTAGTCCGCGAACCAGGCGTTTTCGCTCACATCCCGGAACGGAAGGCTCGACGTCGCGGTGAAGCCCAGCGCGGCGTCCTCATCAAGCACGAGTTCCGCGCCCTCGCGAATGTTGAGCGATATGCCGTTGTCCAGGATGACCGTCGCTCCGCCCGATCCGATCACGACCTTGCCATCGGCGTCAATCGTCGTACCCGCCGGCACCTGAATCCGGCTTCCGCCCCTGGTTTCGATCTCGCCGCCGCCCGGAAGCGTCGTGTTGCCGTCTTCATCCGTAACCGCGGGCCTGTCCTCCGGCGTGACCAGGGTGTACGGCGGCTCGGACGAGCCGGTTTCGGTGTTCTCCTCTCCGCCGGGACCGCCATCGCCGCCGCCGGGATTGATCACGATGGGGATGAACGGCGCGCCCGGTCTGCGCTGCGAGAACATCCAGTCGAAGACGTCGGTGTAGTCGTTGTTCCAGGCCGGCAGGTTGGGCGATTGCATGATCGGCGCCATGCTCCAGGTCTTCCCGGTGAACGGATTGTCCATCGTGATCCGGTTGTACAGCACCGCCGCTTCGACTTCGTGCGCGATATAGTCCAGCAGAGGCGGGTTGCTGTCCGGATTCGGCCGCTGACTCGGCTGATCATATTGGTTGTACGGCCAGGTCAACGCTTCGTTGCTTTCGAAACGCGAAGCTCGCGCATTGTTCAGCTTCGCAATGTCGTTCGCGAAGTTGTCGAGGTTGGACGCTCCCACCCGCGTGTCATACGCGTTAACGAAGATCCAGTAAGCCAGATCCTTGTTTTCGTCCGCCGTCGGCCAGCCGGCGGCGACTCCCATGGGCGCGGCCGCCGCGAAGAAGCCGGGATAGGTGTTGACCAGGTTGTTCGTATAGAAGCCGCCCAACGAGAAGCCCGCCACATAGATGCGGTCGGGGTCCGCCCATCCGTCGGCAATCAAATCGTCGATGACCTTCTTGACATCTTCGATCCGCGGAGCGTCGGCGCCGCTGTAGGAAATGTTCAGAATATGGCTGGCGTACTTGCCGGGATTCTCCTCCATGCGCTTCATCAGGGCGACCGAACCGTTCGCGGACTTCATCGACGCCTTCTGGTCGATATGCGCCTGGGTGCCGCCGCGCGAGAAGCCGTGCGTGTACACGTACAGCGGCAATCCCCGCACCACGTTGCCGTTTGCGTCCTTGTGCAGGTAGAGCGCGTAATTGAGCGACTCGTAATTATGGGTCGTGAACTTGTCAAGGATCGGGTTCACGACACCCGTCTGTTTGAAGACGGCGTAGCCGATCGGATCGCCTTCCGTCAGCACGATGGGGTCTTCCTGCACAATGTAGTAGTTTTGCAGGGTCGAGTTGCTGCCGTCGAGCGTTGTGTTGCCGCCGACTTCCGTGTAGAACTCCAGCTCGATGACGATATAGCGGCCGCTGTCCAGCCCCTCCCGGTAATCCGGAGAATGGCTCACCTGTCCGAGATAGCCGCGCACCTTCGGTTCGTCATTGGCGTACACCCTCGTGATGTTGCGCGCGCCCTCGAAGACCACCGTATCGCCGGACAGAGTCGTGTTTCGCGCCGCTACTTTGAACAGGCCCGGATGGAGCTCGGAGCCATCCGCTTTCCGGCCCTCGCCCAGGTCGATGATGAGCGCCGTCGTGTACTCGCCGCGGGCGAAGTTGTCGTTCCAGACGATGAACGGAAGCGGCTCGGCGGCCGGGTCATCCTTGAACGTCACGCGGATCGTCTGGTCGGCGCGAATATCGGTCAAGGTGAACGTGAGATCGTCCTTCACCGTCACTTCTTCGCCATTGACCGTTACGGTATCCACGATCTTGCCGTAATCCGGGATGACCGTAAAGGTGAGCACGGTACCGGGAACGACCCTCATCACATTGCCCGGCGCGGTCGGGAACACCCTGCCGCCCATGCCCGCCTGGATGTTGAGGGACAGTCTCGGATCCGGCTCGGCGGCCGGAATGAGCGTAATGCTGTTCCGGAATGCGGCGTCGCTTCCGAAGCCGGAGTCCGGCGTTCCGAAAGCGGATACCACTTCGTACCGGTCTCCGCCTTTTTCCGTCGAGTTGTTGATGTTGACTTCGAAGGTGAATTTGCCCGGCCGCAGCGTCAGGTCGCGCTTGGGAACCCGGATTTCCACGATGTACCCGGTGTCCGTGATCTGCGTCCACGCGGCACGGTCGGTATGGGCCTGTCCCGATAAAACGCCCGTCGCGCTGACGCGCCATTGGTTGGAGCCGCTCGAACCCGGACCGACGAAGAATTCCACGCTGTCGTACGTGTGGTCCCCGCCCGCACCCCTGTACAGATTGCTGTCCTGCACTTCCACGCGGGCGTAGATGAAGTTTTCGTCCCACAGGATTCTGACGGTGCCCGTGGCGTGGGGTCTCGGATCGTCCGGCACGGTGCTCCGGTTGATCGGATACGCCTCAGTCTTGCTCCACAGCGGGTCGTTCGCTCCGAGCTCCGGCGTTCCATACATGGCGGTCGGGCCGTAGTAGATTTCGCCTTTTCTGCTCTGCGAGAACATCCAGTCAAAAAGATCGGTGTAATCGTCGTTCCATTCCGGCAGACCGGGAGATTGCGCGATCGGCGCGATGCTCCAGGGCTTCCCGGTGAACGGATTGTCCATCGTGATCGGGTTGTACAGCACCGCCGCTTCGACTTCGTGCGCGATATAGTCCTGCATCGGCGGCGAGCTTTTCGGATCGGGTCTCTGGCTCGGCTGGTCGTATTGATTGTACGGCCAGGTCAGCGCCTCGTTGCTCTCGAAGTGCGAAGCCCTTGCCCTCGTCATGGCCGGCAGGTCGATGGTAATGAAGTTTTCGAGCGTCGTCTGATAGATGCCCTGGTTGTGCTGATTGATGAACATCCAGTAAGCCAGGTCTTTGTGCCTTTCGTCGGCGCTCGCTCCCGGCGAGCCGAACACCGGAGACAGCGTGGCGGCCGCCGCGAAGAAGCCGGGGTAATCGTTGATCAGGGTGTTCGTATACGCGCCGCCCCAGGAAAAGCCCGCCACGTAGATGCGATCGGGATCCACGAGACCGTCTTCCACCAGACCGTCGATCACCGTCTTCACATGTTCCGTTTCCGGAGTGGAAATGTCATTGTAGGAAATGTTCAGGATGTGGCTGGCGTATTTGCCCGGGTTCTCTTCGATTTTCTTCATCAGGGCGACCGAACCGTTCGCGGATCTCATCGACGCCTTCTGGTCGATCTGCGCCTGGGTGCCCCCGCGCGACATGCCGTGCGTATAGATGAACAGCGGCAATCCCCGCGCCTCGTCGCCGCTTTCGTCCCTGTGAATGTAGAGCGCGTAGTGGAGCGTTTCGTACGTATGCGTCGTGAACTTGTCCAGGATCGGGTTCACGACATCCGTCTGTCTGAAGACGGCGTTATGGATGGAATCGCCGTTCGCCAGCCTGATCTCGCCGTTCAGGATGATGTTGTAGTTCTGAAGGGTCGAGTTGCTGCTCCCGTCCAGCGTCGTGCTGCCGCCGGCTTCCGTGTAGAACTCCAGCTCGACGACAATGTAGCGGCCGCTGTCCAGCCCCTCCCGGTAATCCGGAGAGTTGCTCACCTTGCCGAGATAGCCGCGCACCTTCGGCTCGTCATTGGCGTACACCCTCGCGATGTTGCGCGTGCCTTCGAAAACCACCGTATCGCCGGTCAGGGTCGTGTTGCGGGCCGACACGGTGAACAGTTCCGGACCGAGCCCGGAGCCCAGCGCTTCCCTACCCTCGCCCAGGTCGATGATGACCGCCGTCGTGTACTCCCCGCGGGCGAAGTTGTCGTTCCACACCATGAACGGAAGCTCCTCGGCGTCCGGATCATCCATGAAGGCCACATGAATTCTCCGATTGGCGTCAATATCGGTCAGCGTGAACGTGTTGTCCGGCCCGACGATCACCGGTTGGTCGTCCACCGTGACGAAATCCACAATTTTGCCTTTGTCCGGCGTGACTTTGAACGTGAGGCTGGCGCCGTGCTCCACTCGCAACACGTTCCCGGGCGCGTTCGGCTCGATTTTGCCTCCCGTTTCCGCCTGGATGATGACGGAGTGTCTCGTGTCCTCCACGGCGGCCGGGATGAGCTCGATGCTGTCCCGGAATGAAGCATCGCCGCCGTAACCCGAGTCCGGCGTTCCGAAAGCGGATACCACTTCGTACCGGTCTCCGCCCTTTGACGTCGAATTGTTGATGTTGACTTCGAAGGTGAATTTGCCCGGTTCCAGGATCAGATCGCGTTTGGGGATTCTCATTTCGACGATGTAGCCGGTGTCCGTGAGCTGCGTCCACGCGGCCCGGCCGACATGGGACTGTCCCGAGAAGACGCCGGTCGCGCTGACGCGCCATTGGTTGGAACCGCTCGAACCCGGACCGACGAAGAACTCGATGCTGTCGTATGTATGATCCGCGCCGGGTCCCTCATACACATCGCTGTCCTCCACCACCACGCGGGCGTAAATGTAGTCGTAGTCCCACAGGATTCTGACGGTGCCCGTGGCGTGGGGCTTCGGATCGTCCGGCACCGTGCTCCGGTTGATCGGATATTCCCCGGTCAAGTCCCACAGCGGGTCGTCCGATCCGAGCTGCGGCGTTCCGAACATGGCGGTCGGCGCGCCGTCCGCTTCCGCGAACATGTCGGTCGGCGCGCCATCCGCCTCCGCAAACATGTCGGTCGGCGCGCCATCCGCCTCCGCAAACATGTCGGTCGGCGCGCCATCCGCCTCCGCAAACATGTCGGTCGGCGCGCCATCCGCCTCCGCGATCCCGATTTCTGTTTCATCGGCAAGGACGGCAGGCACCGGGATCAGGAACGCAAACAGGATCATACAGCAGATAAATGATAGAACGCGTTTGGACCGTTTGGGCATACGGGGTTCTGTTCCTCCTTTTTCAATTTGATGCGTCGACGGTTACCCCGCAATGCGACTTGAAACGACAACCACCTCCAATCCGGCGGAGATGCCCGAATGCGGATCGGGACGGGTTGAAATCTATAGGGTTAATAAACAAAAAAGCGCTTACTGAAACCGTTCGCAATCCGCGCGGGAAGCAAAAAAGAGGGGCGGCAAAACGGCCCCTCGCTTCATTCCATATATATCCACCTTCTGTTTTTTTGATATATAATACGAGTTATCGAAAGCGTTGCAAAACCAAGGAGCGATTGCAAGCCATGCCCGACCACCCCTTCACCGAACACCTTCACTGGATCGTCGACCGCCGGATGGAATCGAAATCCTGCCGGGAAGAAGTCCCGGACGGGAGCATCGCCTTCGACGAATGGGCGGAGAGAAACCGGCGGAGCGAAGAAGAAAAGCTGCGGAAAAGCATTGAACTTGCGCACGGGCTCGGGCTGAAGTGCGACAGCGTCGGCTGGTGCCGCCTGGACCTGGACCGGCCGGACATCGACGCGGTGCTGGAGCGCATCGACGCGTTCCGAATGCGCAACGGGTATTATCTGCGCGGCGTCTACAACCGGCGCAACGCGGATTTCGACAGCGAGTGGTATGCGCTTGACGTGCCGGGTCGCTACATGAGCGGCTGGGACATCACAAAATCACGGACGGGAATCAACCACGAGATGGAGGGTATCGAGGGCCGGGACACGGCGGCGCAGTTTTTTTACGAAGCGCTGACCGAGGCGTGACGCATGACAAATCCAGGAAACGGGGACCCGAAGATGCCGGCATCCATTCGGCTTGACCATTGTTCCACGAAATCTTCGCCGGAGCTCATCATCCGGAACATCGCGAGAAACCGATAAGCGGAAAAGGTGATCGTTCATGCCCGCCATCGTCCACCCCATTCCGCCGGTCTACGATGAACGCAGCGAGATTCTCATCCTCGGCAGCTTTCCTTCGGTGAAGTCGAGGGAGGAGCAATTTTTCTACGGGCATCCACAGAACCGTTTCTGGCGCGTGGTCGCGGCCGTGTTCGGGGAGGATGTCCCGCGGACGATCGAAGAGAAGAAAGCCTTCCTGCTCCGAAACCGCGTCGCGCTGTGGGACGTCCTCGCAAGCTGCGAGATCGAGGGCAGCGCGGATCAGACGATCCGCAGCGCCGTCCCCAACGACTTGACGCCGATCCTGCGCGCCGCGAACATCCGGCGCATCTTCGTCAACGGCAGGAAGGCGGAGCAACTGTACAACAAGCTGATCGCGCCGAAAATCGGACGGAAGGCCGTTTGCCTGCCTTCGACATCGCCCGCCAACGCCGCGAAAAGCCTGGAGCAGCTCGTTCGGGAGTGGAGCGTCATCCGGAGGGAGTAACCATCCGTCTCGTCCATTCACGCAAAATCGATCCGCCAAGCATCCGAAACCTTGCGCTCACTCCGGATGGTTCGCGCTCAGGCGGCCGATCTCGAACGGCGTCGTCACGCCGACATACGCCAGGTGCATCGTCATGCCGACGGACGCGTGCTGCAGATTGTGGCAATGGTCCATCCAGATGCCGGGATTGTCCGCCAGGAACGCCACCCTGTAGGTCTCTCCCGGCCCGACGTTCAGCGTGTCGGTCAGCCACGGGCTGCCGGTGACCGGCCGGCCGTTGCGTTCCAGCACGAGCATGTGGTGGCCGTGCGGATGCATCGGATGGTGCGCGGCGCTCCGGTTGATGAACGTGACCTCCACCAGATCGCCTTCCTCCACCATGAGCATCGGCGTCTCCGGGAACAGCCGTCCGTTGATCGTGTACGAGAGCTTGAACGCGCCGTCGTAGAATCCGAGCTTGCTGTCGAATTCCATCACGAACCGCCGGTCGAACGGCGCGTCAGGATCAAACGGCAAGGGCGCCGGGCTTCCGTACGCCGCGGGATCGAACAGCGGACCTTCGATCACCTCGGGCAGCGGCCCCGTACCGTCCCCGTCCAGCACCATCTCCGCGACGCCGCCTTCAAACCCTTCCGCGACGAGCAGCACCGGCCTTTCGGGCATCGCAAACACGACGTCATACCGCCCGCCGCCCGCCACTTGCAGCGCGACATTCTCCAGATCCGTCGGTTCGTTCACCTCGTTCCCGTCGATCGCGGCTACCCGGAACGGCGTTCCCGCCACGCGGAAAATCACCGGGTCCCCTTCGGTGTTGATGAGCCGCAGCCGCACCCGTTCGCCGGCCGCCACCCTGCGCCGCACCGGCGTGTCCGCGTCCCCCAGGGCGAAGACAGGGAAACGGCTTCCTTCCGTCCGCCAATAATGGGCGGCCACCGTCATGTCCGTCGTTTCGGCCGGCTCTTCGTCCCGCGGCTCGACGATCAGCGCGCCGAAGAGCCCCTTGCCGACGCCCTCGTACGACCGTTGATGCGTGTGGTACCAGTACGTGCCCCGCTGCTCCGCGCGGAATCGGTAAGTGTACGACTCGCCCGGCATGACGGCATCCTGGGTGACGCCCGCGACGCCGTCTTCGCGGTTCGGCACGTTGAGGCCGTGCCAGTGGATCGTCACGCCATCCGCAATGTTTCTGTTGGTCAGCGTCACCTCGACCAGGTCCCCCTGCCGGACGCGAAGTTCCGGGCCCGGAATCGTGCCGTTGTACGTCCACGCGCGCACGACCGCCCCGGAGCCGAGCCGCACCTCCTTCTCCTCCGCCGTCAAAACAAACCGCTTATCCGGCACGCCGTCGCGCGGCCCCGCGAGATCGAGCACGCTGATCGGTTCGACGACATCCCCCGCGCCGTGCCCATGATGCGCGGAGTGCCCGGCTGCGTAGGCGTAGGCGGCGGGAATGACGCCTCCGCCGAAATCCATTTCCCCCGCCATCATGCTCATCCGATCCGGATGGCGGCTATTCTTCGACGCCATGGCCATCAGCGACGCGCAACCGACCGCGACCGCCACCAGGGTGAACGACGCGCGGACGAATCGTTTCAGCCGGCCCGGCTGGACTTCGTCGCCCCGGCCCGCTTCCTTCCACCGCCCATGTTGCCTGATCGCCAGAACCGCCACGACGGCCGCGGCCAGCAAGACGGGAACGGCCATATCCGGCGCACCGAGGGGCACCGCGGTGAATCCGATGAAATACACGAGCGTCCCCGCCCCCCACATCGCGGCCTGCACCGGCACGACGAACCGCGGTTCGGCCGCCCGGCTTCGCGCGGCGGCGTCCACCCGTTCGTCCGGATTCCCTTGTCTGTCCCGCGCCAATCGCCACAGCCCCGGAACCGTGAACGCCAGCACCAGGGCGGCCGGAACGACGAGCAGGGGAATCTGCAGCGCCATGCCGTTCCGCGGCGGCCACCAGCCGGACGGCCACAGCGCCCAGCCAATCGCGATCTTGGCCGCCGACAGCAGCGTGGCGGCGCCGATCAGAACGAGCAGCGCCACGGCATGGCGGCGCAACTTGCCCATCCGCCTCGCCGCCGTCAGTCTCCCCATCCCGAGCGCCGCCAGCGACCACGCGATGAACGCGAACACCGCGGCAAAGCCGTTCGGCCCGAACAGATCCCCCGTCAATCGTCCATCACCGTTCCGTTTGAAAATGGCAGAATTGCAATCTGTATCCAGTATACCGCGCGTCGCCGCCGAAAAAAACGTGCGCGGGACCGATCATCCGCCGGACTTTGGTCGGGCGGAGTCCGGTTGCCCGCCTCCCCTTCCGCATCCGGGCCGTCATTTTTTTGCGACGCACCCATGGAAATGCCGTAAAGTAGAGTGCCAGAAGAAATGGCATATTTCGACAATAAGGTGGGGATGTCCGTGAAAAAGGAACTGCGTGCAATGGCGGGGTTGATGGCGGCTGTTCTTTTGGCCTTCCTTGCGGGGTGCTCGGGCGCGTCCGGGACGGACACCGCGTCTTCCGGCCCGGCGAATGCCGACACGAACGCGGCGTCGGCCGGCGCCGGGCAAGCTTCGAACGACTCCGCCGCGACGGAGACCGCGACGGAAGAACCCGCGGGGGAAACGCAGACCGCGGAAGAACCGGCCGGAGAAAAACCGGCCGGGAACGTGCCCACCCAGGAAGAGCCGGCGGCGGAGGAGCCGGCCGATGCGGCGACGACGGGCGAGAAGAACGCCCTGGCTTCCGCGAAAATGTATCTCAACTTCGCGCCGTTCTCCGCGTCGGGTCTGAAGGATCAGCTCGAGTTCGAAGGCTACACGCCCGAAGAAGCGCAATACGCCGTCGACCATATCGGAGCGGACTGGAAAGAGCAGGCCCTGAAATCGGCGCAGAATTACCTGCGATTTGCGCCGTTCTCCGCGTCGGGTCTGAAGGATCAACTCGAGTTCGAAGGCTACACGCCCGAAGAGGCGCAGTATGCCGTCGACCATTGCGGCGCCGACTGGAACGAGCAGGCCGCGCGTTCGGCGGAGAATTACATGGCGTTTATGTCCTTCTCCAAAGCGGAACTGATCAACCAGCTCGTCTTTGAGGGGTACACCCGGGAGCAGGCCGAATACGGCGCCAATGCGGTCGGCTATTGACGGCCATTGACGGCTATTGACAGGCGAAAGGCGGGACATCGTCCCGCCGTTCGGCTTTTCACGGATCTTGCGGAATGATTGAAACCATGGGGAAGTTTCAGGTATGATTTCGGATGGCACACTGAAGGGAGGTCGCCCCATGGAAATTACGGCCAAATTTTTCGACGAATTGACCCCGAGGGAAGTCTACGAAATTCTGCGGGCGAGGTACCTGGTCTTCCAGGCCGAGCAGAAGATCGATTACTGCGATTTCGACGACATCGACTACCGGAGTCTCCATGTCTTCATGATGTCGGACGGCGCGGTCAAGGCTTACTTCCGCGCCTTCTACAAGGACAGCGACCGGCAGACCGTGCAGGTGGGCAGGGTGCTCACCCTGGAACACGGCGTCGGCCACGGCCGCATGCTGATGCAGGAAGGCATCCGGCACATCCAGGAAAAAATGAACCCCGGCGTCATCTGTCTTGAATCCCAGAAGCACGCCGTCGGGTTCTACGAGAAGTTCGGATTTGTCGCGATCTCTGACGAATTCATCGAGGCGGGCATTCCTCACGTGGAAATGGCGCTCAAATTGGCGTAATCCGTCGCGCCAACCTCCGCTTCCCCGCCGATCCGGATCGTCCGCTCGCAGATCGCGGCCACGTCCTGCCGGTCGTGCGTGACCAGCAGGCAGGTCGTTCCCGTCCGCTTCAGAATCTCCCGCAGTTCCTCCCGGATCGCGGCGCGCAGCCCGGCGTCGAGATTGCTGAACGGTTCATCCATCAGGAGCAGCTCCGGTCCGGGCGCCAGCGCCCGGGCCAGGGCGACGCGCTGCTGCTGCCCGCCGCTCAGTTCGTGCGGGTAGCGGTCCGCCAGACCGTCAAGCCGCGCCAGATCCAGCATCTCGCGCACCCGCGCCGCCCGCTTCGCCCGGGGCAGCCGGTGCAGCCCGAACGCGATGTTCCCGGCCACGGTCAGATGCGGGAACAGCGCGTAGTCCTGGAACACCATGCCGACGCCCCGCTTCTCGGGCGGCACGAAGACGCCGCGGTCGAACACCGTGCGCCCGCCGATCACGATCCGTCCCGAATCGGGCGTCTCCAGCCCCGCCAGCAGCCGGAGCAGCGTGCTCTTGCCCGATCCGCTCGGACCGAGCACGCCGACGATCTCGGATTTCCCCATCGCGAAGGACATTTCCCGAATGACCGGCGTCCGGGCGCCGGGATGGGTGAAGATGATCTGTTCCGCGAGCACGTGGGTCATTTTTGTCCACTCCCCGCCAAATGATTCAGCAGAAACACCGACGCGAGCCCGATGCCGATGATCAGGAGCGACGGCGCGGCCGCCTGGTAGATCCGTTCGTCGCCCGCGTACTGGTACGCCTTCGTCGCGAGCGTGTCGAAGTTGAACGGTCGGAGCAGCATCGTGAGCGGCAGCTCCTTGGCGATCTCGACGAAGGTGAGCGCGGCGCCGCCGAGCAGCGATCCGCGGAGCATCGGCAGGTCGACCCGGAAGAACGTGCGGGTGACCCCGGCGCCGAGGGTGCGCGACGCTTCCGCATACTTCGTTCCGATCCGCTCGAATCCGGCCTCCACCGCGTTGTACCCCGTCGCCATGAAGCGCACGACGTAGCCGGCGATGAGCATGGCGAGCGACAGGCTCAGGACGAGCGGCGCGCTTCCGGTTCCCATGCCGGCGTAAAGCGGCGCGAGCAGCCGGTCCAGCGCGATGAACAGCGACAGCACCCCGATCGCGATGATCGGGCCGGGAACCGCGTACCCGGCGGTCACCAGCCGCGCGAGCGCCGCGCCGAACGCGCCCCGCGCCGAACGCGCCGTGTTGGCGACGACGACCGATACCGCCAGGATGATCGCGGTAGCGGCGAGCGACGCCTTCAGCGTGTTGCCGGCGAGCCGGCCGAATTCCGACCGGACCGCGAAGGTGCCGTGCGTCCATCCCGTCCACTGCGCGAGCTGCGCGACCGGGATCAGGAACGCGACGGCCAGCACCAGGAGGCACGCGCCGGTCGCCAGCGCCGCCTTCGCGCCGGTGAGCCGCACGGCCTTGAGCGGGGTGCCGCGCCCCGTCGTCTCGCTGTACCGTCTCCGCCGCCGCAACAGCCGCTCGAGCACGACGACGCCGAGAATCCCGGCCAGGAACCACGCGCCGAGCCGCGTCGCCGAGTCGATGTCGTACATCCCGAACCAGGTCTTGAAGATCGCGATCGTGAGCGTCTGCACCCCGTAGTAGTTGACGACGCCGTAGTCGCTGAGCGTCTCGTACGCCACCAGCGTCACGCCGCCGGCGAGCGCCGGACGCGAGATCGGCAGCACGACCCGGAAGAACAGCGGCAGGCCGCTCCGCCCGAGCAGCCGCGCGTTCTCCACGTAACTCCCGCCGCTTCTCTCCAGATACGCCCGCGTGATGAGGAACACGTACGGATACAGGAACATGGTGAAAATGAACACCGCGCCCGGCTCGGACATGATGTCGAACCACGCCTGGTTCGCCCGCACGCCCATCCCTCTCAGCGTCTGCTGCACGATGCCGGTGTAGCTGAGCATGTTGCTGTAGGTATAGGCCGCGATGTACGGCGGAATGGCGAGCGGCAGCGCCAGCGCCCATCGCAACAGCCGCCTGAGCGGGAAATCGTGGGCGACGACGAGCCAGGCCAGCGCGACGCCGAGCATTCCCGCCGCCGCGCCGGCGCAGACCGCCAGCCGGATCGTGGGCAGCACATGGTCCCACAGCATGTACTGCCGGATGTGCGCCCAGTTCTCGTTCGCCGGCCGCAGCCCGCTCCACAAAACGGACAAAATCGGCAGCAACAGGATGGCTGCCGACAGCAGACTGACCGTTGTCCAACCTTTCGGTTGTCTGGCCAGTTCCGCGATCCGGAATCTGTCCGGCAAGGGCATGTTATTTCCAACCCGCCTCGTTCATGATCTCGACGGCCTTCGCGTTGTTATCGCCCAGCACGGCGAAGTCGATCTGCTGCGTCTGGAACTCGCCCCACGACTTCAGGAGTTCCGGCAGCTCCGCCTTCGGATTGACCGGGAACTCGAAGTTCGCCGAGGAGAACGTCGCCTGCGACTCCTCGCTCGTCAGGAATTCGATCAGCCGGATCGCGTTCGCCTTGTTCTTGCTGTGCCTGATCAGCCCGGCGCCGCTGATGTTGATGTGCGTGCCGGTCGTCTCCTGGTTCGGGAAGAACACGCCGATGCTCTCCGCGACCTTGACCTCCTCCGGATTCTCGGAGGCGGCCAGATGGCCGACGTAGTACGAATTCATGATCGCGACGTCGCCGACGCCCGCGACGACCGCCTTCGCCTGGTCCCGGTCTCCGCCTTCCGGATCGCGCGCCAGGTTGGCGGCGATGCCCTTCGCCCATTCGCGCGTCTGTTCCTCGCCGTTCAGCGCGATGAGCGAGGCGACGAGCGACTGGTTGTACAGGTGCGTCGAGGAGCGGACGAGCAGCCTGCCTTTCCACTTGTCCGACGCCAGATCCTCGTACGTGGACAGCTCGCCCGGGTCGACCCGGTCCTTCGCGTAGACGATGACCCGCGCCCGCGTCGACAGGCCGATCCAGTGGTTGTCCTTGTCGCGCAGATGGGACGGCACCTGGCTGTCGATCGTTTCGGACTCGATCGGCTGCAGGATGCCCGCCGTCTTCGCGCTGTTCAGGATGCCGCCGTCGACCGTGATGAACAGGTCGGCCGGCGTGCTCTCGCCTTCGCGCTTGATCCGCTCGATCAGCTCCTGGGCGTTGCCTTCGATCACGTTGACCCGGATGCCGGTTTCCTCCGTGAATTTCTCGTAGAGCTGCTTGTCGACGTCATAATGCCGCGCCGAATAGACGTTGACGACTTTCTCGCCGCCGCCCTCCCGCTCCGCCTTCCCGGACGCGCAGCCGGTTGCGAATACGGCGGTCAGCGCCGCGACCGCGACCAGTTTGAACAGGAAGTTCTTTCTCATCTTTCTCTCGCACCCATCTGGTAATGATAATCATTATCAGTCATTGGCCAGTTGCAAGAATACCATCATTGATTTTCATTGTCAATAGGATTTTCCAATATTGGTTTCGAATCCATCGATTTTGCGGGGCGAACGGGAGGCTGTCATGCGGCCGGGATTGTTTTATACTGGATAAAAAGCATTCCGCTCACGGAGGACAGACCGGGGATGGACCGCATGATCTGCAGACTGCCGGACATGAATGACGAAGCGATCCTTCGGGATTACGTACAGGAGCATTACGATCACGGCGAGGAGCACATTTACGCGAGCTGCCGGCTCGCGACCACGCCGTACGGGGAATGGGTCGGGAAAATCCGGCGATGCGCCCGGGAGGGAGAGGGCGCATCGGGCAGAAGTCTGGTGCTGCTGTGCTTCGACGGGGAGCGGCTGGTCGGGCTGCTCAGCGTCCGGTACGAGCTGCCCCGCGAACTGTCGGAATCGATCGGGGACATCGGCTACGGCGTGCGCCCGACCGAGCGGCGCAAAGGGTACGCGACCGCCATGTTGCGCCACGCGCTCGACATCTGCCGCGAGAAGGGCAAGACGAGCGTGATCGTGGGCTGCTACAAGGACAACGAAGCTTCGGCGGCAACGATACGGAAGTGTGGCGGCGTATTCATTTACGAGAGCGACAATTACACCAGGGGGAGGCCGAGCCTGTACTTCAGGATCGACCTGTGAAGGCCGGCGTCACGCGTCGGGGAAGCGGATGNCCAGCCGCTCTTCCAGCGGCTCGATGTCGCCCCGGTCGCCGTAGCGGAGAAGGCGCAGATATTCCCCGTACACGCGGGAACGGCCGATCTCCGTGTCCGCCCAGGTGTGCCGGTTGATCCGGACGCCCTTGTACAGCGTGTCGAAAGCGGCGGGAACGAACGCGATGCCGGGCGGCAGATGCTTCCTGAGCGTGCGGCACTGGCGTCCGGCGGCGTGGCTTTTGCACACGAACAGAACCGAGCGGACCGTCGTGAAGTCGAACACGTCCTTCGCGAACAGCACGTTCTCGAGCGAGTTGCGCGACCGCGTCTCCAGCAGCATGGCTTCGCGCGGGACGCCCGCCTCGAGAAGATGCTGCGCGATCACTTCCGCCTCGGACAAGCCGGGCCGGTCTTCCTCGGGCTTGACCGTTCCGCCCGTGACCAGCACGAGCGGCGCGAGCCCGTCCCGGTACGCGGCGATGGCCGTCTCCCAATGGCCGGGATGGGTCCCGCTGAACACGAACATCACGTCGCATTTCGGCTTGTCTGCGACCTCCGGCAGGAAGACGGCTTCCGTCATGATCGCGATCTGCCCGGCGGTCAGCGACGGCGCCTGGGGTTCCTTGGGGATTTCGCGATGGATCATGGTATCGCTCCTTTGCGGCGTCATCTCATCCTGTGACCAACTGACCTGTCGACAGAAGATACAGCTCGAATATCGCTACAGCCAGGAAAGGAACCGCGACACATACCGCAAGATTGCAAAGGATGTCGCGCAAGCCCGCCCCCCTGGCCTTGTACCACGCCAATAGCGCCGCGCAGACGATGAAGAGGCCGGCCAGCAGGACTTTGGCTCCGGCGATCTGCGCGTCGAATGGTCTCGAGCCGCCCGTGTATGCGTAGATTTCATAAACCGCCCACATGACAAGCACGATCAAGGAAACGAGGCCCGTCAAGGCGCTTGCCACGAGCATCGGGATCTTTGCTTTTTGCATGGAATCAACACACCGTTTCACGGAAATGGAGCTTCTTCGCCTGTTGAGCCTCTACAGCCTTTTCGAAAACCGCAAGCCCGTGACGTCAAATCCCATGCGACGGTAAAATCGATGGGCCGCCTCGCGTTCGGGGCGGTTGCCGCTGGCGAGCACGAGCGCGACGGCTCCCCGCTCCCGCGCCCATTGTTCCGCATGGCGGATCAGCGCCTTGCCCGCGCCCAGTCCCCGATGCTTCGCTTTCGTCACAAGCGCCGAGATCTGGACGACGGGACCATCGAATTCGTAGCCGTACAGCAGCCTGAGACCGGCCATGCCCGCCACCTCGCCGTCAAGCTCGGCGATCAGCGTGGCACATGCGGGATCGGAACCGATGATCTCCATCCGTTTCCGCATCCGCGATCTTGAGACCGGATAGCCCAGATCACGCATCAGTTCGACCATGTCATCCAGATCCCGGATAGCAAATTCCCGGATCACGATCATGTCGATGTCACCGCCTTGCCGGTGGATTCATGAAAGGAGGCTCAACCCGCATGCGTCGAAAGCTGTTCATCGGCGTCGCCTCAACCGTCGCCGTGCTTGGCCTTGTTCTCGCGGCGATCGCCGGCATGAGCCGGTTCATGGAAACGTTCGGTGTCCTGCGGCAATTCCAGGATTTCTCGTTGACGGTCGTCAACCGGTCGGACCACGACATTCTGTCGGTGGAAATCGGCATTCTGCAGAGCGGCGCGAACGGCGGCATCGTTGAAGGCGATTCCAGGCATCTCTATACCAGGACGATCAAGAGCGGGCAGAAGGCGAAGATCAGGCCCGGATTGACGATTCGCGGCGAGGGCGGCATTTACATGCGCTACACGGATTCCACCGGAGCGGAGAAACTGGCGATGGCGTGCTCTTACACGGAGCATGCTTCCGGTTACTCGATCGCCACCGTCACGAATGACGGGGTGGATGTCGAGGAAGCGTGCATGTAGTCCTTGCCGGTCCTGTTTTGCGTTCAAGGAGGTTGCCCGTATGTCGAGAGAAGCCGAACTGCTGCGCCATTTCATCGCAACCATCGTCTGCCGGCTCGAGAAAGCGATCCGGAACGCGCCGCCCGAATACCCGACACTCCGGGCGGCTTCCACGGGCATGCCCCTCCCGAACGAACCTTGAGGTCAAAAAAGCTCCCGCTTCACCCATCGCATCCCCGGCGCGTCGTGCGGACGTTCCTCGAAGCCGAATCGCCGGTAGTAGCCGCCCTTCCCCTGCGCCGCGAACAGCGAAACCATCGTGATGTCATGCTCGGCGCACTTCTTCAGCAGCCTCGTCAAAATCTCGCCGCCGATCCCCCTGCCCTGATATTCCGGCAGCACGATCAGATCGCAGATCAGCGCCTGGTGCGCCCCGTCGGACACCACTCTGCCGGAGCCGACCAACCGTTCGCCGTCGTAGGCGCACACCAGGTACCAACTGTTGGCCACGGCCTCGGCCAGCTTGTCCGGCCCCTTCTCGACAATCCCCGGCCATCCCGTGCTTTCGACCAGCGCGAGATAATCCCGCACGGCGGGGATTGACTGGTCGTCGTACGCGATCACGTTCGATTCCTCCATCGGCTGTTGGGAACACTCCCCCATTTATTGCGGATTTTACAACACGCCGGGCCGCGCTTCCATATCTTTTTTTCAATAGACAAGCGCACAAAAAAAGCCCGCGTTTCCGCAGGCTTCTCGCAGACGGCGTCAGTCGAACACCGCCACCAGACGTCCCTTCACCTCGTGCCGCTTCAGCCGCTCCAGCCCGTCGGCGATCTCCTCGAACCGGATCGTCGAAAGCTGCGGCTTCAGCCGGCCCGTGGCGAAGCAATCATACACGCCCTTCAGGTCCTCGTTCGTGCCGCCGTTGCTGCCGAGCACCTTCACTTCCTTCGTGATCAGCGAGTACGTGTTGATCTCGGCCGAGAGCTTGCCCATGCCGACGACGACGACGGTGCCGCCCGGCTTCACCGCTTCGACCGCGTCGGTCGTCGTCTGGCCGAACCCGGCGAAGTCGACGATGATGTCGCACGCGTCTTCCTTCAGGTCAAGCGCGTTACGGTACACCTTCTTGCACCCGATCTCTTCCGCCAGCCTGATCGCCGCCTCCGACACATCGGCCGCGTACACTTCGCATCCCTTGATCATCGCCATCTGCGCCGCGAACTGCCCCAGCCCGCCGACGCCGATGATGCCGACCTTCATGCCCGGCTGCGCCCCGCCGACCGCGAACACCGCGTGATACGACGTGAGTCCGGCATCCGTCGCGGCCGCGCCCTCCACGAACGAGACGTTGTCCGGCAGCTTGACGCAGTTCTTCGCCGGCACGCGCGCCTTGTCGGCATAGCCGCCGTCGTAGTTGTAGCCCGCCGCCTCGCGGGTCTCCCGGTCCAGCGGATTGACGCCGACGCGGTCGCCGATCTTCAACTCCGTCACGCCTTCGCCGACTTCGACGACGACGCCCGCGAACTCGTGGCCCATGATGACCGGCCCGTTCGGGAACAGCGGCATCCAGCCCGGATCCTGCAGCGCCGCGACGTCGGAATGGCACAGCCCGGCCGCTTTCACGTCCAGCACGACGGTGCCGGGAGTCGCTTTCGGATCTTCCTTCTCGATCATTTTCAACGGAATGTTCGTGCCCGTAAACAGCCAGCCTCTCATGCCGCATTTCCTCCTTGTGTTCGGGTATGCGGTTAGTATAACCGGCCGGGCAAACACGCCGACATGACGCCCGCCATTGACAAAAGCGCCGCATTGTGCGCGAGCCGAAATTCAAGTTCGTCATCCCGTATGCGAACGTCGGGTTATGGGGATTCTATCTCGCGATTCCTCCGGATGGAGCGGGTGCGTCGCGGCGCCGCGCCCGACAAGAAATTCATATGTCAACTGGTTGACATCCATATGTCAACCGGTTATCATACGGGTATAGCCTGAATGCGCATTCAAAAAAAACCAACACGCAGGGGGATGAAAACTTGAAGAGGATCAGATCTTTCGCATTCCTGAGCTTGTGCGCGATCCTGTTGGTCGGACTGCTGGCGGCCTGCTCGGGCGGTAAAAACGATAAAGCCAACTCCGGCGGCTCGTCGACCAGCGGCTCCACCGGAGGCGGGACCGAGTCCAAGCCGGATTCCTCGTCGGGCTCGGGCAAGGAAATCAAGATCACGTTCTTCAACACGTCGGCCGAAGTCAACACGGTCTTCGAAGAACTGTTCGCCAGGTATCACGAGATCAACCCGAATGTGACGGTGGAACTGATTCCGACGCCGATCGGCGGCGCGCAGATCGAAATCTTCCAATCCCGTCTGGCTTCGGGCAATCCCCCGACCATCTCCAACCTGGACGCGGGCCACATCCTCCTGTACAAGGACAAGTTCCTTGATCTGGAGAGCGTGAAGGCGAAGTACGAATAGCTGACGATGCCCGGAGCGGTGGACGGCGGCATGTTCGACGGCAAGTTCCTCGGCATTCCGTGGAGCGCCCAGGGGTACGGTCTGCTGTACAACACCCGGGTCGTCGAACAAGCGATCGGCGGTCCGTTCGATCCTTCGACGATCCGCACGCGGGACGATCTGGCGGCCCTGCTCGAGAAGGTCGACGCGGCGGGCATTCCTCCGGTCATGATCCACGGCGCGGACTGGTCGCTGGGCGCCCACTACTTCGCGCTCGGCTTCTCCCTGCAATCGCGGGACGCCCAGGAGCGGTTCCAATACTGGGAAGATCTCAAGGACGGCAAGGTCAAGCTCGCCGACAACGCGGTGTTCAACGGCCTGATGGACACGTTCGATCTGCTCAAGAAATACAACGCCCGCAAGAGCGATCCGCTCGTGGCGAACTATGAACTGGACAGCGCGGATTTCGCGAAGGGCAACGCCGCATTCTACTTCATGGGCGACTGGACCTGGGCGGTCATCGGCTCCCTGGAAGGCCGGGACAACGACTTCGGCGTCCTGCCGATTCCGATCAGCAACAATCCGTCCGACTACGGCAACGGACAGATTCCGTACAGCGAACCCAAGCTGTTCGCCGTGGACAACAGCGCGGCGACGCCGGAAGAACAGCAGGCGGCGCTCGAATTCCTCGAATGGATGCTCACCAGCGAGGAAGGGCAGAAGGCCATCGTGGAGAAAATGGGACTCGTCATGCCCTACAAGGACGTCAAGGCCGTAAGCAACAACGTCATCGCGCAAGCCGTGGCCGAATATGTCGCCAAGGGCGAGACCATCGACATCTCGATCATCAACTACTTCCCGGCCGATTACTGGGCCAACAACGGCGCGTCGATGCAGAAATATCTGGTGGACAATATCGACCGCGCGGGGCTCTACCAGGAGATCGAGAAGTACTGGCAATCGGTTGACTGAAGCGCATCTCCGCAGTAAGGTGTACAATGGGCGTAAGGCGCATGGTCTTGCGCCCATCTTCCTTGCATGCAAGACCAAATCGAAACCGAAGGTGCGGCAAAATGAAGAAAAATCAAGCGCTAAGGAATACGGGGCTTTTTTTTCTGTTCGGCGGTCCGTCCGTGATCGCGTTCACGCTCGTCTTCCTGATCCCGTTTGTCGTCGGGCTGTACCTGACCTTCACCAAGTGGGACGTCGTGAACAATGACGGTTCGTTCGTCGGATTCGTCAATTATGTGGAAGTTTTCCGGGACAGCGCGTTTTTGACGCAGCTTTGGTTCACGATCCGGTACGTCTTTTTCACGGTGATCATCTCCAATGCGCTGGCCTTCCTCATCGCCCTGGCGCTGACCACCGGCATCAAGGGGGAACGCTGGATCAGAACCGGCTACTTCACCCCCAACCTGATCGGCGGCATCGTCCTCGGCTACCTGTGGCAAAGCCTGTTCTCCCGCGTCATGCCGTTCCTCGGCCAGAAGTACGGCTGGCCGCTCTTCGAGACGTCCTGGCTGACCAATACGGACAAGGCGTTCTGGGCGCTGGTCATCGCCACGTCATGGCAGCTGGCCGGCTATCTGATGATCATCTATATCGCCGGCATCTCCGGCGTTCCGAAAGACGTGATCGAGGCGGCCAAAATGGACGGTGCGGGAAACTTCACCGTGCTCAGGAGCGTCGTGCTGCGGCTCTCCATTCCGGCCGTCGTCGTCTGCGTCTTCCTGTCCCTGTCCCGTTCGTTCCTGACGTATGATCTGAACCTCAGCCTGACGAAGGGCGGGCCGTTCAACTCGACCGAGCTGGCGACCTACCACATCGTGCAGAAGGCGTTCCTGTCCAACCAGTACGGCGTCGGCCAGGCGGAGGCGATCGTGCTCTTCGTCATTGTGGCGGCCGTTGCGCTGACCCAGTCCTATCTGCTGAAGAAGCTGGAGGTGGAATCGTGATGTCGGCGCGGCGTGCGAGCCGTATCCTGAAGCATGTCCTGATTTACGCGGGACTGGTCGTTTTCCTGTCGCCTTTTCTCATCGTCATCCTGAACTCGTTCAAGAAAACCCAATATTTCGTCGAAAATCCGATCGCGCTGCCGGACACGTTCAGCTTCGCCAACTATGTCGACGCGTTTCACAAAATGAACTTCATGCAAGGGTTCGTCAACACGCTCCTGATCACGGTTCTCGCCGTGTTCGTCATCATCCTGTTTTCGTCCATGACGGGCTACCTGTTCGTCCGCTTCGACTGGAAAGTGAACAAGGTGCTGTTCTTCATCATGCTGGCGGCCATGACGGTGCCCTTCCAGGTCATCATGATCCCGCTGGTCATGGTGTACGGCAATCTCGGACTGCTGGATTCGAAGGCCATGCTGATCTTCATGTACATGGGCTTCGGCGTTCCGCTCGGCGTCTTCACGTTCCACGGCTTCATCAAGGGGATCTCCTACGAACTGGAGGAGTCTTCGTTCCTCGACGGCTGCTCCCGGTTCAGGACGTTCTTCCAGATCGTCTTTCCCCTGCTCAAGCCGGTCGTGGTCACGCTGATCGTGCTCGACGTGCTGTGGGTTTGGAACGACTATCTGCTGCCGAGCCTCGTGCTGCTGTCGCCGTCCAACCGGACGCTGCCGCTGTCAACGTACGCGTTTTTCTCTTCCTATTCCGTCGATTACGGTCCCCTGATGGCCGGACTCGTCATGACCATCATTCCGGTCCTGATTCTCTATCTGGTCCTGCAGGATTACGTGATCAAGGGAATCTCGGAGGGGGCTTTGAAATAAACCGGTTTCAACCGGATGGAGGCGCAAAACATGAACGATTTTATACGCCGGGTTCACCCCGAATTGCGAAGCGCGCTGCAGCATATGACCCCGTTTGTGCTGCCCGGAGATTTGGAGAGCGCCAGACAGATTCCGCAGTCTCCGCGCCACCCGTCGGACCGGGTTTCCATCCGCGACCTGACGATTCCCGGCGCGGACGGACGCGGGATGATGCTCCGCGCATATGAACCGGCGGACCGGGATCCCGCCGCGGCGCCGGCCCTGCTCTGGATTCACGGCGGCGGATATGTGATGGGACACCCCGGATATGACGACAATCTGTGTCTGACCTTCGCCGAAGCCGCGGGATGCGTCGTTTTTTCGCCGGATTATCGCCTGGCGCCCGAGCACCCCTTCCCCGCCGGTCTCGAAGATTGCTACGCGACGCTGGTCTGGATTCACCAATCGGCGGAATCGCTCGGCCTCGACCCGACGCGGGTCGCCGTGGCGGGTCCGAGCGCCGGCGGAGGACTCACGGCGGCCCTCTCCCTGCTCGCGCGGGACAGGGGCGGTCCGTCCATCTGCTTCCAGATGCCGCTCTATCCGATGATCGACGACCGCAACATGACGCCGTCCAGCCACGAGATCATGCATCCGGCCGTATGGAACGAATACAACAACGTCGCGGCCTGGGACATGTATCTGGGCGGACGGACGGAAGAGGTCTCGCCATACGCCGCTCCGATCCGCGCGACCGACCTGTCCGGGCTCCCGCCGACTTACACGTGCGTCGGACAGCTGGATCCGTTCCGCGATGAAACGCTCGAATATGTGACGCGTCTGGCGCAGGCCGGCGTGGATGTCGAGTTCCACCTGTACCCCGGCGGCTACCATGCGTTCGAAGTGGCCGCGCCCGACGCGGAGATCAGCATCCGGGCGAGAATCGAATACGTCCAGGCGCTGAAAAGGGCGCTGCGGCGCCAGCCGTCCGTGTCCCCGGTACCGCTAAAAAAATGATATTATAATAATATTGATAGATCTGCATGCAACGCATGGTTTCGTCTGCATGCAATTCATGGTTCGGAGGAAACGGCATGGCGACCATCAAAGATGTTGCGGAGAGAGTCGGCGTTTCGGTGACGACGGTGTCACGGGTGCTCAACAACCGGGGATATTTGAGCGAAGATTTGAAGCGGCGGGTTCACGAGGCCATGAAAGAGCTGAACTACCAGCCGAACGAACTCGCGCGGTCTCTGTTCCGCAAGAAAAGCAATATCATCGGCCTCATCATTCCGGATATTTCCCACCCGTTCTTCGGCGAGTTCGCAAGGCATGTCGAAGAGTACGCCTACAAGAACCGGTACAAGATTCTGCTCTGCAACTCCCAACTCGAAAACAGGAAAGAACTGGACTATATCAGCATGCTGAAGGCGAGCCAGGTCGACGGCATCATCATGGGCAGCCACACGCTCGACACCGAGGAATTCACCACGATCAATCTGCCGCTCGTGACGCTGGACCGCCAGCTGTCGGAATCGATTCCGTACGTGTCGGCCGACCACTACAAGGGCGGCGTGCTGGCCACCCGGCTGCTGGTCCGCAAGGGCTGCCGGAAAATCGCCCACATCAGCGGCAACCTGAAGCTGCACCTGCTCGCCAAATCCCGATACGACGGGTTCATGGACACGGTGACCAAGGCCGGGATTTCCCACGTGGTGGTCGAAACGGATCTGAACGGTTTCAAGTACGACGAATACGAGAAGATCGTCGAAGAGCTGTTCCGCGAGCATCCGGACATCGACGGCGTTTTCGCGAGCAGCGACGTCATCGCCGCGCAAGTGCTGAAAGAATGCCGCAGGCTCGGCAAAGAGGTGCCGAAAGATGTCAAGGTGGTCGGCTTTGACGGCATCAAGCTCGGCGGATACATCACGCCCGGCCTGTCCACCATCCAGCAGCCGATCAAGGAAATCGCGAAGACTTCCGTCCAATTGCTGATGGATCAGATCAACGGCAAAGAAGTGCAGCGGGAAAACATTTTGCCGGTCAAGTTGCTGGAGAAAGAAACCACCTGACGGCTTTTCCAAGGGGAAGGGAAACCTTCCCCTTCCCCTTTTCCTTGGGAAATCTGTAAACCGTTTTTTATATCAACCGATTGACATATATATGTCAAGCGGTTACTATAAGGGTGCACATCTTAAGACAGGGGGACTACCATGCGAAAAATGAGTAGGATTCTCAGCGTTTGTCTGGCAATCGTTCTGAGCTTGTCGACGCTTGTCGCCTGCTCCGGGAACAAGTCGGGCGGCAGCGGCGGCAGCAGCGGCGGCAGCAAGCCCGAAAAAGTCGTGTTTGCCTACCTCTCGTTCAACAACATTCCCGAAGATTTGGGCGATATCGAGAATGCGCTGAACGACTATCTGCGGGACAAGATTAACGTGGAAGTGGAACTGAAGCTTTACGGCCCCGCGGAATACGAACAGCGCGTCAATCTGGCGCTGCAGAGCGGCGAACAGCTGGATCTGTTCACGACCTACGGCGGGTTCACCGGATATGTGTCGCGCAATCAGCTCTACCCGCTGGACGATCTGATTGAAACCTACGGACAGGATCTGCTCGCGATTCTGGAGAAGGATTTCGGCGCGGACATCCTGAAAGCCACCACCATGAACGGCAAGGTCTACGGCATTCCGGTCAACAAGGGATTCGCCCTGCCGACCACGTTCGTGTACGACGCCGACCGTCTGCAAGAGCTCGGATATTCGGCCGACGACATCAACCGCCTGGAAGACCTGCCGGCCATCTTCGACGCCCTCAAGCAGAAATCCCCCGAAGTGGTTCCGTTCGGGCCGATCAACGTGAATCCGAGCGACACCTACCTGCTCGGATGGCTGGCCGACGTGTATGAAATCGACACGCTGACCGATTTCTCGTACGTGGGCGTGGTGCTCGGAGACAGCGGCAAAGTCGTCAACCTGTACGAGACCGAAGAATTCCGCAACGCGGTCAACATGATGTACGAGTGGAGCCAGAAAGGTTATCTGCAGAAAGACGCCGCGGCGACCACGATTCCGATGTCCGAACTGATCGCCTCCGGCAGCGGCTTCTCGTTCATGGGCGGATACGCCGGCATGCAGGCGGGCAAGGCGCTGAGCGCCCAGATGAACAAGAACATCGAGACGAAACGGATTACGCAGGAATACTTCGAGACCAGCTCGGTCAACGCCGTGGTCTGGATGATGAACGGGGCCACCAAGGTTCCGGAAGCGGCCATGAAGTTCCTGAACGTTTTCTACACCGATCCCTTCGTCATCAACACGCTGCTGTACGGCATCGAAGGAAGAGACTACGTCAAGGTGGACGAGCACACCGTAAGCTTCCCGGAAGGCAAGACGGCGAACGACGTCGCCTACACGGCCCAGCTCAGCACCGGCATGATCGGTTCCGAATCGCTGCAATACCAGTTCGTAGGAACCGACTGGAGCGACGTCGAACTGAAATTGAAGGAGAACAAGGAAACCAAGCGTTCCCCGTATTTCGGCTTCATCTTCGACATGAGCGATGTCAAGGCGGAAATGAGCGCGATCAACAACGTCAAGAACCAGTACGTGCCCGCGCTGGTCACGGGCAGCCTGGATCCGGAAACGACGATCCCGAAATTCCTCCAGGCCCTGAAAGACGCCGGCGCCGACCGCGTCATCCAGGCGAAGCAAGAGCAGCTTGACCGCTGGCTTGCGGAGCAGGGAAAGCAATAAAGGGATAGCAGAAACGTCACGGAAAATGGAGTTTTGCAAAAAACTCCATTTTCCGTGAATTAGAGGGGATAAACATGAACGGCAAACTCGCTTCGAAATTCAACGCCAGGAAAACGACCATTTCGCTTTTTCTGCTGACGGTTCCCGGTCTTCTCTATTTGCTTGTCAACAACTATCTGCCCATGTTCGGCATCTTCATCGCCTTCAAGGAGATCGACTATTCCAAGGGGTTGTGGGGCAGCGACTGGGTCGGCTTCAAAAACTTCGAGTTTCTGTTCCGCACCAACGACGCCTACATCATGACCCGGAATACGCTGCTTTACAATCTGGCCTTCATCGTGATCGGCACCGCCGTATCGATCATCATGGCCCTCTTGCTCCATGAGCTGAAGAACCGGATGTCCTCGAAGATGTTCCAGTCGGCGATTCTTTTCCCCAACCTGGTTTCCATGGTGATTGTGTCGTATCTGGTCTACGCGTTCCTGAATTCGGACAGCGGACTCATCAACCTGTCCATTCTGCGTCCGCTCGGCCTGAAGGAAATCAGCTGGTACGCGGAGCCGAAGTATTGGCCGTTCATCCTGCTGATCACCTATCTGTGGAAAACGGCCGGATACACCACCATCGTCTATTTCGCCTTCATGGCCGGCATCGACAAAAGCATTTACGAAGCCGCAAAAATCGACGGGGCGGGAAAAATCCGCCAGATCTGGAGCGTCACCCTTCCGCTTCTCAAGCCGGCCGTCACCCTGATGGTGCTGCTTGCGATCGGGCGCATATTCAATTCGGATTTCGGGCTGTTCTATCAGGTGCCGCTCAACTCGGGCGCGCTCTACAGCACCACGCAAACGATCGACACCTACGTTTACCGGGCGCTGATGCAGATGCACGACATCGGCATGTCTTCGGCGGCGGGATTTTACCAATCCGTTGTGGGGTTCGTCCTGGTCATCGCGGCCAACAAACTGGTCAAGAAACTGGACCCGGACAACGCCCTGTTCTGATGGGAGGACGGAACCATGGAAATCGCAACAAAAGGAGAACTCGCCTTTCGCCGCTTCGCGTTCGTCGCGATGGCTCTGATTTCCGTCGGCATGATCCTGCCCGTCCTGCTCATGATCGCGGCTTCCTTCACGGATGAAAAAAGCCTGATTCTCCACGGATACCGGTTCATCCCCGACAAGCTGAGCCTTGACGCGTATATCTACATGGTCAACCAGTACAAGATCATCCTGCGCGCCTACGGCGTGAGCATCTTCGTCACGGTGGCGGGCACCCTGATCAGCCTGATCATCACCACGATGCTCGCCTATCCGATGTCGCGGCGCGATTTCAAATACCGGAACGTACTGGCGTTTATCGTCTTCTTCACCATGCTGTTCAGCGGGGGCATCGTGCCGTCCTACATTTTGTGGACCCGCGTGTTCGGCATTACGGACACGTACTGGGCGCTGATCCTGCCCAACCTGCTGATGCCCGCGTTCCATGTGCTGCTCGTGCGCAACTATTACCAGTCGAACATTCCCCATGAACTGATCGAGTCGGCGCAAATCGACGGAGCGGGCGAATTCAGGATCTTCTTCCGGATCATGTTCCCGCTGTCCGTGCCGGTGATCGCCACCATCGCGCTGTTCATGGCGCTGGTCTACTGGAACGACTGGATCAACGCCCTGTACTATATTTCCCGGCCGAAGTATTTCGGCATACAGAATTTGCTGATCCGGATGATGAACAACATCCAATTCCTGCGCTCCAGCGAAGGAAGCGCGCTGATCGGCACCGGCGCCGTGGAATTGCCGAGCACGTCCATTCGCATGGCCATGGGAGTCGTCGGGTTGCTTCCGATTCTGGTGATGTTCCCCTTTACGCAGAAGTACCTGATCAAAGGCGTCGTCATCGGCGCCGTGAAAGGATAAAACGTTGGGAAAGGCGTGACGCGGATGAAAGTGCAAGACGTGATCGATGCGATTGTGGCGGACTGCAACCTCAAGGCTCCGCTGGAACGGACATGCGACATTCTGGTGGCCGGCCGTCCGGACATGGAAGTGACCGGCATTGTCACCACGTTCATGGCGACCGTCGACGTGATCCGGAAAACCGCCGAAATCGGCGCGAACATGATCATCACCCATGAGCCCACCTGGTTCAACGGTCCGGACGAAACCGAATGGCTGCGGGACGACCCCGTTTACCTCGCCAAGAAAAAACTGCTCGAAGACCTCGGCATCGCGGTATGGCGGTTCCACGACCACATGCACCTCGCCCGGCCGGACCGAATCTACGTCGGGCTGAACCGCGAGCTGGGCTGGGAAGACCGCTACAAACCGCAAGGCGCGTTCAACCACATCTATGAAATCGAAGAGCGGACGCTCGCCGAGCTGGCGGAGTTCTTCAAAGAAAAACTGAACATGAACGTCGTGCGCGTCATCGGTGATCCCGACGCCAGGTGCGGAAAGATCGGCATCCTGGTCGGCGGCGGAAGCCTCGGGCTCGGACGGGAAGTGATGCCGATGGAATTCATGCGCGATCACGATCTGGACTGCGTCGTATGCGGGGAGATCACCGAATGGACGCTCGCCGCCTACGTGAACGACGCCCGGATGATGGGCATGAACAAATCCATGATCATCATCGGCCACGAGCGGTCGGAAGAATGGGGCATGAAAGACATGGCCCGTTGGCTCAAGCCGTTGGTCGGAGACGTGCCCGTGACCTTCATCGACGCGGGAGAACCGTTCGTCTACCTGTGAGCGCCAGCGCACCCATGCATCTTGAGATCAACAAGGAGTGGAGGGAAACGGGTGTTCCGACTCGACCAACATCTTACGCTGAAAGACAAACCCAACGACGTCCTGACCGTGGGCGAGCTTCTGATCGACATGATTTCCGAAGCGTATGACGACGCGGTGAACTGCGCCACATTCACCCGCTTCTTCGGCGGTTCGGCCGCGAACCTGGCCCTGAACACCAAAAAGCTGGGCCTCCGTTCGCTGGTCGCTTCGGCCGTGGGCCGGGACGGATTCGGCGCCTACCTGCTTCAGCAGCTGGAGCGGGAAGGAATCCCGACGGATCAGATCCAGCTCGCGGACGAATCCACCAGCATGGTGGTGATCACCAAAAGCCGGACCACCCCCCAGCCCATCTTTTACCGTGGAGCGGACTATCGGCTGAACTTTACGGCCGACCTGGCGAGCGCGGTGCGGCAATCCCGGATCGTCCACTTTTCGTGCTGGCCGATCTCGCGGGAGCCGGCCCGTTCCACCGTCGAGCGCGCGATTGAACTGGCGAAAGCGGAGGGCGCGCTGGTCGGTTTCGATCCCAATTACCATCCGTCCATCTGGAGCAAGGGAGAGGACGGGGCGGCCTACGTGAAATCGATCATCGGCCGGGTGGATGTGATCAAGCCGTCGAAGGACGACGCGGACAGGCTGTTCGGCAACGACACGCCGGACAACCACCTGTCCCGCTTTCTCGCTCTCGGCGCGAAGCTGGTCATCCTGACGCTCGGGGCGGAGGGCATTCTGGTGTCCAACGGCGACGAGACGCTCAGGCTGGACAGCGTTCCGACGGAAGTGGTCGACGCGACCGGAGCCGGCGACGCCTTCTGGGCCGGGTTCTACGCCGGTCTCGTGAAGGGTCTTGTCCTGAAGGAGTCGGTGAAACTCGGCATGGAAGTGAGCGCGTACAAATTGAAACATCTCGGACCCGTCAGCCGGTTCCCCGAGGAGTATCGGTTGACCCGGATTCCGTCCGGCGGTGAGAAGCAGTCATGAAGCTTGACAACCGCGTCCAATTGATCACGTATCCCGATTCCCTCGGCGGCAATCTCGCCGCCCTGAGAGAGGTTCTCCGGCGCCATTTTGCCGGCCTGTTCGGCGGAGGCATCCATATTCTCCCGCCCTATCCTTCTTCGGGAGACCGCGGATTCGCCCCGCTGGACTACGGCATGATCGATCCCGCGTTCGGCTCCTGGGAAGACGTCGCGCAAATCGGCGAAGAATACGGCGTCATGCTGGACGTCATGGTGAATCATATTTCCCGCCGCTCGCCGCAATTTCTGGATTTCCTCGACAAAGGCCGCGATTCGGCCTATGCCGACATGTTCCTGACCGTCGACAAGATCTGGCCGGACGGGCGGCCCGTGCAGGCCGACATCGAGAACATGTTCCTGCGGCGGAAGCTCCCCTACTCCGCCTTCACGGTCGGAGACGGACGGGAGGAGCTCGTATGGACGACCTTCGGAAAGACGGATCCTTCGGAACAGATTGATCTGGACGTGAGGTCGCCGCTTGCCCGGGAATACCTGTCCGGCATTTTCAGGCGCTTCAAGGCCCACCGCGTGAACATGGTGCGGCTGGACGCGGTGGGCTACGTCATCAAGAAGCCGGGCACCAGCTGTTTCTTCGTGGAGCCCGACATCTACGAATTTCTCGACTGGGTGGCCGATCAGGCGAAGGAGCACGACATCGCGCTGCTGCCCGAAGTGCACGCCCATTACTCGATCCAGTACAAACTGGCGGAGCGGGGCTTCCGGATCTACGATTTCATCCTGCCCTTCACGGTGCTCGACGCGCTGGTCAACCGGTCGTCCGGCATGCTGCTGCGCTACTTGCGTTCCCGGCCAGCCAACCAGTTCACGATGCTGGACTGCCACGACGGCATTCCGGTCAAGCCGGATCTGGACGATCTGATCGACACCGCGCAAGCGCGCCGGGTCGTCGAGCTGTGCCTCGAGCGCGGCGCCAATCTCAGCTACGTGATCTCCGACCGGCACAAATCTCCGGACGGATTCGACGTCCATCAGATCCGCTGCACCTATTACGACGCCCTGGGCCGGGACGACGACGCCTATCTGGCCGCCCGCGCCATCCAGCTGTTCACGCCCGGCATTCCGCAGATCTATTACGTCGGTCTGCTGGCCGGAGAGAACGACGCGGCGAGGGCGGAAGCCACCGGAGACGGCCGGGAAATCAACCGGCACAACTACACGCCGGACGAGATCGATCAGGCCGTGAAGCGCCCCGTCGTGCAAAGGCTCGTGAGACTGATCCGCTTCCGCAACGAATGCGAGGCGTTCCAGGGGTCGTTCCGGGTCTGCGATTCGGACGACCGGGAAATCCGGCTCCGGTGGGAGAAGGACGGAAGCCGATGCGAACTCCTTGTCGATCTGGACACGTACCGCACGGTTATCCGCCATGCCGACGGGCAAGGCGAAGAAGCGCAATGGGTCGTCTGACCGTTGCGCTTCTCCACTGCCCCCGCAAGGCGGTTGCCGATTCTTCGCTCATGAACGCCGCGTCCGCGGCGTGAACCTCTTCACCGCGCTCCCGCCTCTCCGCTCTCCCGCCTGCCCGCCATGATCGCTTCGTTGATGTTGTCCGGCAACGCGCCGATGTACAGATTCCGGGTCGTCTCGTCCGTCGTGTACAGATGATCGAGCACCGCTGCGAGCGTGTGCCGGATGCGGAAGTCGAAGGCCGGATCGGGGGAAGCGTGCGCGCCCGCCGCGAAGTACGCCTTCACATTTTTCCCTTCGAAACGGCCGACCGCCTCCCCGAACCGCTCGTTGATCGTCCGGTCGCGATGCGCGCCGGCGAGCCCCTTCCGGACCAGCCCGGTCCGGGCCTCCTCCGACAGCAGCCAGCCCAGCGCCTTCGCCGCGTCGTTCCGGTTCGCGGCGCTCCCCGGTATGCCGACGTAATAATAGATCGGCGCCGGGCCGGTGCGCCCGTCGAACGTCGGGAAGCCGACGATGTCCCAGTCGATGTCCGGCTCCCGGTGGAAGCCGTAGAACGGCGGCGGCTGCCATCACGTCTTCGAGATCGTCGAGAAAACCGATCCGGTTCAGGTACGGCGCAATCGTGCTGTCGAAGAAGATCAGATCCGCGTCCGCGCCCCCTCCTCGATGAGCCTCGTGATGCTCTTCGGATCCTCGCGCATCGGATGAACGAACGGGATGATGTCGACATCCGCGTTCGGGAAGCGCGCTTCGAGCAGTTCCGTCCCGAAGAGGACGGGGTCGACGCCGGAAGATTCGTCCCACAGGATGCGGATGCTGCCCGAGACGGACTCGTCCGTATCCGGTTTCCGCGCCGCCGGGCCTTCCGGGCAACCGGCGAGCAGCCCGAGCATCAACACCCCCGTAAGCAAAAGAAACCGCCGCATTCCCTCGTCTCCACTCCCTTGAAACCGTGACGCCTTTTTCCAAAATCCATTCTGCGCGCGACGGACGGAACCCTTTTTTTCCAAAGCATCGGGCCCTGTTGAAACATGTCGCGGATTCGGTCGTATGGGTTATTGCGGAAAGGCGCGCCGCGGCGGCGCCGCGACCCGTGCGCGTTCGCCGGCGCGGGCAAGACCGCCGAAAGATCCGGTTGGAATAAGAAGGGAATGGCCCGTGCCGCGCAGAATGATTAATTTCTACAGTATTCGAAACGGGGTATGCGACCATGGCGCTGATTGATGTCATCGAATTCGACGGAGAACCCGACGAGTTCGTCTGGAAGCATCCGAACGACGAACTCGGCACATGGACCCAGCTCGTCGTGCACCAGACGCAGGAAGCCGTGCTGTTCAAGGACGGGAGGGCGCTCGACCTGTTCGGCCCCGGACGGCACACGCTGTCCACCGCCAACATCCCGCTGCTGAACAAGCTCATCAACCTGCCCTTCGGCGGCAAGTCGCCGTTCAAGGCCGAAGTCTGGTTCATCAACAAGACCCATGTGCTGGACATGAAATGGGGCACGGCGACGCCCGTCCAGCTCCAGGATCCGAAATACAACATCATCGTGCCCGTCCGGTCGTACGGCCAGCTGGGGCTCCGGATCGAGGATTCCCGCAAGTTCCTGTCGAAGCTGGTCGGGACGCTGGGCAACTTCGGCCGGGAGGAGCTCTCCCGGTACTTCCGCGGACTGTTCATGATGAATTTCAAGTCCATCCTGACCTCGTTCTTCGTCCATCGCAGGATCAGCGTCCTCGAGGTCAACGCCTATCTCGCGGAGATCGCCCGGCACCTGCAGGACAACATCGCGCCGACGCTGGACGAGTTCGGGATCCGGATCGTCAATCTGTACGTCCATTCCGTCAACCTGCCCGAACAGGATCCGTCCATCGTCCGGCTGCGGAACGCGCTGGCGCGCAAGGCGGAGATGGACATCGTCGGATACAACTACCAGCAGGAGCGGACATTCGACACGCTGGAGGGCGCGGCGAAGAACGAAGGCGGCGGCGCCTCCGTCATGGGCGCCGGGCTCGGCCTCGGCATGGGCGTCGGCATGGGCGGCGTCTTCGGGGGCCACTTCGCGGACCTGACCCAGGCGATGGGCACCGGCGGCACCCTGCGGAGCAAGCTCTGTCCGCAATGCCGGCACGTCAACACGGAAGACGCGCATTTCTGCATCAAGTGCGGCGCCGCCATGTCCGACGCGACCAGCCCCGTCCGGGCGGACGAGCCGGTCAGTTGCAACAACTGCGGCGCGCCGCTTCCGAAGGGGTCGAAGTTCTGTCCGAAATGCGGCGACCGGTACCACCCCTGCCCGAAGTGCGGCGCCGACAATCCGGAGGACGCCGCGACCTGCCTGAAATGCGGCGCCCCGATGCCCCGGCCCTGTCCCCACTGCAAGAAGAACGTGGCCGCCGGGAACCGGTTCTGTCCGCATTGCGGCATCGAGCTCGTGACGAGCTGTCCCAAATGCCGGCACGAAGTGCAGGTTGACCAGCGATTTTGCGTGGAGTGCGGCCATGATCTGAAACAGGAGGGTGCCGCGACATGACGCTTGACCGTTTCGGAGCCCGCGTTTTTCTCGTCGTCTATATTGCTTTTGTCGTGGTCACGCTGGCCTGTTTTGCCGTATTCTGGGGTCATGAGGCGTCCGGCGCGCCGTTCTGGGTGTCGCTCGGAGCCGTCCTGCTGGCGGAGACCGCGCTGTGGCTGTACGCCAGCCATATCGTCCGCCATCCGGGCAGCGTCAAGCGGATGGTTCCGGCCTGGCTGGCTTTGGGCGTCGTCCTTGCGGCCTATTTCGTGCTGACGTTGGTCTACAGCCTGCTCACGGCGCTGGCCGAATATTTCCTGCCGTACTACCTGCTGCTCCATCTGATCACCCTGGCCGCAGCCGTCGTGATCGGCGCGCTGCTCCTGCTCTTCGCCCGGTCGACGGAGAAGTCGGAGCGCGAAGTCCGCACCCATGTTTCCGGGCTGCGGGAGATCGAGTTCAGCCTGCGGCAGCTGCAGGACTCGGTCGCGCTGATGAACGGCCCGGGCAAGCAGCAGTTGGAGCAGACGATCGCCGAGTTCATCGAGAGCGTCCGGTACAGCGATCCCGTCACGCCCGACGCGATCGCCGGGCAGGATCTCATGCTGCTGGAGGAGCTGCGGAATCTGAACGAGATCGCCGCTTCGATGAGCCGGACCCCCGGGCAGGATCACGAGCTTGGCCCGATTTTCGACCAGGTGCGCCGGCTCCGGCAGAAGTGGAAGCTTCGGAACGAACGGCTGCTCGCGCTGAAGTCATGAAGGACCTGCGCCGGCATCCGTTGTCATGATGGGGTGTGGAAATGAAGACCGGCTGCGGCGCGCCGGTCACCGTCACGCCGTCCAGATCCGGCGAGTGCGAATATTGCGGAACCGTGGTGCGGTACAGCGGCTCTTCGGGCAAAGGCTGAAGCGTCCGTCCGGTTCGCGGGAGGAAGCGCGATATGGGAAGATTCATCCACAAGGCGGTCAGCTTCATCGTCATGGGCTTCGGCGTAATGTTCACCGTGGTGTCCGTCCAGCTGGCCATCGACATGTTCCGCGATCCCGAGCTCGGGATTGGCGGGGCCTTGTTTATCACTCTTCTGGCATTCGGCATCAGCCTCAGCATTCTGTACATCGGCTGGCGGATGTGGCGGAGCGACAAGCGGACAACACATCCGTCGGGCGGTCCGCGGCAATCCGGAAGAACGGCGCTGGCCGGTCCGGCCGCCGGCGCGAGTCCTTCGGCCGGTTCGCAAAAGGGCGTGACCGTCGAATGCCCCGGCTGCGGCGCGCCGGTGGAAGTCTCGCCGTCCGGGGGCGGAACGTGCGAGTACTGCGGGAATCAGGTGCCTTACCGGCATCCCGCGGGCGCCGTCTGACGCGGAAAGCGCCGGCCGAACCGGACATCGGAGAATGGGAGGAAAGGGAATCGGATGAGGATTTTGCGGAAATTCTTCGGCTTTACGGCGATCTCCTGGGGCATCGCCTGGTGGCTGGCCGGCATCGGCGCGATCCTTGTGTCTCTGGACAATCCCGCTGTCTCTGCGGGAACGCTGATCGGCATGGCGCTGCTCGCCGGCGTCCTGGGCTTCGTCTGCTTCTACACCGGCCGGTGGCTCTGGAAAGACGACAAGCATGCCGGGAAGCCCCGGGCGCAGGCTTTCAATCCCGCGTCGGGAGGTGCGCCCTTCGGAGCGAACCGATTCGGCGCGAACCGATTCGGCGCGAACCGATTCGGCGCGAACCGATTTGGAGCGAACCGATTCGGGGCGTCCAATCCCGGCACGACCGCATTCGGGTCGTCCAAACCCGGCGTCACCCGTTTCAGCACCACCTTCTCCGGCCCCAACTACTCCGGCTCGATCCAGACGAGCACGTATCAGATCGGCACGGTCCATACGAGCACGTATCAGAACGGTGCGATCCATTCAAGCCGCGTTTCCGATCCGGAACTGGAGAAAGAGCTGAACGAGCTGTTCGAGGATATGAACGATCTGTTCGACAAGACGTTCAATCCATCCGGATTCATGAACCGGGGGCGGAAGGTGCTGCTCAACGCGCCGCCGATGCCCGGCGCCGGCAACGCGTCCGGGGCGCAGGCCGCGCCCGTCACCGTCACTTGCCCCGGATGCGGCGCCCCGGTGACGGTCACGCCGCAGTCGCCCGGGGAATGCGAATATTGCGGCGGCAAGGTTCCGTACAATCCGCGCGGTTGAGCGCTCAGAACAGCTTCGGCTGCGCCATCCACCGGCGGATGTCGACCGAACCCTTGACGCCCATGAGCCGGTAGAAGAACCGGTAGGCCGTCCGGCACCGGGACAGATCGGGCGCGTCGAGGACGGAACGATATCCCTCGAGGAACGGGCGCGCCGCCCGCTCGTCCAGCTCGTATTCCAGCGAGATGAAATCGAGCTCCCGCGGCGCCGCGACGTACGCCTCCGCATCGACGAGCCCCGTGATCCTCCCGCCCTCCGCCAGGAACTGGCCCGGCCCGAGATCGACCATGACGGGGCAGAACGCCCCGGGGGCCGGAAGCCCGCGCAACTCCTCCAGCGCGGCGGCCAGCACTTCGCGCATGGCCGCGTCTTCCGCATGCTCCCGCTCGACCATGACGCGCATCGTCTCCGCCAGCCGCGCATGGAACCGCTCCTTCGGCTCCTTCCTCGATCCCTTCAGGTCGCCGAAGCCGTCGAACCGGCGCGCGTGCACCCGGGCGAGCCAGACGCCGAAGCCGCGCAGCAGCCCGTCCGGCTGGCCGATAAATGACGGAATCATGCTTCCGTTCATCCGCTCGACCGCAAGGTACTCCCTGCCGTTCACCTTCGCCCGCGCGAGCACCCGGGGAACCGGAATGCCCGGAACGCCGCCCAGCAGCCCGAGGGCGGCTTCGAGATGGTCCATGTCGCGCGGATCGACCCCGAACAGCGCCTTGAGTCCCCACCAGAACTCGCGGTCCGGCTCCTCCCGCAGCCGGGAGGAGCGGATGACGCGCTCGCCCGCGGCCGTCCGGACGAGCCAGACGTCGCTGCCGTGGCCCGAGTAGCCGGGGTCCAGGGCGCGCACCTCGACGACGGGTTCATCTCCCAGGAACGTTTTCAACACTTCCGGCTCCGGCATTGCCGACATGACCCGGCTTCCCTCCCCGCCGTGTCAGCGGCCC
>NICF_comb_assmDRAFT_10000156_pt1 | contig 52422 bp, 47 predicted proteins | sample NewIslPassag4_SG_FD_11279 | JGI IMG/M metagenome (IMG submission 11279)
AAGCTAAGAGGCATACGATATAGGCTATGCATGTGATATAGGCTTTGATATATAAGCTGTGCGATATAGGCTATGCATGTGTGAGAAAAGGTCCTACCCCGCCCACCGCCGGCGGTTGAACCACACATATGTGTTTTGCATAGTTTCCGTCAAAACATGTGGAATAGCTAATCACGTCCATGTGCAAAGAACAGCAACATCGCATCATGGGTGATAAACCATTATTGTGTAAGCAAAAAGGATGCTGAATAAACAAAGCGAACGAATAGACCATATACATGTATAGGGGGTGAGCATAAGCAGATCAAGCATGCACATGGACGTCACTTATAGATCACTGATTAGGGATGATGAATCATCAGTGACATCCACCGAAGGTGGAATAGGGGAGTGGCATACACGGAGAATAGGGGAAGCATAACAATGGTGGATGAACAACACAAATGGGATAGCCGAAGGCTTTGATGCCTACTTAGTCGGGAGCATGATCATTATGGATCACACTCCCTCAAAATAGACATCACATATGGACATATATGCAACAAATAAATATAATTATAGGTGAAAGCTCAAGTGGAGGAAAAGCTTTCACCATTTTACAATGCGAGAGCCTGCGATGTTGACTACATAACGGCCGGAAGTGTAGACAGCATCCAGGCTCACTTTTGCTATTGTCGAACCTAAGAAGAAATTCTCTACAATGTTTTGGAATAATACTGCTACTGGATCATATTTACCGGTAGTTGGATTAAAGACGCATACATAATAGTTGTATACGCCTTTGTCATTTCTACGGCGTGTAATCACCACACCATGTTTCTTAGTGGCTGCGATCATTTGAGCCACTTGTTCTTTTGTTAGATGTGGTGCTACATATGCTTGCATAACAAATTTCTCTGCAAGCACGGTTGGTTTATCATTAGCAGTAGTAGAAGCTTCTAAATCTACTGCTTTTTGAATAGCTTTGAGTACAAAGTCACCCATCACTTTCCATGCAAAAGAAAGTGAAGGTTTGCTTGTACGATTAGCGGAGTATGTTACTAGATAAGCAACATACCCGATTGTAATATCATCATATTTTTCGATGACATCAGAGGATTTCACTGCATGAAGTGCTTCTTCCTCTAATGCATCGAATTGTTGTTTTCTTGCTTTCTCAATAGCTTCCATGCGTTGCTCAAATACATCATGTGGAAGCTCTGCTTTCAGTAAATCTTCTTTTTGTTGTTTGTAAGAGTCTAAGATTTCTTTCTTTTTGATGTTGTAATCCGTCATGATTGGTTTCAAGACGGATGTTAATTCTTCAACTACTTCTGGTTGAACAAAGCGGCCAAGTGGTGATAAGAAAGCAACTAGATTATATTTTTCGATTTCTTTTTGAATTTGTTTAAATTCAGCTTTAAATGTGGACCACCATTCCATCATATTGACGAAATGTTGATCCAATACGGACAAGACTTTAGGAAGCTTATGTTTGTGTTCTTCATACATAGCTTCCATTTCTTCTATGGTTTGAGCTTTACGCATTACACGGAACCATAAAGGACGTTTCCATTCACGACGACCAGTTTTCTTATTAGCTAGATAAGAGCAGAATTCAGGCAAGCGAGTTTTGTCTAACACGAATGCTAATTGATCAGCAAGATGGGATTCATAAGCACCACCGTGTTTTGCACGGTCGATTTCCCATCCTTGAGCATAACGAATCCAATCGATTTTAGCTTGGAAATCTTGTGCAAGATGATAATAGAATTTGCGTTTTTCTGGATGTAATGGAGAACCATCTACATCCATGCCTTTACGGATGCAATATACCAGCTGACGTTTCTTGTCAGCAAGCACAGTAGCTGCATCCGTTAAATAACCGATTTTGTTTTGTTGCAGGGTGCGAATCACCCACTTTTTCTCTATTTCATGAATGCGTTCGATGAGTTCATCATTGTATTCTTCCGGTTTAAATTTGATGACAAACTCATCACCGCCAGCACCTGGCCATGGACAACCATCTTCGAATACATACTTGCTGTTCTCATCAACAGTGAAGTAGCGGTCTAAAATAGCTGGTTTGTCCATGTTATGAACCGATTCAACAATGATCGGTTCAAATACTACGAATGAAGTATCGCCATCAGTGTCAGCTCCACCTTGACGCACTAATGTAAAGTCATGGCAGCTGACAATGACTACGTTAGAATAGAATCCTTCTTTCAAAGCGGCCGCATAATAATCATCATGTACAGCTTCTACGGCAGCCGCTTCACCTTGAGTAACAGCCGGATTGCGAAGTAATGCTACTTTGCCTTCGTAGCATACTTCATGGTTAAATTCTTCATTGTGTACCGCTACAACTACTTGACCTGGACGCAAACCAACGTGTTCAGGAACAATAATGTCCCCATCTTCATCACGTTGATTTGCTCTCAATGCTTCCAAGATTGCTTTCGGATCTTGGATTAAATATTTATAGTGACCTTCCACTGGAATTTGACCAGTCATCCAGCGGCGAATCATAATGCTGATGAAACGGAATGCAAGTCCTTTGATATAGGCATCATTGTAAGCAATGCCTTTGGAATAGAACAATGCTTTTGTAAGAGTCGTTGTGAGTGCTTTATCAAGATATTCTTGTGTTTCTGTTTCATCCATATCGGCAATATCATCATCGATGTTAGCCATACCAATATATTTCTTAATAAGATCTGCATCATGAAGCATTTGTTTAACTAAGTCTAAATGTTTCTTAACAATGTTCCACAGATCTTCCGCAGACAAGTTGAGAATGTGTATGAATTGATAAGGGAACATTGTGTATTGTTTCATTGTTTTAGCAACTGGATTAATACGAGCAACCCGGATTTCTAGTGAATGGCCAGCTTTCAAGAACTCTTCAAGATTACCTTTGATAGAAGACTTGAATACTATGAAATCTTCTTCATAGTATTTATGCAAGTCTGGCACTGCAACAAACATACCTTTGATGATGTTTCCAGTACGATGTTGGAAAGTAGCACCGAATTTACCGGTTTCTTGATCAATAATATGTGCCACTCTTGGTGATACGAAGCAAGTACCGTCACCCACGATCAATTTTTGTGGATGCTTAGAAGCGTCTAATTCAACTAATTTCTTGTTTTCTTTGTCTACAGCAACAAATTTGCCATCTTTAACATAAGCATATACGTCATCTACCACACGGAGTTTAAATGGTGTACGACCATAAACAATCATGTCTCCATTAGCTTCTTTACGAATTTTGTTTCCGAATAAGAAGCTAAAGAGAGGGAATGTGTTGGTTGCAGACAAACCTTTACGTTTGTCTGGTTTAGTTACGTCAAGCACATATACGCCATCTTTCAATTTAGCATATACGATTGGTTCTACACCAAGTTTTCTCAAGAAAGAAGCAATCGTATAACGGCCATCATTCAAAATAAACATAGCTTTCAAAGTACGAGCTTGAGCATTAGAACGTAATGCATAAACAAAGTGTTTTTCTACACCATTTTCTTTGATGTAAAGACCTTTCTCAAAGAGTTGTTTGAGAAATTCTTCGTTTTCTTCATTGTTTTCTGGTAAGTCTACCACCATAATTTTAGTAGAAACATTCAGTGATAAACCTTCTACAGAATAAGTTTCCAAACCTGTTTCTTCTAATAAGTCAGACACAGATGTACGCATATAACCAGATCCAACCGAATAATCAGTCATGTCTTTGAAATTTTCAGTTGCAATGAACTTTCCATCTTCAAATGTCAATTTGCGTGCATCTACTTTGCGTACAACTACTTGTGCCTTTTTAGCAGGACGGAATTTTCTTGGCACATAATATTGATTTAAAAAGCTATCCACAACAACAGAAAGCTTGCCATTGCGTTCTTTCACGATGCGTAAAGCATTACGAGCAGAACGGCCTTTCTTCACAATGCGGAGAGTTTCCTCCGCTAGAACTGGATCAAAGCTGTTTAATGCTTTGATAAATTGGCCCATCGTTTTGATGAATTCTCTCTCCATAGCACGTTTTTGTTGACGAGTCATTTTTACATCAGCTCCTTTCTCATTGTTGTTGTTCATTGCAATATTGCCCACACAAATACCCCCTTATTTGTTCATCTTATTGTTAGAGCCATAAATCATCCCACCCAACCCTCCGCTTGTTTCGGTCCGCCGGTAACAACAATGACCAGAGCACAAGCCAACTCTATCCGCATTGAATACACTAATTAGTTTTGGTAAATGAACTTTTTAGTCCCAAAGAAAGACCGAACGTAAACAATACCACAATCAACGGTATCTTCAATACCAAATTCTGCGATATTCATATTCAGCCATTCTTCACAAAAGTCTTCAGGGAAAATATAGTTTTGAAGTGGAGCTTCTTGTTCTAGCAGTTCTCTTAACGTAAGCATATAAATTAACCTCCTTTTCTTTTGCTTTTTGATTCTGTATAATAAAACCACAAGCATGCTTACACATGCTTGCGGTAGAGGGCAAGGATCTGATCGAAGAACTCTTTGTCGCATTCGGCTTCGATCAGATCCACTAAGTCATAAGGATCAGGGCCAATAAATGATTCAAAATACATGACTAGAACTGGTTCCTTAAAATCAAGTCTCCTATTGCCATACCGGAGCTGCACATGAATCGTGCAACCCGGAATGACAAAGGAGTCAAGATATTTGACTTTGTTTTTAACAGGCTTCATCGTGACATCCACACGAATGCCACAAATAAAAAAGTCAGTACCTTCTTTTTGGTCCTGACTTTCATTGGCTCTAGTATATTCTTTGCCATACAAACATTTCAGCAAATACCCCATACCATCCTCGAATGCTTTTCCAATAGGGGATTTGCCATACAAATCAATTCTCATTATTTCACCCCCGTAAATTCAATGAGAAGTTGTTCTTGTCCATTTTTAACAGCATAGATGCGATAAATTTTACGGCCACGATCATCGTAGCCGCAGAATATAGAATATACATATCCCTTTTCCTCGCAATAACCCAAATACTCGCCATTAGTAACAATGTGTTTAACAGACATCGTGTTCACCTCCTTGTTGTGATATGACCCCACCCCGCCCCCTACACCAACCTTGCGTGCCTCCAACCATAACGGTGCAGGGGAAGTGAGAAAAGCCGCACTGAAAGATTGGATCAACCAAGCTATCGATCCTAATCCATCAATCACCTCCTAAAAAGCAGAATAAAAATGTAACGCATTACATTGGCATAAAAGACTTTCATCTTATACACCAAAACCCTAATATGGCAGGCAACCCATATTCAGTTTTGGAGTATATAGGGGGATAAGAGGGGTATTAGGGGAGAAAAGGGGGAGTTTTGGTGTATATCAGGTCTTTTATGTTGTCCATGTTTGTTTAATCCCTCCATGGACAAAGGGAGCTGCGAATCCTGGTACGTCTTGTACGACCATGCTGAGTGGCATCTCTTTTGAAGCATGGAAGACCTATGTTTACGAGACTAAACGGCATTGCTTGCTACCTGTTGACGTACAAGTGGCACATAGGTGAAGCCAATACGGGTCATGCTTACGTGTGCTTCTTATGACCATCCAAAGCACACGACTACCCAACCCTGCATACTTGCCATAGTAGGTTGTGTAGTCTGTCCACCTATGGCAAGGGCTTGCTCATCGATGGCTTCATCACATCGTCATCATGCTCCACCATCCATAGCTCACCGGTTCCTCTTATGCCAAGAGGAAGACAAGGCTATATGCCCAAATGTTCATAGCTAGTTTGAAAAGCAACGGAATCGTGAAGATAACCGTTTGAACACCAACAATGGCATAGCACCATGCAATGAAAGTTTCAGAAATGAAATTGACAGCATTGAATTCGTAGTGTTTATTTTCGATTTCTGCTTTGATGACAGCTTTGATTTCTTTTACCGCACTGATCGTCAATGCCGCAGCAATAGTAGCAGAAATAAATCCAGGCATGACAACACCCCAAGCAGTGACAACAGCAGTACCAATTGCAGTGTTTTTGAAGAAAGATTTTGCGCCATCTTTGATTCCTTGATAAATCGGATTCGATTTAATGTCTTCGAAATTCGATTTGATGTCTTCCATTTTGGCTTTTACTTTGTTGACAGCTTCTACGATGAATTCTTTGATTTTGGCCCATGCTTCTTTGGCCTTTTGGATGATGGATGAGTCTTTGATTACTTCGAACACTCCTTCCTTGTTTTGTTTTGTTTCCAGCACGATGTTGTTGCTCATGACAATTCCTCCTTTTGGTTTTGTTGTGGCAGGGGGTGGGGCGCCGAACGCCGCCACCAAAAGTCCTCATAAAAGGTACTACCCCTCGCAAATTTTTTATAAAATTTTCCCCTATATAGGGCGTTTCCCCAGGTTTGATATGCTATAATAAAGTCGTGTAACACAATACAAAACGGGGGATTGGATGATGGAAAAACAAACGATGTTTGCCAATGAGTTGTCGCAGCTATTGGAGCAAAAATATAAAGAGTTAAAAGAGATTGAAAAAGCATTAGTAGAGAAGCAAAAAGAGATTCGAGAATTGAAGAAAAAATGCACTCATTCGTATACTCCATGGCGTGTAAGAGCAGTGGACGTAGAAACCGGAGTGTGTCGTATTTGTAAGCAAAAAGTAGAGTGGTGATATAGAAGTGGAATTAGTAGAGGCATATTGAAAATATGATGAATGAGAGTGATCGTTAATGGAATTGATTCAAGCTTATTTAGATAAAAAATTACAAGGAATGTATGTGTTGAAAGTAAAAGATTGTGACGAAAAAGTAATAAACGAATTTTTAGAGCAATGGAAAAATACTCCATTGACTGTGCTTCCTGATCAAGCAGAAATAGAGATTATCAATCCATGTTTAGGTCCGATATGGCAATGTGAATACTCAACGAAAATCAGGAGATATGACAGATAGAGGAGAGGGAAGGATGGAGTTAATTGAGTATTATGTCCAAAATGTTTTACCTCATGTAGAAAGACAAAGAATATTGAATTATTTGCGGCCAGAATATCGTTCGATTTCGGATAAATGGAAAGAATTTCATGAATCCCAAGCTTCTAGTGTTCTATGCATAGGGGGAAGACAAGTAGGGAAAACACATAATCTCTTATTAAGAGCGATTCTTCAAAATGATTTGAATGCAATTATAATAAGTCATATACCAAGAGATTTGTTATTACATTTTTTGAGTATGTTGGATAGTTCGATTCAAATTAATTATGTGAAAGAAGAAGAACATTGGGTTGCATTACGATTATTTGGGCGCGTGTTTCATTTTATACATCCGAGAAGAATTAGACGAGGAATGCGATTTGATCCTTGTGCAGTGTATTATGATGAACCAGAATTGTATGATAATGAATTATCCAATATTCGTTACATTTTGGCTCCTTTTTGTAGGCAAGAGATTGCAGTAGGATCTATTTGTAAGCCGGAATCGACATATTTTAAAAAATGGTATGAAGAAGCAGAAAAGAAAATAAGAATATATTATGAGATAGAATTGAGGAACTAAAAAATTAAAAAAATAAGTAAAAAGTATTGCAATGTGATACAAAATATGTATAATAATAATCAGAAAGAACCAACGGCCTCCTTCCATCAGGTGTTTGTGATGGTCTCCTAAATTGTGCTTCGAGTTCAGAGAATTTACAACTATGGTGTCTTTATCCATAGTTTCACCACCTCCTTAACACAACAACCATTTATTGATATGAGGTTAAATAATCTGGCTCCTCTCCATTTAACCTCATATCAACATTCCGCAGTAGCTCAGTGGTAGAGCGCTCGGCTGTTAACCGAGTGGTCGTAGGTTCGAATCCTACCTGCGGAGCCATTTACGGAGAACTGTTCGAGTGGTCGAAGGAGCACGATTGGAAATCGTGTGGGCGTGAATAGTGTCTCAAGGGTTCGAATCCCTTGCTCTCCGCCATGATCCATCAGCATGGCCCGTTGGTCAAGTGGTTGAGACACTTCCCTTTCACGGCGGTAACACGGGTTCGAGTCCCGTCTTCCGCTCCAATATGCCATGCCGGGGTGGCGGAATTGGCAGACGCACAGGACTTAAAATCCTGCGGTAGGTGACTACCGTGCCGGTTCGAGTCCGGCCCTCGGCACTTTATATGCGCCCGTAGCTCAATTGGATAGAGCATCTGATTACGGATCAGAAGGTTAGGGATTCGAATTCTCTTGGGTGCGCCATGATCGGGAAGTAGCTCAGCTTGGCAGAGCACATGATTTGGGATCATGGGGTCGCAGGTTCAAATCCTGTCTTCCCGACCACTTTCAAGGGACCTTTAGCTCAGCTGGTTAGAGCAGACGGCTCATAACCGTCCGGTCGTAGGTTCGAGTCCTACAAGGTCCACCATTATTATTGTTGCTTTTTTTGGAGGAGTACCCAAGTGGTTGAAGGGGGCGGTCTTGAAAACCGAGAGGCGTCGAAAGGCGTGCGGGGGTTCGAATCCCTCCTCCTCCGCCATATACAGTTTCATATCGCTTTATATTATGCCGGCTTAGCTCAATTGGCAGAGCAACTGATTTGTAATCAGTAGGTTGCGGGTTCAAGTCCTGCAGCCGGCACCAGAACGAGGCGACTATGGCGAAGTGGTTAGCGCACCAGATTGTGGCTCTGTCATGCATGAGTTCGATTCCCACTAGTCATCCTTTTCATTATATTCTATATTTGCGGGTGTAGTTTAGTGGTAAAACCTCAGCCTTCCAAGTTGATGTCGTAGGTTCGAGTCTTGCCTGCGGAGCCATGAAATGCTAAACCAGCTAGCAGCGATGCACCTCCTTTCGGTATAGATTAGGTTCACCTCTTTCGTCTCAAATGAATATTTGGTGTCGTGCAAGAATTTCATTGAATTCTTGTACGACAAGTATTAAGTGCAGGCAAAGATATCACCCTTTCATAGTGTTAATAATAAATATTAGTAATCTGGCGCATGGGTGTGGATACTTCTGTCTCTCTAAAAAGGTGAGCCATCGTCTAACCCTTGACTGACAGCTAGGTTTTGATGCCTAGCTGTTTTTCTTTTGTGTTTTGTCGAAACAAAGGAGAAAATATTTTTTAATAAAATTAAAAAATAAAAAAGAAAATCTTGCTAAACGGAAAAGAATATAGTAATATGATAGTAGATTTTCTATGTTAACAAATTAAACATATTTAACAAGAAGGAGAGGGAGTATTCATGCCGAAAGCGTCAGCGAAAACAAGCAGAACTGGAGTAGTAAAAAAAGAGAAAGAAGTGAAAATGCCCTATTTAGTTGCAATTGATGTTGGATTTGGAATGTTGAAGTATATCTCCAATGCAAAGCCAGAGTGGAACGTGATTCCCAGCGCAGGATTGAGGGGATATGCAAGCTCTAGTAATTTATATTCAGATGCAGAAATTAATACAAAGCGGTTGATTGTTACTACACAAGATGGTACTTGGTTTGTTGGAGAGCATGCACTCAATATGCCGACAAATAATGAATCTCCACGCACTAAAGTAAGAGATCGTGCAAGTGATCCATTAAGCCGCGTGCTATTCCATACAGGTGTTGCTTTGGCTGTTCCAGATGAAGAAGGAGAATATGACGTGCATATTGTGACAGGGCTTCCGAATGAAGACTATGATTTATTCTTTAAAGAAAACTTGCAGAAATTTTTAGAACAGCCATTTGAAGTGGAATTCCATTTAGGTAATCAACGTTCCTTGAAAAAGAAAATCAATGCATTAAGTGTAACAATCATTCGTCAACCAGAAGGAGCAGTTACATACAATCAATTTGTGTTTGATCCGGAACATTTCTTAGCGGTTAGTGAAAATGCCCGTGATTATATTGGTGTGATTGATATTGGACACTATACAACAGACTATGCGTTGTTCCGAGAAGGAGTTATTATTGAGGATGTATTATTGTACGGATCAGCAGATGCTGTTAGCTTGGTATATGAAAAGCTCCGCAGAAAATTAATGATCATGTTTGCAAATGAATATGGTCTTCCAGGATTTAAAGCAACGGATAAAGAGCTGGATGAAGCAATTCGCACTGGTATCATTCGATATAATGGCGTAGAGTTTGATTGCACTGAACAAGTACAAGAAACAGCAAAAGAAGTGGCTCAAAAAATTGCGAAAGAAGTATTAACGACTTGGTCAACAGAAACAAGTCGTTTAGATGTCATTTTAGTAACTGGTGGAGGATCTCATGTATTTGCAGAATATTTAGCAGAAGAGTTTGAACAAAATAAACGCCAAGGATTTAAAGTGCTAGAAGCTCTTCAATTCTCCAATGTTATTGGATTCTACATGTATGGGGCTATTAGCTTAGTAGATCAATATGGAACAGATGATGTATATAAACAATACGTTGCCCCTGTTTTTCATCGAGAAGAGAATGAGGAGATGGTCTAATTGGGAGACTCCAAAATGGTGTTAGTGGCAAGAATACGAAAAGACGATGATTTGTTAAGAGAGTATTTTTCTGACATTAAGCAAAGCGATTGGCCTTATGAAATTCGCAGACTATTGGAAAAGGCCATCAAAATAGAAAGAAAAGAAAAGGAAATGGTAGAAAAAGCGAAAAAAGAACAAGTGCAGAGCCGATGATCAAGGCTCTGCTTTTTTTATATTACATGAAGTTATCTGAGACAATTTTATACATTTGACAAAAAACAGTACAATGATGGATAGGGGATACTGTCGATCCAAATAGCACCGACTGGAACATTGGTAAAGGTCAGGGAGACAGAACAGTATCCTTTATTTTTTTATAAGGAGGGAAAATAAATGGGAAAACGTGGTCCAAAAACGGAAGCTGGATTAGCTGCAGTTTCAGAAGCAGCAAAGAAATGGGATCATTCTGCTTGGACACGAAATCCTAAAGCTGTAGAAGCAATTGAAATAGCACGTAGATTAAGAAAAACAAAACATGGATTATATGCATCTGTGCCGATTATTTGTAAAGGTCAAGGATGTCCTTATGCACATTCATGTCCATTAGTGGAAATGGATAAAGCTCCTTATGGAGAAAAATGTCCGATTGAAATTGCGGCATTAGAAGATTTGTTCCATCGTTATTGTGAACATTTTGGAATTGATCCAGACAATCCAAAACCTTCTGATACGGTAGATTTGATGATGATTAAAGATCTAGTAGATGCTGATATTGCACTACTTCGTTGTGACAACAAAATGGCATGGGATGCTGACTATATTATTCATAATACTGTTGGAATGACAGAAGAAGGAGAACGAATCACGAAACAAGAGTTACACCCATTGACAGAATATAAAGAAAAACTCATAGCAAGAAAAAATAAAACATTCCAATTATTGAATTCGACACGAAAAGATAAAGAGGGTATGAAATTAACGGTAACTCACGATCCGTCCGAACGAGCGGCAGAAATGCTAAAAGTACTTCAAGATATGAAAGAAATTGAAGCAACAGAAGAAGAAAGAAAACAGAAATACCTGGATCGATCCTCATCTATGATGAAGGAAACAGTAACAAAAGATACGATTGAAGTAGAACCAATCGATTATTCAGAAGAAGAATAAAAGGGGGCGAATCCATCATGATGAGAAGTAATTTGGCCATCAATGGATGGAATGCCATTAAACAAACATATAAGGAAATCGGCCGAGATTTAAAAAGAACTTGGTATAATGAAGTGCCATTGAGTTATGCGATTCGAACAGAAAAAGCACGAAGAGCATTTGATCAGGTAGGAGATATTCAAGCATTTAAGCAACAAGGCGGATTCGGTCCAGGCACATTAGATTGGAAACGGATCGGAATTATTGGTGGAACTGCTTATGTTGGAATTGATGGGGCATATCGTGCATTGAGTGGTGGATCGATGTATCGGAATAAAACTGGAGAAAGCGATATTGTAGGAATTCCGCTTATTTAGAGATAGGGGGATTTATGATGTATAAAGTAAGACGTTTTTTAAAAGGGTTAAAAAAGGAGATGGATTGGAACGACACATGGTTTAGATATACCGGTCGTCGATCCATTGATAATTTGTGGACAGGTTATGAAGCTGGCGGCAAAACCAAAGCGGTTGCAGGTGGAGCAGCTGCTATTGGTTTATTGAGTTATGGTGGATATCAGATTTACCAAACTCCACTGAATATATTGGGAGAAATAGCGAAAGAACAAGATGTGGAATCATTGCCAGGCACTAGAGGAGATATGCAAGGATACACTGCATATGGTGGAAATGTCGGCCCAGGAATAGAAGTTAGTGGTGATTTAGTATTTGCTTTGCATAAATTACGACATGGCGGGTGATGAGCATGGCAACAGCAAAAGAACCAACGAATAGTAGGGGATTGATTCAACGATTAAATGGACCGTTAGGATATGCCGCAGTTGGATTAGATTCTTATATGCGTATTAAAGAAGGAGAATCTGTTCCAGTTGCAGTTGGCAAAGCATTATTTACTAATGCATTATGGGCAATGGTTCCAGGCGGAATGGTAGGAGCAGTTGGATTAAGTCTTGGGTTTACAGCCGCTCAAGCAGTTCCTATGATCGCAAATTGGATTGATCAAAAACGAGCTGCCTTAAATCAGCAACGATCACAATTTGGCGGTAATTTTCAATCTACACAAGCACAGCAAATGATGATGAATCATGGAATTAATCAAATTGTTAGTGCTCGTTCTCAATTAGCGGCAAGTATGGCTAATCATGCAAGAAATGCACAGCGAGTGTATTAAGGCAGGTGAAATACATGGCTTATTTATATGCGAATGAACCATATCAGCGTGTTGATGAAGGGATGTTAAATGGCGCATTATGGGGAGCTGGCATTGGAATTGCGGCTGGAGGAGCAACAATGGGGATTTCATATGCAATGATGAAAGGGATCCCCCAAAGAGCAGAAAGAATGAGAAACGAACTGGAAGAACGACAACAAGCAATTCGACAAAAAGTTTCTGACACAAATCAATATTTTAATCAACAAGTTGATGATCTTGTAAATCGAATGAACTCATTGCAAAATCCTATTTCTACTCCTAATGATGGAAGATTAACACGTTTGAAAAATGCAATTATTACCCAAATGAATGAGAATCAAAGAAGACATTTGCAAAATCAATTAAATTCCATTGATAAACGTCATGAAAGAGTAATTAATAGATTGAACAAAAAATTTGATCAGCTTCAAACAAAGTATGGCAAGTATACAGATCCTAGTTATGTAGAAACAGCCATGAAAAATTCGTTCTATGCAAAGCATTTAAGCAGTTGGAAAGGAAAAGCAGGATTATTAGGTGGAGCTGCATTATTAGGAGTCGCCGCTGGCGCATTGATTGATCATTATTATGATGGAAATAGGGAGTGAAGTAATATGTTACAATCCAATGAGCCTTATTTTCGAGTAGATGATGGCATAGGTAATGGCATTATATATGGAGCATTAGCAGGAGCGGCAGGTATGGGGATTACACAAGGTATCATGAATGCGTCAGCAAAAAGAGAATACAATAAAGCTCGTGATGCTTTTGTTGAGTCAAGACTGAAACCGAGATTAGCTTTACCGGCTCCTCCAGGAAGTATTAATGGAACCCCTACTACAGCATTAGTGTCAGTGCATCAACCAGAAACTCCGAAAGTAGAATTAGGCCCAGCACAAAGAAGATACGCAAAAATGTTTAGAGGGTGGAAAGGAAAAGGATTAGCTTATGGTGGAGCAATTCTTGCTGGAGGATTGTTAGGGGCAGCAATTGATGCGGCAAACGATTAATGTTCAGTGATATGAAGGAGGTGATTTGGTGAATCTTGCTAGTGTACGAGAAGATGACTTAGAACAATTAGAATTAGAGATACGATCCGATCCGGTAAAATGGGCGTATTGGAAGTTAAAAGATCCAAAAGGTCGGCCATGGAAAGCACGTTGGTATCAAAAGATGATTATTGACGATATTATGAAAGGTGAGCGGCGTTTAGCCATTCGCATGGGTAGACGTGTTGGAAAAACAGAGACGCTTTGTGTGTTTTGTCTATGGTATGCGTTTCATCACAAAAATGCTCGTTTATTAGTTACTGCACCTTATGAGCACCAAGTTCGATTAATTTTTATGAGATTGAATGAGTTTATTGATGATTGTGATGAATTAACAGAAGGATTGAAATCTCGAACGAAAAACCCGTTTATTATTGAATTTCATAATGGCTCTCGAATTATGGGATTCACTGCTGGAGCTAATGATGGACAAGCTGGAGCGTCAGTACGGGGGCAAAGAGCAGATTGGATTTTTTTGGATAACATTGTTATTTCATCAAGATAAAAAAGGAAGTGGTCAATATGTTTGGTTTTCTAAGAAGATTGCGTTCAAATCAAGCATTTAATCCAATTCATAATGCAACTAGTTATGTACAGAAACAATATGAAGCATTACATCAATTACAACAACATAACCAGCGAATGACAAGGGCTATGAAAAATATTCCAAATGTTGATGATGATATTTCTAAGATGCTTCAACAAAATCAAGATTTATTAAATCGATGGCCTTGATGAAATAACAATTGTCCCTCACATGAGTAATCATGTGTAGCAAATCGGGTGAATTCAGGGAAGGCTAAGGACATTTTGTCTATGCTAACCCTGAGCCAAGCCCACATGTCATGTCGTGAGACACGCATGTTGGGAAGGTGCAAAGACTATCCCCTTGTGGGAGTAGGGATGCAAGCGATTGGCATCTCGAAGCGCCCGACATCCTCCAGAAATGGAGAGATGATGAGATAGTCTCGTCCTCCTCGAAAGGGGAGAGTGGCGTAGCGAGCCACGCAAGGCAACGGAATGTGATTACATGTCCCGTGCTGGCATTGACGCTATTACTGCTATTGCATTAGAAGATCCGAAACGTATTGGTATTTGGTGTTCTTCCACTCCAACTGGTAAACGTGACTTTTTCTATGAAATTTGCACGAATCCTGATACTGGTTATAAAGCATATCACTTCCCATCTATGGTGAATCCGGATTGGGATGAAAAAATGGAAGCAGAGCTTCGTGCAACAATGACAGAACAAGGTTTTATTCATGAAGTATTAGCAGAATTCGGTGAAGAAACAATCGGTGTGTTTAATAAGCAAGCAGTTGAACGAGCAAAATCTCAATACTTATATACTTATCGTGAATTAAACGCATATGAAATAGAGATGTATAAGAAACAAGGTTATGATATGGATAAGATTGTGTATTTTGGCCCATATACACGAAAAAATCCGGCACCACCAGCTATACGTATAATAGGAGTGGATTGGGACAAATTCAGCAACGCAACTCAAATTGTTATCACAGAATTTGATGAGTTATTGAAAAAGTTTAGAGTGGCCAACCGTGTAGAAATTCCTCGTAGTGAATTCACGTATGATAATGCAGTCAGAAAGATTATCGAGTTAAATGAGATTTATGATCCTAAGTTTATTTATGTTGATGCTGGGCATGGTAAGCAAATTGCCGTCTAATGTGGAAACACATTAGATTATGAGGGCGGAATTAAGCGGGGAAGCCTAAGTCCTTATTGGATATGGCTACCCGAACCGAAGGCTGAGCCTAAAAACTCAGTCAGGGGCAGAGCGTAGAATTGGTCGAGCATTATTAGATTTGCTTTTTAAAGGCAAAGGAAAGGATGATATAGAAATGAAATTATCTACTATAGACAAAAAATCATTTTTAATCGGAATGGTTTTAGGTGATGGATATTTAAAGCGTGGCAAGAATGCTGTACATTACAATATTGTGTGTACTCATAACCCTGAGCAGTACGATTATCTCATATGGAAAATGGAAATTCTGAAACAAAATCTTACTAAGAACTATTGGGTGGGCACCAAAAAATCAAGATTGGCAGGAAAGGCTATCCACAAAGGAAACGTAGGAAAGGAGTATTTAATGTATTATGCGACTTTAGGAACACATCCTTTATGTACGCAAATTTACAAAGAAATGTATATTGATGGAACTAAAAAAGTTACAAAATCTATATTAAATCAATTAACACCTATTGGATTGGCTGTTTGGTACATGGATGATGGAAGCCTTTCTTATAGAAAAAACCCCAATGGTTCAATCAAAAGTAGAAATGTCACTCTTCATATTCAAGGTTTTGACTATGAAAGTCAATTAAATATTGTAGAATATTTTAAAGAAACTTGGGGTATTGAAACCAGATTGCATAAAACAAGAGATAAATATAAACTTTGGATGAATACCCCTAATTCAATTAAGTTTTTAAAGATAGTTGCACCTTATGTAAATGAAGTTCCGTGTATGAGATATAAAATTGATTTAAAATACCAAAAGAAATCCGTAGAACTGCTCGACCAAAAGGTGAACCTCTCCAATTAGAGAGAATATAACCCTTCCAAGAGGCCGCCCCACCCAAACCGTAAAGGTCGGTGGGTGAAAATGTACGCCGAGCTGCAGGGAAACCTGTAGAAGCATGGATAAAAAGCCATGCGATAACACAACTGGAATATCAAATTGAAACGTTGCACAAATATGGACTTGAGCATCCAGAGAGTGGATTGAAACATAAAGTCAAACGTATTCAATTCTCTCAAAGCATTGAAATTCGTGATCCAGCAACTCGTGAAATTGATAAAAAAGATGCGAAAAACTTTATGGTCAATCAAACATCAATTTTATTAGAACGTGGACAAATTGTATTGTCTCCATTTGATGATATGATCTGGAAACAAATGATGAATTATCAAGTGATTCGTGTAACACAAAATGGAAGACCGAAATATACATCAGAAAACGAACATGCTTTAGATGCTTTTATGTTAACGATTTTAGGGTTTACTCTTGAATTTCCGAATATCACAAAAATCTTAGAAGAAGTTCATATTGCAAGAAAAGTGATTCCATTTAAGCCGAAAACAGAAGAAAATCTAAAGGAAAAAGTGTTTGGTGGAGAACGTGACATTTATAGACCTGTAAGACCTCAAAGAGAACGTGAGCCAAGAGACAATCCACGTTGGCATTGGGTGAAAGTTCCGCTAGGATATAGTAAAAGAAAAAATAATGCATGGGGAAGAAGAGGAAGCACAAAAATGTCGTCTTTCTCTAGATCAAAATTTTAAAAGGAGTTGAGCTTGATGGAATTTCATTTGTGTCAAGAATGTGAAAAGAAAATGTTAGAGAATGGATTATATGGATTAACAGTAGAAGAAATGTTTGAATAACAAGTTCAATTTGATTTTGGTGTTGCAATTATACTATTTAAAGAAGGTCATGAATTAATTCGAGCAAGTAAAATGGATGATGAATATAAAGAACTTGGTGGATATAGTTATAAGTTAGTAGTAGATGAGAATTCAAAAGAAAAACAATATCGATTTGCCATGATTTATGAAGGAAAAACAATATCTTATCTTGAATTTGCTGTTGAAGATATTTTAGCTGAAGACTGGATGATTAAAAAATTAGCAGATAAATAAAAATTTTGGGAATACCTGAAGTAATGCGTTGTCCCCACATGTTTTGAATTACTGGTCCGCATTATTGCGTTTTGAATTATGTTCCATGTGGGTGGAAGGCAAAAAATCAAATCCCCTATCTCCTTTATTGGTTTGGCTCATCTTTCATCTCTTTCCTCTTATGAAGCGCAGCTTATGCTGCGCTATTTCTGTTATAATATATGTGTATTGTGATACATATTATCAATGGAGTGATGATACATGGATGAAATGCAAATGAAGGATGAATTTTTTGGAGATAAAGGCATTGATACGCCTTATGAACGAGAATTAATTGATCCAGAAGTTAATATTGAGTTTCCGGAAAAAACATCAGAATATCAGATACTGCCTGACACACTAAATATGATTGAGCGTTCTAGAGAATTTCGTCTTTCTAAAGCATTAATGAATTACCAAGAATTATATGATGAAATACAGTCATTATTATCCAAAATAGAAGAACGCAATTTGAATGATTTAGCATTTAAGGAATTTGTCCAAGCTCTTCAAACATCTTCTAAAAACATTTATGAATTGTTAGAAATAGAAAATCAGCATAGTGGCCATACAGATTCAGGTGATTTTGAATTGTATGGAATGTTGTTTCGTATGGGGAAATCTATTTCTGTTCGAATAACATTTTTAGATCAATATTTTCGCACACAATTAACCGATAAAACGAATATCGATGAGATTGAACAAGCAGAGCTAGATTCAATTTCAGAATGGGAAAAGAAAGAAAATGAGATAGCGGCAATTTATTTAGAGCTTTCAGATGAAATCGATGAAGCAGCAGAGACGGAAATTAACAGGCTAGAAGAAGAAAAGCGTGTATATGAAAGACTGCATACGACATTAGCTGATGTTTCTTTTATTCATCAAAATCGGTATCTGATGTTTTCAGAAGTAGTACAACAAGCAAAAATTCTTGTAGAACATTCTACTTCTTTGATTGATGGAGATATGCGCTATTTCCTAAAACAATTATCTATGCTCCCTGATTTATCTGCCGCAAAAATTCATTTGCTTTTATTGTTCCGTCAGTATAAAGAAAAGCTTCAGTCATTAAAAGGGAAATACGCATTTATTGATGATATAAAAGAGACATTTTTATCAGAGAAACACTATTTATTCCAGCGCATTACTCGCAATGCAACGGATCCTATACGTACATGGCTATATGATCAAGTAGAATCTGCAAGTAGAACATTAGACATTTTTGCAAGTTTGATGGTGAACGCTATAAAGCGAAGCAAAGAACAATATGAAGATAGCATGATGGATTTATTGAAATTTTATAGAAAAGAAGCAGTTTTCTACTATGAACAAATTGCCTATCTTCAAAAAAAGGAGCAAATTCGATTATTTTTGAGAATAATTGAGGATTTGCAAGAAACGAGTGAGATAACAAATGAATGGATTGAAGAATATGTAAAGGCAAACGGCTATGAAGAAGGAGCGACTTCGTAATATTTGCTCATCATCATGTATAATATGAATGAATCTATTTGTAATGTGTTTCATCGGATTTAGATAAGAAAGGGGGAGACATTCTTGGCCAAATGGTTATTTCAAGTGATAAAAAATTTGAGAGTCAAGAATGCACCCTCTGGCGGTAGAAGTGGCGGAAAAGTAGGATCCTTTTCTAGGGACCCGAAAGCAATACAAGTTAAACGTGTTGGTTATCAGTTGACGAATGCTTCTGGCGGCGGTGGTCGAGATAACTTTGAAACTCCGGAAGTGGATTTCAATATCATCGACCAAGCCATTAAACGGGATTCATATTTAATGCAAAGCGTAATGAAATATGAAGAACTGATTTTTAAGTCCGGTTGGTCTTTGCAAAGCAAAAATGATCAAGCGTTGCAATACATCAAATTGCGGCTTGATATGATGGCAATTGCTACAGGAATCCCGACAGAAGAATTATTTCAAGGTATTGCGAGAGATATTGTTCGATATTCTAATTGCTTTATCGTAAAAGCGAGAGCAAAAAATGGACAAGGATTGCCACCTGGCATATCAGTGATGGCTGTTCCTCCTGCAAAAGATCCTGTTGCCGGATATTTTCGTTTACCTCCTCAAACCATGCAAATAGCAAGGGATCAAAACGGAAATATCGTTAAGTATAGACAGGAAGTGCAAGGAGCAAGCAAACCAATTGAATTTAGGCCAGAAGATATTATTCATATCAAAGTCAATGTTCCTCCAGGAAAGGCGTTTGGCGATCCTTGGTTAGCTCCTGTATTAGAAGATGTTCGGCTTTTACGAAAAGTAGAAGAGAATGCGGCTTTATTGCTATATCGACACATCTTTCCGCTTTTGAAGTATAAAGTTGGTTTAGCCGAACCAGGATGGGAAGCAACGGATGAAGAACTGGAAGAATTGCGAGCAATTATTGAAGATATGCCGACAGATGGTGCAATTGTATTACCTGAACGACATGACGTAGAAGCGGTTGACATTAACCCAATCGATGGAAAGCCTTATTTAGAGTATTTTGAGAACCGTGTCTTTTCAGGATTAGGTTTATCGCAAGTAGATTTTGGACGTGGAGATACAGCCAATCGATCTACTGCAGATGCAATGACTGGTATTAAAGCGGACCGGGTAAAAGGACTTCAACAGACAATTATGATGCAAATTGACAAGTACATTATTGATGAACTTCTTGTTGAAGGTGGATTTGACCCGGTTGTGAATCCGGAATTTGATGTAAACTTTGTCTTTAATGAAATAGAGCTTGAACGCAAAATTGCTAAAGAAACTCACGAAGTCTTTAAATTCAATAACAATATTCAAACATGGGAAGAAACTAGAATCAACATGGGTATGGATCCAGTAGCAGATGAATCAAGATTGCATTTCAATATGATTGGTGCTGCCACATCAAAAGAAGCTGATAATAAAAATCAGCCAGAAAATCAAAATGGTAAGCGAATAGGACCAAAGCGAGCTACTGAACGTGTTCAAGAGATTCATCAAAAATATTTTTATGATAAAGAAACTCCTACTCAAGTGATCAAAGAAAACAAATCAAGTGATGATAAAAAGATTCAAGAAAATGTAATGGATCATGTTTCAGATGAAGAATATCAACATCTCATTCAGAAACTAGAAGAAATGTATCTCGACATAGAGCAAGATACAATAGATTATTTTAAGCAACAACAAAGTAAAATGACTTACCCGTTAAAAGATACGAAAGGCTTATTTGGTTCATTGCATTTTGGTGCTAAGCAAATGGAAAGCGCAATTAGGAAATATGCAGAAGTCGTTTTTAAGCAAGGAGTTGCTAATGCAAAAGATGAGCTGGATAGAAAGAACGAGCCATCGTTTAAACATTCGTTAGCTTTGCAAACAATTCATATGTATACACAAGAATCACTGAGTAATTTAAAGAAGCAGATTATCTCATTGCTCGAAGAAAGGTTAGAAGGCGCTGAGAATTTAAGTGAAGCTACGCTGATTATTAAAGGCGTTTTTGAGTCGATGCGGTTTAAAATTCGAACGATTGCCAAGGTATTAGTAGCTCGCAGTTACAATTACGGATATGCGTTGTCCATTATGAATTATGGAGTAAATAAAGCAAAGGTCGTATATACAGGGGAAGAATGTTCGAGTTGCAAGGAAAAAGCAAAAGGGTTGATGGAATTGAAACAGCTTTCTGATTTAGATGAAGTTTCCGTGTTTTATAAGATACCTCCATGGCATCCAAATTGTGAATGTGAGTTAAAAGCAGTTTTAGAAGGAGGTGAAATGTGAGATGAAATACACGCTTAAAGAGCATTTGGCCAAGAAACTGATTCCTAAAGATGCAATTGAAGAACGAGTAAATACGGTTGCAAAGATTAGTCAAGAGAATGTCAAAATATTAAACGAATCTGCCAAAGGCAAAAAACGCAAATTGATTGTCACAATGGAAGCCATCCATGTTGGCCGCACTAAAAACTATACTTACTACACAGAAGAAGGATTAAAAGCGGGCTTATCCTCTTGGACACATCCATATAATAAGCCGGTTTTAACACATCATAATGAATATAATGGAGAGCCAATTGGTCGTATTTTGAAAGCAGAGTACTCTGAAAAAACATTGTCAGGTAAACCAGGATTGATTTTCACTTGTGAAATTACAGATCCGGATGCTATTGAAAAAGTATTAGATGGCCGCTATCAAACGGTTTCGATTGGTGCTTCCACAGACAAAGTAATATGCAACATTTGTGGAACGGATCGCACACAAGAATGGTGTGATCACTGGCCAGGAGAAAAATATGAAGATCAAACTTGTCACTTTATTATTGGAACTACTTATGGTCGTGAAGTAAGTTATGTAAATACTCCTGCTGATGAGAATGCAGGAAACAGAACAGTAGAAATTGTGACGGATGATGGAGATACACAAGAATTTGCACATGTTCAAGTGTATCAGATGGCTGAGGGTTTATATCAGAATGCACAAAATCCAGAAGTAAACTTATATGAACATTTAAATGAAGATGTGAAAAAGTTATTGGATGCAATGAGCAATGTGAAAGAGGAGAGTGGCAAACGGATGGATGGTAAAGAAAATAAAACGACAGAAAGCGTAAATGCTAATAATCCAGAACAAATTCCAAATCAAGAAGCACCAGTTCAAGAAAATCAACAAGGTGTGCAAGATAATTCCAATAATGCTCCAGAAAATTCACCAACTCCAGTACAAGAGAACAAAACAGTTTCTGGTGTTGCAGATTTAGAGGAAGCTAACAAGCGTATTAGTGAATTAGAGAGTAAAGTTTCTGAAATGCAAGCAACCATTACTAAATTAGTAATGGAAAAAGTTAAATTAGAATCTCGTGTTTCTGAATTAGAATCTGAAAATAACACATTAGTTTCTGAGAATGCTCGTTTAGTTTCTGAGGCACATCGGGCATTAGCAGAAAAGGTTGTAGATCTAAAATTATCTTTGCGTAAATCTGATGTTATTGGAGTTACTCGTGAAGAAGCGATTGAGGCTCATGTGGCAAGAACAAAAGAATCTTTAACGGATACTTACAATGATTTGTTGGCTGAAGCAAAACAAATGCGGCCAGAACCGGGTAGTGTGAAAAATCCTGGTTATGCCCCAGAAGATAGTCAAACTAATGAATCTTTCCAAGAAGAAAAAATGACTGCAAAAGAAGCTGTAGAAACAATGATAAGCATGTTTAGTCCGAAGAAAAGACGATAAAGGAGTGAAACACGATGGCATTGTTTAAAGGTATTGCAGGTCCAATTCCAAGCACGAAAGATCAATATTTTCGCACGAACACAAAATTACAAGCTGGTACACATGATTCGCCTGGTGAAAAGTTTTTGATTGATCCACGTTTGAAACGCCTATTCCGTTATCATTTCGGTGGTGATGGTTGGGTTGTAATCCCGAAAGGTCGTGCAGTTGCTCCTGCAACAGATGATGGTGGTATTTTTAAAAACGGCACTATTAAAGACTTTGATGGTAATGTGTATCGTCCTGTATTAACACTTGCAAATGGTGGCGTAGATGTACAGGATGTGGACAAAGAAGGAAATCCATACATTCGTAAAGCAAACCGTGCAATTGGTGTAGCTTATGCAAACCTTTATGAAGAAATTATCGATGGATTCAATGGATTCCAACCAACGATTGAAAACGAAATCTATATTGAATTGCCTTACATTCCTAGAAAAGAAGATGCTTATGAAATTGAATGGGGTTCTTTTTATGATGTAGATCCATCACGTCCAGTAAAACCTGGTGACTATGTAATGTCTGATGAAACAGGACGTTTGATTAAAGCAGATTTTGAAAAAGTGCGTGAAGATATTGAAGCGGCAAAACAAAAAGCAGCAAATGCTTCTTCATTGGATGAATTGAAAGAAGCACTACAAGAATTAGCAGATGCGGAAAAAGAATATACTCGCTTGCAAGAGCAAGTGATTGGACAAGTATGGGCGATTGAAACAAATCTGCCGCCGCAAGGTTGGTTGCAATGGGTCGGTTGGTCACAACAAGATATGGCAGAAGATGATTGGAAACAACAAACTGGTTTCCGTCCTGAAGATATTGGAGCACAAGATGGATTCCCAGGTTATCCATATGAGAAAACATATCGTAACTGGGATACAAAAACAAATAAATACTTCCCAACAGGAATTCCGGGATTAACGAACGGTTCGAATATTGAAGTTCCATTCACTAATGAAGTGATTGGTTATGTGCAACCTGGTCAAAAAGGTCGTCATGATTTCCGTTTGAAACACACTCCAGCAGTAGAAGGTAGTGTAGAAATCTTTGCAAATGGAACAAAAATTGATCCGATTTATGTTCATCATGAATCTGGTCTTGTAGTGATTGATTATGACAATACAGACGGAACATCACCTGTTGAAATCACGGCAACTTATAAAGCAACTGGTCAAATTCCTGGTGTACCTACTGGTTGGGATTGGAAAGGTTCAGTAGGTGCAGTAAGAATCTTGTTGCATAAGTAATGAAAGGGGAGACAACATTATGTTCGGCAATCTAGAAGAATTACAACTTTCACAAGAATCACTAAACGTGTTAAAGCGCATGAAGCGCATGTTAGATCTTTCTGAAGACTGGACTCAAATTCCGAAAAATGAATTAGTTACGGTTCGTGAGGCATTAACCACGCAAGACGCATCGATTTTGATTCCTCGTGTAATTACCGGCATGATGCGTGAAGCAGCTGAGCCTTTATATATCGGTACGCAATTACTTCAAAAAGTGCGCTTAACAGAGGGTCGTTCGATTGAATTCCCATCCATCGGTGCTATGCGTGCGCATGATATCGGTGAATCTCAAAGCTACCTCGAAGAACCGGTGGACTTCCAACTTCACAGAACTCAAGAAGTGAAAGTTGGTAAGTCTGGTATGGTGGTCCGTGTAACGGATGAAATGATCAATGACTCTCAATGGGATGTCATTGGTATCCTTGTTCGTAAAGCTGGAGAAGCAATGGCTCGTCTAAAAGAAGAAAAAATCTTTATCCAATTCTCTAAACATGGTCACATCGTATTTGACAACGATATTCGTCAAAAATATCCGGAAGCTGGTACAACTGGAATGGATATTGAAGGAAACTATAACAACACATTGTCAACTGAAGACTTGATTGATTTGTTTATCGCAGTTATGGCCAATGGCTACACGCCAACAGACATTATTATGCATCCATTAACTTGGTCTGTATTCTTCAAAAATGATATTATTAACAGCTTAACACATGCAGCATTAGGCGGATCTCAAATCACAAACTTAAAAATTCAACCAGATCAAGTGCAAGGCCGTATTCCGTTTGCAATTAATATTAACTTTACGCCATTTGCTCCATTCAATTATGTAACTAAGAAATTTGATATGTATGTGGTTGACCGTAATAACATTGGTATCTTACTTGAAAAAGAGCCATTAAGTACGGAACAATTCGATGATCCAATGCGTGATATCCAAACAATTAAAGTAAAAGAGAGATATGGTAATGAAGAATTAAGCGTAGCTGCTTAATTCGGAATTGCCCCTTATGGCAGTAATGTCATAAGTGCACTCGGCTATATGCGGGGACATCCCGGGCATCCTGTAAGAGCAATCTTGCAGGTGGGGACAATCCGCAGGGAAGCTTATCTTTTGACAATTAAATACGATGTGCCTTAAATGATATTAGAGGTGTTGGAAAAATGAATAAAAAATACCAAGTTAATGAAAACTTTTTTAAAACATGGACAGAAGAAAGTGCTTATATACTAGGATGGATTATGTCAGATGGTTGCATTAATTACATTCCACAAAAGAAATATGAAATACGTTTTGAATTAGCTGATTTGGAGGCTATTCAAAAAATAAGAAAAGCAATGGGATCTAATCATCCAATAAGAGAACGTAATGATAAAGGAAGCAAATTGTATGGATTATATATAAATAGCAAGAAATTAGTTAAGCAGCTTTTAGATTTAGGAGTCCATACTAATAAAGCGAAGCGTTTAAATTGGCCTAATATACCTAAAGAATATGAAAAAGATTTTATTAGAGGATTCTTTGATGGAGATGGTTCTGTAAGAATTAATAATAAGAAAAATAATCGCAAACAACTAACTAGTTTTTTTGGATCTATATGCAAACCATTTTTAGAAAAACTGGGGCAAGTTTTAAGAGATGAAATTGAATTAATACCAAAAATTTATGAAGATACTCCAGGATTTTATAAGTTGCATTATGGAGGAAAAGAATCTCATGCACTTTATAGATACATGTACAAAGATGCAACCATATACTTAAATCGCAAAAAAGAAAAATTCGAGGAAGCAATTGAGATTAAAGCAGGAATAGGATTAGCAAAGTGTAAAAGATGTGGAGAAGAAATTGTTCGAATAAGCAATCGTCAAAAATGGTGCGCTGATTGTAAAAAGGAAGTGCTAAGAGAACAATGGAGAAAGAAATATCAGCGCCAGAAGGCACGTCGTAGTCAAAAGATATAGCCCCTCACAGACTGTACGCCGAGCATCCAATGCAAATTGGATGAAGATACAGTCGGAGCTGCATGGCGACATGCAGAGATAGGCAGAAATGACCTATCCCCCGTTGCCTTCCGGGAGTAACAACACTGATCGGTATTCTAAACGAAGGTAAAGCTGTTGCAACAGCACGCAATATTGCGTTCGAAAAATCTTATCCTGCTCCTGAAAGAATTAAAATTGTATCTTAATTAAAATAAATAGGCGGGCGAAAATAAGGTCGCCCGCTTTTTTGATAAAGAAAGAGAGGGGAGAAATAATATGCCTGAAATCAAAGTGGGTTTAGCTCAAGGTAAAACGAGTTACTTTGATCCAAAAACGAATACGTACATTACGTTAGATAATCCGGTTCAAAAAATTAAGTTTGATGATAATACAGATTTATCAGGTATTTGTCATGCATTATTCTCTCAACGTCCAGTACTTGTGTTATATGAAGGGAAATTACCACAAGCGGCTATTGATGCGTGGAAAGCGAAATATGATTTGAAAGGCCTGCAAATGGCTAAGCAACGTGCAGATGAAATTCAAGCTAAAAGTGCAGATGTTGTAACACAAAACATCGATAAAGCAGAAGAAGTAAAAATGGGAGCCATGGCAATTGAAAATGAAAAAGAAGTAGAAACAGCAGAAAAAGATGATGAAAAAACAGAAGAAAATAAGCAAGGGGAGAAAAAGACCTCTCGTAAACGTAAATCAAAAGCAGCAGATGAAGAGTAATAGGAAGAGGTGACACACATGCTTGAATCTAATTTCTCAAAGCAAGTTGTGGTCCCCTTCCTTAATCAATCATTTCCAATTGAACGACAAAAACGAGAAGATCGATTATTACGAAGCATAATATTTCCAAGTGACACACAAACTGCTTTGCGCTTGCATGCTATTAACCATAACTATAAAGTAGTATCTACAATTGAAAGACGAACAATAAATCTTCATATTCCAGAAGATGAATGGAACGCTGAGACTGATAAACTTCGTATTAAAGCATATTTATCTATTCCAGTGGATGGCGTTCGAGAATCACATTGGGTAACTCAACATCATGTTGACTATGGAATGGCTCAATCTCATAACCAATATCGAGTTCGTGGAGTTTCTATTCAAGGTTATTTAAGCGATTGGGTATATTCTGAAATACGTGACGATGAAAATGATCTCATTCTTTATGAGTTGCTATATGAAATTATTGATGTGTTGCAAACTATTAATGACAAAGACATAGCATATTTGTTGGATTACGCATTAGAAGATGTATTTAATATAGTATTTTATTCAGGAAAGCCAGTTCCAATCACTTCACTTGCTTTAAATGATGAGACAAAAACGAAAATTAATGAATTATTGCAAGTATTTTCAACCATTTTTACATCATCTTTTAAAGAAGATGTTTTTGCGTCTGCTAAAGAATTTGCTGAAATTGCGCAAACATACAAGCTGTTAGAGAAATATCAAGAAACGAAATTGGACTTTTTGGTTTTATTGATTGAACGTTATTTAGAAGAAAAATACGATGAATTAATTAAGAAAGTTGATATTGAAGTATTTTTGAAAAACGATGAAGAAATGCAAGTTTTGCTTCAAAGCATGTATGAATTTGATATCAAGAATGAATTAATACGCTCATTGTATGATATAGAACCTCATGATCGTTTTGTCACAAGTTTGAATGATGCAGTAGAATTAATTTCAGAACCAATTGTGTTTGAGCAATTAAAAACTACCCCGAAAGAAACAATTGAACAGTTTATGAGATTGGCGTTTCAAGAGTTGTATGTCCCGTTATTGATAATGGATCAAAGAGTTGCTGAATTAACTCATGAGTTGTCTGATAATGCAGCGTTCAAATCTCAAGGTGATATTATTGAAGTGGACACTATCAATGATGAAGAGCTTTACAAATTATTATTGGCTTATGATGTACTTGAATCCTTGGCGAAGGATTTAGTGGACCCTGAAATGGATTTTCATCTTCAATTTATTGAAAAAATTATTCAAACAGCAAATCAAAAGCAATTATCTTTGTTTATTGAATATTCTCCAATTGAGTTTATTGAATTGATGGTAAACATCAAAGAAAATTTTCAAACGAAGTATTCATTATTAAATAATGCTTGGTCCTATAAAGTAAATATCAAAATAGATGATTATAGCGAGATTCATTCATTGAAAGAAAAAAGAACATTGAAGGAAGCGTATATGGCAAAGGTAGAGGAGTTTAATGACATAAAACATACAATTGCGTCACGATCTTATCAAGAAAGAGTTATTGTAGATATCTTAGAGAAAATTTTAAATAATGAAATGATGAATAAAATGGATCATCAATATAACATGTCTTTAATAGTCAAAGAAAAGTCTCATCTTGATTCACAAGATGAAGTGTTAGTGGAACAAGCAAAGATTTCTTTAATTACTGAAGAAATGCATCAGATTTATGATCAAACAGTTCATTCAGAAAATCATGATTTTGTATCTTTAAATTCAGAAGAACATATAGAATATGACCAGCAAAAAGCTGTCACCCAAAATTTAGATCATATTTCTTTGAAATCGGAAGAAATGTATTACATTAAAGATCAACAAAAAGTCTTTTCAGAGAATCAGTATCATGTTTCTTTGAATTCTAAAGAATCCTATTCCATTCAAAATAAGAAAAAAGATGTTGCTAAGAATCAAGATATTCTTTCTGTAAATTCACAAGAAGCATATTTCATTCAAGATAAACAACAAGACATTTCTGAGAGTCAAGATCATATTTCTTTAAGCTCGAAAGAAGTTTATTTTGTTGAAGATAAACAAGAAGTTATTAATGAAAATCAAGATGATATTTCTTTTGTTGCAAAAGAAAAAGCATTTATTCAGGAAGACCATGAAAGTTTTCGTCATCAACTAATTCAAAAGATTTTAATGAATGAGTATGTAATAAGTCAGTTGGATAAATGGTTTGTTTCTTTAAGAGAAACATTAAAAGGTTATCCAATCGAATCGTACTCCAATGTTTGGAGTCCTAATCTTCAATCGAATTATAATGAATTACTTCTTGAGAAAAAAGATATTGAAATTAATCAGGAATTAACAGATGAATTCGTCATGAGTGGAAAAGAAGTAGTTCGTTATATTTTAGGTGAAATAGGTGGAGATTGGCCATTAGGACAATTCATTCTAGGAATTAATACACTAAAAGGACAAACAGGTGGAATTCAAACTGGATAAAATTAAATCATTAAAGGGGTGTCATATATGAATGTAAAGACGTTGAAAAAACTTATTTCTTTGCTTCCAGATGGTAATAAGAAAAATATGCTTTTAAACAAATTAGAAGCACTACAAGCAAAACAAAAAAATGATTCAAAAGGTGGTTTGTTTGATGAGTTTTCACTAAAACCAACTGGTCATATTAAGATTGAGGCAATTGATGAAAATGGGAATGTTATTGGTGTGTTAGCGGATCAATCGAATCTTGTTGTAAATGGTGCTGAAGAAATTCTGTTGCGTGCATTTAGCGGCGATCCAGATAGAATGTTGTTTAAAAACCGTATCCCTAAAGGTGGGTCTACGGGTGTATATCATGTTGCATTAGATAAAATTATTGAAGTTGTCGATGGACGAAATGTAGTTCCTCACCATCCAAATGAATTGTGGAAAGCAGTGAATGATGAAGATTTTGATATTGATTATAGCTATTATCCTATTACAGTTTACGTAAAAGAAGAAACTTCAAAAGAGCCAGGAATGAAAGCATTTAGTATTACAACTACACCTGGTCCTAATACAGCGCCTTTAACATCTGAAGTTTACAGCACATATACAAACTTATTTATTGGAATTGGTGATGGTAAAAACTATGCTGTTCCTTTAGATGATGAGCGTTTAACATTCTCAGCAGGATTTACAGGAGATGCTACTCGCAAAGAAACAACAACGTTAAATGATGAGGTAACATTTACAGAAAAAATAAGTCATTTTGTCGTCGAATTTATGAAACATAATAAAGGTGGACAATTAGAAATATATGTAGATGGAGTATTGAAGCAAACAATTGAAACATTTGATAGTTCATTAGCTGATGGAGTTGAAGTTCCAGGATCTGTAGAAATTCCTGTTGATTCAACAAAAGAAACTGCCGTTCGGTTAAAATTCTCTGGTGCTGATCCGAGTGTCACAAATCCAAAAATCGTTTTAACTGGCATTCGATTTGATGCATTTAGTAAAGACATGAATAGTTTAATTAGTGAAATCCCAGCTTTTATTACAAAATTTGATACACCAGAAATTTATAACACGACAACAGTTGCGCCTTACACGATTCAATTGAAACATTATCCTGTTATTGCAGATAGTGTTGCAGTTGAATACAACGGAAATATGTTGCAACGTGTTACAGATCTTAATGATGTAACAGAAGGAAAATTCTATGTTGATGAACTAACAGGTAAAGTTTATTTCAACCGTGCATTAACAGGATTGTCTGTCACATACGAAATTACTGGTGAACTTCATGAAGATGAAATTGCCACTTCTTTAACTTCTGTTAAAGTTGATGTTCCTGTAAATGAAACATTAATTCCGGATGGAAGCGAAAAAGTGTTTACTTTAGCCCATAATGATCTAGTTGCTGGTTCTGTCACTGTAAAAATGAACGATATGGAATTGAGTATGCCTGCTGATTATACAGTAAATCATTCAACAGGAACGATTACATTTACTGTAGCTCCAGCAAGTGATTCGGTAGTGACAGTTGATTACAAATATAAAGAGAATGCATTAAAGTATAAGCTTGAAAATCCAATTAAAGATTCGGAAGTGCGCTTATTTGATCAAAACAAATTTGAATTAACACTCGCTGAAGATGCCGCAGATTTTGGCGAAACAAGTTTCTTAATTGATGAAAGCGATGCTGAACGCAAAACACTGCTTGTTCATCCAAAAACATTGAATGGTAATAGTATTACACGTTTGGATGTTTATTATAAAACGGATGCATTACCAGGACTTCCTACGAATTATAAACGGCAAGTGATTCTGAAACCGAAAACGGAAAATGGATATCCATGGTTTGAATTGGATAAAGGCTCCGTTCAGTTTGTTGCGGAATTCAAAGAAGGAATTCCTAGCTATAATGTAACGATTCGTGAAATGGGACTATTTGATGGTCCAAGAGTAGATGATGGGGTAACAGGTTACACAGGATATCCAGTAAAAGCCTTCTCATTGGTTCGGGTAGGAGAAACAAGAAAAGAAGTGTCCACAGGTATTCGTGTAACATGGACAATTACTTTATTGGATGAAAATGGACAACCATTTAAAGGTGGATTTTAATTATAGGTCAGGGGTGAAGTAACATGATCCAAGATGTAGCTGCGATGAATCCAAAAGGTCATGTAAAAGTAGAATTGTATGATGAAAATGGTGTGTTTTACACAAAAGAAAAGAAAAACCTTGTTGTATTAGATGCAAATAGTATTGTAGCTGAAATGATGGCTAATCCATCGAAAATGATTCGGATATCTCAAACAGATAAAGGTAATACAGATTTAACAGTTAATTCGGAAGGTACTTATACCTTCCGTCTCTCCATTCAACCTGAAGTAAAAGGAACTTACGATAAAGATATTCCTTCGACAAATACAAATACAATCATTACTTTAGATGGTTTAGAAAATATTACAGCATTGCTTTCTGTAAAAGTAGGAGCGAATGTGTTGCAAATTAACAAAGATGTGTTCTTGAAAGACGCAGAAAAAGGGATTTTGGAATTTGCGGTTGCTCCAACACAACCTATTTCGGTTACTTATCGTAAAGTAAAAGATCCAATGGTTCGAATTATTGAGGGAACAGAAGTTGTAAAAGTCGGAGCAGAAACTTGGAAGCGTGGCAATGTGGCAAGTGATGCAAACAAAACATATGTGATTGATTATAAAACAGGAGAAGTAAAATTTGAAAACACAAAAGTAAATGTAACAGTCACATATGATTATCATCGTAAATATTGTTTAGGTTTTATGGCATTAGGTGGCAAACCTGCTGGACATCCTGATTATATGCCAGTTTCATTCTCGAATATTGATAAAAATAAAACAGATATGCCAGAAGAATTTGATGGATCTAGAGTACCAATTATGTTCCCAGCAGAAATTTCAGACGGAAAACCAGAAATCGATATTTTCCCAACGAAGCCAATTGAATTTATTGAAAAAACAGTAACGATCACAGCTGCGGATAACGATAGCGATGGAGCAGTTGATACAGTTTATGATTTAGATAACTCTGGAAACAAATTATTAGCATTAGTTTCTGTGAAAAATTTAACTACTTCGACAGATTTAGTTGTTGGCACTGATGTAAATATTAAAGACGCAAATGCAGCTACGATTGAATTTGCAAACACACCAAACAGTGAAGATCAATTTGAAGTGAAATTCCGGTTACAAGCTAACAATAATCATCTCACTTATCAATTAACCCAAGCGCCAGTTGTAGCATTAGAAAGTGTTGTTCATGAAGATATAAACGGAAATAAAACAAATTATGTCATTCAAGATCGTGGTCTCAAATTAGGAAAAGGCGATGTTTGGTTGCTAAATCCAAATGCCGGTATTATCCAATTCAGTGCAACTCCAAGTACAGGAGTTCCTGTAAACACTCCAGGGCAATTAACGATTCAATATCGTGTAAATGCTGGTAAAGTAGTTAAATTTATCGCTGACTTTCCGAAAGGCGTTCCAGGTCCAGTGAAATTAACAAAAACTGATACATTTACTGTAAGTGGCGGAATGACTACTTTTGCATTAACTTATCCAGCAGCTAAAGATGCAAGCGGCAAATTTATTATTGCAAGTGTAAAACGCAATGGAAATCCAGAAAGCTATACACTTTCTCCAGATGGAACTCAAATTACAGTGAATAATGCTGCGAACGGCGATGTCATTGAAGTGCAATACACATACGAAAAAACGACTCATGAAATTTATCAAGTAGCAATGTTTGATGGCAAAGATAAAGCAACAAGCAAAATGTTTAATATTTCAGGTATTGGTCCAATTACAAAAGATCAAAATACAGGAATGCGGGTAACTTGGTCCGTAACCTTCTAAGGAGGGACCATAAATGGCAACACCAAACTATATGAAACGTATCACATTTTTAGATGGACAAGTATTGCATGATTTCCATTTAAATATCATGCAAAAGAATATTGCTGAAGCTATTAAGCTTAAAACAACAATGGAGAGATACGACATGCTTTTGCTCGTATCTCCCTACAATTATTATTTTGCAGAGCCTTTTATTGATACATCGAATCGTGATCCAAGCAGTACTGCGCAGTTAAATCCACTAACTTTCACGATTAATGCCGATTCATGGGTTACACCAGTTCTTGAGTTGCCAGTGGTGACAGATGAAATTTACTTGTTAGCTAACTTTGAAGATTATCCTAGTCAAAATAGCTTTGTGAATTTTTACTACCGTACAAGTACAGTAAACAACTGGGTTAAAGTAGCGGTAGACACTCCAATTTATTTACCAGTCCCATCTAAATTTATTCAAGTAAAAGTGGAATGCACGTATTCTGGGACAGTACGACCAACTGTATATGATTTTGCAATTATGGCGAAATAAGGGGAGATTGTATATGGCAATGGTTCGTCAGCATCCAGATTATCCTAAATGGAGAATGAAAATTGGAATCATGCCAGACTTTTCTGGTTCTAAAATATCTAGTCAGGAGATTCCAATTGGTGTTTGTGATGGAGTTAATAAAGTATTTAAATTAGCAAATAAGCCATTGAAACATAGTGAAGAAGTAGTAAAAGATGGGATGGTAATGAAACGGGATTTGGATTATACCATAGACTACGCCACTGGCACCATTACTTTTTCAGATCATCAAATTCCTCAACCAAAGTCGGTTATTCATGTCACATATAAATATATGGGGGCATAATTATGGATTTTGTGTTACGAACATTTCCTAGACATTTAAGTGAAGATGTTGCTTGTGATACAGATATTCGAGTCGATTTTATGGTGGACTTGAATAGTCAATTATTAAGAGAGGAACATATTGTGTTATGGAATGTTACCGAACAAAAACCAGTTTCTATTCGATATGAATACCGAAGTCGAACATTAATCATAAAGCCTAGAGAATCACTATCTCCACGAATGCATTATCAATTGCAATTAGTAGGCGGAGAAAAAGGGATTCGAGATATTATAGGAAGATACATGCCAGAAAGTTATCAAATTGAGTTTTTTACCAAAGATGTAGATGGCATTAAACCTCCTGTATTACTAACACCTACTCATTTATCTGAAGTGACAGAAAAACCTACTTTTACATGGAGTGCAGTAGAACATGCTTATGCTTATGAATTACAGATATCTTCAACTAATACGTTTCATAATGTGACTTGGCCACCTTCTTCACAATTAATATTTGGCACCAGTGTAAAGCCAGATGTGAAATATGAACGAGGAAGATATTATGCTCGAATTCGAGCTATCGCTGAAGATGGAACCAAAAGCGCATTTTCTGATGTAATTCAATTTTATGTAAATATTAATGATTCTCAAAAACCACCAGAAACAAATTTTCCTATTCGAACGAATACGAGAATTGAGCAAAATTCACAATTAACAGTACTTAAACAATATTTCTCTCAACAAAATCAATCGAGTTCAGAAAAATTACGTATCGTTTCTAGTTCTCCAAAACATCGTTCTTCACATTTCCCTGTGGCCAAATTACAAAAAATTATTGTTGAATTCAATGAGCCGTTGGATCCGAATAGTGTGACTTCACAAAGCTGTTATATCACTGAAGAAAAAAATTAAATGACCGTCTCTAAAGCAGGTGGTATACGTGAAAGATTTAGGAGAATTTCATAAAAATTCAAAGATATTTTTAGAATTATTGACAATAGATAAAAAAAATATGCCAATTTCTGTGGATAGCACACCTACAGTGGCTATTGGGTATTATGGCACAGATGGCGTTCAAAACATGGATAATGTTACACTAAATACAGTAGATGGAGGCAATAGATATACTTATGTGTACGAAATTCCTTCGAATTGGCCAGATGGGCAATATATTTTGCGATATGAAGTAATAGTGCAAGGCGTTACACATACTATAGAGGAGACATTCTCTTTATACTCTAACTCAAATACAGAACATGATTCCGGTTCAAATGAAGATGTACAAGATGAAATATTAGAAACGGATACTGATATTATGATAATGCCTCCAGAATTTCAGATACCAGTAGATATTCAGGTAAATGGTAATACAATTACGATTACACCAAAAGAAAGTGTCGCTTATAATCGCACTTATACATTAGTTTTAGATAAAAGTATCCAGTCAGTAACCGGAAAGTCTTTATCGCAAACACAAGTAATTCAATTTACTTCTGAATACAGCCCATTATATGCAACGCCTCTAGAGTTAAGATCTATTCTTTCTCGATTGTATTCTTATTTTACATTAGATGAAATGTATGCGGCATTGCGAGATGCTGGACAAAAAGTGCATCAATTATTAAAGAGAATTCCAGATGCCAATAATTCACGTTTTCAATTATTAACAGATCGGGATGATGCATATTTTCCAGCAGCGAAATTTAGTGTATATGAAGCAGCTAAGAATTTATTAAATCATTTGTTAATCAAAGTAATTGAAAGACACACTAATCCATCCAACGAGCAGATGGAAAATGGCTTCAAGTTAGGGGATTTTGAAGTACAATTTGGTGATTCATCAAACGGTTCCAATGAACAAAACAATGTTTTGGATATGATTCAAGCATTGCTTTCTAATATTGAACGAGATTGGAAATATTGGATGGATGCTTTAATGGGTAGAAATGCTAGAGGATATGCTAAGCCAATTACGGCAGTTACAAGAAGTAGTTCTCCTAGTCCAGAAAGTAGGGATATTTAATGGATATACGAAAATTGCTAAAGTCTATCTTGCAACAGTATGGGCATGATGTTGTGTATGTGGAAAAAGATAGGCGTTTTCGATGCTCTTGTTATTCAGAACGCAGTGGGGAATCAGCAGATCCTAATTGCCCTAAATGTTTTGGCACTTCATTTTATGTCACTTTCAGAAAAGTTAAGGTAAGGAGAGTTATTAGTTCTGTCCCCGAAACTCTAATTGGAGTAAATAAACTAACAGAAAAAGGCAATGTGACTTTAAAAGCTTATGTGTATTACATGGAATATGACGCACATCCCAAAGAAGGGGACTTAATCTTAGAAGTAGATTGGAAAAATGGAATACCGGTGAATATTAAAGAAAAATTGTTTATTAGTGTTGTGGAGCCCAAATTAGGGGATCAAGGAAGGGTTGAGTTTTATCAGGTGTATTGTCGTTATACACCGAAAGGAGCGAATGACGATGATGCCCTCTCCACACATTGAGTATCAACAACACGACTCCATTTATTTATTATCCCAGGCACCGACAGGAAAGCGATTAATCATTATGGGAGAAGCCGATAATGGACCATATTATGAGCCAGTATATGCTCCTAATACTTTTGTGGCGCAATCTTACTTTCAATCTGGCCCACTTCTAGAACGTCAAAAAGATGCATTATTATTTGATCCAAATTTAGAGGTTTATTTGATGCGGATTGATAAGTATGGATTTGTTTCCGCATTAGATTATTTAAAGACCTATGAGTTTGATTTGTTGTATTGTGATACTATTCGATTTGGAGAAAATACAGAGGATATTTTGTCATTTATTGAATTTGCGCATGAAAAAGAGCAGCAAGGAATATTAGTTCATGGCATTTTTGATTTAATGCCATTTAAGAATATCACAGAATTGGAATCAATAGAGCAACTAATTAAGTCATTTACTTTTGATTCTTTGTTTCATATCGAAGAAGACGGAAAATATTTATCTATTGTTGTTGATCAATTTCAAGATCATAAAGCAGGAGCAGTTTATTCAGGAGTAATCGCTTCATTAGATATTGGTACAAGTCCAATGAATAAAAAAATCAATGTTCAACTAAAACAGGAATTTAATAAAAGAGAAATTCTGTATTTGGAAAAAATAGGGATTGTTTCTTTCCGGTCTAGTTTTAAAAAAGGAGTTGTTTGTGCTACTTGTCCTTGCGCCGTTCATACACCGGGAGTCCATAAAAATATAGCGAATTTCAGAATTGCTCAATCGGTAATCTTGGATGTTTCTAGTACATTATCTTCTTTTGTGGGCCGCACTGGAATATCTATTCAAGGACAAGAGATTCAGGAATTATTGATTTCAATTTTAGATGAATATCGTCAAAAAGAAATTATACGTGAGTACGCATTTAGTATTGTCTCCGCTTATTTAGAAGGATCTATCTATGTGGAATTAGAGATTGTCCCTGTTTTCACTACAGAAAAAATGATTGCACACACACAAGTTCGCATTAAGCGTTAATTGGGTGAGAGAGTATGAAAATTCAGGATCCATATTTGGATGATCGACTACGATCTGAACGGCCTATCACATTTTTGCAATTTGTAGATGTGTTGCGGAAATTATGGAAAAGTGCGGGCAAGAAAGGAGATATTGTCCGACAATTTCCTGTTGATGAGGATGTAAAATATCCGCTAATCACATATCGATTATTAAAACGAGTTATTAATCCAAGTTTCAAAGATTATAAACCTCGTTTTCGAGATGTTATTCGCCATCCATATGCACCGGATCAATTTGTTGAATTATATGGACAAATTTTTGATGTATGGGTGGAATTTAAAATTTATTCATTAAGTCAGGAGGAAGCAGATGAATTAGTTGTTGAATTTGAAGATTTTCTTTATATGTATACTGGTTTTTTTAAGAAAAGTGGAGTGCAAAATATCCAATTTTACTCACAAGAAGAAGATGAGTTGATCACAAAAGAAAGATATCCTGTTGCAGTAAGAACACTTCAATATCAAATGCGATTAGAGAGAGTAGTGCCTCGTTTCTTAAATCAAATACACGATTTGGCTGTTCAAGCCAATATTATGCATACATCAGAAAATCCAAATGAAGAGGAGGATTACTAATGGCAAACGCAATTATTGATAAATATCCAAACTTGCCTGGTGTAAAAGTAGAATATGAAGATGGTAACTTATTTTCGAATCAACAAAATTTGCAGGCGACAACACAATCTGTTTTAATTATTGGCACAGCAATTGATGGGCCAGTAGGAGAACCAGTAAGTGTACAAGCTATTGGTGGTCCAAAAGCTGCAGAAAAATTATTTGGTGGTATGTTGAAGAAAGAAGAAATTGAAACAGGAGAGGTAGATCCAAATACAGGTGAAAGAATTAAGAAAACCGTAAAAGTGCCGCATAAGGGTACTTTAGTGCGTAAAATGTATGAAGTATTGCGAACTGGCAATGAAGATGTGCGATTGCTTCGTATTTCTGGTCGTCGTGCAAAAACAGAATTACATGCGCAAGACATTGCAACAGAACTCACTCAGTTTTTAGGTCTATCTAAAGGTAATGTGGCTTTCTCAAAAGCATTGAATTTAGAACCAGATACACGCATTAATAGCAATGCAATTGAATATATTCGTGAATTAAAAGATGATTCAACAATTTTGAGGGAATATACTGGTAGCTCTATTAACAATGTCATTTTGAATTTAGATACAACACCTGGTTCAGAAACTATTCATTTCGCTGCCGATAAATTCCGTCCTGGCAATAAATTAGAAGTGAAAATCAATTATAGTAAACGCAATTATCATGAAGTAATGCGCAGTGATACAGATGGTGTTCTCACGCAAGACCCTACACAAACAAACTATTTCTCTAGTGTACATGGTTTTTGGTCTGATAACGTTGCTGCTGGACACACGATCAATGTGTACGTAAATGGTATTTCTATTCCACAAATGAATGCAAATGGTCAATATTTATGGCGACCAGGTAAAGGAGATCCTGCTGTTACGGATGAATTAACACAAGACTATACAGCAAAAGAATATGAACAAGGTGGTATTCGTTTTACAAGTGCATATCAGCAAGAAGTAACAAATGGCGTGTATCCAGCATTAACATCTTCTGTGACAGTAGTAGCAGACTATTTCTATTATGATGAAGTGATGATGAATACGGTTCAAACTTATGATGTTCCTGGTGCAGATACGACTTATGAATTGAATTACGTTCCACAGCCAGACGCATTCCGAGTATATTATGAGTTAAATGGTAATCAATATGATTTACAACCAAAAGACGCAAGTAATCCAAATGGGCATTATACAATGATTTTCCCAGCAGCAGGAAGTAAAGAAAAAGCAAAAATAATTATATCTGCTGGTGCCACTCCAATTGGAGTAAAATTATATGCATTGTATAAAACAAATGAAGCTTCTGTTGATAATCCAATGTTGATTGTAGAAGGTAAATATCCAGGAAGCTTGTACGGTGGAATTAAAAATGTGTATGATCCAAATACGTTGTATGGTGTGCAAGTAGAAGTCCGGGAAGATATTACGCCAGAAGATCCTTCCGGAAAAGAAAAAATCATTGCATTTATTAAACCAGAAGATAAACGGACTTCTAATCGTGATTACGCACTAGAATATCGGACTCGTGAATTGCGTGGTATTCGTACATTAAGAGAATTTGCAAACTACGTTAACAATGACCCACGCAACAATGTTGTACAATTGTCTGTTCCAGATGGTGCTGGTGATATTCCGGTGCAAGGATTATTGCCAACAGATCGTCCAGTATTCTTAGGAGAATGGAAAAACCCTGCAACTGGTGAATATGAGTTATTGAAAGATGATACAAAACCAGTCAATGATCCAGATTATTATCCATGGCTTGGAACAGACGGATTCTTTGATGTGACAAGCCTAAAAAGCATGAAAGAACTTTATGAGGAACTAGGTGGAGTTTATGAATTAGTTCCTGGAACAATTGATGAATATGAGTTAGTGAAACAAGGTATCTATAATAAACTAGAAAACTATGCAGTAGATATCATTATTATGGCAGAAGCGTATGCTAATACACCAATTGGTCGTGAAGTAAAAAACGAACAAACAGGAGAAATCGAAATTGTTGAAGATCCAACACGTAATTTTGCTACGCAATTGGCACAACACTGTGCAATTGTTACTGCAAAAACATGGGAAACAATCGGTGTCATTAGTGTAGCTCCTGTAAAAAATGCAACACTATTAGACATTCAAGCTTATATTGATGAATTAACAGCTCCAGGTATGAATGAACATTACATGTATAATGAAGCAACTGGAGAATTGATCTTGAATGATGATGGAGAACCAATGGATATTGGTCGATACGTCAACGTAGTTTTTGGCCCAGAAGTTGGGCTAGCAAATGACAAAATTGGTACGTATGTAACAGATGGAGCACCGGTTTATGCAGGTTTAATCTCCACATTAAATCCAGAAGTTTCTACAACTAACCAACCGGTTCCAGTTCAAGGGCTTCGTTATCATTTATCAGAAGCACAACATAATCAATTGGCTGGAGCACGATATGTAACATTCGAAGAAAAAATTAACTTGAATGGTACTCGCCGTGTAGTTGTTAAAGATGGTGTAACAGCGGCACTTCCGACTTCGGATTATCAACGCTTATCAACAGTTCGCATTGTGCATGCAACTGTACAGCTTGTGCGTCGTAAGGCAGATCCATTCATTGGTATGCCGAATGGATTAGCACAACGTAACTCTTTAGCAACGGAAATTCAAGCTGGATTAGATAGATTGAAAGAGCTTGGTGTATTACAAGACTTCCGCTTCTCGATTTTCACAAGTGCTAAAGAACGTGTAATTGGAAATGCCTTCATCACATTAGAACTTGTGCCTCAATTTGAAACTCGCAAGATTTTTGCAAGCGTATCTTTGCGAGCTAGCTTATAACACCACAAACCAGCGGAGGGGTCTTTCCTCCGCTAATAAAAAACAAAGAGGTGAAGTAGCATGATTCAACAAGAAGAATATACTCGCACATTTTCGAGTTTCTCTGGTGCTGACATCGTAGCTACATTTAATGGTCGTGTGATTGGAGAATTACAAGCTATTACGTATAGTATTTCTCGTGAAGTGGCTCCAATTTACACGATGGGATCTCCAGACCCACGCAGCTTTAGCCGTGGAAAACGTGGAATTAGTGGATCTCTAGTATTTGTTCAATTCGACCGAGATGCATTGCTTGAAGAAATGAGAAAGAATTACGATAATAAAGCTCCGCAATTGCTAGGTTATCAAACATTCATTGCCAATGCGAATGGCATAGGCATGAATGGCAACATGGGGTTAGAGATGCAAATTTTGAATGGATTAAAAGCAACTCGTGGGACGACTACTGGTTATGGTATTGAAACATGGGATGAAAAAATGACAGAACTTGGATATGGTGCTACGAATACATTTAATCCTGATAATTTAACAGACTTTTTCCTCCCTGAATACGCCGATCAGTTGATGCCATTCAATGTAACTATTACAATGGCTAACGAGTTTGGGCAACGTGCAGGAATGGAAATCTACGGAGTTCAAATTTTAAATGAGGGATCTGGATTCTCTGTGGATGATGTTGTAACAGCAAAAGCATATACATTTGTTGCTAGAAAGATTAAACCAGTTGAACGTAAAGGTAATTTGCGCTTAGAGGGTCGAGCAAGCGGTAGCCCTGTCCAAGATAATAAACCAGTAGGCGGAGCATTAATCATATAAGAAATAAGCCGTAAGGGTGACTATATAAGAAACAAGAATTGGACAGCGTATTTAGCTGTCCAATTTTTTCAAGAAGGGAAGAAGAATATATGAGTGAATTATATATGTTCATTGCAAAATTATTGATTCAATTTGCTAAAAGTGAAATGTTAAAGAATATTACTGCATCAGATATGCAAAGAAGTCAAATCAAACGAAGATTGTTAAGTGCTGCTCGTTATATGATGCAACACATAGATATGTTGGATGAAATATGGACCATTAAAGGAATTTTTCAATTGTTGTATTATGAGTTAAAAACAAATGATTATTACGGATATCTTGTATGGATTGAAAGAGAAATAACAGATTATGCTTCTCGCTTATCTATGCCAGAAAATGATCAAAGACGTTATCGTGAGCTTTTACGTGATATTCAGCAAGAAAAAGAAAAAGTCAAACAAGAATTAATACGTAAAGGGGAAGACATACAGAACATACCAATATGGAAGCCTGCTGATCTGCGCCCTCTCAAAGAAGAAGAGACACAAATAGAATTTGAAAAACAATACCCTACACGCACATTTCATTCAAAACCTAAAGATGTCGGTTATCATTATTTGCGCCCTCAGTCTAGTTATTCTGGAACGGATATGGTTTGTACGATTAACATTCCGGGAAAAGGGCCAATTGTGTTCGGGGAATTATCGAGTATTTCTTATTCCATTTATCGAGAAAAAGTACCGGTGCGTTCATTAGGGCGTATTAGTATGAAAGGGTATACTCGTGGCATGAGAACGATCTCTGGTATTTTAACATTTACTGTATTTGATGAGAGCATTGTTTATCGTTGCATGGAAGAACTAAGAAAACAAGGATATCGTATTTTAATGGATGAAATGCCGTTATTTGATATTACTATTACGATGGCTAACGAATATGGATCTCAATCCATGCTAACATTATACGGCGTGACAACGTATACAGAAGGAAAAGTAATGAGTGTAGATGAGATCATGACACAAAACGTATATGAATTTTATGCATTAGATATTGATCCGCTATCAAAAATAGCCACAAAACATCAGTTTATATAAGAGGTGAATATCGTTGGCACGAGTAATGTTTCATAATTACAACAACGCCTGGTCAAGATATCAACCTTTTCCTCGTAGAGATCCATATCATCGTCAAGACACTCGTGTAGAATATGAGATTTATTCAAATGAGTATTTTTCAGGCGCAGATGTGCATCTTTATATTGGCGACATTTGGGTTGATGAAGTTACTAGTATTGATTTTGTGTTAGAAGAACAAGTTTTACCGATTTATGGTTATAGCTCATATACATTTGATACAGTTGCTAGAGGACAACGGATTGTTCGTGGACAATTCTCCATCAATTTTACATCTACCGGTTATTTACAACAAATATTAGAACATGCAGAAGCTATCCAATATGCTTTGGAAACAGGAAATAAAAAGCAAGTCATTGATCCGAAATATTATCAAAAACTAAAACTGGATCAGATTTTAAAATTGTATGGGAAAGAGAGTTTTGAGCAAATTGCAGAGGAATATGAGAAAGCTATATGGGGCGAATTAACTGATGAAGAAGGGAAGTACCTAAGTAATTGGAGATCACCATATTTTCAAAAAAATAATCCATTAGGATTGGATATTCGTATTCATTATGGTCCAGTAGAAGAAACAATTATGAATGAGCAACGTAAAGTATACAGTTCGAAAGACCCTAATAGACGAATGCCATCACTTACTGTAGAAAGCATTAATGGCATTCAAATTACAGGTTTTTCGAAACGGGCATCTACTAGCGATCAAGGAGCACCGATCCAAGAAGTATATACCTTTATTGCGAGAGATATTAATGGGGCTTCAATTATGAAATAAAAAGGATTATAATATTAATGTAACACAATACGTAATTATTCAATATTGTATCAGGAAGGGGAAGAGTTATGTCACGGAAAGATGAGCAATTAGATCTGTTTTATGAGCAAGAAAAAATTGAGAAACCAATATCTTACGAGAAACCAAATTTATATGAATATGATGAAAATAAACAAGCATGGAAAAAAGTAGATCTTGAGGCACCAAGAGATGTATGTGATCCAACAGAAACAGAAGATATAGAGAAGCCAGATGCACAAGAGCATGCAGTAGATGAGCCAGAAATGATTCAAGCACCAAGTGGCGAAATGTATACAAAAGAAGAGTGGGAATCTCCAGTATTTGCAAATGGTCCAACTAGAAAAGAAGTAGAAGCATGGAAAGAAAAATATGGTCAAGTGTATTTTACTCCATTTGAAGATTTGATTGTTATTTGGCGTACATTATCTCGGCCAGAATATCGAGAAATTGTCCGTAATCAGGATTTAACAATGTTAGATCGTGAAGAAATTATTGCTGATAAGTGTGTGTTATTCCCATATGATTTTTCGTGCAAAAAATACACAGAAAACGGACGAGCAGGTATTCCAAGTTTATTAACTGAGATGATTATGGATAAATCAGGGTTTATAGCAAAAACAGCACCAATTAAATTGTAAGCAGAACATGGTTCTGCTTTTATTTGTATAGAGGGGATGTATATGACACCAGAACAATTGCAGCGACAAATCTTACGATGGAGACGAAAATATCCTGAACTGTATCAATTGACAATTGCCGATGAGGAAGAAGAATTTTGTTACATGTTTATATTTCGTGCTATTGGGAGAGAAGAGTATAAACGATTGTTAGAAGAAAACTTGGAGTTATGTGATTTTCAGGAGCGAATTTGCAAAGAAGCAGTGTTATACCCAAAAGATTATGATTTCTCACAAGGTTTAGCGGGGATTGCAGAAGTATTATCTAATGCTATTATTGATGCATCTGGATTACATAACAAGCAAGCGGAACAATTATTAGAAGAATATCGTCAAGAAATGAATATTTTAGATTATCAAGCGGATTGCATTATTCATGAGGCTTTTCCAGAATTTTCACTAGAAGAAATACAAAGTTGGTCGGTTCGAAAACTAATGTATTACTTATCACGAGCTGAATGGATTTTAATGAATCTCAGAGGAGTGCCAATTGTGCCGGCATCTGCAGCACAGCCATCACCATCATCATATCAATACACATTTACAAAAGAATCAGCCAATACTCAGACCTCTCAATCATCATCTGCTTCTACACCAAAAGATCCAAATAAATTAGCAGAACAAGAAGTATTGGCCATGTTAGCAGAAAATGAAGCAAAACACGGAAGAAAAATTAACTGGCAAGGAAATAACATGGATGAAGTGTTCCCAGAACTATCTTGGTTTAAACATGAAGAAGAATTATGGGGAGATTTTGACTGATGTTTAAATTTTGGGAATGTATAAATAGTATCATGTATGATCCACGAGTAAATCGATCATATGGTGCTGGACAAGATTGTATTCAGACATGTTGGGCTATTTATTTTGTTCGGTCTTTAGAAATCCTTGAAGGGAAAGAGTGGGATATTCATGCAAGGGTTGCAATACTATAAAAAAGATGAGAGTTCTGATTATGCTTATCGTCGATTTTTAGCAAATGAAGAAGAACGACAAGAAATGCCACTGTATCAAAAAGCAGGACTTGCTGCTATTGCTGCTGCAGGATTGTTGGCGTTAGGTCATCGAACAGGAGCAATGCGTAAAATAGCTCAATTTTTAGATGAAGAAGCACGTATTTCATTACAGTCTATTAAAGAAGTATTAGATGAAGAACCAGCATTGCGAAAAGAAGTATCTATGCGGCGATTAAAGAGCATTAAGGATCGGTACCAACAACGAAAGCAACAATTATTATCTGAATATAAACAGAAAGATATTTTGTCTCGAAGAGAATTTGATATTCAACGGATATTGCGGCAACGACAAAATTTATTAGAGACAGAAATCCCTTTGCATATTGAAGAAGGATTACGTTTTGAAGCGATAATGAAAGATATTCGAAAACATGCATTGACGAAAGATATAGCGAATCAAATTGAAGATGCATTAGGGCGTGGGGATTTTCAGATATTGAAATATGGAACAAAATCCGAGATTAATGCATTGCTTCGTTCTTCTGGTGTTCGTAATAATGATGCAATTAAAACAGTATTAGAAATTCGAGATCGACATAGAAGAACACAATTTATAAAAACTGAAGAAGGAAAAGCATGGGTTGAAGGAGTACAACGAAAATTACGAGAATTTACTGCTAAACAAATGCAGGATATTGCAAGAAGAAATGGTGAAATTAAATCTCTTATTGTTGGCCATCGTCAAGCAACAGTAGGGGATATTCTAGAGTTGCATGAAAAAGGAAAAATTCAACTTAACACAGAATTGCATGTGCAAATTCAAGATGTGTTGAAATACAATAAAAAATTTAAAGAAGCTATTTTCGATGAAAATTTATATATTCGAACTGTCAATGGAGAAATGCAATTAATCGATTATCAAGTATTTAGTGACATAAATCGAGGATTCATGAAATGGTTTGCTGATACGCTTCCAGGTGGATTAATGCATATTCGAGATGCATTGAATGTGCGTTTAGCACGAGAACGTGTCAGTTTTCGTATATTTGAAAGAGGAACCATTCAGCCAGTATTAAATGCACATATGGGAATTCATCATAAGGAACCATTGCGTCAGCCAGTTGTATATGTAAATGGTAAATTTGTTCGTTTGTTTGATGATAAAACAATAAATGAAGATGCTCCATTGACAATTTTGAACCCAAAAAGAGATATGTATTTAACCTCTGCACGCTTTGGTACGGTTGGAAAAATTACTCGTCATATTGGCGAGTTAATGACAGAACCAAAAGAGCGCAATAAATTATTTGAGTTATTCGATATTGGTAATCAAAGTAAAGATTCTGAGCTACGTGAATATTTAAGTGTGATCACAAAGTTTTTTGATAAAGAATGGGAACGTAATATATTTAAACAGGCCTTTCGAAAAGGTGTAGAAAATAAAGATGCATATTATGAAATGGATAAATATTTCAAACACTTTACGGAGGGCTTTTCTCCTCGTGTTTTGTATAAAATCAAGTCATATTTACCGGAATATCTCCAAGAATTTATCGAAAAGAATCAAATTAACTTTTCAAGAGATGAAGATATCTTAAAACTGTTTAAAGAATTGCACATGAATAACGCATATCGCTTTAATAGTGAAGGTGAAGTTATTGGGAGAAAGAAACCAGCTAACTGGGATTTGTATCGAACATATAACAAATATGAACGAAATCCAGATGAATTTTTAGGACGGGAATATCCAATTGGGGAAACTAATCCATTCATTGGCGGTAATGTTCGAGTACAAACCGGAATGGATATTATTCGCCAACAAGTAGGATTAGAATTAATTCGTCAAATGGTACAAATTAAGCCGGCTGGCGTTATTGGTGAAGAAAAGGCACTGCTAAATCTTCGAAATATGATTTCACAATGGAGACAATCCGGCGACATTTTAAAAGCAGATGCGCAAAAAGCTGAATGGCTTATTAGCTATTATATGTTCCAACAAGCAGCCAAACCAATTTACAGCAATGAAGAAGTGGCTTTATCAAACTTGACAGCGTTATTTAGAGGAAAGGGAGAAGCAGAACAACAATTTCAACGCAGTGTAGAAGAGATGATAAAATCCACTCATCCTATTTGGCAATCTCATAAAAGTCAGATCATCGAAAACTTAATTCGTGATGAGTACATTGCAGTAAACAAAGCGTTTAGTTCTCATACATTGCTCGGACGAATTAATGAATTTTTCACTGATTTTCCAGACAAGGCAAAACAATTAAGTTTCTTTACAGGAAGACGAAACATGGAAGATGTAACGACTTTATCGATCTTTGTAAGTTATTATCCATGGTATCGTCTCCAAGATGCATTAGCAAATGTGGGATTAGGATTTTCAGATGCTTCTATGGGAAGTCCGTTGCAATTAATGAGTTCACTGTTCTTGAAACGAATTTTTCCGGTATTTGCAGGTGTTACTGCTTATAAATATATTGATTATGAAGTGGATAAATATACTGGTGTCGGAATTACAGAACGTTGGGAAAACTATAAAGCGTATCGCCGCTTAGAAGAAGCAGTAGCTCGTGAGCAGTTTGGAACATTGGAAGAATTGCAAAGGGAACGTATGTTGCGCCCTGGAATTGAACATTTTGATGATGCTCCATCCTTCTATATTCCAATGATCGGAGAAGTAGGTCCTGGTGATTTATTCAATCTTATTGCAGGAACTATTTCAGGAACGGGATACGCATCCATTCATAAAGAAGACACAATGGGCGTAGAAGAAACTTATGAAGATATTACTGAAGGTGTAGAAGAAATCCGCAAAGGCAGATGGTGGGCATTTGGATCAAAAAGCGCTTATCGTGGAGATCGTGTCATTCAATATGCGCCTAATAGTTATCGCCTTGCTCATAGTGATTGGAAATATACTGATGTCATTGGAAGTGGAGAAGAAGTATGGACGAATACGTTATTTCCAACAATTGAAAACTGGTTTGGATTAAAACATTTGCTTGGAATGGCGGATCTATATTGGTTTGAACGAAAACATTATTATGATCGGCCATATTTATTAACAGGAGAATTATTTAATCCAAATACGCCATTACTTGGCGATCTAGGTAATTTGATTATAGGAAATCTTATCAAGCCTGTGCGACAAATGCATATGGAATATTGGGGAGATCCAATACTCGTACAAGAGCAAACAGAACAATATGGAGAGCGTCCTGATTCACCGGTTATAACACGCATTTCTCCTAGTGGTCGAGTAGAATACAATGTGTATGCATCACCAGAAGCATATGGCGGTTATGAAGTCAATCAAGAAGCACCAATATTAATTTCAGAGGATGAATTAAATCCAGAGGCACAACAAGTCATAGAACAAAAATTAGCACCATATGTGGAAAACGATACTCCACCACCAAAGCAATATATATTAATACCTCGGCAAAATGCTGAAACAGGAGAACCAACAGGAGATGTCATTATTTACGACACAGAATCAGAAGAAGCCATTTATATGCCAGCTCGCATGCAAGGAGAATATCGAACAATTGATGAAGCATTTTCAGTTGCAAGAGCAGCGGAAAGTAAACCACCAGAAGATGTGAAAATTAAAACCAAACCAAGAGATTTATACGCACCGGTATATGAGTATCAAAAAAATGTGGATCGCAGAAAATTAATGGAGTTGAATGATCCACGAAGCATGGAGTGGAGAGCGCAAGAATTTGCAAGCAACTGGTTAGAGCCACATGGTATTTATAACTGGTTGTTAATGGACGAATTTTTACAACGTAATCCATATACAGGACAAATGGTTATAGAAAAAGCGGATAAAGCGTATAATGCTTCGAATGCTTTTTGGGAGATGCAATTAGGTTCATTAGGTGGAGAGTTCTCAGAGATTTTCCGCCGTTTTATTCGCAGTGATAGCGCACAATTAGAGGGATATAATCCAATTCGGAATACAATGCCGGATTGGTTGCCTGGGGCTGATTATTTTATTAACTTCCAAATCGGAGACCCATACTCAAAAATTCCATATGGTGAATATCGTTTGCCTGGTCCAGCTTATGAAGCGTTAAATGAACTGCATCCTGACCAATTTGGCATGTATGGCGCTTTTGATCGATTCAAAATTTTAGCAGATGTTGCTCCATGGTCAGAGGAATATAAGTTCTGGAGAGACTATGTAACAAAATACATTGAAGATCCAGAATTACGAAAAGAAGCAGCAGAAATTAAACGACAAGTCGCCAAACGCAAAAAGAAATATGAATTCCAAGAATACATTTTTAAAGATGCAGAATTAGAAAAATATGAAGTAACCGTCACGAAATTTTTAGATGATTATACATTCTTAACCGAAGAATTTGGAGATACACCAATCCGATTAGCCGGGGTAGATACACGAGTTAAAGCAGAAGGAGTCTTGCAACAATACTTCCAAGAAGGCGATAAAATTGTCATTGGCGTAGCAAAAGATCCAAATCAGCGTATAGCAGATGACACATACGGAACGATGCGAGCTGTTGTATTCCGTGGATTGGAAAGTTTAAACCGTCAATTAATTGAACGAGGAGAAATGAAAGAAAATGTGAATGATGCTTCACCTGCTGGTGTTTGGGCACGATTTACACCAGAAGAAATTGCGAAAGGTTCTAGATGGGAATCCATTGCCCATTTTGAATCTGCATTGAATACAAAATTTCTTCAAGTACGTACAGCTTTAGAAGAATATGAGCGTGATCAAATTTATGGAAAAGATTTTGGAACATGGGAGAATTTTGGTATTAGTGATTATTTAATTCCTGCTCTAGATAGAATGAAAGGGAATGATAATCCATTAATGGCTACGATGAGTGGAGCAGGGGTAGGTTTCTTTATTGGTCGTATTATTTTAGGTGGAGGAAAAAATACAAAATATGGAGTATATTTAGGAGCCGCTACGGGCTTATTGTTAAATCTATATGGACAATTGTATAAAGCAATCACTGGAGAGCGATGGATCCCAGAACGAAGAAGAATTGAACATGAGATTAATGAGTATTTCGACATACTCAAGTATTTGAAATTCTCTGGTTTGTATGAGAAGGCAAAAGAAGAGCTGCGTCACATGGGATATGACGCTGATAAATTAATCCAATACATCGAAGAAAAAGAACAAGAAACCAAAGAAAGAAGACAGCGATTAGAAGCAGAAAAACGTTGGTTGTATTTGAATCAGCCAAAAGGTTGGGAAGAGCGCAGGAAAGAAATCAATAAAGAACTTGAAGAGATATCAAAAGAATGGGATACATTGATTCTTCCTGCACCAGTCGCACAAGCTTTGTATTATAAAGAACAACGAGATACAACACTATATGCAATTGATCCTTTTGAAGACCGAATGAAAATCATTGCGGCATTGCCGTATAAAGATAAGTGGTTCTTTAACGAATTCGTTAATGCTACCGAAGAAGAACGAGAAAAGATTCTAGAATTGGTTCCAGAAAACCAAAGACGTATTTATAAGGCTCTTTGGGGATATGGATTAGAGCCTCAAAAACCAATTGAATATTATGCACGAAAATATAATATTCCAGGTCCAGATTGGCCGGGATGGAGACCAGAATTTAGTCTGGAAGACATTAAATTAAAAGTCGTGCAACAATATGGATTGGATCTAAGTGACTTTAATTATTGGCCTGATGATGTAGAAGCAGCTCAATATGTTCCAGACTTGCCATATGAAGATATCCATGCTACTTCTGCAACATTTCGTGGTTATAAAGATGTGGAGCGCAATATTCGAGAAATCATGCAAGGACAAGGATTATATGATGTGCAAGTGTTAGTTCATCCTTCTTATGGCAACGAAACATATGTTACAATTCATTATGAGGAAGATCGAAGCCAAGAAATTGAAAATGAATTTAAATACAATATGGAAAAATATCTTCCATAAGGATGTGAGAATAAATGGATATGTATGAAGCGCAAAAACAATTAGAACAAGCGGGAATTCCAATGGTTCTTCCGAAAGAAGGGAATTTCCGCTTAATTGGACAATTCTATTTAATGCAACGAAATTACAAACAAGAAAATGAAGCATATGAGCGCAATGTAAATAAAATAATTTCATTATTAAATCGTTATGATGGGGAAGTATTGCCGATAGAAGAAAGCAAAATACTTTCCCATCTTCGTACTTTTCATCGAACAAACAAAGTAAACGATGCACAACGAGTATTAAGAGAATTTACAAAGTTCACTCAAGCAACGGAGTATTTTACATTTGATATTGAAACATTAGGAGATGCTTTGGAACGAAAATCGCCATTTGGTGTGATTGAAATTGCAATGAAAGGATATCGAAAAGATGAACGATTGAATCGTGTGGCTACGGGTAATAATTTCATTCAATTGATTGCACCGGATAAAGAATTAGAAGATGAGATACGTAAAACAATTCGTCAATTGCGTTCGGATAAATACAGCTTTCATTCTTTAGAGGAATGGAAGAAACAAACACTTGTAAACTTAATGCGTTATTCTCATTTATCAAACGGTGACACTGGAGCACAATTTATTTATGATGAACAGGGTAATTTAATTGATTTGAAACACAATGCAGTAATTTCTCAAGTGTTAGATGAAAGCGATCAAATTATTAGCAGCAAAGTAGTTGCGAATATGTCGCAGTATTTGAATCACATGGAAGCTGGGTTGCAAATGCTAAAACAACATGGAGAGCAAATTGAAAAAGCTATTCAGCGTTATCAAGATTTTTTACAGCAACATTCTAATGCATACTTTGTCTCTTACAATGGTGAGTATTTTGATATTCCTGTATTAGAAGAATGGGGAAAACGTCATAGCATACCAGTATCTGGACCAAGACAACATTTAGATTACATGAAGGCAATTCGTGTTATTTCTCCAAATATACAGGATTTACATGAAGAATTGGGGCGAAACATTGAGAGAAAACCTTTTATAACCACAATGGGAACGCTTCAAGAGTTTCGCCGCACATTAGGATTTGATACTTCCAAGGCGCATAGTGCTTTGCATGATATTGGAGATGAAGGTTTAGGAGGTTTGATTCAACGAAGCGCACC
>NICF_comb_assmDRAFT_10000157_pt1 | contig 52181 bp, 46 predicted proteins | sample NewIslPassag4_SG_FD_11279 | JGI IMG/M metagenome (IMG submission 11279)
CCGGACGGCCGCCTCGGGCCGCGAGGCCCTGGAAATGCTAAAGGCGGAGGAGTACGACGTCGTGGTCCTGGACGTGTTGATGCCGGGCCTCGACGGCTGGGAGGTCTGCCGCCGCATCCGGAGCGGACATGAGGTGCCTGTCCTCATGCTCACCGCGCTCGGCGGCGTCGAGGACAAGCTAGAGGCNTTCGGCGCNGGAGCCGACGACTATCTCACCAAGCCCTTCGATCCCCGGGAGCTGCTCGCCCGGGTGGAGGCCCTCGCAAGGCGCTACGATAGCGCGAGGCGCTACGAGAGTGCCCGGCGCTACGAGGACGCTCGGCGTGACGAGGATGCGGGGGGCCGTGAGAGTCTAGACCGACGTGAGAGTGCCAGGCGCGACGACATTGCCGGACGTTTGGATGATGCCGGGCGTTTCGAGTCTGCCGGGCGCGCCCCCGATGCCGGCGGTCGCGAGGAGCGGTTCCACTATCCGGGAATTGCCGTCGACGTCATGCGGCGGGAAGTGAGAGTCGAAGGCGAGCCGGTCTCGCTTACTCCCAAGGAGTTTGATCTCCTCGTCTACCTCGTGAAGGGGGACGGCATCGCCTTTACTCGAGAGCGCTTGCTCCAGGAGGTCTGGGGCGACGCCGGGGTCGCGGAGACCCGCACCGTCGACAGTCACATCAAGACGCTGCGGGAGAAGCTCGGGCGAGAACGGGTCGGAAAGAGCCTTGTCACCGTCTGGGGCGTGGGCTATAAGTTTGACTCCTCCGTGTTGCGAGGGCGCAGCGAGGGGAACCGCTGATGCGGCGCCGACTGACCGCTCGCCTAGGCGTCACCCATAAGCTCTGGCTCTCCGTGGTCGCGATGGTGATCGCCGTCTTGCTGCCGGTAGGGTTCGCGGTCGACCGGGCGGTGACGGCCTTTTATCACCAGCAGAATGCGGCCGATCTCTTACGGCTCGGGCAGCGGTTCGCGAACTTTTTGGCGCGGGCTCCCGCGGAAGGGGCAAGTGAAGCGGTACGAGCGATCGCAGAGATTACGGCGACGCCGCTCCTCGTCCTGAACCGGGAGGGGGTGACGGTGGCCGGCTCAGGCGAGCTCGCCTCCGAAGTGGGTAAACGCCCTCAAAACCCGCGCATCCTGAGCGCCTTAAGGGGCGAGGAGAGCGTCTTTTTGGCCTTGGACGACAACCTTCCGGGCAGCTTGGTGGTGACCGCGGTGCCGATTCGCCAGGGACCCGAAGTCGTGGGCGCGGTGGTCCTCTTTCGCCCCGTCGATCGGGTGCGCCAAGCCGTCGCCCGGGTGCGGGCCCTGCTGGCGCTGGCTGTGGTGGGGCTCTTCCTTCTCCTGGCAGCCTTTGGGTGGTTTCTTTCCCGGCGGCTTGTCCGGCCGCTCCTCGCGATGAAAGACGCCGCGGATCAGATGGCACAGGGCCACTACTCGTCGCGGGTCGAGGCTCCCGGCGATGACGAGCTCGGGCGCCTTGCGGAAGCGATCAACCGCCTGTCTTCAAGGCTGCACCAGCTTGAGGCGGGCCGGCGGAGTTTTTTTGCCAACATCTCCCACGAGCTTCGCACTCCCCTCAGTTATTTGCAAGGCTACTCTGACGCTTTGGCCGACGGGCTCGCCTCATCGCCCGAGGAGGCGAGAGAGTACGGCCGGATTATTGCCGAGGAGTCGCGCCGGCTCGGCCGGCTCGTCGATGACCTCTTCTTGCTGGCTCAAACCGACGAAGCTCGCCTCTCTCTCCACCTGACCGAGGTAGACGTGAGCCGGGCGGTGGGGCGGGTGCTGGAGCGCGTGCGCTCCAAAGCGGACGCGAAGGAGATCAAGGTCGAAGCTCATGTTCCCGAAGGGACCTATGCCGTGGCTGATCCCGACCGGCTCGAGCAAATCCTGCTGAACCTGCTGGACAACGCGGTGCGCCACGCTCCGCCCGGCGGGCTCGTCCGGCTTACTGCAGTGCGGGCGCAGGATCGCGATCCGGTGGGGGAGCGGTGGGAGGGGGACGGTGGGTTCCAACAGGAGGCGAGCCGCGCGGTCGAAGCGGGGACGACATTTAAGGCGGCCGGACAGTGGTCGCCTGTACCGCTTGCACCCGCCAGAGGACCAGCGAGCTCCGTGGAACAGGCGCCGGGTGCTCGAGAGTTGCGGAAACTCCCGGGTGCGAGGGAGCCTCTGGAGCCCTCGACGACGCCGGGATCCCTCGAGCCCCCGGCGGCGCCGGCCTCGGACCTAGAGGCGCCGGGTCCATCGCGGCGATTAGGCCTCATGGAACCCTCGTGCTTGGCCATCGTTGTCGACGACAGCGGGCCGGGTCTTGACGGTGATCCCGCCAGTGTCTGGGACCGGTTCTACCGGGGGGAACGATCACGAAACCGCGACTTCGGCGGCGCGGGGCTTGGCCTTGCCATCGTGCGCAGCCTTGTCGAAGCCCACGGAGGCACGGTGTGGGCTGAAGCCCACGGGCCGTTGGGAGGCGCACGCTTGGGGTTCTCTCTTAGGTGCGCGGAGCGCTCCGGCGGGGAATGAGGCTAGGATAAACCTCGAGGCGATCAGGGTTTCACCGGCTACGCTTGTGAAGTCGTCGCTTCCCCTGAAGCAAAGCGCTTGAGGACTTCCATATCGACCAGCAGCGTAGAGCCTTCCCACACCAGCGCCCCCGCTTGTTTCAGCGTGTTGATGGCGAGGGTCGCGTCGATGCGCGAGAGACTGAAAATGCTCGCGACGTCCTGTTTTGAGACGTCGAGCTGGACTGCCACACCGCGCGGCGTAGACCGCCCTTCGGAGAGAGCTTTCTCGAGCAAGATAGCGGCAACCTTGCGAGTGTGGGCTGGCGACTGCATGATTCGTCCTCCTACATCGCCTATATTGCCGCTTGCGCGGCGAGCCTACCGTGAGGACCGGCATCCGGCAAAGGCATGCTGAAGCGGTACGCAGCACGTCATATTGGGCAAAGGCGGCGCAACTCCTCTTGGCGAACGTGCGGTGGAGTCGCCCCGGTTTCGCGGACATGTCGTCGACACTGGATTCTTTCGACGGCTCGGAACGTCGATGCGTTCGATGAACGAGGCGTGGTTCCCGCGACCTTGTGGACTGGTTTACAAGGAGTTGGCGAAAGATTAGGGAAAATCGCATGAGCGTGGAGAATCATAGTCTAACTTCAACTCCACGATGATGCGCGGGAGGTTGTGCCATGTCGCTGACGGCAGGCCAGTTGTCCGAGGCGCCGAGGAGCGGCGCGCCGCGGGTGCAAGCGGCCGACGACGTGCTGATCGAGATCAGGGGCCTCAAGACGCATTTTCACACTGACCGCGGCGTGGTAAAGGCCGTCGACGGCGTCGACCTTGTGATCCGGCGCAACCGGACTCTCGGCATCGTGGGCGAAAGCGGCTGCGGAAAGAGCATTATGGCCCTCAGCATCATGGGCTTAGTGCCGCGTCCGCCGGCCAGGATCAGCGGCGAAATCCTCTATCATCGTCAAGACGGCACCGTCGTCGATCTCGTCAAGCTGGATCCCAAAGGAAAGGAGATCCGCTCGATCCGGGGCGCGGAGATCGCTATGATCTTTCAAGAGCCGATGACGTCGTTAAACCCGGTATATACCATCGGGAATCAGATCATGGAAGCGATCCGGCTTCATCAGAAGGTCGACAAGAAAGAGGCGCGGGAGCGGGCCATTGAGATGCTCAAGCTGGTGGGCATTCCGGCCCCGGAGCGCCGGGTCGACGAGTACCCGCACCAGCTTTCGGGAGGCATGCGCCAGCGGGCGATGATCGCGATGGCGCTTTCGTGCAACCCGTCGCTGCTCATCGCTGATGAGCCCACGACCGCCCTCGACGTTACGATCCAGGCTCAGATCCTCGAGCTGATGCAAAAGCTGCAAGAGGAGTTTCAGATGGCCATCGTGATGATCACGCACGACCTGGGCGTGGTGGCCGGTATGGCCGACGAAGTAGCCGTCATGTACCTGGGCCAGATCGTCGAATACAGCTCCGTGCGCAGCGTCTTTAAGAGGCGGCATCACCCATACACGAATGGGCTCTTGGGCTCCATTCCCGTGCTCGGCGCCCGCACCAAGCGGCTTACTCCCATCAAAGGCATCGTGCCTGATCCCCGGTTTATGCCCGAAGGTTGCCGCTTTGCCGAGCGTTGCCCAAAGCGCATGTCGATATGCGACCGCCCTCCCGCCATGCTTGAGCCCGAACCGGGGCACTGGGCGCGCTGCTGGCTCCATGATCCGGAGGTGAAGGCTCATGGCTCAAGCGAAGCCTGAAACCACGCCCCCCGCCATGCGCCCCGACGCCCTGCTCGAAGTGAGGCATCTCACCAAGTATTTTCCGGTCTACGGCGGTTTGCTCCGGCGCAAGGTCGCCGACGTCAAGGCCGTGGACGATGTCTCCTTCTTCGTAAGGGAAGGTGAGACGCTGGGCCTCGTGGGCGAAAGCGGCTGCGGCAAGACGACGGTGGGCCGTGCGATTCTCCGGTTGATCGAGCCCACTTCCGGGGAGGTTCTCTTTCGAAGCAGTGTCTTGGCGGATGCTTCAAAAGGCGAAAAGAGCGTCGTGGTCGATCTTGCCAAGCTCGGCAAGGAGCGTCTAAAGCGCGTCCGCCGCGAGGTGCAGATGATCTTTCAGGATCCCAATTCGTCCCTCAACCCGCGCATGACGGTGCGGGACATCCTGGCGGAGCCCTTTGAGATCCACAAGATGGGATCCAAGGCGGAGATCGACGACCGCATCGTCGAGCTGATGCAAAACGTAGGCCTGCGGCCGGAGTACCGCAATCGCTACCCGCACCAGTTTTCCGGAGGCCAACGGCAGAGGATTGGCATCGCCCGGGCGCTGGCGCTTCGCCCCAAGCTGATCATCGCCGACGAGCCCGTGTCGGCCCTGGACGTCTCGATCCAAGGCCAAGTGCTAAACCTCCTCGAAGATTTGCAGGAGCAGTTTGGCCTTACGTACGTCTTTGTGGCGCACGATCTTTCGGTGGTCGAGCACATCAGCGACCGGGTCGCCGTGATGTACCTTGGGAAGCTGGTGGAGCTCGCCTCCAGCGACGATCTCTACCGGAGGCCGAAGCACCCTTATACCGAAGCGCTGCTTTCAGCGGTGCCCATCGCCGACCCGGATTACCGCCGGGAGCGGATCATCCTCGAAGGAAACGTGCCATCGCCGCTCAACCCGCCGCCAGGCTGCCGCTTTCACACCCGCTGCCCCTATGCCAAGCAGGGCGGCCGCATGGAAAAATGCTCGACTGAATCGCCGCAGCTCCGTCACGTCGGCCACGACCAGTGGGTCGCATGCCATTTTGCCGACGAGCTGGACCTGAGAGGCGTCGAGCCCCCGGCCGCGAGCGCATGAGGTGGTCGGGTTTGCTCGGTTCAATGGGCACGTGAGGCGGTCGAACCTGGTGGGCCTGGACGTATGCTGATTTTGCGCCGAAAAGGCCGCGTGGCGGACCGGCGGAACAGAGGGATGGGCCTTGGAGCAGGACGAGCTGGCCGGACTCTCCAAAGAAGAGGCTGAACGGCGGGTGCGGCAAGCCTTGGAAGCGGCCGAACGCGCCCGCAGGCAGCGTCGCTTTAGCCAAGGTATCGAGCTTCTGATCGACGCCTTGAGGTATGAGGTACAGGAAGACGCGGTTTACTATCGCTTGGGCAACCTCTACTTCGACGCAGGCGATCTAACCCGGGCGGAGTACGCCTACCGGCGGGCCATCGAGACCAATCCCCAGCATGTCAATGCCCATCACAACCTTTCCGTCGTCTACAAGAAGACCGGGCGGATCGACGAGTCGGTGCGCATGCGTAAGAGGGCGATGCGGCTCGAGGCGGGGGGATGGCTCGGCCGCTCACTGGCAGGCAAGTCGCCGCCCTTTGCCAGGCCAACGGCGCAGGAATTTCAGCTCGGCGCCGGCGATGCGGCTCTCCGAGGCGCCGTCCGAGGCGGCGCCCACCGGGACCGTCTGGCAGGCGGTACAGGTGGGCCGTGGGCTTCTCCCGGGGATGCCCCAAGCCGCGACGGCGTAGGAAGGAACCTTCCGGGCAACGCCCAGAGCGACACTCAAGCGAGCGTAGGTGCGAAAGGGAAGGAGTCTGAGCACGAGGTTGCGGGCGAGGCGCTCCGTGAAGCGCGACTCGCCCTCGGCGAAGAGTACGCCCTCGGGATCAATGATGCGCAGGGCGAAGTCGGCGTCGAGTTTGACCCCGTTCGCGATGATCCGGAAGAGTTTCGCCGCTTTGGAAGACGAGTAGCTCTCGGCGGATGCCTGGTGTTTCTTGGCGTCGCCGTGGCCTTTCTTGCCCTGCTCTACATCGTTGGGTTTTGGCTCTTCTAGGTGTATAATAGGGCCAGAATCGCCTGGAGGCTTTCACTGCCGAGATCTCTGCGAGGTGATGCCCGGTGAGCATGTTTGGCGACGTGCTCAAGAAGGTGACGTCGGCTGCCGCCGAGTTGGGCGAGACGGTCGTCAACGGCCTGGGAGACTTGGCCGAAAGCGTCACCGGCGAAAACGCGATCACCCGAGCGGCTCGAAATGCAGGCAATACCGTCGTGCGGGGCGTCAAGGAGATCGCGGATGCGACCATCGACGTCGGCGAAGCGATCGTGGAGACGATCTGCGGCGGAGAGCGTGACGGGAACGGAGCGTCTGGGCGAAACGATCGCGGCGGCCCTGTGGCGCCCGATTTCGTCGAGCCTGCTCACAACGAGTGACGGCTGGGCGAACAAGGGTTGAATCCAACCCCGGTTTTGCGGTATAGTATATCCGAAGAAAGCATATATCGATAAGTGCCAACGGCCCCGTAGCTCAGTGGATAGAGCAGCGGTTTCCTAAACCGCGTGTCGGACGTTCGATTCGTCTCGGGGCCACCAAAGCCCGCAGCAATGCGGGCTCTTTTATTGTCCGCCCGTCAATAGGGTTTGGCGTTTCAATCATCGCCCGTGCCGGCCGGCCTCACCGGTTTCGTCAGACGCTGGCGTGCGAGTTTCGAAAAACCAAAAGGGAGGCCGGGGCCGATGGGCTAAAATATTACGTCAGGGCCGGTGGGCTATGGCGAAGATCAGCACCGGATTTCGAGAAAAATAGCTGACTTGTTCTCGGATTCCAACTTCATACTTTCATCACCTTCTCATCACGCGCCGTCAGGAGGGAATTTCTTTGATCTCGGTCCAGAACGTGACGAAGCGCTACGGTGAGACGGTGGGCGTGCAAGACGTCACTTTCGAGGTGGGAGAGGGTGAGATTCTCGGTTTTCTTGGGCCCAACGGCGCAGGCAAGACCACGACCATGCGCGTCATTACGGGCTACCATCCGCCTACCTCTGGCACCGTCACCGTAGCCGGATACGACATCGTCACTCAAAGCCACGAGGCCAAACGACACCTGGGCTACCTTCCCGAGCACCCGCCCCTGTATGTGGACATGACCGTCGCCGAGTACCTCGGCTTTGTCGCCGCGCTCAAAGAGGTGCCGCGCAAAGAGCGCAAGAGCCAGATCGACGAGATCGTGGACATGCTCAACCTCGGCCCGGTCTACAAGCGCCTCATCCGCAACATCTCCAAAGGGTATCGCCAGCGGGTGGGTCTAGCGCAAGCGCTGGTCGGGCGGCCTCCTGTTCTGATCCTCGACGAGCCTACGGTCGGGCTTGACCCCAAGCAGATCCACGAAGTCCGCGAGGTGATCAAAAGCCTCGGAGGACGTCACACCGTCATTTTGAGCTCGCACATTCTCCCCGAAGTGAGCATGGTCTGCCAGCGGATCGCCATCATCAACAAAGGGCGCATCGTGGCGGTCGATCGGCCGGAGGCGCTCTCCTCCAGCATGCGGGGGAACAAGCGGATCATCGCCACCATCGAGGGCGATCCGGCCCGGGTGCAAGAGGCCATCTCACGGCTCGACGGAGTGCTCTCCGTCACGGCTGACGAGAGCTCCGCGGCCCAAGGCGGCGCGGTCGTCGCCCGGTACGAGATCGAGGCCAGCGGGGCCAAAGACATCCGCCGAGAGCTCTTCTTCGCCATGGCTGGCATCGAGTCGCCCATCCTCGACTTGCGGTCGGTGGAGATGAGCTTGGAGGACGTGTTCCTGCAGCTTACGACTGAGGAGGACAACGGAGATGAAGCCGGCCCCGCAGGCGGTGGCAGCGAGGCCGGGGATCCGGGCGCCGGGGGCCCTGGCGCATCCGTCGAAGAGGTGACCCAGGGTGCGTAAAGTCGGAGTGGTCTATCGCCGCGAGCTTGCGAGCTACTTCCGCTCGCCCATCGCATACGTCGTCATCGCCGCCTTTATGGCGCTTTCCGGTTATTTCTTTTCCATCGCGCTCTTTGCGACGCGCCTTGCCGAGATGAGCTACACCTTTGCTAACCTGAGCGTGGTCGTGCTCTTCATCGCACCGATCTTGACGCTCAAGGCGCTCGTCGACGAACGGCGTTCGGGCACCGACGAGCTTTTGCTCACGTCGCCCATCAGCGTGCCCGCCATCGTCGTCGGGAAGTTCTTGGCCGCCGTCACCATCTACGCGGTGATGCTGCTCGTCTCGGGAGTCTTCCCGCTGATCCTCTCGTATTTGGGAGATCCCGACTACGGGCCAATCTTCTCGGGGTATCTCGGCATCCTGCTCCTTGGCAGCGCGCTGATCGCCGCCGGGATCTTTGCCTCGAGCCTCACGCAGGACACGATGATCGCAGGCATGGTCGGCTTCGTGATGATGTTTGGCCTCTGGTCGTTCTCATGGCTCTCCGCGGCGCTTCCCGGCCGCTGGGGAGAGATCGCCGAGAAGCTCGCACTGATCGACCGGTTTGACGTCTTTTTGCGCGGCGTCATCGATACGGTGGACATCGTGTTTTATCTAAGCTACATCTTCGTCTTCCTCTTTCTTGCCGTCCGCATCGTCGACAAGAGGAGGTGGAGCTGATGGCCCAAGTGGCTGCGAAACGGGTGGCCAAACCGATCTCCCGCAACGCCCGCATGGTGCTGGTCGTCGCCGGAGTGATCGTGATCTTGGTCGCCGTCGGCCTTTACCTCTCGGGCCCTGTCCGAGCCGGATGGGCGGCCGCGCTTGGGTTCGTCGGCGCCGTCGCCGCAGGCTACGGCTTGCTGGCCGGGCGCAGTCTCGCACAGATCCGAAGCAGCCGCTCTCTTTACTACGGCACATCGGCCACGCTGCTCACCTTGGCGGTTGTGGCGAGCGTCGTGCTGGTCAACGTCATCGCGGAGCGGGAGTTTCACGTTCGCTGGGACCTCACGGCCAACAAGATGTACACGCTTTCGGATCAAACCCGCACGCTCCTTCGCCAGTTGGACATGCCCGTGACCGTGTACGCCTTCGTTCGGGAAGGAGACAGCCGAGGGCAGCAGATCGTCGACTTGATCCGAGAGTACGCTTACCGCTCGGATCATCTCCGGCTCCAAGTGATCGATCCCGACTCCCAGCCCGGTCTTGCCCGGGCGTACGAAATCACGCAGTACAACTCGGTGGTCGTCGAAGCGGGCGATCGGCGCCGGACGATCCAGCCGTTTGACATGTTCGGCTTTAACTTCTACGGCCAGGTGACCGAGTTCCGCGGCGAGCAAGCCCTCACTCGAGCGCTCCTTGGCGTCACACAGGGCAGCCAAGGAAAGGTCTATTTTACGACGGGACACGGGGAGCGAACCCTGGAGAACGAGCTCTACCAGTTCCGCACCTTCCTGACGGGCGAAGGGTACGAGGTGGAGACGGTCAATCTCGCACAGAACGGGCAGGTGCCGGAGGACGCCGCCGTGCTCGTCGTCGCCGGACCGACCAGGGACTTCGACCCGCAAGAGATCGAAGCGGTCCACGCCTTCATCGACGAAGGCGGGCGTCTGCTGCTCTTGCTGGATCCGGCCAGCGCCAACCTCGAACGGATTGCCAACGCCTTGACGCCGTGGGGCATCGCGTTCCGCATGGACGTGGTGGTCGATCCGGTGCAGCACTACTTCATCGATCCGCTGAGCCCGATCCCATCCTACGAGCGGCACGCGGTGACGGAGGACTTGATCGACGAAGGCCTGGGCATCGTCTTGCCCCGCTCCCGAAGCCTCGTCGTCCAGGAGCCCGAGAGGGCGGGCGTTCGGGTGCAGCCCATCTTTTACACCAGCGACCAGGCATGGGGTGAGACGCAGCTGCAAGGAAGGCAGCTCGCCAAAGACCCCGAGGACGCCGCTGGGCCGCTGACGCTGGGCGCGGCGGTCGAGGCGGGGGCCGCAAGGCTGGTGGCCGTCGGGTCGTCGTCGTTTGCGACCAACGACGCCATCACGTTCCAGGGCAACGTCGACTTTCTCATGAACAGCGTCAACTGGCTGGCCGGACGGGAGGAGAACTTGGCGATTCGACCCAAGACGCCTGAGTACCGCCTGGTCACTTTGACAGGGACGCAAGCCAGCGTGATCTTCTACTCGACGGTGGTCTTCGTTCCCCTACTCTTCCTGGTGGCGGCTGGCGCTGTGGCCTGGAGGCGACGGCATCTATGAGCCCGAGAAACAGCGTCATCGTGGCACTGCTGATCTTGGTCGCTCTGGGCGCCTACGTGTACTTCGGCGGGGATGACGGCGGTGGGGGCGGCGCGTCACAAAGGTCGCAGAACGCCGCCTCCGTTACGGTCCTCTCCCTCCCCCGGGATGAGGTGACCGCCATCGCGATCGAACGCCGGGACGGGACCGTCGTCCGTCTTGTCCGAGACGGGGGCGATGTTGCAGCGAGCGCCGGCGAGGTGAGCGGCGGGACGAGCGCCGCAGAAGCAGCAGATGTGGCCGGGGGAAACGCCGGTTCCGGCGGCAGTGGCAGCGGTTCGGAATGGCGCCTGGTTGAGCCCGTGGTTTGGAAAGCCGACGGCGTGAGAGTCAGCTCCATGCTCGGCGTTCTGACGGATTTCGCAGCCGAGCGGGTCCTCGCCGAGGGAGGCGAGCCCGCAAGCGAAGTCGCCTCGGGCGGTGGGGTCCAGGACCTGGCCGCGTACGGGCTGGACGATCCCGAAGTCGTCGTCACGGTTTCGACCGATCGCGGTGCGACGAGGATCGAGATCGGTGAACGGACCCCCATAGGCGCCGCATACTACGCTCGCCTTGCGGGAGAGGACAGGATCTTTACGGTCGCTTCGTACCGGGTCGATCCTTTCTTGCGACCCGTGCTCGATTACCGGGACCGCTCGGTCCTCTCGTTCGCCACCAGCGAAGTGCGCAGGCTTGAGGTGGCGACCGGGAGGAGTGTCGTCGTGGCCGAGGCTGAAGGGGACGGCCTGGAGTGGAACTTGGTCGAGCCTCTCGAGCACCCGGCGAACCCCGACGCGATCAACGAGCTGCTCACGCCCCTCGCTTCGCTGGTGGCGCAGGAGTTCATCGACGATCCGGAAAGCCTGGCTGCATACGGCTTAGAAGAGCCGCAGGCCGTCGTCAGGTTGGTGTGGGAGCGGGAAGGGACCGGAAGGTTCGATCGCACCCTCTACGTCGGCAACGCCAAAGACGAGCGGACGGCCTACGTGAAAACGGAGGGCGACACGGTGTTTGTCGTCGCCCTCGATCCCAGCCTCTACCACCAAGCGAGCGCACAGAGCCTCGCGCTCATGGATCTGGTGCGCACGAACGACATCTTCACTCGCCATATCGAGCTGCACACGGCGACTGGATTGTCCTTGGAGCTCAATAAGACGGAGGAGCCGCGGATCATCTGGACGAGGGGAGACGGCCTGGTGGTGCCTCCGTCGATGATGACCGAGTTCCTCGGGGCGCTCATCGCCATCGACGCGCAGGATCTGGGACGACCGCTGGCTCCCGGTGAGGCCGAGTCGTTGCAGTATGTGACGTTAAAGATGGAGCCGCCGCCCGGATCGAAGCCCGATGCGCCTTCTCGCGTGGTGCGCTTTGGCGCACCCGATGAGAACGGCCAGGTACAGGTGGTGTCCAACGACCGCGAGCGGATCTACACGGTGCCGGTGTCGATTCTCGAGGAGCTCCTCGAGCGGGCTCAAGAGATCCTGGCGCTGGAAGAGGAACAAAACGCCGACTGAGGTGAAAAGGCAGGCGATGAGAAGCTGTCGACCCACCGGGCGAGGGTGTGGTCGCCAGTCAGCAGTAGCGTATCGTGGAACGCCGCGGTCAAAGTGGCCGCGGCATTGCCGCGCTTGGCGCACGATACGTTGACGAGGCGCGTCATGCGCCCCGGGTGGATCGGTGCTTTTCAAAGGTGAGATCCGGCCCAGCTTCCGGCAAGCACCCCGATGATTCCGCCGATGAGGCTGGTTGCGAGGTAAAAAGCCGCGGTGGTGGCGAGACCCCGGTTAAACAGAGAAACCACCTCGTACGAGAACGTCGAGAAGGTGGTGAACGCCCCGAGAAAACCGGTACCGATGGCAGCGGTCCACAGCGAGCGGTTCGGCAACGCGGTAAGGACAAAGCCTAGGGCGAAGGCACCGGCAATGTTGACGACCAGTGTGCCCCATGGAAACTGTGACCCGACGGCAAGACGCTGAATCGCGGAACCGGCCCAAAAGCGGAAAAGCGCGCCGAGCGCGCCACCGACGGCGATAGCCACGTTGGGATTCACGGAGCATTCTCCTCCTCAGTATAGGGCGTAAGCAGAAGAGACGATGATCGGCACCGAAGAGATGATCTGCGCGTTCTCCCGCACGCGTGTGTTACAATACGATTATGGCGAACCGCACACCTTGCGACACCCGGCCCATGACGAGCACGGCGATACGCCCTAAACGGGTAAGTTCGCTCCGCTCGCTCGCCGTCCTAGCGCTCATGTACGCCGCCTTCATCAGCCTCGGGCTTCCCGACTCTCTCCTCGGTGCCTCGTGGCCGGTGATGCAGCCCGATTTCGGCGTCCCCTACGGCCTCGCGGGCGTCGCCTCCATGGTGGTCGCCGTCGGGACCATCGTCTCGAGTTTCAACGGAGGCCTGTTGGTCCAGCGCCTTGGAGCAGGGGCGCTTACCCGGATCAGCGTGGCGATGACGGCGACTGCCCTCTGCGGTTTCTCGCTCGCCCCGTCGTTTGGCTGGCTTTTGGTGTTTGCCGTCCCTCTTGGCCTGGGTGCCGGGGCGGTGGACGCCGCGCTCAACCACTTTGTCGCCACCCATTACAAAGCGCATCACATGAACTGGCTTCACAGCTTTTGGGGCGTGGGGGCGATGACCGGCCCGGTGATCGTGGCCCGGTTCATCGCCGGCGGGGGTAGCTGGAGAGACGGATATCTTGCCGTCAGCCTCATTCAAGGATTTCTCGTCGCCCTCTTGCTGGCTGCGATCCCTCTTTGGCGGGAGATTGAGGGGAGAAAACCTCTCCCGCCAGGCGAGGGCGACGGCCCAAAACGCGATGATCAACACGGCGAAACAGGTCAAAGGGAAGGTGCAGGCATCTTGGGCCCAAGGCCCGGCCTGCGCTCCGTCTACCGGCTTCCCGGTGCGACCTACGCGATGCTCACTTTCTTGATGTACGCCGGCGTCGAAACCACCATGGGCCTTTGGGGCAGCAGCTTCCTGGTAAAAGCCAGATCATTTGGAGCCGTGGACGCGGCCTTCGGGGTCTCCCTGTTTTATGGAAGCCTAACTGCCGGCAGGATTCTCTCGGGGTTTGCGTCGATGAGAGTCAGCGGGGAGTGGATGATCCGGGCAAGCCTGATTGTCATCCTCGCGGGCGCCGCTCACTTGGTGTTCTCTTCCCCCTCGGCCGCCGCGACGCTGCTCGGCTTTGCGCTCGTCGGACTGGGCTGCGCCGCGATCTTTCCCATGATGCTGCACCTTACGCCGCAGCGGTTCGGCGCCCGGTGGGCCCCGGTGATGATGGGCGCGCAGATGGGGACGGCTTATACGGGGGCGATGTTCCTGCCGCCCGCCTTTGGCTTCGGCACCGAGAGGATCGGTTTATGGATCCTTCCCTTCGCGATCTTGATCTTTACTGCTGGAATGCTCATTTGCACGGAGCGTTTGAACGCCCTCGGGGCTGCTGACAAACTCGAGCACGCCGTGAGATGAACGTGGGGCCGTCTCGGTCTCTACCCCATCTTTCCCCGTCTCTCCCCGCGTCCTGGACTGCCTCGCAGGATGAGGCAGGATTTCTCGACCCAGGTGCAATACAAGCTTTCTTGCGATAGAAGGGGTTTCGTGCCGCTTGGAACGAGCGAGCTGAACCACCAACAACCGCGAAAGGAGGAGGCCGCACGATGGCACACCGTGTCGACGAGCCGGCGAGGAGGCTGGTTTTTCCCGTCTTGTTGGCATTGGCTGTGCTTGTGGCGATGTCGCATCCCACTCCGGCGGACGCATCCGGAAGCGCCGTGATCTGGCACGGCCTGGGAGATGGCGGGCCGCTGGGGGCGGAAGTTCACCGGGTGCTCGGGCCGATCAGCTTGGTGCTACAGAGCGGGAGCAAGGAGGAGCCGTCACCAAGCCCCTCGGTCTCGGTGACGCCGATCACCGAGGCGGAGTCGGTCTTCGGCGCCTTCTTTGAACGGGATCTGGGTCCGGTCAGTGCCGGGTTAGGGGTGGCCCATCTCAAGCGGCAGCGGACCGGAATGGTGATGCCGCCGGTCGACCCGGCGAACCTGTCGCCGGGAGGTTCACCGAGTTCAAGCGGCCCGACGCCGGTTCCGATCTCGTTGCTCGACGAGGAGACGACGAGCTTCGCCGCGACGGTGCGGGCGTCGATCGGCCAGGGGCCTCTGGTTGGGGAGGCGCGGGCTATCGCGACGTCTGAAGGGGTCCTGTGGTCGGTGCGGGCGGGCTTGACGCTGGACCGCCTGAGCGCCGGGGTGGGGTATCAGGCAGGACCCACCGACGCATGGTGGAGCGGCCCCTTGATCTTCATCGGCGCTAGCTGGTAATGCAAGGCGCCTGGATCAGAGACGTCCGGAGCCACCAAAAAGCCGGGTGAAACGTGAAAGGCCCACCCCACAGGGGAGGGCCTTTCGTGCACGCATGGCCACGTGTGAGTCCTGTTCGACCATGAGCTCTAGACCGGTCGCTCTCGAAGGCTCCACATCGTACGCTTGTCGTCCGGCCGCCGCTTAGCGGCCGCTTTCCGAGAGCGCTTGCTCAAGCCCCTCGATCTCCGAGGCGCCGACCGGGACCGTGACGCTTGAGCCCACAAAGTCGTCGCCGAAGGGCTCAAGCCGCCCGCCCAGGTGCTGGTGGAGGAAGGCCTCCTGCACCGCGTAGAACGAGAGCCGGTTCTCCGGCCGGGCAAAGCCGTGCCCCTCGTCGGGGTAGAGGACGTAGGTGACCGGGATCCCCGCTTCCTGCATCGCGGAGACGATCTGATCCGACTCGGTTTGCTTGACCCTCGGATCGTTGGCCCCCTGGCCGATGAGGAGCGGGCTCTGGATGCGATCGACGTACGTCAGGGGCGAACGCTGGAGGAGAAACTCCCGGCCCTCCGGCGTGCGGTGGTCGCCGACGCGGGTGGTGAAAAGCTCAAGTTGCGGCGCCCAATAGGGCGGGATCGACTCAAGGAGCGTCACCAGGTTGGACGGCCCCACGATCGAGACGCCGCAGGCAAAGACGTCGGGCGTAAACGTTAGCCCCACCAGCGCGGCGTACCCGCCGTAGCTGCCGCCGCTGATGCAGACCTTGTCGGGATCGGCGATTCCCTGTTGGACCGCCCAGTTCACCGCGTCGATGAGGTCATCGTGCATCTTGCCGCCCCACTCGCGGTTGCCTGCATTGAGAAACGTCTTGCCAAAGCCGAGCGAGCCTCGGAAGTTGACGCTCAGCACGGCATAACCCCGATTGGCAAGCCACTGGTGGACGGAGTTGTATCCCCACGAGTCGCGCGCCCACGGCCCTCCGTGCACTTCGAGGACGAGGGGTAGCGGGCGGCTGGGCCGGATCGTTCCCTCACGCTCTTCCCAGGGCGGCAGCGTCAGGTAGCTCACCAACTCAAACCCGTCGCGCGAGGGGATGATGACGGGATGCATCTTCGAGAGCGTAAACTTCTCGAGCGACGGACGGTTGGTAAAGAGAAACTCGGCGACGCCCTTCTCCCGGTCGTAGCGGTAGTAGCGCACGGGCCCGTCGTCGACCTCGTACGCCACGATCCAGGTCTTATCGTCCAGCGTACGGCTGACGACGTTCATCTCGCCGTCGGCGACCGTCTCGAGGTAGGCGAAGTCGCCCTCGATCTCCGGATCGACGATGTGCCATTGGCGGCGGTCGTACGTCGAAGCCGCGGCCTGGATCGTCCACTTGGTGGGATGGAGCATGACCTCGCTCACGTCAGCCTTAGGATCTTCGTAGACGACGACTTTCTCGCCCGTGTTGAGATCCAAGATCACGAGAGCCGCTGTCTCGCGCCCGGTGCTGTCCAGAGCGTAGACCTTCTCTCCGGTGAGGTCGAGAGCGAGGGGGCCCGACGTGAGAGAATCCTCCATCGAGATCTCCATGAAAGGCTGCCATCCTTCGTCAGTAGCGGCGAGGACGAGGATGCCGCCGTCCGCGGTCATGGTCGCGGCGAAGCGGACGTTGTAGTCGTTATCCAACAGGTAGCCCAACATCCCGTCGTTTCGTTGGATAAGCGTGCGCTCGCCCGTGCGCAGGTTGACCCGGTAGAGGTCGTGCAGCTGGGGGATCCTGTCATTGAGCCCGACGACGATCTCTTCGGGGTGGTTGGGGCTTGCGGCTACCAGCTGCGCATAGACGCCGCTCTCCGGAGTGAGGAGGCGGGTTTCGCCCGTCACGACGTCGACGCCGTAGACCTTCCAGTTTTCGTCGCCTGCGGTATCTTGGAGATAGACGAGGTAGGAATCCAGGTACGTCCATGTGTAGCTCGCAATCCCCCGTTCACGGGCATCGGTGACGGTCCTCGCGGCGTTGGGGTCGTCGCTGGGCGCGACCCAAACGTTGAGCACTCCGTCCTTGGGAGCGAGGTAGCTGATCCACCGGCCGTCGGGGCTGATCCGGACGGAAGCCCGTTCCGGGTCGCCGAAAAGCTCCGCGCGCGGGATGACGGGAACGTCATCGGCGCCCAGTGACTGCGCTGCCGCGCTCAGGCTGAGCGCCGCGACGATGACGAGGGCCAATACGGCTTTCGTCGCTTGGACCAGGGCAGGAGTCCGCTTCTGCGCGTTGTCGGTCACGTTGATCCCTCCGATTCTTTCTGCATTCCATCGTATCAATCTCGCATCGGCGGTTCAACGACATGGGATGTCTTGGTTGCGCGGCTAGCGGCTGAGCAAGCGGTTTAAGACGGGGACGTGCCGGTAAACCGCCTCGACGACTTCAAGGACGCTCGGCGGGCGCAGCGTCAGTATCGCGTAGAGCGTGGCTGCCCAGGCGGCGGCGAAGACGAGAAGCGTAAGCCAAAACGCCCGGCGGGGGGCGCCTTTCGCCCGCATTTCGATCCAGCTCCCTACTGCAGCCACGAGATAGGCCACGGAGCAAAAAAAAGGACTCATCGCGTCGCCCCCGCGTTTCGGGCCCGATCGGGCCGGGCCAGCGTCGGATCGTCGCCGCCCGGCCGTTTGTTGGAGACGTCGAGGGAGCGGAGGATGCTCCCGGTCTCGGTGNTGACCCCTTGCACCGAGACGTCGATGTCCGCTTTGACAAAGACGTCGGGCCAGGTCGACTGCACTTGCTTCCACACCTGGGGATACGCCCGGTAGAGAGCTTCGCCAAAGCCGATGACGTCGCTTTGAAAGATCTTGAGCGTGGCGATGAGCTTCTCGACTCTTCTCTTGAGCTCTTTTTCCAGGTCACGGGAGAGTTCGTCGATGAGATCGCCGCCTTCGACGACGCCGATGGTGTGCAACTGGTCCAGCGCGGCGCGCACTCTCACTTGGATCTGGAACTTTGCCGCGGCCGCATCGACGACGCGGATCCTTGTGCCCGCGGGGCTGACCCTCAGATCGGCCTTGACGTTGTCTCCCACCGGGATGATCGTCTGGCGAATACCTCCGAGGATCAGTTGCAGGGTGGTAGAGTCGTTGGGGTCTAAGAAGCCCACGAGCTTATCGTCTTTGAAGATCGCTGTCCCGGCTATAGCGGCTTGGTCCGGCGGCGCATCGCCGGTCACGTCGGCAGGCCGCAGGGTGAGGGCGGGAGCAAAAGCCTCCCGGCGCGGGTTGCCCATATGCTCGAGGAAATCGCCGAAACGGGCGACGGGAATGAATCCCGCTTCGGCCACATGGGTGATGAGCTCGCTGAAGCCGATGCCCGACGGTGTGCGCAGGCGCTGTTTCACGCGGGTGAAGATCTCCGCGGCATCCACCTCCTGGGTGACGAAGAGGTGGACGGAACGGCGCAGCTCTTCGTCGCGCTCGAAGAAGTCAAGGATCGCGTTGACCCCCGCCCGTGCCAGCGACTCCCCGATGATGATCCCTTGCGAGTGGCTCAAGAATGGCTGGCGGGGCAGCTGGGTCCTTAGGCGCTCCATCGCCTCGGCGACGGTCTTGGCCCGGACGACGATGGGAAAGGTCGTCTCGTCTGTGCCGGGCGTGCCTCCCTGCTCGCCGGTGGTCGCCAGCGCGGCCGGCTCGGCGATGCGAAAGCTCACGACCAGGTCGCCGGTTTCCTCTTGGTCCAACCCGACGGCCATGATAAACGCTAGGGTGTTGATCTCCCGGCTGCTCCAGCAGCCGCCGAGGAGCGTGAGCGCTAGGGCCAGGACTGCGGTCATCCGCATCCGCCTCCACGTCTTCACCCATCTTTTCACGGGTGACTTCATCCTAGCGATCGTCGCGGGCACGACTGATCCTCCTTTGAATGACGCGCACGGCCAGAAGGACAACCGGAAGGAGCCCCTTTATAGAGATGGAGAGCGCGGTCCAAGCCCCGTTGATGAGCCGGACGAGGGTCGGCAAGTCGACGGCGAGGGTGAGGGCCACCGGCAAGGCGGCGGCGGCGATTGGGGCGACGTAATGCTGGTATGACGACTGGGTCCCTGCCAGGTGGTCGACCATCTGCGCCGTGGCGTAAAGGAAAAGGCACATCTTGATCAGGACCGCGGGCAACCACATGGCGATGAGGAGCACCTCCACCCTTTCGAAAAAGACGCCGATGTCGATGGCCCGGGCGACCGATAGCGCGGGAATCGCCAGGCGCGACGCTTCCTCGGCGCTAAAGACGCCCTGCTCAAGGATGAGCATTAGATAGAACGCGGCCCAGCTGAAGCCCATGCCGGCGATGCCGGCTTTGAGCCCGCGGCGAAAGTACTCGGGGTCCGGTCCGGATTGAACCTGCTCGCGTGAGGTCGTGAGCGGGAGAAGGAGTGCGATCATCGCCGTGTGTCCCAGGAGCGCGATGGGCGGACTTGCGGCGACGATCACCGGCGCCCAGCCGTCGACCAGGACGGGGAGGAGGTTGCGGCCCTCAAGGAGCGGGGCAAGAGCCACTAAGGTGATGAGAAAGGCCATTGAACCGACTCCCATGTGGAAGGTGGCCATCCGCGCCAGCGTTTCGGGGCCGAGGCGCGCGGCGACGCAGCCGGTCGCCAGCGCGAGGGCCGTGAGGACGAGCAGAGGGGTCTGAGGCAGGATCTGCAGCATCACCTCGCCGATCATGCGGGCCGAGACTCCCGATTCGAGGAGAAAGTAGACGGCGAACAGGAGGTTGATGAGCCATCCGAGAGTTGGGCCTGCGACTTCTTCCAGGAACTCTGGGAGGGTGCGGCCGGGAAACTCGGCGCTCAGTTTGGTCCAAAGCAAGACGATCCCGGCGCCGACGATGCCGGCGATCAGGCCCGAGATCCATGCCGAGCTCCCCGCCGTGCTAAACATGTAGATCGGGGCAAAGACCAGCGGCGCAGAGTACATCATGGCAAGGAGCGCCGTCACTTCTCTGGTGGAGAAGGTCGAAGGTCCGAACTTGCCCTCCCGCTGCTCGCGGCGTCGGTCGTACGCGCGGCTCACGTCGATCCTCCTGACTGCTTACGCGATCAAGCGTCGGTTCTTGGCCCGTGAATGCCGCCTAAGCCGGAATCCGGCCTGGCTCTTCCTTCCTTTGATCTGCCGCCCCGAATCGTCGCACTGCCTGACGGGGGCTCGTCGCTCTTGGCCGGCTTTCCGCTCCTCGTCGACCGGCTGCGCCGCGGCGCGATCCGGTTGTAACCGGAAGGGGGTTCGTCGACCCCCATGGGGTCATCAAATCGCGTCTCGGCGTCCACCCGGCGGTGAACGCGCCGGCCGTATCCCGCGCGGCGCTCCGTTGGCCGTGTCTGGTCGGGGATCCACCGAGGCGCCCGGTAGAGCGGCGAGTCGAGGAGCTCTCGCCAGCGCAAAGGCGCGACGGGCATCAAGTACGGGCGGCCAAAGGACTGGAGCGATGCGGCGTGGGCGAAGATGACGAAGGTTCCGAGGACTACCCCGTAGATGCCGAGCGTTCCCGCAAGGATCATCAAGGGGAAGCGTAGGAGCCGTGAGGGTGTCGACACCGCGAAGATGGGCACGGCGAAAGACGCAACCGCCGTCGCCGCGACCACGGTGATCATGATGGGCGAGACCACGCCGGCGGCGACGAGGGCTTGGCCGATCACCAGGACGCCGACGATGGAGACGGCGGTGCCCACCTTGCGGGGGATGCGAAGCCCCGCTTCCCTGAGGAGCTCAAACTGCGCCTCGAGAAGGAGGGCCTCGACGACCGCCGGAAAGGCTGTTCCCTCTCGGCCCGCGGCGATGCGGAGCGCGAGCGGGGTCGGGATCATCTCCTGGTGGAACGAGGTCGCAGCGATGTAAAGAGACGGGAGCATGAGCGCGATCAGAAACGCGACGACCCGCACCCAGCGCAAGAAAGTGATCAGGAAAGGGTTTTGGTAGTAGTCTTCCGGTGACATGAGAAAGTCCCAAAACGAGTTGGGTGCCAAAAGGACCACCGGCGAGCCGTCGACGGCGACGGCTACCTTCCCCTCGATGAGGCCGGCGGCCACCCGGTCGGGGCGTTCGGTCATGAGCACGGTGGGAAAGATCGGGTACCGCTGGTCGGAGATAAACTCTCCCAGCTCGCCCGTATCGTAGAGCGTGTCGACCTTGATCTCCCGGATGCGCCGCATCACCGTCTCGAGGACGTGGTCGTTGACACGGCCTTCGATGTAGAGGACGTTGACGGCGGTGGGGGAGAGATCGCCCACTTGCAGCTCCTCGAGGCGCAGGTCGGGCGTTCGCACGCGCCTGCGGATGAGGGCGATGGTGGTCGAGAGCAGCTCGTTGAACCCGTCCCGAGCTCCCCGGACCAAAGCCTCCGATTCAGGCTCCGCCAAGCCCCTTTCGGGCGGTGCGGCGCTTGCGACGACGAGGGCGCGGTCAAAGCCGTCGACCAAGACGACCGTCGAACCCCGCAGCAGGTGGTGCACGATGACCTGGAGCGAACTGGTCTCTTCGATCTTGCTCGCAGCATCGAGCGAGGTGACGACGTGGCTGAACGCGTTGGTCCGGGTGATGGACGCTTCATCCGCTCGGCGCAGGATCGGCAGGATGACGTGTTCCGAGACGAAGTTTGCGTCGATCAGCCCGGAGAGCGCGATGACGAGCGCTTGGGCCTGCCTGTTGGTCCCAAGCCACAGGCGCCGGCGGACGAGGTCAGGCGCATCGCCCAGGGCGTCGTCGAGGAGGCGGCAGTTTTCATCGAGATCTCTCGCAAGGCCTTTGTCCCGGTTATCGACGGCCATGGCGCTGTCGACTCCTCCGGCGTATGTCGTATCTGGCGGCGGAGAAACGCGGTTCCTGTCCTGCCAGTTTGCGCCGTCCGCGGGACAGTTATGCACGCTTTCGGAGAATGTCTGGCGTGCGTGCGGAGCACAGCGGGGCGGTGTGGGGCGGTGCAGGACCTCGTGCGACGGCGTTGGACCCAAGCCCGGGCGGGCCGTGGGAGGTGTGGCTTGTGCGGCCGTCATGCTGAGAGGGGTGCGAGAGCCGCAAGGACGGGCGTTCCCGCACCCCGGCCTTCACTGCGCTTTTCGAGTGAGCGAGATCGCCCGCCCCAAGACCGGCCGGTTCAAAGCGACGGCCTGGGATTGGGGCAACCGTAGGGCCCGATCAAGAGCTCGGCTTGCTCTGGAGTCGGCAGGGGAATGGGGCCGACGGATCCGCCTTCAAACTGGTTGGGCTCCAAAAACGACGGGAGAGCGGCGAGTATCTGGGTGACCGGTTGGTTGGGCGCCCGTTCGAAGCACAGGTTGGACGCCGGCACGAGATCGAGCACTTCACGGAGAAGCGCGCGGTGTTCGGCCTCGACGCCCATGATCTGGTCCATGAGGCGTGACAGCTCAAACCGGCCCATCCGCGCAAACTCTTCACTCGCCTGGATATACGCGGAGACGCCTGCGGTCTCCAAGGTGAGCAGCGTGTTTACATACAGGTTTAGGTCGTCAAAGACTCCGGGTGGGAAGAAGAACTCGTCATAGGGGACGGAGGCTCCTAGCTCGGTCAGCACGTCGATATGCGCGAGCTCATGGCTTAGCCCCGCCTGGAAGTAGGCGAATTGTTCGGGCGCAAGCCCCTGCAGCGCTGGCGATTCGAGCCCGCGGGCGTATAACGCGCTCTCGATCTTTTCCGCGGTGAGAAGAGCATTGAGGATATCGGCAGCGGTCTCGACAAGTCCCGGAATGCATATCACTTGTCCTGCAATGAGGACGTCAGGATCAGTGATCTGCGGGTTCGCCGCCAAGATCGCCTCCGTGCTCACCCCGAAGGCAATCGCCAAGCGGTAGATGGTGTCTCCTTCGCGAACCTGATACAGCCTGCCGCTGCATGTGCGGGGAGGAGGGGGAATCTCGGGGCGGCGACCGCCTTCCCGGTCTCGACCGTCCGGACGCTCGCGCCCGTCGCGGTCGGAGGGAGTCCTCGGTTCATGACCCGGCCGTTCCCCGTTGGGCCGGCGAGCCCGATCGGAATCATGGTCCCTTCCCGGCTCATGTCCCCGGCCGGGACCGGCTGGATACCTCGGAGCGTGGCGATCGTCTCGCCCGTCGGGACCGCGTGAGCCGTTTCGGTCGGTTGAGCCGTTTGAGCCGTTGGGACCGTTCGGCCCGTGGGGCCCGTTCCGGCCGTTCGAACCGTTGGGGCCCCTCGAGCCGTTTGGACCGGTGGGACCGCCGTGCCCGTTACGCGGCCGATCGTAGGGTCTTTCGCGAGGCCCGTCGTGGTCGTCGTGAGCTCCATCGTGGGGAGCGTGAGGCCTTTCACGGGGCCTTTCGTGCGGCCTTTCCGGTGCAGGTGGCGTGCGGGGCCCGTCATCGCGCAGGACGACGATGGGCCATGCCAGCGTCTTCGGTTGGACCACCGCTTGCTTGGCGGTAGAGGCCCGCCTTTTTCTGCCTTTCATTGACATCCCTCTCTTGTGACGGGTGATTGGGAGTTTGACCCAGCCACCCCTACAGTAGTCGAGACCTAGGAAGCAGGTGCTAGGAAGGCGTTCCTAATGCGGCAGTATGGGTTCGAGCTGTAGAGGCTCCGGCGGGCTTCGGAGCGGGGTCTTGCGGTTTAGAACGCGGGTCAAGCGGGGGATGGACGCAGCAAAACTGGGTTCGACGCGGCTACATGCTCCCATTCCGGCTACGTGCGGCCGCAGTCGTTCGAGGCGGGGGCACAACCTGCGGCAAGAGGGATTTCACGGGGAAGGAGGGGCGGATGGGACAAGCTGCTCGGTAAGCCGGCGAGACGCGGCCGGAGGGAAACTCTTGACAGCGGCGCCGGGCAGGCGTAAGATCAGTTCGATACCGAACGTTCTGTAGCGAACGACATGGTGCGAGGTGATGCTGGATGCCGGCGACGCCGGTGGAGATCGCGGTGTTGTGGAGGCATGTAAACCGCGAGATGCGCGCACTCCTGCACCGGGTGGGCAAAGAGTACGAGTTGCCCCTTTTTTCATTTATGCTCCTGCGGCAGATCAAGGAAGAGCCGGGCATCACGCTGAGCGAGTTGGCAAGGAGTGTCGGCGCGGCGAAGAGCCATATCTCCACCACGATCGAGCAGTTGGTTCGAGAAGGCTACGTCGAAAAGCGTTCGGATCCCAGCGACCAGCGAATCTTGCGGCTCCACGTGACGGAAGCGGCACGGCGCTACTTCGCCGACCTGGGCGACCGTGCCCAAGGCTTGTGGGCCATTGTGTTGGAGGAGTACGACGGGCCCAGTGAAGAGGTGGCCCGGTTCCTACGTTCGTTGCTTGCCGCGCTGGAGCGGGCCAACGCGCGCCTAGAGCGCGAGGCGGTGGAGGTGCAGGGGCGTTGAGAAAACTCTATTTCGTCTTGCGACCGTACCGCTGGATGGCGCTGACCGCCGCGATGCTCACCTTCTTGCAAGCTCTTTCGGAGACCTACCTTCCGACGTTGATGGCGAGCATTATCGACGAAGGGGTTGTGCGGGGCGACACAAGCCACATCCTGTCCGTCGGGCTCGTCATGGTGGGCGTGGCTGCAGCCGGCATGATGGCCGCATTTATGGGAGCGCGCCTTTCGTCCTTGGTCGCCGTGGGGTTTGCCCGGGACCTGCGCAACAAGCTCTTCACCCACGTCTCCAACTTCTCCATGCAGGAGTTTGTGAAGGTGGGAACGGCGACGCTCATCACCCGGACGACCAACGACGTCTCTCAGGTGCAGCAGCTGGTCTTTATGTCGCTGCGGATGATGATCCGGGCTCCGATGATGGCCATCGGCGGCATCATCATGGCGGTGGCGCAGGATGCCAGACTCTCGCTCCTCTTGGTGGCGGCGATCCCGCTGCTGGCTTTGGTGATCGGGACGATCTCCCGCAAGGGGATGCCGCTGTTTAAGGTGATGCAAGAGAAGATCGACCGGCTCAACCTCGTGACGCGGGAAGGGCTTGCGGGCATCCGCGTCGTGCGTGCCTTCAACCGCACGGAGTACGAAGAGAAGCGGTTTGACGCTGCGAACCGGGATCTGACGGAGACGTCGATCCGGGTGGGACGCCTCATGGCGCTGATGGACCCCTCGATGTCGATCATCTTCAATTTCACCACCATCGCAATCCTCTGGTTCGGCGGCATCCGGGTCAACCTCGGCGAGCTCCAGGTGGGAAGCCTCATGGCCTTTATCCAGTATGCGAACCAGATCATGTTCTCGCTGATGATGGTCTCGATGATCCTGGTCTCGGTTCCCCGCGCCCTGGTTTCGGCGGGCCGCATCGCCGAGGTGCTCGAGATGCGCCCGGAGATTCAAGAGCCCGAATCGCCCACGGTCCCCGCGGAGCAGAAGGGGATCGTCGAGTTCGACAACGTCACCTTCTACTATCCCGGAGCTCAAGCGCCGGCGCTGAGCGACGTTTCGTTCACGGCCCGTCCCGGCCAGGTGACGGCGATCATCGGCAGCATCGGTTCAGGAAAATCGACGCTGGTCTCGCTTCTGTTGCGGTTCTATGACGTCACTTCCGGCGTCATCCGGGTAGACGGCGTCGACATCCGCAAGATGCCGCAGAAGGCGCTCCGGGAGCGCATCGGTTACGTGCCGCAGAGCGCCATGCTCTTTACAGGCACCATCGGGGAAAACCTGCGCTACGGCAAGCCCGATGCCTCCGACGACGAGGTGCGCCACGCCGCGGAAGCAGCGCAAGCGGCCGAGTTCATCGACCGGCTCGAGCAGGGGTACAACGCTCCGATCGCGCAAGGCGGGACCAACTTCTCGGGCGGTCAAAAGCAGCGCCTCACCATCGCTCGGGCGCTGGTCCGCCGGCCTAAGATCTATATCTTCGACGACAACTTCTCAGCGTTGGACTTTAAGACCGACGCGAAGGTGAGGATGGCGCTCCGGCATGAGACCGCGGAGGCGACGGTCATCATCGTCGCCCAGAGGGTGAGCACCATCATGGACGCAGATCAGATCATCGTCCTCGATGCCGGCCGCGTGGCGGGCATCGGGACGCACCGGGAACTTCTGGCCAGCTGCCAGATTTACCGGGAGATCGTCGCGTCGCAGCTCGCCGAGGAGGTGATCGCATGAGCCAGGAGAGGAAAGGGACCGCATCTTCGGCGCGGATTGGCCATGGACCCGGGTTTGGACCCCGGCCGGGGCCTCCGGGACCCGGCCCGCGGCCGGGACACGGGCCGCACGGCATCGGGATGCCCGTCGAGCGGGCCAAGGACTTTAAAGGGACGCTTCGGCAACTGCTCTCCTATCTGCGCCCGCACCTTGGGACGCTCTTGCTCGTCTGCCTGCTCTCGGTGGCGAGCACGCTCTTTAACGTCATCAGTCCGAGGGTGTTGGGGAGTGCGACGACAATCATCTTTAATGGCTTCATGCAGCGGCTGCAGGGGGTGCCCGGCGCGGCGATCGATTTTGCCGCCTTGACGCGGGTGATCATGATCCTCGCGGCGCTCTACTTGGTCGCCGCCGGAGCCAACTTTGCGATACAGTACGTCATGGCGGGTGTCACCCAGCGCATCGCCTATGACCTGCGGCTTCAGGTAAACCGGAAGCTTTCCCGGCTTCCCTTGCGCTTCTTTGACTCGCGCACGCACGGTGAGATCCTAAGCCGCGTCACCAACGACGTCGACAACATCGCAGGGAGCCTGCAAATGAGCGTCACGCAAGCGATTACGTCCCTTGTCACCTTTGTCGGGGTGCTGGGAATGATGCTCAGCATGAACGTGTGGCTGACGCTGATCGTGTTGCTGACGCTTCCTGCGGCGGGGATGCTGACCCGTGAGGTGACCAAGCGCTCGCAAAAGTACTTTAGAGCGCAGCAGCGGGCCCTGGGCGAACTTAACGGCCACGTCGAGGAGATGTTCACCGGCCATGCTGTGGTCAAGGCTTTCGGCCGTGAAGAAGCCTCGGTGGCCCGGTTCCGCAAGATCAACGACGAGCTGTATCAAGCCGGATGGCGGGCCCAGTTCATCTCGGGCCTCATTATGCCGATGATGGGCTTTATCAACAACTTCGGGTACCTCGCGGTGAGCGTCGCCGGCGGCCTTTTCATCACGCGGGGGATCGTCACCATCGGCGACGTGCAGGCGTTCATCCAGTACGCCCGGCACTTTAACCAGCCCATTGTACAACTGGCCACCATCGCCAACGTGATCCAGTCGACCATCGCCTCGGCCGAGCGGGTCTTTGAGCTTTTAGCTGAGGAAGAGATGTCACCGGAGCCGAAGGTGTCTCAACGGCCCAAGGATTGCCGTGGGCACGTGGTCTTTGAAGACGTCTGGTTCGGCTACAGCCCCGACAAGCCGCTTTACGAAGGACTCAATTTGGAAGTCCAGCCCGGACAGGTGGTCGCCATCGTCGGCCCCACCGGCGCCGGCAAGACGACGCTGGTGAACTTGCTGATGCGCTTTTATGAGATCGGCAAGGGACGCATTCTCATCGACGGGGTCGACACTCGCGAGATGTCCCGCGAGGACCTGCGCAGCCTCTTTGGGATGGTGCTGCAGGATACGTGGCTCTTCAACGGTACGATCCGGGACAACATCGCCTACTCTCGGCCGGACGCGACGGAGGAGGAGATCGTCGCGGCGGCCAAGGCGGCCTACGCCGACCATTTCATCCGCACGCTGCCCGACGGGTACGATACCGTTCTCAATGAAGAGGCCTCCAACCTGTCTCAAGGGCAAAAGCAGCTGCTCACCATCGCACGGGCGTTTCTTGCGAACCCACCGATGCTCATCCTTGACGAAGCGACGAGCAGCGTCGACACGCGTACGGAACTGCAGCTACAGCGGGCCATGGAGAAGCTGATGAAAGGCCGCACCAGCTTCGTCATCGCTCACCGGCTCTCGACGATCCGCGAGGCCGATAAGATCCTGGTGATCAACGAGGGACGCATCATCGAGCAGGGACGCCACGAAGAGCTGTTGGCCAAGGGCGGATTCTACGCCGACCTGTACAACAGCCAGTTCCTAGGCGCTCGAGTCGAGAGCGCAGGGTGAGAGCCCGGGGAGTTGTCACTCTCGCGGGATGGACACGAAACCAGGCAAGCGAGCCGCCGTCGAGAACGGGGGCTCGCTTATTTGTCAAGGACCGGCGCTTCTTACACCGCAAAGGGTTTCCTGTGTTTGTGACTAAAGGGAAATTTTAGAGGACTCTGCTCGCAGCGTGTGAGAACAAGCGGCTAAGGATGGGAAGCGCATGTCCGGATCGAGAATCCTGGTGACGCACATCTACACCGCAGACCCACGGGCCCACGTCTTTGAAGGAAGGCTTTACATTTACCCATCGCACGACATCGACGCGGGGATCGCCGAAAACGACGACGGCGACCATTTCGCCATGACCGATTATCACGTGCTGTCGATGGACGACGTCGGAGGAGAGGTGCGTGATCACGGCGTGGTCCTGCGGCTCGAGGAGGTCCCCTGGGCGGCTCGCCAGCTTTGGTCAAACGACGTCGCCCACAAAGGCGGAACGTACTATATGTATTTTCCAGCCAAAGATCCCCAGGGGATCTTTCGGATCGGGGTCGCCACCAGCTCGTCGCCGGCCGGTCCTTTTGTGGCTCAGCCCGAGCCCCTGAAGGGAGCGTTTAGCATCGACCCGTGCGTCTTTGAGGACGACGACGGCGCGCACTACATCTACTTCGGCGGGATCTGGGGCGGGCAGTTGCAGCGCTGGGAGGCCGGGACGTACGATCCCACTGCGCCACCGGAGCCTTCGGGCGACCGGCCGGCGCTGGGGCCGAGAGTGGCGCGCCTTAGCGGGAACATGCTGGAGCTCGCCGAAGAGGCCCGACAAGTCCAGATCCTCGACCCCGCGGGGGTGCCGCTCAAGGCCGACGATCACGACCGGAGGTTCTTCGAGGCGGCATGGGTGCACAAATATCAAGGGCGTTACTACTTATCCTATTCGACGGGAGACACCCACCGGATCGTCTACGGCGTCGGAGACAACCCATATGGGCCCTTCATCTACCAGGGTGTCGTCCTCACGCCGGTCATCGGCTGGACGACGCACCACTCCATCGTCGCGTTCAAGGGGAAGTGGTATCTCTTTTACCACGACTCGTCGCTTTCGGGAGGAAAGACGTGGCTGCGCAGCGCCAAGGTGACCGAGCTCACCTACCGGCCGGACGGCTCCATCGTCACCATCGACGGGATGACCGGGCAAAAGATCGCTTGACGGCTTGGCGGCCGCGTCATCCAGGAAGTTACGGGGACGCCGGGGCGGCCCGCAAGGAGTTGGCGCGGGCCCGTGCTCTCTCGGCGCGCTCGGAGGTGAGCGGGTGCGTGCTTAGAACCTCCAGGAACGGCATCTCTGCTCCTTCCAGCTTCCGGAGCACCTCGAAGAAGCGGACCATGCCGTAGGGATCGTAGCCTGCCGCGGCGGCGAGGCGTTGTCCCAGATCGTCCGATTCGTACTCTTGCTCCCGCGACCAGCCGCGGCGCGTGAGCTCCGCCGCGATGGCGACCACTCTCTTGAAAGTCTCGTCCGATTTGCCAAAGAGAAGCTGCAAGATGACGCTCATCCCCAGTTGCCGGGTGAGGGCGTTCATCCCGTGCTTGAGCTCGACGTGCGCCACCTCATGTCCCAAGACGTTGGCGACAGCGTCGATGTCGTCGCCGGCGTATTTCAGAAGCCCGGTGGTGATGAAGATGTGCCCTCCCGGGGCGGCAAAGGCGTTGACCACGTCGCTCTGTAAGATGCGGAGCGTGTAGTTGAGCTCTTTGCGGCGCGCTTGCGCGACGATGTCGGAAAAGGCCTGGTCGATCCGCCGCTGCTCCTGCGGCGAAAGCTGCACGGCAGGGCCGTACTCGGCGATCACGTCCTGGGCCACCGATTCGCCGATGGATTTCTCAAGGCTTACGAGGAGCTGGTCAAGGAAGCTCTGCGCAAACGACTCGGGGGCCATGGCGAGGAGCGTCAACAGGCAAAGAACCAGCGACAAAGCGGCAAGGCGGGCGGCGTGCCGGGGGCGGATGGCCGTTTTGACAACCAGATCCCTGCTCAAAGGTATCCCTCCCTGGATTTGCGCAGGCGGGTGCGAAGGCCGCAAGCGCAAGTCCCGTCGGACAGCCGGGCCACGTACAAGCGAGGCACTGCCATTTTTTCCTGTCATGTGTACTTTGGCGTCGCGATCGGTCGCTCCTTCGACGAGGGCCGCTCTGACCGTTGAGGAGAGACCGGCCGTCCAGGAGGCGTCCGGGAGGAAAGCCGCAAGACGCTTTCGCCACTGGACGGCCGGGTGCCGTTACGGCAGGGTAGCAGGACGCGATGCCTACACGCCGGCGTGGGAGTAGGGAGCTTCGCTCGCTTCGGGCTCCCCTTGCGCACGTTCCGCGTGCACGCCGGCGAGAGGCGCCTGGCCGTCGACAAACACCTTGGGATCCCGGAACGTGACGTAGACCGGCTCGTTTTCGATAAACCGCATCTCTTGAAAGCGCGCATGCGGCAGGAAGGCGTGAAGGCTTTCGCCGACGGGCGTTAGGAGCTCGATCTTCACATAGGGCCCAGCCAGCTGGATGCGTTGGACCCTGGCGCGAAACGCGGGATATCCGGGATCGTCGCGGTACAGCTCGACGTTTTCGGGCCGGACCAAAAGCCTTGCGTCCCGCTCGCCGGAGGGGAAGCCGTTTCGGCCGATCGGATCGAGGATGAATTCGCCGAAAAACGCTTTCCCCGAGCGAATTCGCCCGTGGAAGATGTTGACGTTTCCTAAGAAGCGCATGACGAACTCGGACGCCGGCTGGTGAAACACCTCGTCGGGCGTGCCGATCTGCTCGATCGCACCTTTGTTCATCACCACGACGCGGTCTGCAACTTCCAGCGCCTCTTCCTGGTCGTGAGTCACGAAGACACTGGTGATGTGGATCTCGTCGTGCAGGCGGCGAAGCCAGCGTCGCAGGTCCTGCCTGACCTTCGCGTCCAGCGCGCCGAAGGGCTCGTCAAGCAGCAGGACGTTGGGTTCGACCGCGAGGGCCCGGGCCAACGCGACCCGCTGCCGCTGGCCGCCCGAGAGCTGGTTCGGGTAGCGGTGGGCCAGCCCTTTGAGCTGTACCAGGTCCAGGAGCTCGTTGACTTTGGCCGCGATCTCCTGTTTGCTCGGGCGCAGCCTCCTCGGCCGCACCCGCAGGCCGAAGGCGATGTTGTCAAAGACGGTCATGTGGCGAAAGAGGGCGTAGTGCTGGAAGACAAAGCCGACCCGGCGCTCCCGCACGCTGGTGTGCGTCACGTCGACGCCGTCAAACTCGATCCGGCAGCCGGGGATCGGATCGGGCCGCTCGAGGCCTGCGATGAGGCGAAGGAGCGTCGTCTTGCCCGATCCCGACGGCCCAAGGAGCGCCACAAGTTCGCCGTCGTCGATGGTGAGCTCGATGTCGCGCAATGCGACGAAGTCGCCGAAGCTCTTGTTGACGCCCGACAGATGGATCTTCATGGGACCCTTTCATCCACCTTTCGCACCGCTTCCATCTCGGTCCTGGTCTTTCGCTCCGCAATCGATTTGACGGCCAGCGTGATCAACGCGATGAACGACAACAGCGACGCCACGGCGAAGGCGGCCGAGAAGTTGTACTCGTTGTAGAGGATCTCGACGTGGAGCGGAATGGTGTTGGTCTGGCCCCGCACGTGGCCCGAGACCACCGAGACGGCGCCAAACTCGCCCATCGCCCTGGCGTTGCAGAGAATGACGCCATAGAGCAGCGCCCACTTGACGTTGGGCAAGGTTACCAGGCGAAAGGTCTGCCACCCGCTCGCCCCGAGGGTCAGCGCCGCCTGCTCCTCTTCGTCCCCCTGCTCCTGCATGAGCGGGATCAGCTCTTGCGCCACGAAGGGAAAGGTGACGAAGATCGTCGCGAGGACGATCCCGGGCGGCGCATAGACGACCCGCAGGCCGTGGGACGAAAGCCACGGGCCAAGCCACCCTCGCGCACCGAAGAGCAGGATAAAGATGAGGCCGGAGATGACAGGCGAGACCGTGAAGGGCAAGCTGATGAGCGAGGTCAACAGGCTCCTTCCGGGGAAGTCGAACTTCGCGATAGCCCACGCGGCGGCAAGGCCAAAGAGCACGTTGGCAGGCACCGCGATGGCGGCAGTGACGAGCGTCAGCCGCACGGCGGCGAGCGCGTCGGGTTCGGAGATGGCCTGGATGTACGCGGCCCATCCTTTGCGAAACGCCTCGTAGAAGACGGCCGCGAGCGGTGTGAGCAACAGCAGGGAGAGGAAGGCGAGCGAGACGGCGATGAGGCTCCATCGCACCCAAGCGGACTCTCCCAGCGCATTCGAGTTGCGATACACAGGAAATTCACCTCCAGCTTACTGGTGTCTACTTGCCCGGCGCTTGCCTATCCCTGATGCAAGCGCCTCCTAACCCGCTCTCCGCCTGCGCGCCGCAAGCCACTGGCCGAGGTTGACGACGAACAAGATGCCAAACGAGAGCAGGAGCATGACGAGGGCGATGGCCGTCGCCCCGGCGTAGTCGAACTGTTCGAGCTTGGTGATGATCAAAAGTGGGACGATTTCGGTCTTCATCGGCATGTTGCCGGAGATGAAGACGATGGACCCGTACTCGCCGATGGCCCGCGCCAGGCAGAGTGAGAAGCCGGTGAGAAAGGCGGGTAGCACCGACGGCAAGATCACTCGGCGAAAGGTCTGCCAGCGGCTTGCGCCAAGGCTCGCCGCGGCTTCTTCCGTCTCCTGTTCAAGATCCTCCAGTGCGGGCTGCAGCGTCCTCACCACGAAGGGAAGGCCCACGAAGATCATGGCCACGGTGATGCCGAGCGGGGTGAAGGCGACCTTGAGCCCCATGGATTCCAAGGGGCCTCCGAGCCAACCATTCCTGGAGTAGACGGTGGTGAGGGCGATGCCCGAGATGGCCGTCGGCAAGGCGAAGGGAAGGTCGATCAGGCAGTCGACGATCCTCTTTCCGGGAAAGTCGTAGCGGACCAACGTCCACGCCAGGATGAAGCCGAAAAGGCCGTTGACTGCCGCTGCCTGTACGGCTGCTCCCAGCGTGACTCGAAACGAGGCCATGACCCGGGGGGCGCTGATGGTTCGCCAAAACCCTTCCCATGAAAGGGACGCGGATTGCGCGACGAGGGTGGACAAGGGAATCAGGACGATCAAGGAGAGGTAGAAAAGAGTGTAGCCCATGCTGAGCCCAAAGCCGGGAAGGATCCCCCGCTTGCCGAGCCGGAGCTTTAGGCGGGGGCCCTTGGGCGAGCCCGCATGGGGGCTCCCGTAGGCGGGGGCCCTAGCCTGTATGCCGGAGCTCACGTATCGACACCTCCTGGGACAATTGGAAACGCACGGTAGACGGCGTAGCGGTGAGAACGCCTCAGGAGCGTTCGCCGGAGCCGCCTCGCGGTCTCCCACAGAGCGAGACAGCGTGTTATTTGGATCCAGGTTGCTTTCGTTGGGCCTTGCGCAGTCGGGTCGGACAAAGGCGGGTCAGGCCGCCCGGGCGGCCTGACCGCGGGTGCAAGACGCCGCTTCAATGCCCTTGCGCGTAGACTTGGTCAAACACCCCACCGTCTTCAAAGTGCTCGGCCTGAGCCGACTTCCAGTCGCCGAAGACCTGATCGATCGTGACCAGCTCGAGTGCGGGGAAACGCCGGATATCCTCGGGCGCTGCGTGCTCTGGGTAGACGGGCCGGTAGTAATGCTTGGCAGCCAACGCCTGCCCCACCGGAGAGTAGAGATATTCGAGGTAGGCCTGGGCGAGCGCCTCGGTTCCGTGCTGGCGGGCGTTGGCCGTGACGACGGCGACAGGGGGCTCCGCGAGAATGCTCATTGAGGGAACGACGATGTCGAAGGCGTCTTCGCCGAATTCGTTGATCGAGAGGAACGCTTCGTTCTCCCAAGCGAGCAGGACGTCGCCGATCCCTCGTTGCACGAAGGTGTTGGTCGAGCCGCGGGCGCCGGTGTCAAGGACGGGGACGTTGCGATAGAGCCGAGCGATGAACTCCCTTGCCTTTTCGTGCGCCGCCGCTACCGCGGCGCTCTCGGCCGGGTCATGCAGCTTGTCGAGCTTTCCGAGCTCCGCCTTGAGGGCGTAGGCGTAGGCTGCGAGATAATTCCAGCGCGCGCCGCCGGAGGTCTTGGGATTGGGCGTGATCACCTGCACGTCGGGCCGGATCAGGTCATCCCAGTCGGTGATTCCTTTGGGGTTTCCCTTTCTCACGAGGAAGACGATGGTCGAGGTGTACGGCGAGCTGTTATGGGGCAGCCGCGATTGCCAGTCTTCGGGGATCAGCCCGGACTGTTCGACGATGGCCTCGATGTCGTAGGCGAGGGCCAACGTGACCACGTCGGCTTCGAGGCCGTAGACGACAGCGCGGGCTTGGCTTCCGGAGCCTCCGTGGGATTGGCGGATGACGACGTCCTCTCCCGTCCGCTCCTTCCAGTAGGTGGCAAAAGCTTCATTGAACTCGCGGTAGAACTCCCGTGTGGGATCGTAGGAGACGTTGAGTAGTTCGACCGCGGCCGCATAAGGCGCGAAGAGGCACACCAGGACGATAGCCCAAAGACTGAACGACGTTGAGCGCGCGGGAAAAAGACTCCACCTGCGCCCGGCGGATGCTGCTTGTGAGGCGAGCATCGCAGCACTCCTTTCTCGCAAGCGATCGAACGCTGCTAAGGATTCGTGCTTGAGCGCTCGAGGCACGGATGGAGTATTGTATCGCTTCCGCCGGCAAGTGGTGCCCGGTTCCTAGGACCGATGTCCTAAAGTTCTCTCGGCGACTTTGCTCCGGCGGCCGTTATGCGGCCTTGTGTCGAGGGCTCCTTTGGGGTCCTACCGCGTGGAAGGATCCGGCGCATCGGTGATAAACCCTCGGCCAGCAAGCCAGGCGGCACATTCGTTCGTCCACTGGCCGACTTCGGGATCTCCTTCGGCAAGGCCCAGCCCGTGGCGGCCGTGGGGAAAGATGTGCAGCGCGAAGGGCACCTTGTGTCGGCTCAACGCCGAGGCGAAGAGGAGGCTGTTTTCCACGGGCACCGCAGCGTCGTCAGCGGTGTGCCAGAGAAAGACGGGTGGTGTCTCGGCGGTCACCCGGGTTTCGAGCGACAACGACTGGACCAGGTCGGGATCGGGCTCCGGGCCGAGGAGGTTGTTCACTGAACCCTGGTGGGTGTAAGGCGCCGCAAAGGTGATGACCGGATAACAGAGAATGGCAAGATCCGGGCGGCAGCTCTGCCGCTCCACCGGGTCAGTGGCGTTGGGATCGCCGGCGTCGAAGTGGGTGGAGAGCGTCGCCGCGAGGTGCCCGCCTGCCGAAAAGCCCAGCACGCCGATGCGGTGGGGATCGATGCCCCATTCACCGGCCTTATGGCGGACGAGGCGCACCGCCCGCTGGGCGTCGAGAAGAGGATAGGGATGGCGGTACGGGGCCACGCGATAGTGAAGTACGAAAGAGGCGATACCGAGGCTGTTGAGCCACCGGGCGATCGGTTCGCCTTCGTGGGGGGCTCGCCCACCGTAGCCGCCTCCCGGCAGGACGACGATCGCCGCCCGGGAACCTCCCCGTGCACCGGAAAGGAGGTAAGGCTCAAGATGAGGAGGGCGATCGCCGGCCGCGAGGCCCGGAGTCGCTTCAGACCACAGGTCGATGGGGACAAGACGAGGGGGCTGGTCCACGGACACATACCTCCTTGCGGTCGATGTCGCATTCGACGGAGGTTTAAGACAGAGGTTTCGGCTGTAACATCTTTTGCGAGCCTTACCGATTAGTATATAGTGAGAGTGCATGAGTCGTCGAGGTAAAGGAAGTGCGATACTGTGAAAAAGTTCGGACTCTATGTCGTCTTGGTCGCAGCCATCTCGCTGGTTGCGGCCATCGGCGGGCTGACAGCCCCCCAAGTGCTCTCGGTTGCGGTCTTCTCCAGCTTCATCGTCGGCACTTTGCTGTACTGGCCGTTCCGCTTGGCCTTCGCCCTGGCCGGCATCGCGGTGCTGCTCGGCACGGGGTTGCTCGACCTGCAGCATTTGATCGAGTTCGCCAGCCTTGACGTCATCTTGTTCCTCATCGGCATGATGATCGTCATCGGCTATCTCGAAAACAAGCATTTCTTCGAAGTCGTGTTGGACAAGGCCCTGCCCTACATCGGCGGATCGGCGACGAAGCTGATGGTTTCGCTGATGGCGATCTCGTTCGTCTCGGCGGCGCTGGTCGACGAGGTGACGTCGATCCTCTTCATGTCGGCAATCGTCCTTCGCCTCTGCCGGAACTATAAACTCAATCCGATTCCGTTCATCATCATGGTGGTGTTTGCCACCAACATCGGCAGCGGCGCAAGCGTGGTCGGAAACCCCATCGGCGTTTTGATCGCCCTCCGGGCGGGGCTCTCCTTCCCCGACTTCCTGCGCTGGGCGACGCCCATCGCCGCGGCGGCGTGGGTGGTCACGTTGGTGCTCTCGTTCATCTTCTTCAAAAAGCCCATGGCCCAGCTGCAGCAGGCCATCGCTGCGCACGGCAAGTCCGGCGCCGAGACCGCGGCCGCGGGCGAAGAGGAGAATCACGGTTCTGGCAACATCACGCTTCCCGCGATCATCTTCGTCGGCACCATCGCGGGGCTGTTGAGCCACAAGTCAATCGAGCATCTCTTCCATTTGGAGCACAACGTGATGCTGGTGGGCACGGCACTTCTTGCCGCCGGGGTGGTCTTGTTCATCGAGCGGGATAACGCTCGGGAGCTGGTCGAAAAGCGGGTCGACTGGTGGACACTGGCCTTTTTCATGCTGCTCTTCGCGTCCGCCGGCACGCTGCGGTATGTGGGCGTTACGGAGACGATCGCTAAGGGGATCGCGAATCTCACCGGCGGCGAGATTGTCCCGCTGGTCTGGATCGTCACCTTGGGCATTGGGGTGCTTTCGGCCTTCATGGACAACGTGCTGGCCGTCGCCTCGTTCATCCCCATCGTGGGCGATTTGCAGACCGCCGGCGTCAACGTCTTCCCGCTCTGGTGGGCGATGCTGTTTGGCGGGACCATCATGGGCAACCTCACCGTGGTCGGTTCGACGGCCAACATCATCGCCGTCGGGTTGCTCGAGCGGCGTGAGGGAAAGAACATCGATTTTATGCAGTGGTTCTGGCCGGGCCTGGTCACGGCGATCCCGTCGATCCTGGTAGCGCTGGTGCTCCTCCTCGTCCAGCTGCCCTTGCTGCTCGGTCAATAGTTTGCCGCCAAGCGAGCCGGGCGCTTTCGGCCAGCAGGGACCGCCGGTCGAAAGGCCTGTCTCCGCCGCAGGCGTGGGTTCTCAGGCCTGCAGGACGGCGTTGGGCCGCCTTGGACGGCGGGAACGCAACGGTGCGATCACAGAAGAAGAAAGCGCCTCTCATGCGAGAGGCGCTTTTTCGCGTTTGCCCTCTACTAGCGTTCGCCATGGGCGGTTCAAAGGCAGACCCGGGATCAGGCGAAGCCTCGGTTGAGCCCGGCGCTTAGGAATCAGCCACCGGAAACCGGTCGCGGTCAAAAGCTGGTGTCGGCGTGGTTCGCCGAAACGTGCGATGGACGCAGCGCCGACCAAGCCATCCCGGCGTCGAGCCGTGCAAAGTTAGGACGGCCGGCAAACTCGACGGCGAGCTGGGAGTCCTTGAGCCACACCACGCGGCAGCGGAGCTCTTTGCCCTTGAGCGCCGGATGGTCGATCCGGAGGATCGCCATCTTGCCGGGATGGAAGTAGCTCAGCGCCCATTGGGGCACGTCGAGCCGGGCGCCGTTTCTGCTGATGGAGCAGACGGTGGCCGGGATGCGGATGACGACGTTGCTTTCGGCGCCCATGCGCAGCGCCAGGTGGGCTGCAAGTCTCACCTCATGCCGAGGGTATGCGCGGCGCTCCTGTTGGACCATGCCAATCCCTTCTTCCTGCCAGTCGAGAACGGAGCTTCGAGAAACGAAGATGAGCCCGGCTCACCCGGCGGGCCGGTTCACTTCCAACTTCTTACTAGACTAGTGAGTCTATCATATAACTCTGCCTACCGGATGGCAACTGCGAAAAACTACTCACGCACCCGTGATCCCCGGCGCCGATTGCTTCCACGATCGGCGATTGTTCAAATGCCTGGGGCCCAGCGACCCTTGGAACGGAACAAATGATGCGAAGAGTAAAAGGATCGTGCAATGCGACAGATAAAAAATAACAGTGGGGGGAGAAGAGACGTTTCCGAGAAGCGGGGTGATACCGTCTTCAAAGTGCACGGGTAGATTCTGAAATCGCATCCCGGTTGAACAAGCTGTAGCAGGAGAGCCGACATCAATCAGAGGAGTGAAACGTTTGAGGAACGGTAACAATGGACGCCGAGCCAAAGCCGCTTCGGTGGTGGCCTCGCTGGCCCTGCTCGCACTGGCAGTGGCCGCGGCGCCTGTCCAGGCGGCGATCGAAATCGACTTTTGGTCGCTCTTCACCGGCGGTGACGGGCAGATCATGAACGAGCTCGTCGACCGGTTCAACCAGGAACACCCCGACATTCACGTCACCCATACGATCATCGAATGGGGCGATCCGTACTACAGCAAGTTGATCACGGCCACGGTGGCCGGTGCGCCGCCTGCGGTGGGCGTGATGCATTCATCACGCATCCGCAGTTTCATGCAACAGGGGCTCCTCACCGCTTTCTCCGACCGTGACCTGGAACGGATGGGCATCGCCTCGAGCGACTTTATGCCCCACATCTGGGAGCGCGGGGTCTATGAGGGGAGAAGCTACGCGATCCCGCTGGACGTCCATCCGTACGCCCTCTACATGAACGTGCCCATGTTTGAGCAGGCGGGACTCGTCGTCCAATCGCCTCAGAGCGAGGCCGAGTTGATCCAATACGTGCGGAGCCTCACCGTCGACAAGGACGGCGACGGGATCGCCGAGATCTCGGGATTTGCCGGGTACGGATCCCGGGAGTGGCTCGGCTACCTCTACCAGTACGGCGGCCAGATCATGGACTCGGAGGGCAGACCGGCGTTTCGTACCGACGCGGGACGTAGGGCGCTCGAGATCCAGCGTGAGGTGATCCGGGCCGCGTCGGACCGGATCTTCGGGTGGTTCGGCGACCAGAGCGCGGCGATGCAGCTCCTCGGCCCGTGGGAGATCGGAAACTTCACGCGGCTTGAACTTGAGTTCAAGACGGATCTAGCGCCTCAGGTGGGTCCGCAGCGGGGAACCTGGGCCGATTCGCACCTCTTGGTCGTTCCGAGGGGCGTGCGCGACAATCCCGAGGTGTTTGACGCCGCGCTCACGTTCATCTCCTGGCTCTCACTGAACACCATCGAATGGTCAGCGGGCGCCGGACACGTTCCCGCCCGGATCGACCGGCTCACCGTCGACAGCTTCCTCGCTCTCGAGCACCAGCAGGCCTTTGCCCGGTCGCTGGAGTTCGCCTACTTCTGGCCTGACCACCGGTTGGAAGGGGAGTTCCACGGGCAGGGAGTCTGGCCGTACCTCACGGACGAGATCGACGCCAACGAAGCGCTGGCCCGGTTGGAACAGGCGTTTCGGAACGTGATGTTTGAGAACTGATGACGCTAACCCCAAGCTTAGCCTGCGCTCCCGCCGGGTAGACGCCGGCGGGAGCGTGCGCGAGAATGGACGTGCCGGAGGCGATCGCACGGTGCGTCCATACCTGGAAGCCTTGAGGATCGGCGCGGGATTCGTTTCGGTTCTCTTGATCGCCGCTCTTGGTGCGTCGGTTGTGGTCCAACCTGCAACGGTCATTCCGGCCGACGCGCCCGAGCGGCTGCTTCCCTTTTGGACCGAAGCCCCGGAAGTAACGCCCGTTCAAGGCTCTTGCGACGCCCCCGCACCCGCCTTGGAGCGATCGCCAGTTCCAGTCCCTTGCCACCGCCTTGAGCCCGTTCCTCGCTGGCTTCGCGTGGAGCTCGCCGGGACGGTCGATCCCGCCTGGAGGGAGCATTTCCTCGTCAGCAGGCGAAACACCAAATACAAGGAGCGGCAGTCACCCGTCGATGGCCGATGACGTAGGGGAACATGCCCCGGCGCAGGGAAGGGGTGACTGCGGTAGTGGAGACCGCCATCGTCCTTGCTTTGCTGGTCGTCTTTGCCGGGCTCACCGTCGTGGGCTTGCGGGCCAACGCCAAGCAGGTAAAGAAGGATATGGCTGAGATGCGCCGCCAGCGGGCGAAGTAGGCCCGGCGCAGTGGACGTATGCTGACCCGCCGCCGCCAAAGCCCGGCGGCGGCGGGATGCTGGTCCTTGCGGTGTACCGATTTTGACGCGGGCTTGCCCCGCGCAGAGTTTTTACGGTCCGGAAGTTTCGAGGAAAGGATCGGGGTGAATGCAGACCGGCCAAGGAAGCCCGGAGACGTTGGCCCAGGTCGAAGTGTGGCTGGCCGAGATTCTCCAAGCAAGGCGGGACCTTCCTCGCTGGGCTAGCGTCCTTTCGGACGACGAGGTGCGGCGGGCCGAGAGTATGGCAGAAGGCGAAGCTCGCCTCCGCTTCGTCACGGGCAGGGGGCTGCTGCGCCACCTTTTGGCCGAGAGGTCGGGCGTGCCCCCGGCGGAGCTGCGGTTTCGCTATGGTCCCGCGGGAAAGCCAATCCTCGATGGCCGATTTGGAGAGGGCGTCGCCTCTCGCCTGGCGTTTAGCGTGTCGCATGCCCACCAGTGGATCGCCATTGCCGTGGTCGAAGGAGCGGCGGAGCCCCCCGAAGTCGGCATCGATGTGGAGTGGACCGCACCCTTACGCGACTTCGATAGGATTGTCGCACGCTTTGCCTCGGCGCGAGAACAGGAGGAGTATGCGGCAATCGATCCGGGTTTGCGGCAAGCCGCCTTCTACCGCTGGTGGACACGCAAAGAGGCGTTGGCCAAGGGAACGGGGCTGGGCATTGCCCGGGGGCTTCACTGCGCCGATCTATCTTTTTCCGAAACTCCTCTTCTGCGGGCGCCTGTATGCGCAGGAACCGATCCTCCCCGGGAGTGGCTGTTCGTCACCCAGCACCTCGACATGGGTTACGTGTTTACGGTCGCAGTCGAGCTTCGCTACTCCACGTGCGATGGACGCCCCAACCAATCTCCTCTTTGTTCGTGCCTCGGCGCCCGTTCGTCCCGCCGGTTGCGCCATCCCACGCTGCCTTTAACGCAAGCGCTCGTCGTGTCTCTTTAAGCCGCGACCGGCTGACTGAAAAGAGGCGAATGATGCCCGCCGTTTGAGAGGTCGTGGCACAAGGAGGTGCGAATGAATCAGAAAAGACCGAAATCATCAAAGTGGGAGTGAGGCCATGAGGAGAAGGAATCATGCAAGGATCGTTCTGTCGCTTTTCGTCTGGGGGATGCTGGCCACCGGGGCAATGCCGGCGCCGGCTCAGGAGATCGTGCTTCGCTGGTCGACACCGGGTCTGGCTGAGGAGCAGGCAGCCTATCGGGCCGTCGCAGACCGGTTTGAGGAGCTGCATCCGGGCATTCGGGTGGAGACGGGGATCGGCAGCGCCCGGGATCAGCTCCTGGTTTGGATCGCGGCCGGGACGCCGCCGGACCTCGGCTACAGCACGGTACAAGACGCCGGCGAATTCATCCGCAGCGGGCTTGTGGAACCTCTCGATCATTGGATCGAAAGGGACGGCTTCGACATCGACGACTTTTTCCCGCCGTTGCTTTCGCCTTACCGGTTCAATGGGCGCGAGTTTGGGGTCGGCTCTCTTTACGGCATTCCCAAGGAGAGCGCCGTCCGAGCTACATACTTCAACGTCACGCTCTTTGACCAGGCGGGCCTGGTCCAGCCCCCCGAACTTGCTCGAGCGGGCGCATGGACGTGGGAGGCCTTCCGAGAGGCGGCTCGCAAGATCACTCGGGTGCGCGCCACAGGTGAGGTGGAGCAGTGGGGATTTGTGCGGGACGCTCGTTTCATGTACCAGATGATGTGGGTGTGGGCCAACGGCGGAAACGTGGTGGATGACCTTCTCAACCCGACCCGCATCACCTTGCACGAGACGGCGGCCGTCGAGGCGCTGGAGTTTTACGCCGACATGGCGCTGGCCGACGGGTCGGTCCCGGCCGAGTGGACGACGGGAAGCGGCGCTGCAACGCCCTTCGTCGAAGGAAAAGCCGGCCTCAACCAAGACGGCCCGTGGCGGATGGCCAACTTCAACGCCAATCCCAACTTGGTCTACGGCATTGTTGAAAGCCCCACGGGCAAACAACGCGCCAACCTCCTATCGGGGTCGATTTTCTTCATCCCCGTGGGCGTCGCTTACCCCGAGCTCTCGTGGGAGCTCCTGAAGTTTGCTTCGAGTGCCGAGTCGCAGGCCCTCCTTGCCGAGATCGCGGGGATTCAGCCCGCCCGCCGTTCGCTGGTCGAGACCTTCGTCGCGACCAACCCGCGCGTCAACATGAGGGTCTTGCTGGACGAGGTGAGTTACGCGCAGACGCTTTTCACTTCCGGCACGATGACGGAAATCGACCGGGTGATGAACCAGGAGTACCTCCCGCGGGTCGCCCGGGGTGAGATCTCGGTCGCCGCGATGGTGGAGATGGCTCGCCCCGTTCTCGAGTCTATCTTGAGAGAGACCCGGTGAGGGGAGCGGGCGCCGAAGCGGGTTTGATTGACACTCATGGGAATGATTGGTTAGAATTATACTGACCGGTCAGTCTAGTTTGACACCGGCTATCTCATTGACGCTATGGATCGGAGGCGATGAGGGTGGCGGCACTGTCGTATCGCATGGACGTCCAGTTTTCTCCCGAAAAGGTGACGGCGGGGCAACCCATCAGCGTCGAAGTGCGCCTGAGCGACGTAGTGGGCGAGGTCTCCCGCGTTCACTTGTACGTCCCGGAGGGCGGGATCTTTGAGACCCTGACGCCCCGCGGCGACAACCTCTACGCGCTGACGCGCTCTGTCCCCTATGAGGCGCCGCCTGGGAGGTACAATGTCTACTTCTACGCTACCGATGCCCAGGGTAACCGGGGACCCGAGGTGAGTGCGCAGGTGACGGTGGCACCGTGGTAAACCGAGACGCTCGCCGCCATCCTATCCGTACGACCCGTGAACGCATCATCGAAACCGCTGCACGCCTTTTCAACTCCAAAGGATACCATCAGACGTCGATTGTCGACGTCGCCGAGGAGGCGGGGGTGGCGAAAGGGAGCGTCTACTATCACTTTCAAGGAAAGGACCAGCTCCTGGTCGCCGTCATCCAAGAGGGCGTCCTTTTGATCCGGGACACCATCGACGCCCGGACGGTCGGCGTCGAGGACCGCATGGAGCGGCTCTTGCTGGCTCTAGGGGCCATCTACGACGTCCTGGTGGACTATCACGGCATCGCCCGCTTTGCCCTGCTCGGCGGGTGCGAGGGGGTCTCCCGGGAGGCCAGGGAGCGGATCGAGGCGGCTCGTGAGCAGTTTGAAGCGGACCTGGAGGCCAGAGTCCGGGAGATCGCTGGCGATGCAGGGGACGCCCGCGTCTTGGCCCGCATCGTCTTCGGCGCCTTGGTGGGCGCGGTGCGGGCGGCGGGGATCGGGCGAGGGGCGCGCCGCTCGAGGGAGCGGGTGAAGTCGGTGTTTCTTGGGATCTGTTCCCGGGCGTTGGAAAGCCGTGTGTCAAGTTAACGCGGCTTTCCCGCGCGTGGGGAATGGGGCAGCGCGGCATGAGCTGTCGCGACTATGGCCCTTGGCTGGCTATCGCCGAGGCGTCGGCTTAGGGCGGCGGCGGTTGGTACCCCCGGGAGCGCCGGCTCTAAGCGCGCACGGATCGCAGCGTTGCGAGGGGACGAGAGTCAGGGCGCGAGGAGGGTGGTCAGGCGTGCGGAGCAAAGGGTATGCGTTGGTAGCCCTGGTCGTTGTCACTGTCGTTTTCGGGATACAGCCGCTCGTTTCGGCGCAGGTGAGGGTAGGCTACCGCTCCGGGTCGGAGGCGGAGAGGGCAATCCTCGAGGAGCTTGCCCGGGCATACCAGCAGGTGACGCCGGGGGCGGCTGTAGAGCTGGTTCCCCTGGATCTCTCCAATCCCCAGCGGGTCCTGCAGTGGTTTTTCACCGGAAGTGAAGCAGATCTGTTTCTCTTGCCGGTACATTCCATCGCGTCTCTTAAGGGAACCGGGGCGCTCCTGACCCTTTCGGGTTCTCACTGGCACGATCTGGAACAGGCGCTGTCTGCCTTTCCGCCGGGGATGCGGCAGGCTTATGCCGATCTGCGGGGGCCCATCGGCGTGCCGGTGACGGCGGACGTCGCTCTCTTCCAATATAACGAGACGCTGGTGCGAAACGTGGGCCTTCCGCCGCTCAGCCAGATCGGCGAAACCTGGCACTGGTACGACATGGTCGAGGTAGGCCGGCGCATCGCCCTTCCCGAGCAGCAGCGCTACCTGGTCGACGTCGACTTCGAATTCGTCGCCGTCTACTTCTTGGCACACGGAGACCCCATCGGGCCCGACGGTAAGCCAAACCTGCTCAACGATTCTAACGTCGGGCTTCTCGACCTGGCCCGGAAGGCCATCAACGAGGAGCGGATCTCGCCGCCGCTATCGGCGCAGAGAGACGCGGGAGGGCGCTTTCGCCGGGGGCTGCTCGGCATGAGGCGTGAGAGCGTCTCCGACATGCTCCCCGGGGCGTTGGGCCAGGAGTGGCTTGCGGCCGGTTTTGAATGGGACGTCGTCCCGCTGCCGCTGTCGCCGTTTTCGTACCGGCGGCCCGCTTTCGGTGAAGGGTACGGGCTGGTCGCGGCGCAAGGAGCTCTGGTCTCGCCCTACCTGGTGGGATTCATGGAGTTTGTCGCATCGCCTGAGGGCCAGCGGGCCGTGATGCGCTCCGGCCGTGCGTTCCCGGCTTCACCGCTCTTGTGGGAGGACGCAATCCTCTACGGATCCGGCCCGCCCAACAACCGGGCCGCGTTCTTGCAGGCCATCCAGGAGTGGACGTTCTTCGCGTTCCCTCAAGCGGCGGAGGCCAACCTCGAGCGCCTTACGGCGCCGCTGGCGGCCATCCTGTCCGGAACGCTCGATCCGGCTCAAGGACTGCGCTTGATCCAGATCGAGTTTGACGAGCTGTTTGGAGAGTGAGAAAGGCGGTAGAGCCTTTGAACGCGACGCAGTTTGAGATCCATCCCAAGACGCACCTTGGACGCGTGCACTACAACGTCGCCGACCTGGAGTCGATGTGCGATTTCTACCAAAAGATCCTGGGGTTTCGCCTCCTGTGGCGGGATAAAGACACGGCGGCCCTCGGCTGCGGCGAGCGTGAGCTCTTGCGGCTGACGGAGGTGCCGGGCGCCGTCCGGATGAAGAGGAGGACGGGGCTGTATCACACGGCCTTCCTCGTCCCCACGCGCTGGGAGCTCGCGCATCTCGTGCGGCGGATCGCCGAGACGCGAACGCCCGTCCATGGACATTCTAACCACGGAACCCACCTGGCGATGTACCTGCCCGACCCAGAGGGAAACGGCATCGAGCTCGCGTGGGATTTCCCGCGGGACGCCTGGCCGATGAAGGATGGGAGATACCTGATCGAGGCGGCGCCGCGCACGGGAATCGATTTCCGGGAGCTCATGAGCGAATTGGAAAAGGATCCGTCCCCATGGGAGGGGCTCTCTCCGGAGAGCGTGGTCGGCCACGTTCACTTGCACGTGAGCGACCTGGCGGAGTCCGAGCGGTTTTATCACGGCGTCCTCGGCATGGGCGTGACGCTGAACAGCTCGGCCTTCGGAGCCGCCTTCTTTAGCGCCGGGGGGTATCACCACCACGTGGGTACCAATGTCTGGAACGGCGTCGGCGTACCGCCTCCGCCTGAGAACGCCACTGGAATCAGGTACTTCACGATCCTCGTCCCGGAACGGGAGCACCTTGAGGCGCTGTCGGAGAGGCTTGAGGCCGCCGGGGTGGCGCAAGAGACCTGCGAGGAGGGGATTTACGTCAAGGATCCGTCGGGCATCGGCGTGTTGCTCGCGGTGGGGTAAGAAGCCGGAGGAAGTGCAAAAAAAGACAAGAAGTGAGAAAGAACGAAAAATTTGGCAGGAAGCCGCCGCTCGGTTGCCGAACCCGCTCGATCGAGACGCCGGAGCCACGGCGTCTCGATCGTCGTGAGAGGGGAGAGTGTCATGAAGGGTGCATTGAAGGCATGGCGGGCGGCGCTGCTCTTCGTGGCCATGGCCGCTTTCTCAGCGTCCGGATGGGCCGCGGAGCCCATCGTGCTCCAGTGGGGCGTCGGCCAAGGTGGTCAGTTCATCGAGCTCTACCAGAAGGTGGCGCGGATGTTTGAGGAGCGTCATCCCCACGTCCGCATCGAGATCGTGCAGGCGGGCTATGACGAGCTGCGGGAGAAGGTGATCGTCGCCCACGCAGCGGGGGATCCGATCGACCTCTTTGAGGCGCACAGCTCTCACCTGATGGAGATGGTGGAGCGGGGGATCGCACGGGACCTCGGTCCGTTTCTGGCCGCCGATCCCGACGTCGACCTGGGCGGGTACATCCCGGTGACGGTCACCGGAAACCAAGTGAACGGGCGGCAGGTGGCCTTGCCTGTCGCGGCTTTCGTCGACGTGTTGTACATCAACGTGGAGCACTTCAGGACTCTGGGGCTTGCGCTGCCGCCGCAGCCTCACGGATGCATGCCCGATTCGTGCCCTGAGGAGTGGACCTGGCAGGAGTTCGCCGACACTCTGCAACGGCTTACCCGGGACATCGACGGCGACGGCGTGGCGGATCGGTTCGGACTGCAACTTGGCGACTGGTGGCCCCGGACGACGCCCTTCCTCTTCCAGGCGGGGGCGCACTTTTTCGACGAGACGTACTCCCGGGCGGTCCTCGACAGCGACGAGGCCGTCGACGCTCTTACGTTCTTGCAGGACCTGTCTCTCCGAGGCTTCTTGAGCGGCGGCGGCTTTACGGGCGGCACGGCCAGCACCTACATCTCGGGCCCGTGGGATCTGGTCGCCCTCGACGCGAGCGGCATCGACTACGACGTGGTGATGCTTCCCCGCCATCGCCACCACGGGACCAGGGCTTCCAACCTTCCGATTCACATGAGCGCGATCACGCCCTATCCCGAAGTGGCCTGGGAGTTCATCAAGTTCGTGATCAGCCCCGAGGTGCAGGGCCGGCTGACAGAGTCGGTGGAGTGGCTCGTTTCGTCTTACGTCCCCGCGGCGTTGGAGTACGTGCGGGCGCCGGGAGGTCCCGCAGGCAAACACGTCTTCTTTGAACAGATGATGGTGGATCCCGGTCACCGCGTGATCACGCACCCGGCCCTCTCCCAGATGGATTCGATCATCCAAAGGGCATGGAGCTCCATCTGGAGGGGCGAGGCGGCCGTTCGCCCCGCGTTGGAGGAGGCAAATCGCCAGATGAACGCTATGATGGCCTCGTACGCCGCGTCTTGGGAGAGGGAGTAAGCCCATTTTACGTCACGGAGCCGGCGGCGGGGGAGGGTCGCTCGCCGGAAAGCTCTGTTCGACGATGTCGTCGTAGTCAAAGGTATCGGTGCGCCGGTACTCGTCGTAAAGCTCCCGGATGAGGGAGCGGAGTTCGGCTTGCACGTCAGGGGAGCGGTCGAGGCCACACGCCCGGGTGATCTCCCGGCACAGCGCGTCAAGAGAGCCCGCAGCGTTGGCTTCGACTTGCTCGCGCAGGAGCTTTGCGATCCTTTCCTTGTGGTGATGAAGGGACATGGCCATCACCTCACGGGGATAGTATTTGGAGGAGGGAGGACGCCTCCCCGTGGGAAAGGATGAGAGAAAAAGGCTCGAGTGGCACGCATGACGACCGGGCGGCAACACCTTGCGGCCGGCCGGCAAGAGCCGACGTCCCGGTGCCTGGACACCTGTTTGAGGAAACCGGGGACAAAGTGTCGTGGGTGCCGTCCCAGGGGTGGATCGAAGGTGGTAAAGGAGCAAGACGTGTACCTGCCCGTCGATTGCGCACTCCATGACGAGCTCCTGGCCCGTGCGACGCTGAAGCGGACGGTGGAGATCGGCTATATCGACCAAGAGGGCGAAGAGCGAGTCGTCCGGGACCGGATTGTCGATGTTTTCGCCCGCAACCGGGCGGAGTATTTGAAGCTTGCCGGCGGCCTTGAGATCCGCCTCGACAAGCTGACGCATCTTGACGGTAAGGTGGTCCGCTGAAGACGCGGCAAGCTCGCGCTGCGAAGAGCTTGGCGAAATCCAGGCCGCCGGCCGGCGCAGGCTCAGCGTCCCGACCATGCGCGCCGCAGCATCCGCAGCCAGTTGCCGTGCATGATCCGGGCCACGTCGTCCGCAGCGTACCCACGCGCCGCAAGCAACCCGGGGATCTTTTGCAGATCGGCGATGGTGTCGAGGCCGAGCGGCGTCTGCTCGATGCCAAAGCCGCCGTCCAGATCGCTGCCGATGGCCACGTGCTCCGCGTTCCCCGCGAGCTGGCAGATGTGGTCGATGTGGTCGACTACCGCCTCCAGCGTCTTGATCTTCTCGTTGAAGGCGATCCCTTGTACCCACCCGGGCTGCAACATCCACATGTCCAACGCGACGCCGATCACGCCGTCTCTTTCGATGATGGCTTTGATCTGCTCGTCCGCCAGCTGCCGCTGGCCGGGTACGAGGGCGCGGCAGTTGCAGTGGCTGGCATGGACGGGACCCTGGTAGACGTCGAGGCACTCCCAAAAGGCCTCGTCCGCCAGGTGGGTCAGGTCGAGGATGATGCCGAGCTCCTCCATGGCTCGCAAAAGAGCGCGGGCTTGGCCCCGCAGGCCTCCCACCGCTCCGGTGCCGTGGGCGTAGCTGCTGGCACCGTAGTGAGCCAGTCCCAGCAGGCGCAAGCCACGTTCATGCCACAGCGCCAGCTCATCGGGGGAGGTGATGGGATCCGCGCCCTCCATGGCGATGACCACGCCGTGCGGCGGCGTTTCCAGGTCGCCTTCCGCTCCGGACGGAGAGAGAGACTCCGCGGCCGCGCGGGTCGTATCCCTGTTCTCGTTCGCCGCCCTTTGCCACTCGGCCACGTGCGCCTCGACGCTGGGCCAGTCTTTGAGGATCCGTAAAGTGCCGAGCCGCTCATAAAGCTCATAGTAGGCCAGCTGGCCCATGGCCTTGGCATGACAGATCTCCTGGCTGTGATTGCCCCGGTACTGGTTGGTCTCGTGCGCCACGCGGGCAAGGAGCGTGGCGAAGCTCATCATCACCTGGCCCTTCTTGAGCTCGGGAAACGAGACTGTGTTGGCCGCTCTTGCCTTCTCCGGCATCATGCGCTCGCTCAGGCGGATCTCGGCGATGGAGCGGGCGAGGTCGCGGTTCCAGTCGAGAGCGTTCCAGGCGAGATCGAGGTGGCCGTCGACGATAAGCACAGGGGCACCTCCTTGGATCAGCGGCGGCCGAATTGGGGATGGCACGCCAGTGGAGTGTGGAAGAAGCCCGAAGTCGCCCACCACTTCGACGAGCGGGCCAAGGCTCCTTCGAGGATCTCAAGCACTCAAAGAAGGAAGTCCGCACCGAGGTGTGTAAACAGAATATAGAGAGAGGTCGGTAGTATGAGATGGGTCGGGGCTCAAGACGCGGAGAAAGAGTCCCTCTCACGTGCGTGACGCGCCTGGGAGAGACTCTTTTCGTTTCTTGCGGTTAACGTCTTTTAACACCGTCGCAGCGATCCCGTAACAGCGGCGCGATAGGTTGGATGGCGGATGGCGCTGTCGCGTCTTGGAATGGGGCTGCGCTTTGGAAACCTCCCGGAGAATTGGGACGTGTGTCCCGCCAGTCCGCTCCTCGAAGGAGAAAGGGGGTGTTTGCCGCCTACTCTAGCTGACTTTTCGGCTTCCGTCGGACACGATCTGAAAATCGGACAAGGAGGAGAGTTCTGTGGGTTGGTATAGGCGTCTTATGCTCCGCATTGCGCTCACCGTCGCCGTCGCGCTCGTCGCCGCGCCCGCCGGTGCGCAGCCCATCGAGGCCCAGTTCTGGCACGCGATGGGCGGGCGGCTCGGCGAGGTGGTGCAGGAGCTCGTAGACCGGTTTAACGAAAGCCAGGACCAGTACCGGATCACCGCGGTCTTTCGCGGCAACTACGCGGAGACCATGACGGCGGCCATCGCCGCTTACCGGGCCCGGAATCACCCGCACATCGTCCAGGTGTTTGAAGTGGGCACCCAGACGATGCTCATGTCGGGAGCGGTCTATCCGGTTTACCAGCTCATGGCGGATCAAGGGTACCAGATCGACTGGGACGACTTCGTGCCGCCGGTCTTGAGCTACTACTCGACGGCCGAAGGGAATCTTTACTCGATGCCCTTTAACTCGTCGACGCCCATCCTCTACTACAACAAGACCGCCTTTGCCCAGGCCGGTCTCGATCCCGAACGGCCGCCGCAGACCTGGCAAGAGGTGGAAGAGTTCAGCCGGAAATTGCTCGCCGCGGGCGCGGCGGAGTGCGGTTTTACGATCGGCTGGCCCTCCTGGACGATGATCGAGAGCACTCGCGCCTGGCACGGGCTGCCCTTCGCCACTTATGAGAACGGCTACACCAGCCTCGACACCGAGCTTCTGATCAACGATGCATTCACGGTCGACCACATCGCACGGCTGGCTGCATGGCAAGGGGAGCGGATCTTCCGCTACGGAGGCCGGGGAGGCGACGCAGAGCCCCTCTTTATCAACGGCCAGTGCGCGATGATGATTCAGTCTTCGGCGGCGCAAGGGGGATTCCGCAACGCGATCAACCGGTTCGAATGGGGTACGGCGATGTTGCCGCACTACGGCGGGGAGTATCCCAAGGTGAACTCCCTCATCGGCGGTGCCACCCTCTGGGTGTTGGCCGGAAAGCCCGAGCGTGAATACGCTGCGGTAGCCGCGTTCTTGAAGTTTCTCTCCGAGCCCGAGCAGCAGGCCTACTGGCACAAGGAGACTGGGTATGTGCCCATCAGCAGGAGCGCCCAAGCCCTGCTTGAGGAGGAGGGTTACCTCGACGCCAATCCGGATCAGCGCACGGCCTATAGCCAGCTCACGTACTCCCCGCCAAGGCCCGAGACGCGAGGGCTCAGGCTGGGCAACTTCGTGCAGATCAGAGACGTGATCGAAGAGGAACTGGAGAACATCTTCCGCGGCCAAAAGAACGCCAAGCAGGGACTCGACGATGCGGTCCGCCGTTCAAACCAGCTGCTGCGGGAGTTTGCTGCGCTCTACCAGTAACCCCGCACGCCAGCGAGTCCTCATGCCGCCGGGCCGGGGGCGAAGCGCCCTTGTGGCGTGGGAAGCTCCCGGCCCGCCGGCCGGTCCGCTCCTAAATCCGCTGTGCACCGATCTGGCCGTGTTTTGGGAGGTGTGCCGCGTGGGGAGAGCCGTCTTCAAAAACCGATGGCTTCCATACGCCCTGGTGCTGCCGCAGATTCTCATCACGCTGGTCTTCTTTTTCTGGCCGGCGTTTCAGTCGCTTCGCCTGTCGGTCCTCAGGGTCTCGCCCTTCGGCGACCGGGTCTTTTTCGTCGGCCTTCGCAACTTCCAGCAGCTTTTGGCGTCGACCGAATACTTGATCAGCGTCGTCAACACGGTGGTCTTCACCCTGGGCGTCACCCTGGTGACGCTCATCGTCTCCCTGGTGGCCGCACTCCTTGCCAATCAGAAGATTGGAGGCCAGTCCCTTTATAGGACGGCGCTCCTCGTGCCCTATGGGATCGCTCCGCCCGTCGCCGGCGTGGTGTGGCTGTTTCTTTTTCATCCTGCCTACGGCATCGTCCAATACGCCTTGTCCTTTTTCACCGATTGGGAGCTCAACTGGTACGTGAACGGTGCGGTGGCCATGACGCTGGTGATCCTCACTTCGGCGTGGACGCATCTGGGATACGACATCGCCTTTTACCTGGCGGGGCTCAAGCTGATTCCCCAAGAGCTGTTGGAGGCAGCCAGCGTCGACGGGGCGACGCCGCTGCAGCGCCTGTTCTACGTCACCTTGCCGCTCCTTTCGCCCATCACCTTTTTCCTCGTGGTGATGAACATGATCTACGCGCTCTTTGATACCTTCGGGGTCATCCACGCCATCACCCGGGGCGGGCCGGGCACCGCGACCGAGACCCTGGTCTACAAGGCGTACAAGGACGGCTTCCTCGCGATGAACTTGGGCTCGTCCAGCGCCCAGTCCGTCATCCTGATGCTGCTTGCGGTCGTCTTCACGTGGCTTCAGTTTCGCTTCACGGAAAGGAGGGTCTCCTATTGAGGTCCCTGGCGGAGCCTGTCGCGGCGGAAAAGAGCCGGGCGGAGGAGCAGCGGCGGGTGGCGTTACGGAGGAGGATCACCGGTGGCCAAGCGGCGGCTCACTTGGGGATCCTCGCGGTGGTGGCCGTGATCGGCTTTCCCCTTTATTACGCGTTTGTCATCTCGACCCAGAGCATGGACCAGGCCATCGGCAGGCCGCCGCTCCTTTTGCCGTCGGTCCATGCCCTTGCCAACTATGCACAGGCTTGGGCGCGGGCGGACATG
>NICF_comb_assmDRAFT_10000160_pt1 | contig 51922 bp, 37 predicted proteins | sample NewIslPassag4_SG_FD_11279 | JGI IMG/M metagenome (IMG submission 11279)
CCGCCGCCGGTCGCATCGAGCAGCTCCGCCTCTTCGGCCTGCCCACCGTCTCGCCGGACCGGCTCGCCACGGTGGTGGCCAAGGTGGCGGCCATCGTCGGCGATGGCCGCCTGGGAAGCCCCGTCCCCGAGGACTCTCACGTCCACGAGGCCTTCTCCCTGGAGCGCTTCGACCCGCCCCCGCCGGTCGAGGAGGATCCCTCCGAGGCCGAGGGCGATCGCTGCCTGGCGCTGCGGCTCTTTCGGCCGCCCCTGCCCGCCGAGGTCCGCATGGCGGCGGGCGTTCCCCAGGCGATCTTTGCGCGCGGCATCACCGGCTGGGTGGTCTCGCTCTCCGGGCCGTGGCGCGTGGACGCGGGCTGGCACGAGCAGCCGGTGCGCCGCGACGGCTACGACGTGGAGCTCTCCGACGGCGCCGTCTATCGCCTGGCCCACGATCTCCTGCTGGACCGGTGGTTCCTCCTCGGCCGCTACGACTGAGGCCATGGCGGAGGTTCGAAGAAAAAGAGAGACATACGTGGAGCTTCGGGCCCGGTCCGCGTTTTCCTTCCTTCGCGGCGCCTCCCAGCCCGAGGACCTGGCGCTGCGCGCCGCCGACCTCGGCTACGAGGCCGTGGCGCTCGGCGATCACGGCGGCCTGTACGGCATGCCTCGATTTTCCGCCGCCGCGCGTCAGGCGGGCCTGCGCCCCATCGTCGCCGCCGACGTGGACGTGGAAGGGATCGGTTCGCTGCGCCTCCTGGTGGAGGACGAAAAGGGATACAAAAACCTCTGCCGCCTCCTCACCCTCGCGCATGCGCGCGGCCCCAAGGGAACACATTTGGCGTATCTGGACGAGGTGGCGGAGCACGCGCAGGGACTCTTCGTCCTCCTCGGCGCCTGTCGCGACGCCGAGGCCGCCGACGCCGCGGTGCGGAGGCTGGGGCGGGAGCGCGTGGCCGCCGAGGTCTGCCGCTACCTCGACCCCGCCCAGGAGAGATGGAACCGCGTCATGGTGCACCTTTCGGAGCACCATGGCATCCCGCTGGTGGCAACTGGCGACGTGCGCCACGCCTTCGAGCGCGAGCGACGCATCCTCGACGTGCTCACCTGCATTCGCGAGGGCGTGACGCTGGAGCAGGCGAAGACGCTTTTGCTTCGCAATGCCGAGCGGTACCTCAAGCCGCCCGCGCAGATGCGGCGGCTCTTTGCCGATCTCCCCCGCGCGGTGGAGGAAACGCGGCGGATCGCCGAGCGCTGCGCGTTTTCCTTCGAGGATCTGCCCTACGCATTTCCCGACTACCCCACGCCGCCCGGCGAGACGCAGCAGTCGCTTCTGGAAAAGCTCACCTGGGAAGGCGCCCGACGCCGTTATGGCAAGCGGCTGGACGCGAAGGTCCGCGCCCAGCTCGAGCACGAGCTGGCCATCATCGGCAAGCTCGACCTCGCCGGTTACTTCCTCATCGTCTGGGACATCGTTCGTTTCTGCAACGAAAGCGGCATTCTCGCCCAGGGGCGCGGCTCCGCCGCCAACTCCGCGGTCTGTTACTCGCTGGGGATCACCGCGGTCGATCCGGTGGGGATGGAGCTCCTCTTCGAGCGCTTCCTTTCCGAGGAGCGGGGCGAGTGGCCCGACATCGATCTCGACCTGCCCTCCGGTGAAAAGCGCGAGGCGGTGATCCAGTACGTATACCAGCGCTACGGGCGCGACCGGGCGGCCATGTGCGCCGAGGTGATCACCTACAAGGGCCGCTCCTCGGTCCGCGAGGTGGGCAAGGTCCTGGGCATCGCCCCCGACGTGATCGATCGCCTCGCCCGCGGCCATTCGCGCTTCGAGTACCAGGAGGAGGTCTCGCACGGGGAGCGGCTTTCGCAGCTCGGCCTTCCTGCGAAAGACGAGCGCCTGCGCCTGCTCCTCGAGCTCTGCGACGAGATCCGCGAGCTACCGCGCCACCTCTCCCAGCACTCGGGCGGGATGATCATCGCCAAGGGGAGGCTCGACGAGGTGGTACCGCTCGAGCCGGCGGCCATGCCCGACCGCACCGTGCTGCAGTGGGACAAGGACGACTGCGATCGGCTCGGCCTNATCAAGATCGACCTGCTCGGCCTGGGGATGATGGCCGCGCTCGAGGAGGCGATGGAGATCCTCCGGCAGCGCGGCACGCCGGTGGACCTCTCGCAGCTTCCCCACGACGATCCCGCCGTCTACGAGGCCGCTTGCCGCGCGGATACGGTGGGCGTCTTCCAGATCGAGAGCCGCGCGCAAATGGCCACGCTCCCCCGGATGAAGCCGCGCCGCTTCTACGACCTGGTGGTGGAGGTGGGGTTGATCCGGCCCGGACCCATCGTGGGCAAGATGGTTCACCCCTACTTGAACCGGCGCGCGGGGCGCGAGCCGGTGACCTACGCGCACCCCTCCCTGAAGCCCATCCTCGAGCGCACCCTGGGCATTCCGCTCTTTCAGGAGCAACTGATGCGCGTGGCCATGGTGGCCGCGGATTTCTCCGGCAGCGAGGCGCAGGAGCTTCGGCGCGCCATGAGCCACAAGCGGTCGCGCGAGATGATGCGGCGCTTCGAGGAGCGGCTGCGGGAGGGCATGGCGAAGAACGGCTTTTCGCCCGAGGCCGCGGAGGAGGTGATCACCGGCATTCGCTCCTTCGCCGAGTACGGCTTTCCCGAAAGCCACGCGGCGAGCTTCGCGCTCCTCGTCTACGCCAGCCTCTGGCTGAAAGTGCATCACCCGGCGGTCTTTCTCGCCGCGCTGCTCAACAACCAGCCCATGGGCTTTTACGCGCCCGCCACCCTGGTCAAGGATGCCCAGCGCCACGGGGTGCGGGTGCGCCCGCCCTGCGTGGTCGAATCCGAGGTCGGGGCGAAGGTGACCGCAGACCGCGAGGTCCGGCTGGGCCTGCTCTCCGTGGTCGGGCTCGGCAAGGCCGCGGCCCAGCGGATCGTGGAGGCGCGCGCCGAGCGGCCTTTTTCCGATGCGGTCGACGTGTGCCTGCGCGCCGGCCTCGACCTCGGGCGCGCGGAGACCCTGGCCGAGGCCGGCGCCTTCGCCGCGCTGGGCCTATCCCGGAGACAGGCCCTGTGGGCGGTTCGCGCCGCGCTCTCCGGCGCCGGGCCGCTCGCGCCTCCCGCCTCGGACGCCTCGCCCCTGCCGGAGATGAACGAGTGGGAGCGCACCCTGGCGGACTACACCGCCACCGGCCTGACCGTGGGGCCCCATCTCGTGGGCCGGCTCCGGGAGGCGCTGCGCGCGCGCGGTGTCGTCCCCGCGCGCACCGTCCCCTCCATCCCTCACGGGCGGCGCATCCGCATCGGCGGCCAGGTCATCGTCCGTCAGCGCCCCGGCACCGCCAAGGGGATGGTCTTCATCACCCTGGAGGACGAGACGGGGCTCGCCAACGCGGCCGTCGATCCGAAGACCTTCGACCGCAACCGGCTGGTCATCCTGCAGAGCCCCCTTCTCGTGATCGAGGGAAAGCTGCAGAACCTGGAGGGCGTGGCCACGGTGAAGGGGGAGCGGTTCTTTCCTCTGGATCTGATCCTGGAAGATTTGCCCCCCTCCCGTGATTTCCACTGAGGTGAGCTCCCTCCTCCTGTTCCGCCTGTCGGCAGTAGGGAGCGACTCGCTGGCGGAATTCGTCGGTCCAGGGAGTCGGGCGATGCGTCTCGGGGTCGATCCGCACCATCACGCGCTGGCCGACCGCGTAGTCGGTGTCCTCGTCCACCGGCAGGACGCGGAAGCCGAAGACCAGGCTGGTCCGTCCGAGCTTCTCGATCCAGATGCGGACCCGCACCTCGGAAACGCCCCGCACGGGACGCAGGTAGTCGATGTAGTTGGCGCGTACGAGATGCGACTGGTCGGGCGCCTGCCTCGGGTCGAGCAGCGCCTTCCAGCCGAAGACGTGATCCCAGAACGCGCCGATGGTCCGCTCGATCAAAAGGACGTAGCGGGCGTTGTGAAGGATCTGGAAGGCGTCCAGATCGTCGAAGTAGACACCGTGGATCCTCTCGAAGAAGCGCATGCGCGCCATATAGCCTTGCGCGCATGCGCTTCGCCAGCCCTTCTCGAGCCGCTCGCTCGCGGCCTTCCGAGGAGGTAAGAAGCTCGCGCCGAGGGCGCCTTTTGCCCATGCCGAATCAAACCGCCGATCGCCAAAAAATCGCCGTCACCGTCGCCATCCCCTCCGAGCGCAGAGAGACGCTCCTCTCTCCTTTCCTCGCGCTCGATCGACGGATCTGGCTCATCGCCCTGGCCCGGATGATCAACACCATGGGCTTTTCGCTGGTGATGCCCTTCATCGCCATGCACCTGGTGGCGGAGCGAGGGGCATCGGGCGCCGCCTACGGGCTCATCTACCTTCTCTCCGGGCTCTTCTCCGCGGTGGGGCAGGGCGTCGCCGGCGAGGCCTCCGATCGCGTGGGCCGCCGCGCGGTGATGGTGAGCGGGCTGGCGCTGCGCGCGGCCAACATGATCGCCATCGGCATCTCGGTCGTGCTGGCCGCGCCGATCTGGGTGATCGGGGTCCTGGTCGTCCTCAACGGATTTCTGCGGGCGCAGTTCGAGCCAGCCGCGGGCGCGGCCGTGACGGAGCTCTCGCCGCCGCATCTGCGCGTGGCCGCCTTCGGCCTGCAGCGCATCGGCGTCAACCTCGGCTGGGCGGTCGGCCCTGCGCTGGGAGGGCTGCTCTCCACCCACTCCTACGGCGCCATGTTCTTCGTGGCGGCGCCGATCACCCTGGTCGCCATCCTCGCCGTCCTCCCCCTCGGGCGAGCACGCCCCGAGCGTCCCGAGCCTCGTCCAAAGGGACGGCTCTCTCTTTCTCAGATCGGCGCGGCGCTTCGAGAGCACCGCCTCTTCGCCTCCTACTTGGTGCTCGTCTTCTGGGGTTCGATCCTCACCGTCCAGATCTTCGCCACCCTCTCCGTCTACGCGAGCACGCACCTCGGGCTGGATCGCGCCGACATCGGCCTCGTCTACACCGTCAACGGCATGATGGTGGTGCTGGCCCAGGTTCCGGCCGTGGGCCTGGCCCGTCGCTGGGGGATGCGGCGCTCGCTGGTCTTCGGCGCGCTGCTGTACGCCTTGGGCTACGTGCTCTTCGCCCGGGCGACCGGTTTTGGCGACCTCGCGGTCGGGATGGCGGTTCTCACCGTGGGTGAAGTCATCTTTTCGCCCGCCCTCAGTGATACCGCTGCCACCCTCGGCGACCCGCGTCGACTCGGCCGCGCCTTCGGTCTCTTCGGCCTGGTGCAGTCGCTGGGCCTCTCCCTCGGGCCGCTCGTCGGCGGTCTCGCCTTCGACCTTCTGCGCGGCCGACCCGGCGACCTCTGGCTGGGACTGGCCGCGGGGATGATCTTGCTCGGGATCGCCTACTCCATCTTCGGCCGCGTCACGGGCGCATTCGATCGCATGGATACCCGCCCGGCCCACTGATGCGCCGAAAGAAGGGCCCCGGCTTCGAGCCGGGACGCGAGCGGCGAGGCGCACCTAATAGCGGGGGATCGAAGGGTCGATCCTTTGCGACCACGCCTCGATTCCGCCCGCCAGCGAGACGGCCCGCTCGATTCCCGCGCGGCGGAGGATCGCCGCGCCGCTCAGGCTGCGGATCCCGTGGTGGCAGTAGACGACCACCAGCATCCCCTCGTCGACGGCGAGCTCCTCGACGCGCTCGGCGAGCTCGCCCAGCGGCAGAAGGACGCTGCCGGGGAGCCGGGCGATCTCGTGCTCCCAGGGTTCGCGCACGTCCAGTAGCAGCGTCGGCTCGCCGCTTCGCAGCCGCTCGGCGAGCGCCTCCACCGAGATCTCCATCGCCTCCGCCACTCGAGACCTCCTTCGCGCGCATCGTCGCGCGCTCGGTTCGCCCCAACGGGTGACCCGACCGAGGAATTTCCCTCGCCGAGGGGGCTGCTTACTTGTTCGGGCACCTTTCCCCATCCAATGGCCAGCCGGCGCAGGGAGAGCAACATGCAACCCCACGACAACGGAAGTCTGAACATCGACGCGGCGCTCGGTGACGTCGCTCGCATCTATCGCTCGATCACCGGCCAGGACCTCCCGCTGGGCAACACCGTTCGTGCCCACTACCTCGCCAACGTCCCCGTGCGCTCCATCCCCGCCGTCGACTGCTGGGAGCTCGAGAAGGAGCTTCTCATCGTCGTGGACCTCCCGGGGATCGCACGCGATTCGCTGCAGGTGCGGATCGAGCAGGGGCTTTTGCACGTCTTCGCCCGCCGCGAACGCGGTCCTCTCGAGTCGGCGCGCCCCGCGGCCCTCGAACGCCCCATGGGGACCTTCGAGCGGACCATCGTCCTGCCGCGAAACATCACCGCGGAACCGCTCGGCGCGGAACTCGTCGACGGCACGCTCCGGATCCGGCTCTCCCGCAAGGAGGGCCCGATGGTCTCGCGCACGGTCCAGGTGAGCTGATCCGGTGACGCCGTCCCGTTCCTGCAGGGCGCGGCCGGAGGACCCCATGACCGATTCGAACCGATTGGAGCGCGTGCAGGTCCTGGTCGACGCGATTCGCCTCACGGTGGCCGCGCTTCGGATGAGGGAGATGGAGGCGACGCTCTGGCGCGCCTCGGTGGAGGATCTGCGGCCCCGCGCCGCAGTGTGGTGGCCCACGCCCGAGCCGAGGGGCTGGCCCGCGACTCAACTCGGCACGGAGAGAGGAGTGATGATCCCGTATATCGTTCCGCAGATGGTTCCCGTTGGCATTGGCTCCCCGATCATCGGGGGGGTCGGCTCTCCCATCGTGGGAGGGATCGGCAACCCCGGCCTCATCCATTCCGGCCATGGAATGGGCCTGCAGCCGATCTATCGGCCCCAGGGCATGATCCCGTACGGCTACGGCCTCCTGCACTCGGGGCCGGAGATCCACGGCTCGATCGGATACGGAATCGGCCACGGCCCCATCGGCTACATGCCCGTCGGCTACTCGCCCATCGGCTATGCGCCGATCGGCGCCATCCCCGCGGGGCCGTACAACCAGATCCCCGTCGGCATTCCGGTCGGCGCCCCCGTCGGCGTCGTGGGGGGGCCGGCGCTCCAGCCAGCGTGGTCGCCGAGCATCGGCACCAGCGTCTGAGCACGACGGTTTGAAGAGGGGAGGTGGAGCATCGCCTCCCCTCTATCCGTCTCTGCTCGCCAGCGCCGCCGGCGAAGCCCCCGGACGCCCCGCCGCCGCGAGGACGAGATCGAGCGCGTCGTCGAGCGTGGAGACGAAGACCGTGGACCGCTCGGCGATCCGGCGGGGCACCTGCTGACCCGAGAGCGCCTCGCGCCGCTGCGCCTCCGGAAGCACCAAGAGCTGCGCGCCCGCGTGTAGCGCCCCCTTCAGTTTGAGGCCCACGTCTCCCACCGGCAGCACCGCGATCCGGCCGAAGGCGTCGTAGGAGAGCGCGCCCGTGAAGACCACGTGCCGGGGGATGGGAAGGTCCAGCATCGCCGAGGCGAAGGCCATCGCCGCAGGCAGGCCGATGGAAGGGCCGCCGGAGGGCTGGTCCTCCTTGGTGACGTGGACGCCGTACGCCCAGGCCTCGAGGGATTTCCTTCTCTCCGGAAACCGGCTCGACAACCACTCCCGAACCGCCGCGAAGGTGCGGCGAAGCTGCGCCCGCGCTCCGGGCGCGAATTCTCCGTGTACCTCGGAGTCGAGAAGCCGGCCACGCTCCGCCGGCGCAGCGACGAGGCGCCGGGCGATCACGTCGTGCACCAGGCCGCGCTGCCGCCCCCGCACGGCGCAGATCGCCACCGCCCGTGCCACACCGGGCGGTGGCCAGGGCTCACGGCGAAGGGCGGAAAGCCGGGCGAAAGCCTGCGCCGCCGCCTCGCGCTTCCCGGTGCGCGAAAGGAGCAGCGCCAATAGGTGCAGCGCCTCCTCGTCGGGTCGCGCTCTTTCCACCATGGGGCGGAGCGCCGCACAGGCGAGTTCGACCGCATCCGTCGCGATCGGCGCGTGCGGGGCGCTCGCCGCCGCGGCGGCGAAGATGAGCGCCGTCGGCGCGCGCGGGCCCTCGCGAAGCAGGTGGCGCGCGGCCCGCCGCAGGGCGACCTCCGCTTCGCCGCATCCGAGCTCTGCCTGCGCCAGCCAGGCATCGTCCATCCCTGCGAGGGCGCGTCGCGCCGAAACGAAATGGCCGCGCGCGAGCAAGGCGATGCCGCGCGCCTTCGCCTCGGCGAGTCCTTCGATGGGAGGGAGTTCGAGGCGGCGCAGCCGAGAAAGCGGGATGGGGCGGTCGAGGAGAGCCTGCATCCGTTCCTCGGGGGAAAGCCAGTGCATGCGCCGACGGAAGGCCTCCTCGTAGAGCTGCTCCGCCCGGCGCGCGCCCTCTTCGTTTCCGAGGCGGCGCCGGTTCGCCGCCAGCCGCTCGTAGGCCGAGAGCCGACCCGAGCGGACCAGCAGGTCCCAGGCGCGCGCCGCCTGAGCCCATCCCTCCGCCGTGGAAGCGAAGTCGCCCGTGGCGGCCAGCAGGCCGAGCTGGTCCAGACCGGCCGGCGCGGAGGCGGTCGCCCCGACCGCCTCGTAGAGCACGTTCCAGAGCGCCAGCGCCTCGCTGATGGCGCCGGTGCGGTGTGCCAGGGCTCCGAGGAGCCCGAGCACCTCCGGCTCCCGCGGCCACCTCTCGAGCAGGCGGTGCCCCAGGGCACGCGCCTCCTCCCAGAACCCGGCCTCCGCCAGGAGCCGGATCTCGTCGCATCGCGCCCGGAGGTCGTGCGCATGTGCAGGCATTTCCCGCCGCATGGAAAACGATAGGGCCCTGCGCGCGCGCTTCGCCTCAACCCGTTCGGCTTCGCGCGCCCCGGTCGGGAACTTGCGCGGCTCGCGCCCGACGCGGGGAGCCGGCGCTCGCCGTGCTGGCGCGCTCGCGGTCCGGGGCGTATAGAAGGCAGGCCTTGCGACGCACCCACCGCCCCCTGACCCTCACGGCCATCCTCCTCTCCCTCTTCATGGCGGCGATCGAGGCCACCGTGGTCTCCACCGCCATGCCCACCGTGGTGGGGGACCTCGGAGGGGTGCACCTCTATGCGTGGGTTTTCACCGCCTACCTTCTGAGCTCCACCATCACCGTCCCCATCTTCGGCAAGCTCGCCGACCTCTACGGGCGCAAGCCGATCCTCCTCGTCGGCACCGTCCTCTTCACCCTGGGCTCGGTCGCCTGCGGACTGTCGACGGAGATGCTGCAGCTGGTGATCTGCCGGGCCTTTCAGGGGCTCGGCGCCGGCGCGCTGCAGCCCATCACCCTCACCGTGGTCGGCGACATCTACTCCCTGGAGGAGCGGGCGCGCATCCAGGGCCTGACCGGCGCGGTCTGGGGCGTCTCCGGTCTCCTCGGGCCGATGGTCGGCGGGTACCTCACCGAGTTGCTATCCTGGCACTGGATCTTCTTCCTCAACGTCCCCTTCGGCGTGCTCGCCGGCGTTCTCTTCGCGCTCTTCTTTCACGAGGGGCCGACCGCGCGCCGAAAGGTCCCGCTCGATCTTCCGGGCGCAGCCCTGCTGGGTGCCGGGCTTCTTCTGCTTCTCCTCGCCACCGAGCGTCCTTCGTGGGGCATCTGGCCCTACCTCGTCGTGGCGGCGATCGCATGGCTCTTCGTCTGGGTGGAGCGGCGCGCCGAGGAGCCCATCCTGCCCCCCGCGCTCTTTTCTCGCCCGGCCATCGCCACCACTGCCGTCGCCACCACCTTCTTCGGCGCCACGGTCCTGGCCACCACGACCTACGTCCCGCTCTACCTGCAGGCGGTGAGCGGCGCCTCCGCCGCCGAAGCCGGACGCGCGATCACCCCCATGCTGATCGGCTGGCCTCTCTTCTCCACCATCAGCGGGCGGGTGATCCCGCGGATCGGTTTTCGCCTCCCGGTGCGACTCGGGTATTTCGCCGCGACCCTCGCCGCCTGCGGCCTGGCCCTGCACCTCGGCAGCGGCGAGCCCACCCTCCTTCTGCCCGCGCTGATGTTTCTGCTCGGCTGCGGCCTGGGCTTTGCCAACACCGGCCTCATCCTCCTCGTGCAGACCAGCGTTCCCTGGGAGCTTCGGGGCGTGGCCACGGCGAGCACCATGTTCTTCCGCACCATCGGCGGCGCCGTGGCCGTGGCCGCGGTGGGAAGCCTGCTCGTCTCGCGCCTAGCGCGCGTTCCCAGCGCCACCCATGCGATCATCGACTCCTTCCTCGGACCGACTCACGGCGAGGGTATGACCCGCGAGCTGTTGGAAAGCCTGGGGGCCGCTCTCGCCGAGGCGCTGACCACCGGTTTCTGGATCGTCGCGGCCCTCACCGCTGCCGGCTTTTTCGTGGCCATCTTCTTCCCGGCCGATCCGATCACCGCCGCGCGCGCGAAGCGGTAGCGCTGAGCCTCGACCCGCGGCCGTGGAGAGAGCCGCGCCTGCAATCCCGCGACGCCGACCCGTGCCGTCGATCGCCGCAGCCACGGAAAAGGCCGGCGGGCCCTTGGCCTGCCGGCCTGATTCGCGACGAGCGGTTCGTTGCGCCGTTCAGCGGCGGATGTTTTCGCGTGCGAGTGCGCGCTGCGTGGCCTCGCGCTCCCGCACCGCCTGCGCCAGGCGGCGGAGCTTCGGGAAATGCGCCTCGTCCACCCCCACCACCCTCAGCCAGCGGAAGAAGACGAAGTGGTAGAGGTCCACCAGGCTGAAATCCTCGCCGAGGAAAAAGCCGCTCTCGGGAGCTCGCTCCTCCATCACGGAGAAGACCCTCTCCACCTGCTCCACCGCCTTGTCGCGCAACCGCTGCACCTCGCCTTCCTCCGGGTGGTACCGCCCGGGACGGAAGAAGGGCGTGAACGCGGTGTGCACGTTGGTGGCCAGAAGCGCCATCCACTCCATCGCGCGCGCGTGCTCGATCGTCCCCGGCTCGGGGAAGAGCTTCCGCTCCTTCGCCCGGCTGGAAAGGTGAAGGAGGATCGCCAGGTTCTGCGTGAGGAGCGTGCCGTCCGGAAATTCGAGGACCGGAACCAGCCCCATCGGATTCTTGGAGAAGAGGAGCTCGCGGTCCTCCTCCTTTTCCGGGTCGAGCAGCTTCAGCTCGAAGGGCAGGCCCAGCTCCTCGAGCAGGATGTGAGAGGCCAGCGAACAGGAACCCCGCAGCGCGTAGAGCCGATACATGCCGCGCATCATAGCGGCCCGCGGGGTGGACTCCAACCGGGCGCAAGGGGGTCGAAAAAAGGCGGGCCGAGGGCCCGCCTTCGTCGTGCCGTGCCGCAGACGGCCGCTCAGATCTGCAGCTCGGGATGCTTCTCCAGGTACTCGGAGTAGGTGCCGGGGAAGTCGTCCAGGCCCTCGTCGGAGAGCACCCAGAGGCGGGTGGCGAAGCGGTCGATGAGGTCCTGGTCGTGGGTGACGACGAAGCAGGTTCCCTCGTAGCGCTCCAGCGCATCGCCCAGGGCGATGATCGACTCGAGGTCGAGGTGGTTGGTGGGCTCGTCGAGCACCAGGACGTTGGGCTTTTCCAACATCAGCTTGCAGAAGAGAAGGCGCACGGCCTCGCCACCGGAGAGGGCCTCGGTGGGCTTGAGCCCTTCCTCGCCCTTGAAGAGCATCCGGCCCAGAAGCCCGCGGATCTCCTCGTTGCTGACCTGGTTGTCGATCTCGCGCAGCCAGCCGGCGGCGGTGGTGCCCTTGGGGATCGTCGGCCGGTGGTCCTGGGGGAAGTAGCCCACCTGCGCCTCGTGACCCCAGGTGATGGTGCCGGCGTCGGGTTGAAGCTCCCCGACCAGCAGCTTGCACAGGGTGGTCTTGCCCGCGCCGCTTCGCCCGATGATGGCCACCTTCTCGCCGCGCTGAACGAGCGCGTCGAATCTCTCCACGATCCGCTTTTCCGGCCAGTGCTTGGTCAGGCCCTCGATGGTCAGCGTCTGGCGGCCGGAGGGGCGCTTCTGTTCGAAGCGGATGAAGGGACGCTCGATGTTCGAGCGCTTGAGATCGGCCATCTGCAGCTTCTCGATCTGCCGCTTGCGGCTCTGCACCTGGGAGGCGCGCGAGCCGGCGGAGAAGCGCTGGATGAACTCCTGGAGCTGGGCGATCTTCTTCTGCCGCTCGGCGTACTCGGCCTCGACCCGGGCGCGGATCTGCGCCTTGGTCAGCACCATGTCGTCGTATCCGCCGGTGTAGACGATGATGGTTTCGTAATCGATGTCGGCGATGTGCGTGCAGACCGTGTTGAGGAAGTGGCGGTCGTGCGAGATGGTGACCAGCACGCCCTGGTAGTTCTGCAGAAACTTTTCCAACCAGCGGATCGAGTCGATGTCGAGGTTGTTGGTGGGCTCGTCGAGGAGCAGCGCCTCGGGGCGGCCGAATAGCGCCTTGGCCAGAAGGACGCGGAGCTTGAGCCCGCCCTCGAGTTCTTTCATGAGGCGGTGATGCGCCTCGACGGGGATTCCCAGACCGGTGAGGAGATCGCCGGCGTCGGCCTCGGCGGTATAGCCGTCCTCCTCGGCGATGGTCATCTCCAGCTCGGCCAGCCGCATGCCCTCCTCCTCGCCGAGCTGGGGCAGGGCGAGCAGCCGCTCCTTTTCCTGCAGCGCTTCCCACAGGATCCGGTTGCCCTGCAGCACCACGTCGATGACCCGCTGCGATTCGTAGGCGAAATGATCCTGCTCGAGGACCTGGGTCTTCTTCGGACGGGAGACGGTTCCCGCATCGGGCTCGAGCTGGCCGGCGAGAATTTTCATGAACGTCGACTTGCCGGCCCCGTTGGGCCCGGTGAGGCCGTAACGCCGCCCGGGGGTGAAGGTGACGTTCACGTCCTCGAAGAGCTTCTTGGAACCGTAGGCCTTCGAGACCCCGGTGACCTGGATGTTGGCCATGAAAATCCTCCCGGTTCGACGAAATGACGAGCGGGGCCGGCACCGGATGCCCGCCTTTCGGACGACGGGCAGGGATGCCAGCCCCGCGAGACGTTCAGGGACGAGCCGGGCTCAGCGGCCCTGCGCGACCTTCTCCTTGTACTGCGCCACGAGCTTTTCCTGCTCCTGCCGCGGAACCGGAGCGTAGCGGCAGAACTCCATGGTGAACTCGGCCTTGCCCTGGGTCATGGAGCGGAGATCGGTGGCGTAGCCGAACATCTCGGAAAGCGGCACCTCCGCCTCGATGGTGGTGACACCCTCGTTGGTGGACGAGCCGGAGATGATGCCCCGGCGCTGGTTCAGACCGCCGATCACCGTGCCCTGGAATTCCTCGGGCGTCTGGACCTCGACCTTCATGATGGGCTCGAGGACCACCGGATCGGCTTTCTGGTAAGCCTGGCGGAAGGCCTGGATGGAGGCGATCTTGAAGGCGAGCTCCGAGGAGTCCACCGAGTGGGCGGCGCCGTCGTTGATGACCACGCGGGTCTTGACCACCGGGAAGCCGATGAGCGAGCCCTTCTCGATGGCCTCGCGGAAGCCCTTGTCGCAGGCGGGGATGAACTCCCGCGGGATGACGCCGCCGACGATCTCGTCGACGAACTCGTAGTTTTCCGCCGCGTCCTCGGGCAGAGGCTCGATGTAGCCCGCGACGCGCGCGTACTGGCCGGCTCCGCCGGTCTGCTTCTTGTGCGTGTAGTCGAACTCGGCGCGCTTGGAGATGGCCTCGCGATACGCCACCTGCGGCTTGCCGACGACGACCTCGCACTTGTATTCGCGCCGCATGCGCTCGATGTAGACCTCGAGGTGCAGCTCGCCCATGCCCGCGATGATCGTCTCGCCGGACTCCTCGTCGCGCGTCACGCGGAAGGTGGGATCCTCCTTGGCGAAGCGGTTGAGGGCCTTGGAGAAGTTTGCCTGGGCCGTCTTGTCCTTGGGCGCGACGGCGAGCTTGATCACCGGCTCCGGCACGTGGATCGAGGTCATCGTGTACTTCACGTTGCCGTCGGTGAAGGTATCGCCCGAGGCGCATTCCACGCCGAACATGGCGATGATGTCGCCGGCCTCCGCCACCTCGATGTCATGCATCTCGTCGGCGTGCATGCGGACGATGCGCGGCACCTTCACCTTCTTCATGCCGGCGGTGACGTTGTAGATGACGTCGCCGCGCCGGATCCGGCCCTGGTAGACGCGCATGTAGGTCAGCTGGCCGTAGCGGCCGTCCTCGAGCTTGAAGGCCAAGGCGACGAAGGGCTCGTCCGGATCGCTCTTGAGGACGACCTTCTCCTCGCCCTTGTCCTGGTCGTGGGCCTCGTTGACCACCTGGGAGGGGTCCGGGAGGTAGTGGCAGACGCCGTCGAGGAGCGGCTGCACGCCCTTGTTCTTGTAGGCCGAGCCCATGAAGACCGGGGTGATCTTCAGGGCGATGGTGGCGCGGCGCACCGCGGCGCGGATCTCGTCGTTGGTGGGCGTCTCGTCGGCCAAGAACTTCTCGGCGATCTCGTCGTCCACGTCGGCGAGCGCCTCGATCATCTCCTGGCGCTTCTGCGCGGCGAGCTCGCGAAGATCCTCGGGGATCTCCTCCAGGCGGACCTTCTCGCCGTTGTCGCCGTCGAAGTAAACCGCCTTCTGCTCGATCAGGTCCACCACGCCCTGGAAGCGATCCTCGGCACCGATGGGGATCGTCATCGCCACCGGGTTGTGCCCGAGCTTCTCCCGCAGCTGCTCGATGACGCGGAAGGGGTTGGCGCCGGCGCGGTCCATCTTGTTGATGAAGGCCAGCCGGGGCACCCGATAGCGCTTCATCTGCCGGTCGACGGTGATGGACTGCGACTGCACGCCCGCCACGGAGCAGAGAACGAGGATGGCGCCATCCAGAACGCGCAGCGACCGCTCCACCTCGATGGTGAAGTCGACGTGTCCGGGCGTGTCGATGAGGTTGATGTTGTGACCCTTCCACTCGCAGTAGGTCGCCGCGGACTGGATCGTGATGCCTTTCTCACGCTCCAGGTCCATGTGGTCCATCTTCGCGCCGACGCCGTCCTTGCCCTTGACGTCGTGGATGGCGTGGGTCTTTCCCGTGTAGAAGAGGATGCGCTCGGAGAGCGTGGTCTTGCCCGAGTCGATATGGGCGGAGATCCCGATATTGCGGATCTTTTCGAGCTTCACAGAGGCCACGTTTCGCTTCCTTACCTGAACAAGAAACTGGGCTGCCCGGCGCGTGCCGATCAGGCGCATTCGACGTGGGAGCTGGCCCTCGCCGTGGGCGGCGCTCCTAGCACACTTCGGACCTGCCCGAAAGTGGTGTCGTCGCCACAACGGTCTGCGGCGCGCTCTTATGCCGGCAGCGCGATCCTGTCCAGCGCTCTTTTTCGCCCGGGTCGCTCCGGGCGAGTTGCCCGGGCGCCTGGCCACCGCTACAAAGGTGGCCATGATCGCTGCGCACGAGATCGAAAGGGCCATTGCCCAGGCCCTCCCCGGGGCCCAGATCGAGGTCGTGGACACCCGCGGGACGGGGGATCATTTCCGGGCCCGCGTGGTCTACCCGGGCTTTGCGGGCAAGACGATGGTCGAGCAGCACCAGATGGTCTACGCCCCGCTCCGGCCCTACCTCGATAGCGGCGAGCTGCACGCGCTGGCCCTGGAGACCTATACCCCCGAGGAGTGGGAAGCGCGGAAGGGGAATCGGCGATGACGGAAGAGCTGAAGAAGTGGATCGACGAGGCCATCGCGAAGGACCGCGTGGTCATCTTCATGAAGGGCTCGCTGCACTTCCCGATGTGCGGCTTCTCCCGGGCCGCGGTGGAGACGCTGCGGGCGGCCGGTGCCACCGAGATCGCGGCCTACAACGTGCTGGAGAACCCCGAGCTGCGCGAGGGCATCAAGGTCTACTCCAACTGGCCGACGATCCCGCAGGTCTACATCGACGGGAAGTTCATCGGCGGTAGCGACATCCTCCGGGAGCTTCACGAGAGGGGGGAGCTTGCACGCCTCATCCGTGGCTGAGGCCCGACGAACGCTCGTCGACGACCGCCGCGCCCTGGAGGAGGCGTCTCGTCTGCTCGGCGAGGCTCGTGAGCTCGCCGTCGATCTCGAGACGGACGCCATGCACGTCTTCCGGGCGCGGCTTTGCTTTCTGCAGCTCGCTGCGGGCGATCGCATTCTCGTCCTCGACACGCTCGCCGAGGGCGTGCGGGCGAATGCCCTCGCCGGCCCCTTCGGGGATCCCTCGGTCCGCAAGGTCTTCCACGACGCCCAGGGCGACCTGCGTTTCCTCGCCCGCGAGGGGGTCGTCGTGCGCGGCCTCTTCGACACGCAGCGGGCGGCCANGCTGCTCGGCCTGCCTCGCGTCGGGCTGGGCGACCTCGTGGAGGAGCGCTTCGGCGTGCGGCTCGCCAAGGAGCACCAGACCGCCAACTTCGGATTGCGACCGGTTCCCGAAGACCTGCTCGCCTACGCGGAAAACGACGTGCGCTACCTCCTTCCCCTGGCCGAGCAGCTCGAGTCGGAGCTCAGGGCGAAGGATATCTGGGAGGAGTTCGAGCTGGAGTGCGAGCGCATCGCCGCCGAGTCCCGCGAGCCCGAGCCGCTGCCTCGGCCGAAGCTACCGGGCGGCGCCCGGGACGCGCTCGGCCGAGCCATCGCCGAGATGGTCGATCGCATCCGCTACGAGGAGGCGGAGCGTCTCGACCTCCCGGTGGGGCGGGTGCTCTCCAACGCCACCGTCGGCGAGATCGCGCTACGCAAGCCGACCACGCTGGCGCAGCTTTCGCGCATCCCCGGCATGAAGGGATCCTTTCTGCGCGCGGCCGGCGCGCGGGTGGTGGAGGCCGTCGCCGCCTTGCGTGAGCAGGCGAAAAAGGGCCTGCTTCCCGAGCCTCCGCCTCTTTCCCGGCCGGATGCCGGCCGTCGCAAGCGGGAGCAGAAGCTCAAGGCCTGGCGCAACGAGGCGGCGGCGAAGCGAGGCGTGACGCCGATGGTCGTCCTCCCCGCGCCGGTGCTCGAACGGATCGCGTCCGAGCCGCCGACCGACCTCGACCAGCTCGCCCGCATCCCCTGGCTGGGCGAGAAGCGGCTGCGGCTCTACGGCGAGGCGATCCTCTCCGTGCTGCGCGACGAGCCGTCGCTCGACTGAGCGCCAGAAAGGATTGGAACGAATTACTTGGAGTTCGAGCCGCCCGCCGGCGGGATCACGAGGAAGGCCGCGCCCTCGCCGCGCATGACCCGCAGAAGGAGCTGCCCGCCGCGGCTTTCGCGGACCTTCTCCACGAAATCCTCGGGGCCGGAGACCGGCTCGCGGTTCACCTCCACGATCACGTCGCGGGGGAGCAGCCCTGCGCGGTCCGCCCGCGATCCGCTCCGCACCTCGATGACGAGCACGCCGCCGTCGATGCGTAGACGCCGCTGCAGGTCCAGTGGCACGGGGCCCACCTGCAGCCCCAGACCCGCATCCTCCTCCTCGGGCGTGGGCGTGCGGCGAGGTCCCTCGTCGGGGCGCTCGCCGAGCCGGACCCGCACCTCGCGCTCGCGGCCATTCCGGACGACGCCGAGGCGGACTTCCGTGGAGGGGCTCATCCGGGCAACGCGGCGGGAGAGGTCCTGCGCCTTTTCCACGGGCTGGCCGTCGAGAGAGACGATCACGTCGCCGGGTTCGAGGTCGGTCGCGTCGGCCGGGCCATCCGGAGCGACGGAGGCCACGAGCGCGCCGCGCTCGATCGAAAGGCCCAGCGCCTCCGCCAGCTCCGGCGTGAGGTCCTGGATGGAGACGCCCAGATAGCCACGGACCACGCGCCCGGTCCTCTCGAGCTGGGGCAAGACCGAGCGGACGATGTCGATGGGGACGGCAAAGCCGATGCCCTGGCCCGCCGCGACGATCGCCGTGCTGATGCCGACCACGCGGCCGTCCATGTCGAAGAGCGGCCCTCCGGAATTGCCGGGATTGATGGCCGCGTCGGTCTGCAGGAAGTCGTCGTAAGGGCCCGCGCCGAGGACGCGCGCCTTGGCCGAGACGATCCCGCTCGTCACCGTGAGTTCCAGCCCGAAGGGGTTGCCGATGGCGATCACCCGGTCGCCGACGCGCGTCGCCTCGGACTCGCCCAGCGTCGCCGCGGGAAGCTCGCCCCGCAAATCGACGATGCGCAGCACGGCGATGTCCGTCGGCGGGTCGCTGCCCACCACCTCGGCGGCGAATTCCCGGCCGTCCGCCGTTCGGATCCGTACCTCGCTGGCGCCCTCGACCACGTGGTGATTCGTGACGACGAGCCCGTCTTCACGGACCACCACGCCCGAGCCGATCCCGGTGCGGGGCTGCGAGGGAGGTTCCTCGCCGAAGAAGCGGCGCCAGAAGTCCCGGATCTCGGGCGGGACGTCGGCGTCGGCCGAGCGCACGGTGCTGACGCCCACGACCGTGCCGCGAACGCGCTCGACCAGGGGGGCGAGCGAGCTCTCGTTCGCGTCGCTCTCCTGGGGGGCGGTTTGCTGTCGCGCGTGCAGGGCGGAGAGGAGGGCGATCGCGGCCGCCCCGACGGAGAGGAAGCCGAGGGGCAACCAGTGCGGTCTACGGCGCTCGGGCATCGACCGGAGCGTGCGCAGCGGTTGCTCGCCCGGCAACCGCCGCGCCAACCGAAAGGTCGCCTCCCCTTCGGGGCTTTACACCAGCCAGGAATCGAGGACGTAGCAGAAGACCAGCGGAGCCACGATGGTCGCGTCCGATTCGATGATGAAGCCGGGCGTGTTCACGTCCAGCTTGCTCCAGGTGATCTTCTCGTTGGGAGTGCAGCCGCTGTAGGAGCCGTAGGAGGTCGTGCTGTCGGAGATCTGGCAGTAGTAGGCCCAGAACGGCGTGTCCTTCAGGCCCAGGTCGAGCTTGAGGAGCGGCACGACGCAGAGGGCGAAGTCGCCCGCGATTCCGCCGCCGATCTGGAAGAAGCCGACCGGATGGGAGCGGCTCGTCTCCCGGTACCAGTCGATCAGCCGCTGCATGTACGCGATGCCCGAGGCGACCACGGAGGAGGGAACCTCGCCCTGGTGGACCTGGGAGGCGAAGAAATTGCCCAGCGTGGAATCCTCCCAGCCGGGGACGAAGAGGGGGAGGTTCTTTTCGGCGGCTGCCACCACCCAGGAACGCGCCGGGTCGATCTGGTAGCTCTCCTCGAGGCTCCCGGACCGGACGAGCTCGTAGACGTACTCGTGAGGCAGCTTCTGCTCTCCGCGGGCGGCGGCTTCCTTCCAGAGGGCGAGGAGCTTGTTTTCCACCCTCCGCATCGCCGCCTCTTCGGGAATGCAGGTATCCGTCACTCGGCTGAGGCCGCGATCGCGCAGGGCCGCCTCGTCGGCGGGCGAGAGGTTGCGCCAGTTCTCGATGCGGACGTACTCCTCGTGGGCGACGAGATTGAAGATGTCCTCCTCGAGGTTGGCTCCTGTGCAGCTGATCGCGTGCACCTTTTCCTCCCGGATCATCTTCGCCAGCGAGACGCCCAGCTCGGCCGTGCTCATCGCTCCGGCCATCGCCAACACCATCTTCCCCCCTCGGTCGGCGTGCTCGACCCAGGCTTGAGCGGCATCGACCAGGGTCCGAGCGTTGAAGTGGCGGAAATGGTGCTTCAGGATTTCTCGCGTGGTCGTCATCTTCACCTCGTCTACCACCCGCGGTGGGAAAAAAGATGGTCATGAGCTCGCCGACGGCGAGCGGGCCGTGAGCCTGCCAGCGAGTTTTCGGTTTCCTCCTTCTTCCAGCCATGCGACCCCGCGGCGGAGCGGGCGCGCGGAAGAGCGGGTCGCGTGAGCACGAAGGGCTGCGAACCCAAGCGCGCTCTAACGGATGCACCCAGTTCTGTCAACCGAGGGGCCGGCCCGAGCCGCTGCCGATGCGACGCAGCAGGCGCGTGAGCCCGTGCAGCGCCACGTCCGCGCGCAGCGGATTGTCGAGGAGGACGCGGCGCAGCTCTGCGAGCGTCGTCTCGAGCCAGAAGAGATCCACGAGAAGCGCGAGCTCGTCCGGATCGAGGGGAAGGAAGGGTAGATCTGCTCCTTCTTCCAGGTAGCCGCCGAGGAAGGCCGCACCGATCCAGTCGATCCACGCGTCCGCCCACAGCAGCGCGAGATCGCGATCGTCCTCGCGGACCAGCGCCGGGTCGAAGCAGGCCGTGGTGGCGATTCGCTGGTAGGAGAGGAGCATCGTGGCGAGGTCGCGCAGCGGACTGCGCTTGCGGCGCCGATCGGCCGGAGAGCGGCGACGGTCACCCTCGAAGTCCACGAAGACGTAGTCCTTGCCGAGCCAGAGCACGTTGCGCAGGTCGAGCGTGCCGTGGATCCTCGCGCGCTTCGCGGTCAGCCGCATGGTCAGAAGGGGCGCGAAGAGATCGTAGATCGCGGGGCCGATGGCGAGCACCTCCTCCGCCAGCGGCCGCGCGAAGGCCGAGAGTGCGCTGCGCGCGAGGCGAAGCTCGCGCAACGCCGTGCCGGCGACGTTGCGCATCGACTGGTACAGCGACCGCTGGTCCATCGTGCCGTAGGGCTGCGGCTCGAATTCCGGTCCGCCGGTGGAAAGCGACCTGTGCAGCTCGGCGACGCGAATCCCGGCGAGGCGAGCGTTGGCGCGAAACGCGCCGATCGGAGCGGCGATCGAATCGGGAGGCTCCTGGTGCGCCAGCTCGGCCAGGGGGAGCGGGGGCGTGGGGTCCGGGAGGGCGCCGCGGTGCTCGATGAGGATGCGCTCCACGAAGCGTCCCAGCTCCTCCCGCGCCTGCGAGGCCGCGTTTCCCTCGTTGATCACGTAGGGGAAGAGCGTGGCGATCGTGCGCGGCTCGCCCACGCGGAAGACCTGCTCCAGGTAGCCGAGGAGTCGGGGCGCGGGCGGCGCGGGCGAGAGGGTGGCCAGGTGGCGGGAGAGCTCCAGCTCGGGATTGATGCCGTCGACCAGACGCCGGTAGACCTTGAGGAAGAGCTTGTCCCCGAAGGAGATCGTGGTGTTTCCATCGGAGGCGATGATTCGAATTTCCTCGTGGGGCGCCTCCACCTCCTCGAGTCGCGTCCCTCGCAACACACTCGTGCGACCGGAGAGGGAGACGCCACCCTGGATGAGCTCGAGGACGAGCCGGGTCGAGGGCGGATCGGAGAGAAGGTCGTAGGCGATGCCCACGTAGGCGGAGCTCGTGCGCAGGTGGGCGAGGACGCCGTGCGGCGCGCGGATCAGGATCTCGCCCGCGATCTCCTCGGGTGCAAACCCCAGGGGCAGCACGTAGCGCTCCGTCTGCCCCTCGTGGTAGGTGACCTGGAGCACGCAGATGGCGCCCTCGCCGGAGGGGAAGAAGGCGCTCTCTTCCAGCGTGACCCGCCGGATCTGGCGATCGCCTCCCTCGTACCAGTGCCTTCCTCGCAGCCAGGAGGCGAGCGTCTTTTCCAGCTGCTCCTTTGGCTCTCCCCGAAGGAGCTCCGACCAGGAGCCGTGCACGTGGATGGTTGGAGGCTCGTAGGCCTCGGCCTGCGCGTCGAGCTCGGCGGTGCGCGCCGGTTCGAGCCGGAACCAGTAAAACGCATGGCCGCCGAGCGTCAGCAGGTAGGGAAGCTCGCCGATCCGGGGGAACTGCGTTCGCCCGAAGAGCTCCACGGGTTGCAGTCCGGCATAGGCGGAGAGGTCGAGTTCCACGTACTGCACGAAGCGGCTCAGATTCGCCACCACCAGCAGGATCTCGTTGTCGTGCTTGCGGACGAAGGCCAGCACCCTCGGATTGTCGGGGTTGAGAATCTCGATGCTCCCCCGGCCGAAGGCCCGTGTCCGCTTGCGCAGCGCGATGAGCCGCTTCATCCACCACAAAAGCGAGCCCGGATTCTCCTGCTGCGCCTCCACGTTCACCGTCTGGTAGTGGTACTCGGGGTCGATGATCAGCGGCAAAAAGAGCTTTTGCGGGTTGCAGCGGGAGAAACCTGCGTTTCGGTCCGGGCTCCACTGCATGGGCGTGCGCACGCCGTTTCGGTCGCCCAGGTAGATGTTGTCTCCCATTCCGATCTCGTCGCCGTAGTAGATGACCGGCGTTCCGGGCAGGGAGAAAAGCAGGCCGTTCATCAGCTCGATGACGCGGCGGTTGTTCTTGACCAGCGGAGCGAGTCTACGCCGGATGCCCAGGTTGATCCGCGCCACGGGATCCGTCGCGTAGGCGTCGTACATGTAGTCCCGCTCCTCGTCCGTCACCATCTCCAGCGTGAGTTCGTCGTGGTTGCGCAAAAAGAGCGCCCACTGCGACGTCTCCGGGATCGCCGGCGTCTGCGCCATGATGTCGATGATCGGAAAGCGGTCCTCCTGATGGATCGCCATGAAGAGGCGCGGCATGATCGGGAAGTGGAAGTTCATGTGACATTCGTCACCCTCGCCGAAATACGCTGCCGCGTCCTCCGGCCACTGGTTGGCCTCGGCCAGGAGCATTCGGTTGTCGTATTTTTCGTCCACGTGCCGGCGTAGCTTGCGCAGAAATTCGTGCGTTTCGGGCAGGTTCTCGCAATTGGTTCCCTCGCGCTCGTAGAGGTAGGGGATCGCGTCGAGCCGCAGCCCGTCCACGCCCATGTCCAGCCAGAAATCGACGACGTCGAAGACGGCCTCGTGCACGGCCGGGTTGTCGAAGTTGAGATCCGGTTGGTGGGAGTAGAAGCGGTGCCAGTAATACGCCTGGGCAACGTCGTCCCACTGCCAGTTGGAGCGCTCGAAATCCTTGAAGATGATGCGCGCCTCCTTGTAGCGGTCGGCCGTATCGCTCCAGACGTAGAAATTGCGCTCGATCGAGCCGGGCGGAGCGCGCCGCGCGCGCTGAAACCACGGGTGCTGGTCCGAGGTGTGATTGACCACCAGCTCGGTGATCACGTACAGGCCGCGGCGGTGTGCCTCCTCGAGAAATTCACGGAAGTCGTCGAGGGTGCCGGTCGTGGGGTCGACGTCGTAGTAGTCGGCGATGTCGTAGCCGTCGTCCTTGCCCGGCGAGGGATAGAAGGGCAGGAGCCAGATCGCCGTGACGCCGAGGTCCTGGAGATATTCGAGCCGGGAAGTCAGGCCCCTGAAGTCGCCGATGCCGTCGTCGTTGGAGTCGGCGAAGGAACCCACGCGGAGCTCGTAGATGACGGCGTCCTTGTACCAGAGCGGCGCACGGGTGAACTTCCTGCTCATCTCCGGTCTTCCGTTCGATCGTAGAGCTCGGTCAGTTCGGCCAGCCGCTCGGCTCTTTCCGGGGGAAGGTCGCGCGTCCTCCATTCCCAGTTCCCCGCCAGAGTTCCGGGGCGGTTCATGCGCGCCGCCGACCCGAGCTCGAGCACGTCCTGCAGCGGGAAGATGGTGAAGTTCGCCACCGACATCAGGGTGGCGCGGATCGCATCCCAGACGAAGCGTCCCGGGGTCGTGCCCAGGTAGCGCAGAGCGAAAGAGCGCTCCCGTTCCGCCTGCTCGGGCGTCCTCGGGCGTCCTTCGCCGCCGGGATCGCGAAGCCACCCCAGGAGCGTGTCGTTGTCGTGTGTGCCCGTGTAAACGACGGCGCGCTGCACGTAGTTGTGCGGCTTGAAGGAATCGGCCTGCGGATCGTCGCCGAAGGCGAACTGCAGTACGCGGATCCCGGGGAGTTCGTAGGCGTCGCGCAGCGCGAAGACGTCTTCGGAGACCTCGCCGAGGTCCTCGGCGATGAAGGGAAGGCGGGAAACTCCGAGGGCCCGTCGGAGGGTGTCGAAGAGCTCGTATCCCGGGACCGGACGCCAGATGCCGTCGGCTGCCGTCTCGGCGGTGGCCGGGATCTCCCAGTAGCGGACGAAGCCGATGAAGTGGTCCAGGCGGAGCAGGTCGAAGCGGCGCAGGGCGTGCCGCATCCGCTCGACCCAGAAGGAAAATCCGGTCTGCTGCAGGACGTCCCAGCGGTACAGCGGGTTGCCCCAGCGCTGGCCTGTCCGGCTGAAGTAGTCTGGGGGCACGCCCGCCACCACCGTCGGCATGCCGTCCCCATCCAGAAAGAAGAGCTCGGGGTGGGCCCAGACGTCGGCGCTATCGTGGGCGAGGAAGATGGGCAGGTCGCCCACGAGCGTCACCCCCGCATCCGCGCAGCGGGTGCGCAGGTCCTCCCACTGCCGATCGAAGATCCACTGACAGAAGGCGTGAAATTCGATCGCCTCGGGCTCCGCGCGGCGAAAGGCCCCGAGCGCCGCCGGATCCCGGCGCCGCAGCTCTTCGGGCCACCGCACCCAGGCCTGGCCGCGGTGGTGGTCCTTGATCGCGGAGTAGAGGGCGAAGTCGTCGAGCCAGCTCCGTTCCCGCTCGAGAAAGTCCTCGAAGTCGGGCGGTCGCCTCTGGTTTCGAAAGCGCGCGTAGGCGCGAAGCAGACGGCGCCTCCTGTGGCGGGCCGTCGCCGCGTAATCGACGCGGCCCCGGGGAAGGCGCGCGGGCGGATCTTCCGGATCGAGCCAGCCTTCCTCTTCCAATCGTTCGAGACTGATGAGGAGCGTGTTGCCCGCGAAGGAGGAATGCGTGCTGTACGGGGAGTTGCCGAAGCCCACCGGGCCGATGGGGAGCATCTGCCAGATGCTCTGCCGCGCGCGCTTCAGCCAGTCGAGGAAGGCGTCGGCGGGGCGCCCCACGTCGCCGCAGCCGTGCGGCCCCGGAAGCGAGGTGGGGTGGAGCAGGATCCCGGAGGCGCGTCGGTCCAGGGGAAAGGTCGGCGCTCTGAGGCCCGGCGCTCGCATCGGCCTTCATCATGCCAACTCTCCCTGGCCGAGNCCGAGCGGGAGTGGATCCGGTCAGGATTCGACGGCGGCGGGGAGCTCGACCACGAAGGAGGCGCCCATTTGGGGCTGGCTCTCCACCGAGATCTTCCCCCCGTGCTTCTCGACGATGCGGCGAGTGATCGCCAGGCCGAGGCCGGTTCCGCCCTCGGTCTTGGTGGTGAAGAAGGGCTCGAAGATCCGGTCGAGGTGCTCGGGCTCGATGCCGGGACCGCGGTCCTTGACCTCGAGAAAGACCCGGCCGCCCTCGTGCCATACACGGACGCTAAGCCGCGGGTCGTCGCCCTCCACCGCGCGCGTCGCTTCGATGGCGTTGACCACCAGATTGGTCACCACCTGGGCGAGTTGGGTGCGCGAGCCGCGAACGGGGGGAACTTTCGTCGTGATCACCTCGATCAGCTGGTGGCCGGCATTCTTCTGCAGGGAGCGAAGGCTGGTTCGCACCACCTCCTCGAGGTCCACCCAGACCGCCTCGCAAGAGCTCCGGGTGGTGGATTCCACGGAGCGGGTGATCTCGAGGATCGAGTCGGTGGCCTCGGCGCAGTCGGCGAGGAGCCGCTCCAGGTCGTGCAGCTTGGCGAGGAGGCGGGGATCGCTTTGCGCTTCGAGCTCCCGGCGGACTTCGTTCAGCCGGCTCTCGGCGATCTGCAGGTTGGAGACCAGCGCGCCCAGGGGGTTGCGGATCTCGTGGGCGATCTCCGCGGCCACCTTCCCCAGGGCGTAAACCCTCTCGGTCGACAACAGCCTCGACTCGAGCTCGCGCAGCCTCCGCGTGGTCTTGTAGCGCTCCATTGCGGAGTCGAGCGAGAGCCGGAGCTCGAGCGCGTCCCATGGCTTGCAGAGGAAGTGGTGGACCGTGCCGCGGTCGACGAACTCCACCGCCCGGTCCACCTCGGAGGGAGGCGCGAGCATGACCCGGATGGTGTCGGGGTGCTCCTTCCGCGCCAGCTCGAGGAGGTCCAATCCGGGGCCGGTGCAGGCCTGGCGATCCGCCAGGAGCACGCCGATCTCGTGGGAGGAGAGGATCTCGAGCGCTTCCGCGCCGTTGGTCGCCGTACGAAAGGGTAACCAGCCCTCGACCGACGATTCGAACACGACCAGGCTGGCGATGTCGTTGTCCACGTAGAGCACGAGGGGCTCCAACTTCCTCCCTCCCATCAAGCCCGACCGGGCCCACACTCCCGTGGCCGTGCGGCCAGAAGGAGCGCCCCCCGTGCGGTCGTGGTTACCTCGTTGCGGTAACGCGAGTGTACTCCCAGTCGGGGCTTCTTCGCCAATCGGAGAATGCATGTGGGTGGATGTCGGCAAGGTTTACCGATCCTTTCGTGATGGCGGCGGATACTATGGTGAGACTCGAGAAGCGCAACCGTCCGGAGCCGGCACGCTTCTCGGGCGGTCCCTGGCTCGCCGCGAGCGCGCTTTACCAGGGCAGTCGGTCGCCGTTTACGTGGCGGAAGGTACCGGAGTCCTCCGGCCCCGCGCGTTCGACCAGGGCCAGGATGCCTCGCGCCGATTCGGGCGGGTCGATGAGACCCTTGCCTCCGGTCAGCTCGGTCCGCACGTAGCCCGGATGGACGATGAGGACGATGATGCCGCGCTCGCGCAGGTCGTGCGCCAGGGAGACACCGGCGGCGTTCACCGCCGCCTTGCTCATGCGGTAGCCGTAGGAGCCGCCGGAGGTGTTGTCTCCGATCGAACCCATGCGACTGGAGACGATGACCACCTTGCTCCCCGCCTTCAGGTTGTCGAGGAGCGCCGCCGTGACCTTGAGCGGTCCCAGGGCATTTACCTCGAACTGCCGACGGATCTTGTCGACCTCCAGAGGGGCGAGGCCGTCGTCGTGGAGGATCCCGGCGTTGTTGATCAGGAGGTCGAGTTCGATTCCCCGCAGGCGCTCTCCCAGGGCGCGGACGGAGGCGTCGTCGGAGACGTCCAGCTCTTCGATCCGCACGCCGATCCCTTCGATCTCCGGCGAGCGGTGCCGGCAGGCGGCGATCACGTCCCATCCCGCTTCCTTGAGCTGTCGAGCCAGCTCGAGGCCGATTCCGCGATTGGCGCCGGTAACGAGCACGCGAGGCATCATCATCCCTGCTGATGGCCAGGGGCTTAACCGGTAACTCCCGAGACCGCAAGCGGGGGCGTGCAGTCCACGAAAAAAGGGACGGGAAAGCTCCCGCCCCTCGTGCAGAAGCGGTAGAGCCGTCAGCCTCCGCCGCCGGTGCCCCCTGCGCCGTCGTCGCCACCATTGCCACCGGTGCCGCCCATGCCCCCGGTGCCCCCGGTTCCGCCCATGCCGCCGGTGCCACCCGTGCCGCCAGTGCCACCGGTGCCGCCGGTTCCGCCCGTACCCCCGGTTCCCCCGAGACCGAAGGCCGCCAGGGCTGGCGCTGCCGTGGCGCAGCGGCTCTCGCAGGCGCCGCCCGCGATCGAGTCGTTCGGAAAGACTTCCGAGCAGCTCCGATCCTCGATGCACTCCTTGCAGTCGTCGATGTCGTCCTCGTTCTGGTCGCTGCGGTCGGCGATCGACTCGCAGACGTCCACGCAGTTGTCGCGCTGGCTATCCGTTCCGGACGTACACTCCTGCGCACGCTCGCAGAGGCCGTCGCAGTCCGCACCGCCGCCGCATCCGTACGCGACGACGAGGATCGCCGCGGTCATCGCCACCCAAACCACACGATTCATCCTCGTTCCCCCATCGGTGTGCAGGCCTACGGCGCCTGCCTCTGGACCTGTCCCCGAAGGCGATGGCGAAAACGCCATCGACCAGTGGTGCCACGATCGCCACCTGCGTGGCGGGGGAAAAGTCACCCGATGGGGCGGCACATCCGTCCCGGGTCTATCAGGGCACGGCCCGGGCGAGGTAAAGCCCTTCGTCGTTCCCTTCGGAGACTCGAAAGAGGATGAAACGCTCGAAGAGGTCCTCCGCTCGCGGGGCGAGGGCGTCGTGCATGACCCGGTCGTAGAGGCCCGTCTCCCGGTCGTAGCGGAGAAAATGGGTCGTGGACTCGTCGGACCCGGTTGCGATCCGGGCCGAACGGAAGAAGACGTACCGGCCGTTGCGGGAAAGCACGGGGCTATCACCCTCCAATAGCCAGGTCGTCTCGCGCGTCGACGCGTCCCAGAGGGCAAGGCGGCCTCCCGTGCTCGGATCTCCGTGGCGCCCACGGAAGCCGATGGCGTCGTTACCGAGGAAGGACCACGTCGTGACGTTGCCGTGGATCTCGCCGACTTCGCCGGTCTTCAGGTCGTAGTAGTGGAGTGCGGTGTCGATGGGCTGGACCAGCCACCCGGGATCCGGCCCGAGCAGCCACTGGCCCTCGAGCTGCACCGAGCGTCCATCCTCGACGCGCACGACGCGCGTGTACTGCGTGACCAGCTCGCTTTCGCTCAAGACGACGTGGCGTCCGTCGGCCGTCACCTGTGGAGTCGCGATCGTCGTCGTCGAGAGCAGGCGCGCTCGTTCGTCTCCCCACAGCAAGAGCGAGACCATCGGCCACTCGAAGTGGACGAGCCCCTTGCCATCCGGGAGAAAGACGATATCGACCAGGCCGCGTGGCGTATCGGAGAGGGGGAGGGCAACCGTCTCGTCCGTGGCTTCGTCCCACCGTCTCCAGCCGTCCAGCTGCTTCCAGATCAGGCTCCCGTCGGGTGCCTGGATGACTTGTCCGTCGACCCCGGCTCCGAGCTCGCGGCTCGAGCCCCGTGAGAGGTCCACCAGGACGAGGCTGCTCCAGGGCACGCCGGGGCGCTCGACGATCACCTTCCGGCCCGAGGGAGCGAACTGGATGAAGTTCGGGCCGAGGCGGAAGTTGGCCAGCACCACGATTTCCCGGTTCTCCCGGTCGTAGAGCAACGTGTTGGATCCAGCCTGGTAGACCACCGAACCACCGTCGGGGCCCATCCGAAGCTCCTGCAGGAGGAGTACCTGCGACGGCTCCCAGCGTCCCAGCTTCGTGGTCTCACCCGTCACCAGGTCGTGTACGACGAGCTCGTGGACGCCCTCCTCCTCCTGGGCGACGAGGACGGCCCGGCCGTCGGGGAAAAAGCACGCCCTCGTCCCACGCACCGGCAGGGCCATCCGCTCACCGGTGTCGAGGTCGTAGATGAAGATCTGGGAGCGAGAGCTCAGGTTCTCCGTCCAGAGCACCTGGCGTCCGTCGAAGCGGTACTGGGGTTCGACCGCGTTGGAGCTCAAGTGCACGCGCTCCCAGTCGTCGAGGCGGAAGAGGGAGAGCCGCTGGCCGTGGTACTCGACCTCGACAAGCAGCAGCGAGTCGCCGGTGGGCGATTCGATCACGGTCGGAAGCACGCTCGTGGAAAGCCGGACCGCGAACGAGAGGTGGATCGGCTCGAGGGTATAGGTGCCGTTGACGACCGGAACATTCGAAACGGTGGCCGGGATCCGGCCGGGATGCTCGAAGACGAGCCGGTACAGCCCCGCGGGGAGATCCCGCAGCCGAAAGTATCCCTCGGCATCCGTCTCCGTGCGGAAGGGTGTGCCGACCGCGCGCACCACGGTCCCCGAGTAGTCGCCATCCTTGCCCTCCAGCAGGACGATGCCCTGGATCGAACCGCTGCCCGGGAAATGCACGTTGCCGTCCGGGTCGATGAGCACGGTGGTTCCGTCCTCGCACGTGATGCGCCGCCAGCCCTCCTCCTCCTGCGTGGACACGCAATTCGTCTCTCCGTCGCCGCCGACCAGCCGGACGGTCCCCGAGGGGCATTCGAGGATCTTGAAGCCCGGCACGTCCGAGGGGCGGATCTTGCAGGGCTCCGGATCGTCGCCGCAGGCGAAGAGGAGCGCGAAGCCAAGCAGGAAAAGCGTGCGTCTCATGGGGCGAACCAGGGTGCGATGCGCGGATAGACGGAGACGTGAACCCCTTCGCGGGAACGGTCCTCGACGTGGTAAGCGACCCAACGAGAGGTCAAGACGGCGAGCCCCACGCCATCGTCGATCGCAACGGGGGTGGCGAGATCTCGCTCCCAGAGCCAGAGCATGGGCGCCATCTCGTCTCGCCTTGCTTGCGAGTAGTAGATGGCGCGTCCGCCCTCGCGGTCGAAGCGGAATTCGAGGACGCCGTCCGCCAGACGGTGGAGGAGGGAAGCGTCCCGGTCCCAGCGAACGAGTTCGGCCCCCCAGGGAATCGAGGACGAGCGACGGTTGAGGCAAAAGAGTTCCGCCGCCGGGGAGAAGGCGCAGCTTTCGTGCCACAACTCGTCCACGACCACGTGCTCCGCTCCCGTCGCCAGATCCCGGATGGCCATCGCGCCCACCGTATTTGGAGGCGTCGTGCGATAGAGAGGCGCGATGGGGTAGTGCAGCAGCCCTTCCTCGTGGTGTCCGACGGGGTAATGCAGGTTGCCGTCCTTGCGCAGGTCCACCAGCTCGCCGCTGGACAGGTCGAGGAGGCGCGGTCGTGTCGTCTGGTACAGGACGTACGTTTCGTCTCCGACCAGGAGGGCGTCGGTCGTCAGGCCGGAGTCGATCAGCACGGATCCCTTTGCGGGGCTCCAGAGCCAGAGCTCGCGCACGACCGAGCTCGTCCGGACGACGTAGAGGATCTCCTCTCGCCCGCGCGGGAAGAGGACCTGCATGGGGAATACCGTTTCCGTCCAGCGATGCAGCTCGATGGGATCCCGCCCGGGCGGAACGAGAACCAGGCGTCGAGGCTCGTCATGAAAGAGCCAGAACGCCCCCGTCCGCGGATCGAATCCGCTCTGCACGGCGCCGGTGCTCACGGTCCTCGGCTGCACGCTCTCCGGCTCGTAGAGGTGAATTCCACCGGTCAGGTCGTGCAGCGCGACGAAGGCGCCTTTCGGACCGAACTCGACCAGACGCATCGAGCTCGGCGCCAGCACCCGGGGCTGGCGCCGGGCGTGGTCCCAGAGCGCCAGACCAAATGTCGCACGGTAGAGAAGGAACCTCCCCTGTGGGTCGAATGCGACGCCGTCCCCGCTGATGGGACCGAGCATCGAGGCCTGTCGCGCCACCGTATCCCAGACGAGAGCCTCGGGGCCGCCGGTGTGCGCTCCCTGGAAGACCGCTGCCACCAGCTTGGAGCCGGGGTGGAACGCCCAGGAGATCAGCCCGGAGCCGACGATCACGTCGACGCTTCGATCGGTGGCCTTCCACACGCTCAGCGCGTTCTGGGTCTGGCGCGCCACCGCCACCGTCTCGTCGTCCGAGACCGCCCATTCGATCACGTCGCGCAGGAGCACCTCGCTGGTGTCTCGCGAAGGATCGAAGAGGACGAGCATGCCCGAGTTCGAGGCCGGGTTGTAATTCTCCAGGAAGAGGACGCGACCGCTGGGAAGCCAGCGCGCCTGTGTCGTCTTCGTGCCGATGAGTTGCGCTTGCTCGCCCGTCGCCTCGTCCCAGTAGAAGAGGCGTCCCCCGGCCACGCTTTCCACGATCAGCAGCGCATCGTCGTTCGGGGAGACGACCAGCTTTTCCGGGGTGGTCTCGGCGATCCGCGTGGTGGGGCGCAGCACCACCGGATCGAGGACGAGGGTTCCGGGCAGGACGGTCTGTTGCCAGAGATCGACCTTCGGGTAGGCCGGGTATTGCAAAGAGATGTGATACGTTCCCGGCTCGACGTCGTCGAAGGCGAAATTGCCCTCCGCGTCGGTGAAGCTCCGACGCAGCTCGCCCTCCGCGCGCGCGGGGGAGAGCGTCACCTCGATGCCACTGTTGTCGTTTTCACCGAGGCGGCGGACGTTTCCTCGGACCGCGGCAGGCGCCGCCGGGAACTCCGGCGGCACGAAGGTCCCCGAGGAACCGTCGGGGCAACGGATGACCTGGCGACCGTCGGGCTGCGTGTGGACGACGCACGCCTCCTCCTTCGGCTCGGAGCAGGCTCCGAGCCAGAGCGAGGCGAGGAGGCCGAGGCTCCAGACGGCCGGCGCGAAGAGCGAGGGGGACTGGCGTTGGCTGAGCGTCATTTCGGTCGCCGGCTTGGATTGTAGGCCAGCGCTCCGGTAGGATCACGTATCCCCGGGGTTGGCGAGGGTCCATGCGTCCGTTTTGCCGTGAAAGAGGATGTCGGGCCGGCTGGCCCTTTCGACTACTCGGATTGGTCGCAGCGCTCCTCGCGGCCTGCAGCGATTCACCGGTCGTGAACGCGCCGGCCGTCCTCAAGCTCGGCGCGGAGAAGCTCGAATTCCCGACCACCTTCGTCGGCCATCCCACCCAGGTCGAACTCGAGGTCATCAACGGAGGCCGGGCGGAGGCGCGATTCGAGGTGGTCGCCGTGCAGGGGCCTTTCCTGGCGGAGCCCGGAGGGCCGCAGCGGATCTCCGGTACCTCCACCCAGGCGGTGAAAGTCACCTTCAATCCGCCGAGCAGCGGCTGGCACGTGGGCCACCTCGACATCGTGCTGCAGGACGAGACGGTCCGGGTCGAACTCCGAGGAGAGGGCAAGCAGCCTCCTCCCTGCGTTCCCACTTCCTGCGTCCGCGCGACCTTCGATCCGACCACCGGCGAATGTCACCGGGAGGTCCGCCCCGACGGCGTTCCGTGCGAGTCCGAAAACAAGTGCCTGGTCGACACCGTCTGCCTGGACGGCGTTTGCCAGGGAAGTCAACGCGACTGCAGGCCGAAGAACGCGTGTTACGAGGCGTCCTGCAACCCGGCCATCGGCTGCGAGGAGATTCCGGTCGTCGATTCCTGCGAGCAGCCCGAAGATCCCTGCAAGGAGGCGATCTGCGACCTCGAGACCGGGGAATGCGTCGTGGTCGATCGCGAGGACTACTCCGAGTGCGGGCCGACCAACTGCAAGGAGCAGAACGTCTGCATCGGCGGCGTCTGCACCCGGATCGAGGGCCAGACGGACGGTCGCCCCTGCCTCCACGCCTGCGGCGAGGGCGGGATCTGCCTCGACGGTGAATGCTGGCGGCCCGAGGGGCGACTCCTCTCCGAGTCCTGGCAGCGAGAGCTTCCCTCCCGGCATCCCGGCCTCGTCGCCGCCGTCGATCTCCGGGGCTACCTCTACTGGGTCGAGTGCCCGCTCGGCGAGGCCTGCTCCCTGGTGAGCGTTTCGCCGAACGGCTTCGAGCGATTCCGCCAACTCCTCTCCTCGGAGATCGCGCGCGACTCGAAGCTCCTCCTGCAAGGTAGCCAGATCGTCGTCTGGTCCTCGGCCGGGCTCCAGACGATCCAGGACCAGGGCGATCCGGGATGGGGTCGCTCGGCGGAGGATCTCGGGAGCGAGGTCGGGCTTTCCTGCCCCTGCGAGCTCGTGGACCTGATCGACGATGGGGACGGCGACCTGGTCGTGCTCTTGCGCTGGAGCGGGGGTACCGCCTTGCGGTGGCTGTCGAGGAGCCAGGGCACGGGACGCGCGCTCGTTCGTCTCGCAGGGGATGCTCGACCCGCGCTCGCTTCCGACGGAGAGGGGGCCGTCTTCTCGATCGAGCTGGAGGGGGACAAGAGCCGCCTGGTCGCTCGACGCAAGGGCGAGGTCGAGTGGGCCGTCGAGGTCGGCCCGACCGCGCGGATCCTCGCGGCCCTTCCCTCGCGCGTCTTCGTCGCCCACGACGACTCCCTCGAGGCGCGGCTGGCCAAGACCGGCTCGGCGTCCTGGACGCGGCCGCACGCGCCCCTGGACCTCGTCGCCTCCAACCAGCACGTCTTCGTCCTCGAGCAGCCGGGGCCCAGGCTCGTCGTCCTCGCTCCTTCGGACGGCGAGGAAAAGGCCTCGTATCCCCTGACCGGTATCGCGGCGACCTCGACCCTGGCGCTTCGGGCCGAGGATCGGGCCGTGCTCCTCGTCGAGCGCGGCCTTCCCACGCGCGCCTGGTGGCTCGAAGAGATCGACGCGGAGGGCCAGCGCACCTACGCGTGTGAACTGCCCGATGCCCGGCCGGGGCGTAGCTGGGCTTTCTTGCCCGCCACCGACGTGAGCGCGCGGCTGGTGATCCTGAACGAGGAAGAGTCCATCCGGACCTTCTTCGCTCCCCGACTCGGGACGCCGCCCTATGGCTGGACCGCGGAGCGAGGCAGCCTCGCCCGCGCCGGGAGACCGGGGCNGTGATGCGCAGGTTGGTCCTCCATCTCCTCGTGCTCGCCGGGTTCTTCGGCTGCTCCTCGCCGGACGAGTTCGTCTCGGCGGAAGCTCGGATCACCGGCCCCGACCGGCTCGACTTCGGCGAGATCCCCCTCTCGGTGCGCTCCACTCGCTCCCTTGTCGTTCGCAACGAGGGGGCGGCGTCGGCCTCGGTTCGCGTGACCGCATCCAACCCCTTCGTCGCCGAGGTGGAGGAGCTCTCCGTGCCCGGACGGTCCAGCGTCGAGCTGGCCGTCTCGGTGACGCCGGAGCTCCTCGGACCGCTGGAGGGGGTGCTCCACCTCGACTGGGGCAAGGGCCTCGTCGAGGTCCGGCTCGTGGCGGAGGCCGTCGAGCCCCGGCAGTGCGAGCCCTCCGACGAGTGCAAGACGGTCGAATTCGTGCCGGGGCAGGGGTGCGTGGAGACCTACGCCCCCGATGGCACGCCCTGCGAGCGACCCTGCCTCGAGGAGGCGAAATGCCTCGAGGGGCGCTGCGTGGGCCGCGAGCGCAACTGCGACGACGACAATCCCTGCACCCGCGACGGCTGCGATCCGCAGGCCGGTTGCGTGAACGTTCCGGATCCCGAAGCGGCCTGCGGCGAGCAGGACAACCCCTGCGTCGTCGCCACTTGCGATCCGGTGGACGGCTGCCGCTACGAGCCGGTCGTGGACGGCACCCTTTGCGGCGAAGCCAACTGCGACATCTCCTGGGTCTGCATCGGCGGCGAGTGTCAGATGCGAAAGACGCCCGAGCTCGGCGAATGCGGCACCGAGACGCCTTGCCAGCCGAAAGGGACGTGCGTGAACGGGGAATGCATCCAGCCCTCGCCGCATCCGCTGACCTTGCGCTGGAGTGCACAGGCGCATCCGGGCTGGGAACTCCGCTTCGACGGGGTGACCGGGGCGGACGGGCGCGTCTACTGGGTCGAATGTGGATTCCGTGCCTGCGAGCTCGTCTCCGCCCTACCACCCTCCGGGGGGGCGCTTCGGGCGAGCCTCTTTTCCGGCGCCGACGTTGCCCCGCGCGGCCGGATGCTCCTCGCCGAGAGGCGTCTCGTCTCCACATACCGTCGCGGCTTCGTTCAGATCCGAGACGCCTTCGACCTCTCCGACGTCGTCTCCCTCGACTTTTCCACGGCCCTTCCCGAGACCGAGGAGGAGCGCACGGCAGACGCGTGGGAGGTGGTCGACCTCGCCGCCCACAAGGACCTTGCCTTCGCCCTGGTCGAGGCATGGAAGGGCAACGAGCCGATCCAGGGCTGGGTGGTCGCCTTCCGGGTCGCCGACGGGACGATCGAGTGGAGCCGACGCACGGACGGGACCTTCGATGGCCTGGTCGTCGACGAGCTCGGCCGCCTGTACTACTCCTGGCTGCATCGGGACCCGAATTTCGGGCCGCCCGCGCTCGTCTCCCTGAGCCGCTCGGGAACCGAGCGGTGGCGGATGGCCGTGGACCACGGCGCACCCGTGGCCGTGGCGAGCGGCCGGCTTCTCGACGGAGGAGCCAACGTGCGAAGGCTGGAGGACGGAGCCGTGGAGGATTCCCTCGACGCCATCCTTCCCTTTTCGTCTCGTTCGGCGGTCATGGACGTGGAGCGCGGCGCCGTATTCGGCTATCCCCTCGTGCCCTGTCCCCGAAGCAACGAGCTCTGCCCGCTCTGGGTCCCTCACCTCATCAGCTTCGAGCCGTGGGTGCGCGAGGGCATCGGATGGAAGATTCCCGTCGCCTCGGCCGAGAGCTGGGAGCGCAGCGAGCCCGTGCTGACCGATCAGGCCGCGCTCCTCCTCGTCGAGCCGGCCTCGGCCGGGCTAGCGTCGGCGTGCAAACGGACCTACGTCGTGCGGGAAGTCCGCCTGGTCGTAGGGGAGGGAGAAGTGAAGGGCCAGGGCTTTTCGTGTGAGCTTCCAGGCAAGGGGTACGGGGGCCCCGCCGTCCTGCACGGCGGTTACCTCATCGTCCACAATACCTGCGACCAGCAGCTGGAGGCCTACCTCCTCGGCGAGGCATACCAACTCGCCCCGCGCGGCTGGGTGACCGCGTTCGGCGGCCCGAGCCGGAGCGGCCGACCGCGCTAGGAATCTGCCCTTCAGAGCGAGAGCGCGGGAAGCGGCGGCAGTGGGCAGGCGGCGTCGAGCGCGATCTCCCCGGCTTGAATGGAGCCCTCGTTGCGTTCGAAGCAGAAACCGGAACTCTCGCCCGCCACCACCACGTCGCGGTCGGGCTCCGGCCCCCCGCCGTTGCCCACGAAGCGGTTGTCGTGGACCGAGAGATAGAAGGCCGACGCGGCCTCCTCCGGACCCAGCACCAGCAGCCCCGCGGCGTCGTTCGAGCGAACCAGGTTCTCGAAGATCTCCGCAGAGAAGGGCCCAGCCACCACGATGCCGGTGCCGGCGACAGGATCGCCCCCGCGGGCCCGCGAACCCTCCACGAGGTTGCCACGGATCCGCGCGCGCTCGCCGCCGGCCACCCCGTCGGCGAACAGCGCGATGCCGACCCCGTTCGAGCGGAGCTCGGTCTCGCCGAGCTCCACGTCGTGGCCGCCCTCGATCCACACCCCGACCTCGTTGTGGCTGAGCGAGGCGCCCGTGACCAGCAGCCGAGCCGAGGCTTCGGCCCGGATCCCCCGACCCGCACCCGAGACTTCCACGCCGGAAACCTGCGTGTTGCTGGTCGAGCGAAGGTCGATCCCGACCGCATCGGGCGAGGGACGGCTCCAGTGCACCCGAATCGAGCTCAGCCGGACGTTGTCCGAGCCATCCACCCGGATGCCCGTCCCGCGCGGATCACGGAACTCGAACCCTTCCACCGCCACGTCATCGCCCTGAATGGCCAGCCCCGGGGCCGGCGTGCGCTGCCGGGAGAAGTCGAGGACCACCCCNTCCTCGGCGCGCAGCGTCAGTCCGGGTACGCCGAGCGAGAGACCGTCCGAAAGCTCGTAGACACCTGCCTCGAAGCAGATCACGCTGCCCGGAGCGGCCCCGAGGAGCGCCGACTGGATGGCCAGCTGATCGTCCTCGCCCGGCGCGAGGTGGATGTGGCACGGGTCCTGCGTCACGGGCGCATCCGTGCCCTGCACCCCGCAGGCGGCGAGGAGCCCCGTGACCAGCAGGACTTGGCTCCACTTCTTCATCGATCGGACTTCTTAGCAGGTCGGCCGCGCCGTGAGAAGGATTTGGTCCTCGCCCGGCCCAGCCCGAGAATATGGAGTGCGCGGCAGGCCCCGCGCATCTAGACTTCGTTCTTCCATGGTTCGAGCCACCGCCGGATCCGATCTTCGACAGCGACGGCGGCGCGCGGCGACCATCGTGGCCCTTGCGGGCGCGCTGGGTGTCTTTGCCATCAAGGGGTTCGGCGCGCTCCTCACCGGATCCACGGCCCTTCTCTCGGACGCGCTGGAGTCGATCGTCAACGTCGCCGCGTCGGGATTCGCCTTCTTCGCCGTCCGCTTCGCCTCCAAGCCGGCCGACCGGGAGCATCCATATGGCCACGGCAAGATGGAGCACGTCGCCGCGGCCTTCGAAGGGGGCCTCATCACCTTCGCCGCCGGCGTCATCCTCCTCGCCGCCGTTCGGTCCTTGTTCACCGGCCCCCGGCTTCGCTCCATCGACGAGGGTCTGGCCATCGCCGCCGCCTCGGCCCTGGCCAACCTCGCGCTGGGCGCTTTTCTCGTTCGAGAGGGCAAGGCGACGGGCTCGCCCACCCTCGTCGCCGATGGCAAGCACGTCCTTTCCGACGTCTGGACGACGGTCGGCGCTCTGGTCGGCCTTGGCCTGGCCCGGGTGAGCGGAAACCCGATCTTCGACCCCCTCGCCGCCTTCCTGGTGGGCCTCGCCCTGGCCCGCACCGGCATCCTGCTGGTGAAGAACGCGGTCAACGCGCTCCTCGACCGGGAGGATCCCGAGCTTCTGCAGAAGCTGGTCGACGCCTTCAACTCCGCCCCCATGGAGGGGCTGACCGGCCTTCATCGGCTCCGGGCGCTACGAACCGGCGACGAGATCCACATCGACGCCCACGTCTTCGTCCCCGAGCACTGGTCGGTCCGGCAGGCCCACGAGGCGGTCGTCGCGCTGGAGCGGTGGATCACCGAGCGGACCGGGCTCGTCGGGGAGCTCGCTCTCCACCTCGATCCTTGCCGCGCGGAGCCCTGTCCGAACTGCGACCTGCCCGAATGCCCAACTCGCCGTGTCGACTATCGGAAGAAGAAGGCCGTCACGGTGGACGAGGCCGTCCTCCCGGTCGGCGAGCCGCCCGCGGACCATTGAGGCCCTCTCTCAGGGCGAGGGGCGCAATTCTCCCAGCGAAATCGAGAGGATCACCGCGTCGCGCACCGAATGGATCCGCTCGACCGGGATCTCGATGACGGAGGGGCGAAACATCCTTCGGCCGGCGCCGATGCGGACGGCCACTTCGCTGCGGAGCCGAACTTCCAGGGCTTCGACCTTCCAGCGGCTGGTCTCGAAGACCACGCCCTGAACGGTCCCGATCTCCACCCCGTCCGAGCTGAGGACGCGTCGGCCCCGAAGCGTGTCATCGGGAATTTTCATCTGATGCCTCCGCCCGTTCCTTGCATCCGGCGAGCGGAAGCTAGAAGTCACATCGAGTCGTCGCGAGGCCCCGTTTCGGGCGCCAAATCCCCTCGGAGCCGGGCGAAAGCCCTTTTGGATCCGACCAGCGCAGGGTTGACTTTCGCGCCCGATCGGATGTCTGATCGGGCCATCTTGGATCTCTCCTTTCGACGGCTCGGGATGTATTCCCACCTGGCCATGTGCCGGTAGCGCGAAAGCCGGATACGGGGCACTCATGAAGCGCGCAGTCTGGTCGTTTGGGTTGGTCGCTTTGCTCCTTGCGGCATGCGGCGACAACGGGGGCGCGAAGGATTCGGGACCCGGCGAGCCCGATCCTGCGATGACCCTCGTCGAGCTGGTCCGGGCGGAGGGCGTTCCGGCCAACGGCAGCGATGCCGCCATCATTCGGGTCGTGGCACGCGACAAGAGCGGCAGGCCCGTGCCCAACCGCCCGGTCGAGGCGAGCTCGTCCGAGCCCTCCGACGAGATCAGCGTCGAGCCGCCGCGGACGGACCGGGACGGCGTCTCGGAGATCCGGGTCACCGGCGAGAAGGTGGGGACCCGTGTGATTTCCATCCTCGTCAACTCGCTGGCCATCCCTCAGCGCCCGATGGTCGAGTTCGTTCCCGGTAGCGGCGAGCAGCTCGGCTTCGTCGAGGTGCCCACCACCGGCAAGGCGGGGCGTCCCCTCCGGCCCGCCATCAAGGTCGAGGCCCGGGATGCCAAGGGCAATCGCGTGATGGATTTCGACGGGGAGGTCACCCTCCACGTCGGCGGCGACACCACCTATACGGAGAAGGCCGTCCAGGGCGTCGCGACCTTCTCCGAGGTCGTCATTCATCAGCCCGGCGAGCATCACGTGCGCGCCACCGCCCCCGGCTTTCAGGAGGCCCATAGCCAGAAGATCGACATCATCGTGGGCGACCCGGCCTACCTGCAGTTCCGGAAGAAGCCGGAAGACGTCAGGGTCGGCGAGCCTTTCAGCGTGAGCGTCACCATCCATGATGCCGGCGGAAACGTCGTCCTCGGCTCGAACGACACCGTCTATCTGCGCCTCTACTCCAACCCGACGGGAGCGAAGCTGCAGGGGCCCGTCGCGGTGAAGGCGAAGAACGGCGAGGCGACCTTCGACGGCCTCGTCATCGACCGGCCCTCGGCCGGCTACCAGCTGACGGCTTCCGCCCCGGGCTACGTGAGCGCCGAGAGCGACCCCTTCACCGTCCTCCCGATCGATCCGGTGAAGGAAGCGTCCTATCTAAAGATCCGTCCCGAGGGGTCTGCCTCGGACGACGCGGACCCCGTGGCCGTCGCCAACGGGCGGGACCGCCTTCGCATCGAGGCGAAGCTGGTCGATTCGGAGGGCAATCCGCTGGCCAACCACCCGGTCACCCTGACCGCGAGCGGCACCGGCCACCTCTTCCATCCCCATGCGCCCTCGGGAGCGGAGACGCTCGAGACGCGCACCACCGCCGCGGGTACGGTCCTCGCCTGGATCTCCTCCACCGTCGCCGAGGCCAAGGTCGTCACCCTGCGCGTAGGCGAGCTCTTCGAGCTCCAGGCGGACGCCATCTTCACCCCCGACAAGGTGGCGCCGACCTTCTCGGAGCTCGTTCCCTCGGGGGTCACCGCCATCGCCGACCTCGAGGACTCGATCCGCTTCGACGTGGTGGTCAAGGACGAGAACGGCAACCCGATTCCCGACCACGTCGTGGGCGTCACCGTTTCGGGTACCGGCAACGAGATCGACGGCCTGATCGGAACCTCCGTGATCACGGGCCCCAACGGCGTCGGCACCTTCCATTTGCGCAGCTCCAAGGCGGAGACCAAGACCGTCGTGGTTCGGATGAGTGACGACGTCACCTTCAGCCACGACGTCGTCTTCATGCCCGGCCCGCCCGACGCCAACATGTCGCTCGCCGTTCCGGTTTCGCCGGTTCGTAGTGCGACGGTCGGCAGCTTGGTCGCGGAGCCCTTCGCCGTCATCGTTCGCGACAAGTTCGGCAACCCCGTTCCCAGCGCCACGGTCCACTTCGAGATCCTGGGCGTGTACCCGGACTTCAGCACCGGCGCTCAGCCCCTCCCGATCGATCCGAGCGAAGCCGTCGCTCAGCTCGTCTACGTGGACGGCGGGGCCGCGGGCCGGACCGCGGACGTCGTCGCCGACGAAAACGGGTTGGCCGAGATCAAGCTGATCGTCGAGAAGACGGCCGGGTTGAACCGCGTCGCCTGGAACGGCGGGTGGAGCGGCGGTCCTCGCGCCTTCGATCTGGAGGCCATCGGCCTTCCCGACGAGGCGGTCGAACTCCTGGTCGTCGAGCCGGAGTTCCCCGCGCAGGCGACGGCGGGAGCGTCCTTGCCGACCATCAAGATCCAGGCTCGCGACCAGCACGGGAACCTGACCGGAGACCTGCACCTCAACTTCACTCCCGCCGGCCCGGGCGGCTCGGGCTCGGTCAGCCCGAGCAATCCGGTCGTGCTGCCGCCTTGGGAGTTCCCGAACCGTCAGGCGCCCACCGCGCAGGTGACGTGGACTCTGGATGCCACCGCGGGGGAGAACACGCTCACGGTGGAAGCCGCCACGAGCTCCACCACCCTCTCCCTCGTGCTCGAGGCCACGGGAATCGCAGGCGCTCCGAATCGGATCGAAATCGTCAATACGACGTCCTCGTTCGTGCAGGTCGTCAACAATCCGCTGGACGAGGCCTTCCGGATCCGGGTCTACGACGGCAACGACAATCTGGTTTCCGACGGCTTCACCGCGCGGTTCACCATCGTGGGCTTCGACAGCGCGCAGGCGCACGGCGAGTTCGTCGGCCATCCTCAGGGCCCGACTGCGGACGTCGCCATCGTCGGTGGCGAGGCCGAGATTCTCTACAAGCTCGGCGAGGAGGCCGGCGACCGGATCGTCGAGGTGGAGGTCGTGGGCTCCAGCGCCCCCAAGAAGACCTTCACCGTGAAAGCCGAGCCCGACTCGCCTCACGCGATGGACTTCCACGCCGGGAACAACCAGACCGCCAAGGTCGGTGAGCGGGTCGCCACGGATCTCGCCGTGAAGATCGTGGACCAGTACCAGAACCCTGTCCCGAACGTTTCCGTGCAGTTCGCCATCACCGCTGCCGCCGGCCCGAACGCCAGCCTCGGCCCCGACGGACAGGAGGGCGACACCTTCGCGACGGAGACCGACGCCGACGGCATCGCGGCGGCCCCCTTCCGCGTCGGCGACAGGCCGGGCGACTACGAGGTCACCGTCTCCGCGGCCGGCCTCGTGGACCTCGTCTTCGAAGCCGAGGCGATCCTCGGGGATCCTGCGGCCATGGAGGTCGCGGGTGGCGACGGGCAGACCGGCACCGTCAACCAGGGGCTGACCAATCCCCTCGTGATCGTGGTGAAGGACAGCAGGGGCAACGCACTGCCCGACGTGGAGGTTGAGTTCAGCGGCGTCGACGTGGAGTTCTCCACGTCCATGCCCGTCATCACGGATTCCGCCGGCCATGCTTCCGCCAGCGTCACGCGCCTGCCGGAGCAGGCGGGCGAGGTCGAGGTGGTGGCCTCGGTCGTGAACTTCCCCTCCGTCACGGCGACTTTCCACCTCAAGGCCGACCCCGACGAACCCGATTCGGTGGAGATCGTCCAGGGGCACAGCGTCTCGGTCGCGAACGCCGGCGACATCATCCCCGCCGCGCCCGATTTCCTGGTGGTCGAGGCGAGGGACAAGTACGGCAACCCGACCCCCGGAGCGGTCGTGCAGTTCTTCACCGCCCCCGCCAACGGCGGCACCTTCCTCTACGAGGATTCGACCGGGCCGGTGGAGGCCTATCCCGGGGAGGTGGTCGCAGGCGAAGACGGTCGCGTCCAGGTGCGGTGGAAGGTTCCGACGGACGAGAACTTCTTCACGCCTCGCGTCAATCTGAAGGGCGCTTCGATGAGCAAGGCGAAGAGCTTCCAGGGCGTCCAGGTGGTGCTCGAGCCCTCGACCCTGGTGGCGGTGGCGGGTGATCGGCAGCGGATCAACCCGGACGAGCCCTTCGCCAACGCGGTGGTCGTGCGCGCCCTGAACGTCAACGACATCCCCGTTCCCGGCGCGGCCGTGACCTTCAACCTGAGCGACGGGACCCTCCTCGCCGGCGACACTTCCACCGACGCGGACGGTTACGCCGTGGCCAACGTCCAGGCGGGATCCCTCGAGGGCAGCATCAACGTCACGGTCACCCTGGACGACTTCACCAGCGTTCCGGCCGCCTCCTTCGAGCTCGTCGTGGAGGAGAGCCTGCTCTGCCAGGCGGTTGGTGCGGCGACCTACTACGTCGATTCCAGCGGCGACCTCGTCAGCCAGGGGTGGACCGACGGCGAGGGCACCTTCCGCATGGCCCACGACGACGTCAACTCCGCGGCCGCGTGGGTGAGCTTCGCCGAGGCCGTCCCCGGCGAGCCGGCCTGGGGTTATGTCCATCCGAATCTCGCGGTGGACTGCGATGGCACCGTCGTCGAGGTGGTGGCCACCGCTTCCGGTGCGGAGCTGACGGTCGACGGCACCGAGGCCGACTGGAGCGATACGCCGCCGGCGGGCGTCACCTGGAGCTACGACGCCAGCACGGGCCTGCTCTCCATCGGCTGCGACGTCACCCCGGGCGTCGAGCTCTTCGCCTACGACGACGGGCTCGAGCATTTCACCCGGGTCCTGGCGGATGGCGCGGCCGTGGATGCTCTCTGCTCCAACCCGCCGGTGGTCTTCCCCCAGAGCCCCTGATCTGGGGAGCTAGACCCCGCCGGAAAGCCCCCTGCATGGCAGGGGGCTTTTCCTTTGCCGCGTCCGGCATGGTCTGCGCCTCGGTGGTGAATACCCGCCGGGAACTCGGCCGCAGGGTAGATGGTGCAGCTCCTCGATCGCATCTCCTTCAGACCGCTTCGAGACGAGGGCGGAGGAGCGAGGGCCGCACCGTGATCGTCGGCACGACGGTCGACGGGCTGGCGTGCAGCCAGCCTTCTTCTCGCGGAGGTGAGCCGCTCGATGCTCGGCACCGGCGCAGTTGCAGGCGGCGCCTTGGTTTAACGGCGAGGGCCGTATCAGAGCACTGCGCGGATGCCGAAGGAGGGGAGCAGGTAGCGGAAGGCCGGCGTGGTCTCCGTATTGTCCACCGGCTCTGGCGAGACCATCACGTTGATGATGTCGATGTAGAAGTCGAGCATCCACTCGCGGTAGACCACGCGTCGGTCCACGCGGAGGTCGAGGCGCGTGAAGGGCGGGAGCCGGCCGCCATCCACCGTCGGCGCGCCGTCCTGGACCTGGAATCGCCAGGCCAGCTCCCAGTTGCGGGGGAGCTGGATTCCCGCCACCGCGTTGAGGATGTGCGTCCGGTCGTAGGCGTAGAGCTTCCAGCCCTGCGGACCGTGGCGCTCCGTTCGGGAGAGTGTGTAGGAGATCCAGCCGAATAGAGGTCCCGGGCCTCGCTTTCGCAGCAGCAGCTCCACGCCCATCGACCTTCCCTGGAGCTGGAGGTGGCGGTCGATGGGAATCGAGTCGTCCTCGTCGTCCGGGTCCTCTTCAGGGGCCTGGGCCACCATGGACTCGAACTCGAGAAAGATCGGGTCCATGTAGGTGAGAAAGCCGGTGACGTCGAGGCCGATGCCCTCCTTCAGCTCGTACTCGCCTCCCAGGCTCGCCTGGTAGCTGCGGCCCAGGCCGAGGTCGAGAGAGACCTCCTCCAGCCCGGGGATCGGGATGGGAAAGCGGGGAGGCTGGCTGTAGATCCCCACGCCCGCCTTCAGCCAGAGCGAATCGAGGTCGTCCTCCCAGAGCCGGTAGCGAAGGAGGAGCCTCGGATCGGCGGAGGCCTGCCGGATCGAAGCCGACTGGTAGGCGTCGAGCCGGAGCCCGGGCGTGAGGAGGAGGTCCGGGCCGAGCCAGAGGGGCAGGTCCGCCCAGATACCGGCGATGGCGATGTCGAACGCGGGCGCCAGATTCTCGCTCACGTCGTCGTCTTCGTCGTCCGATCCCAGGACCACAGTCGAACGGCGCCAGCCCAGGTCGATCCCGCTGCGGAACGTCACGCGCTCCGAGAGGGGCCGGATCCACTGGAGTCGGGATTCGATGCGGTAGTTTTGCCCCCCGGTACCAGAAGTGCCGACGCGGTCCATTCCCAGGCTCAGTCGGTAGCTATCCAGGCCGCGCCTCGCCCGTTGCCGGTAGCGCAGGTCGAGCCGGTGGAAGGTCGAGACCAACGGTTCCTCCACCGGACCCACCCGGTCATAGGAGCCGAAGGCGAAGACCGTGAAATCCTTCTCTCGATCCCCCCCGTCCACNCGCGCCTGATAATCCCAGTAGGACGCGCTGACCTCGTCCGTCACCGCCTCGAGGACGAGGGCCGGATAACCCAGCCTCCCCGCCACCGTTCCGGTGATGCCCCCGACGGGCTGCCGCAAAAAGAGCGAGGCGTTGGTGAGATCGATCCCGAGGTCGACACTGCGCTCGTCCCGACCTGCCGGCCGGGTGATACCGTCCACGATGCCCCCCGAGTAGCCGCCGTACTCCACGGGAAAATTCCCTGGATAGAAATCCACGCGGTCGATGAAGTTCGGATGGACCACCGCCGGGCCGGCCAGGTAGTGGAAGAGCTGGGGAACGCGGATCCCATCGATGAGGATGCCGGTCGCGCCCGGGTTCGAGCCGCGGACGATCGGATAGGAGATGAGCGACATGATCTGGGTGACGCCCGGCAGCGCTCCGATCACGCGGAACGGATCGCCGAAGGTGCCCGGTACCTGGCGGATTTCCCGGTCGCGCAGCGTGGTCCGCGTCACCTCCTTGCGCACCGCTTGCCCGACCACGGTGGTCTCGTAGGGGTCGTAACGGTCGCGCTCCACCAGATAGCGGACCTCGATGGCCTCGCCTTCCGAGAGCTCCTCGCGCACCACGAAGCGGCGATAGCCGGTCACCGCCACCTCGACTCGTGCTGCCCCGGGACGCGCTTCGACGACGAAGCTTCCGTCCGCATCGCTGTAGGCGGCGAAGGTCGTGTCGTCGCCGATCCGTACCTCGACGAGTGCGCCCGGCACCGGGCGCAGCGTCCCCATCTCCACGACCTTCCCGCGAAGGAGCGCGACGGGACCTCGGCGGTCCTCGGCGGCCGGGGCCGGGGCCGGGGGGAGAAAGTGGTGCTCGTAAGGGATCTCCACCGCCACCGGTACCCCGTCGAGCGTCGCCGGCTCGAAACGGAAGGAGCGCGCCGCCTCCTGCACCGCGCCGTCCCAGGGTTCCCCTGCGCCCTCGAGGAGGACGACGTCCGTTACGCGGCCTTCCTCGTCGATGGTGAGGAGGACGCGCACCCGCAACGCCTGCCCGGGCGGCTCCACGCCCTCCGGCATGGGCACGCGTAGCTCGCCCAGGGGGACGGGAGGGACCAGCTCGCCCGCCGGCAGGCTCGGCGCCGCGGCCGCGGCTTCCCCCGAATCCGCCGCCGGGGCGTCTGCGGTCGGGGCCCTCCCCGGTTCGTCCTCCAGGACGACGAGGACGGGCGCGTGGGGTTGCATCTCTCGAACTTCTGCCACCTGCTCTGCCTGGACCGGGCCAGCGCAGAAAAGGCCGAGGAGGGCGACGAGGAAGAGCCGTTTCACCGCCATGCGAGCGTCCACCCCATGCTCGTCGCCTGAAAACCGCTGGAGAAACTCCTCTCCCCGAAGAGGTCTTCGCAGGCCAGCGGGCTCTGCCACTGGAACTGGATGGCTGGCCCCGTGGAGAAGACCTGGCCCAGGGGGAAGAGCCAGGTGGCGCGCGCCAGTGCTGCCAGGCCGCCTGCTCCACCGTCGCAGTCGGCACCCATTACACCTCCGTAGCCGGCGCCCACGCTCACCTGAAAGCCGTGAAAGACGTGAAACGTCACGTCGGCCGTATTCGTCCAGTGAAGTCCTTCCTCGAAAAGCGAGTAACGAAGCGAGGCCGAAAGCGAGATCCGGCGGCCGAGCCGGACTCCGGGCTCGGCGGCAAACGCGAACCACCGCTGCGCGGGCTTGTTCGCGACGGTGACGGAATCGAATCCGATGCGAAGCTGGATGCGGAAGCCCGGTTCCGCCCAGGCCTCGGTCGGAGTCGGCTCCCACTCGGAGACCCGGTCCCGGCTCTCCGCATCCGCGCCCGCGCCCCAGCCCGCCACCAGAACGCCGAGGACCAGGCTCCAGAAGCGTAACTTCATCTGCGACAGGATATCCGACCCGTTACTGGTGCTGCACGAATTCGAATGTTCGGAAGCGCGCACCCGGCGGCTTGGCCCGCGGCTGTCGCAAGGCGACGATATCTGCCGCCGTCGTTCGTCCCGAATGTTTCAGCGCTTCGCGCCGGCCTCGTCGAAGAGGAGCCGGCTGCTGTCGCCGTACGCAAGAAGCTCCCAGCCCACGCCGCCTGGATGCTCCGCGCGCGCGATTCCCAGGATGGGGACCGTTTCGGAGAACCAGATTCGGAAAGCCGGCCGCCCTTCGCGACGGAGTTCGACTCGTCGCGCCGAAAGCACGCCGGCTTCGGTCATCACCGCGGCTGGCGTCGAGGCGAGCTCACCATCGGCCACGGCCGATGACTCCTCAAGCTCCGTCTCGCCGGATTCGACGGGGATCTCGGTGGTCTCTCCGCCCATCCACCGTCGACGAATCCGCGCGAGACGGTAGCGGCCGTCGTGGAGGCGCTCCAGCCACAGCTCGAAGCCCAAGGTTCCGCTTCCGGGGCGCGAGGAGACCCAGATTTCGAGGCGAATTCCCTCGGCCTCTCGACCACCATGCACGTAGCGGACGTAGCCGCCCACCGGCCTGCCGTCCAGGGTAAGGCGATACTCGACCCAATCTCCCGGCCGCGCCTCCTCCAGACGTGCGGCGTCGATCCCAGGAAGCCAACGACCGGCGAGCACCGGCACCTCCGCCATGGCGGCCTGGGCGACGACCGGGAGCAGCGCCACCAGAGCGAGGCTCGGGACTTTCACTTTCCCTCCCTCCGGATCGTCAACCAGCGGAGGCTCAGCGGCCCCTCGCCGAGGGTGACGAAGAGAGACTCTTTTCCACGCGACAGCTCGATCCACTGCGGCCCGCGGCCTGCTCGGAAACCGCAGTTCCCTTCCCAGCCTGCCGTGCGCGCGGCTCCGCAGAAAGCGTCGAACGATCGGCCGGGTCGTGCCTCCACCGCGACCCAAGTTTCCACCTTTCGGAGTCCGACTTCGTCGCCGGTATGCGAGACCACGACGAGGCCATCTGGCAGTTCGAGGGGAAGCGCCGGGAAGGGTTCAGCGCCGCGCATCTCCCGTCCGAGAGAGCGGATCACTTCGGTTTCGGCGCCCCGGCGTCGAGCCACGACCGTCCAGCGCAGCCCCTGGTGCAGGTCGAGGACGACGAGGCTGCGCCCGTCCGGAAGCTCCCCCTCCACCATCTCGACCTCTCGTCTCTCCCACTGATCGCGGAAGTGGCGAACGACCTCGCCGGGCGAGGCGGGGGTGGAAAAAACGATCGACTCCATCGCGGCACCGTCGCTCTGGATCGCGCCGTCGAGGGCGTGAAGGGCGGCGGTCTTCAAAGCCCAAAGACCCTCCGGGAGAAGGGCCGGGCCCGATTCCGCGCCGGCCGATCGCGGCAGCCCGGCGTAGAGGGAAGCGAATCCGAGTATCAGGGCGAGCAGGGCCCTCCCCGCCACCCGAGTCCAACGTGTTTCACTCATGGCGGACCTCCGCGCCGATCTCGCGGCCCAGATAGCCCTCCCAGCGGGCCCGGAGCTGCCGATAGACCGGATCCTCTCCGTAGCCCCCGCCGAGACCGGCAGCCTCCATGGGCAGGGTGTCGAAGCATTTGGCGGGCGACATGCCGTCCTCCCTGGTCCCCACGGTGGGCCCGTTGCGCCACTTGCCGGTTGCACTCAGCGGCTCTCCCCGACAATCCAGTCGCGAGGAGTCCAGGCCCGGGCTGCCGTAGCGCTGGCTGATCACGTGGGCGCTGGGAAAGGAGACCAGCTCGCGAAGGCCGAGCTGCCGCAGCGCGCCCTCGAGACGATCGCCGACCCCGAAGAAGGCCATGCGGCTCACCTGGCGCGCGAAGGGATGGTGGCGGTCCCTCGGGCCGACGTCGCCGCCGTCTTCGAGGGCCCAGGTTTCCGATTCGAGATGGGCGGTGGCTGGGGCGAGCGAAATCCGGCGGACCGCGGCGGGAAAGACCGAGTCGTCGCCCTCCATCCACCGGTTCTCGACCTCCAGCCCCACCGCGGCGGAAACGCCGATCGCGTCGGTGGCCAGGCCCACGCCGCGAAGCCATCCGACGAGCCGATTCTCGAGGCCGCGGACCAGGGACGAAAGGGAGGGGATCATCGCTCCGTCCCCTCTCACCTGACTCGCGGAGCGATCCAGTACCTGCCGGCCGAGTTCTTCGGAGCGGGTTTCGGCGAGGGCGACGGGGCGAGCCTCGAGAGCGCCGAGGCGAGGCCGGGCCAGCCAGGTGGAGGGGCGAGAGGAAAGTTCGTGGCTCTCCAGGTTGGCATAGCGCGCCTGGGTCCGCTCGACCGCCCGGCCCGCCACGGCAAAGAAGCGGGCTGCGTGCCGTCCGGCTCCCAGGTCGGCCAGACCGGTCGAAGTCTCCCAGGCGAGAAATCGCGAGGCCTCCTGCTGACGGATGCGAAGGACCGAGAGCTCGGTGAAGTAGACGGCCCAGAAGACCGCCGCGATGAGAAGGGGGAGGAGGAGCGCCAGCTCCACGGCGGCGCTCCCCCGCTCGCCGAAGCCGCGTCCGGGCCGTCTCATCTTCGGACCTCCTCGCGGCCCAAGAGCGTGGCGAGGGCGCGGGCGAGATCGGGCGATTGCTGGCCGACGTGGCGCCATCCTTCCTCGACGGGCGCCAGTTTGGCGCGCCAGTGGGGGTTGAAGAAATTCGGCGGCTCTCTCCAGGTTCCGGGCCGGTGGTAGTAGGCGAGGGCGCGCGCCACCGCGATTCGACCTTCCTCCGGGAGGGGATCGCCGGAGCCGGCGGCGCGTAGGATGGCCGCCTCCCGCTCGGTCGCCTTCTCGTCCTCACCGCCGCGGAGGGCCACCCAGACGTCCGGCTGGCAAAAATCGCTCTCCGGAGAACCGCAGTCGTCCCGGGTGGCGTCGAAATGCATGAAGGGCCCGATTCCCCACCACGGGAAATCGCCACGGCCGAGGTCGCAGCGGAAGCGGGGGACGTGGATCTCGATCGCGCCCGCGGGCATCTCGCGATAGGGGCGATCGAGGTCCCATGCACAGGCAAATCCCTGGGTGCCGGTGGCGGTGACCGAGCCGAGCTCCCTGCGGCCGATGCCGAGGGGCTCGGCGAGCCAGTCGGGGATCGCGGGGACCTCCAGGTAGAAGTTCGCGCCGACCGAATTTCCGGTCGGGTAGCGGGCGGTGCCGTAGCCCGGCTTTTCCATCTGCTCGTAATAGCGGCGCGCGGATGCGGTGCCCTGGCCCGGCTCCGCGGTGGAGTGCAAGCGGGTGTGGCCGCGGAAGCGCGCGCCGGCGAAGACGTCGAAGAGCGCGCGCAGGGCCGAGATCCCTGGAAGACCTCCGATCCCGGTGCCCGGGAAGGTGCGGTCGTAGACCAGGGAGTCCTGCCGGCTGGCGTGGACCAGCTCGCTCATCCCGCGTCGAGCCCAGTTCCGCCTCCCCGCGGGCCCGTCCTCGAGCCGCGCGCCGACGGGATCGCCCGTTCCCCAGAGCGTCATCGCCTCTTCGAGATGCGCCTGGAGGAAGCGGCGGGCGTTGGCGGCGAAGGTGGCCTCGGCGAAGGCCAGCCGCGCACCGGGGGCGGTGCCGCGAGCCACGCGCAGGACCTCCTCGTCCCGAAATCGGGCGAGGGTGGCGGCGAGCATCGCCGCCTGCGAGGCGAAGAGAAAGAGGTTGGCGGCCACCAAGAGCGGCACGCCCACGCGGCCGATCCACCGGCCGACTTCCAGAAGCGCTCGGGCCGCGGTGCGGACCACGCCTGCCAGCGCCTTCGCCAGGGTGGCGAGGGTGACGAGCGCCGGGCCGACCACGGGGATGGCCTTGCACAAGGGCTGCTTCGGTCCGTCGCAGACGCTAGCCGCGGTCTCGAGCAAGGCGGAGAGCGTTCCCAGGCCGCTGACCAGGCCGAGCACGATGGCGTTGGCGGAGAGGAGCTGGAGGATGGTCACGTAGTGGGCGATCTGGGCGCGGTTGGCGTAGGCGTAGAAGTTGAAGGCGCGCGCCTGCTGCGCCGCCAGGGAGTAGGCGGCGTTGTCCGCGGCGTTCTGCAGGCGGATCTCTTCGTAGAGGGTGCGGCCCAGGCTGGAGACCGAGAGGACGGCGAGGGCGACGACCAGCATGAGCAGGGCGCCGAGGACCAGGGCCTGTCCGTCTTCCTCCTGCGCGAGACGTCGGATCGCCGAAAGGACCATGGCTCCCCCTACCAGGCGCGGCAGGCCGCGCCGCAGCCGCTTCCCTGAAAACACGAGCAGTCGCGGATGAAGCGGGCGTAGAAGTTGGACTGCATCCGCATGGTGTGATGGGCGACCACCGGGATGAAGAAGGCTCGCGCGCTTCTCCCCGCGCCGTGCTCGCGCATGGCTCGGAGCGCGCGCTCGCTGATGGGCTCGTAGTCGCCTCGGTAGATCTCGTGTCCGCCGCGGCCGCCGAGCCGTTGCGCTGCCGCCCAGGCGTTCCAGACGATTGCGTCGGCGAAGGGGATCTTCAGCTCGAACCAGTACTGGAGCTGGATGGTCAGCAGGGTGGCGTCGAGGCGCTCGGGCTCCGGGCCAAAGCGATCGAAATCGAGTTCCTCGCCGCCGAGGTCGAAGAGGTGGCGGTGGCTCGGCCAGTGGGGCGAGAGGATGTGGACGTGGACCCCGGGGAAGCCGAGGTGGGGATCGGCGGAGAGCGCNTGCAGGGCCGATCGGCCCCCGTCGGCCGGGTAGAGTGCGCAGAGGGGACGGGCGGAGGGAATGCGGGTTGGGCAGGCGGTGGAGGCCAGCGCGCGGATGGCCTCCGCCTGCATGCGCCGCGGATCGCCGTTCCAGAGGATGCCCGCGCGCGCGGCGCGGTAGGCGGCGTATTCGACGAGGAGGCGCGCGCGACCCAGCAGGGCGAGCTGGATCGCGCAGAGCACGAGGAGGACGAAGACCGGCAGGACGATCGCCGACTCGACCAGCGCGCTCCCTTCCGCAGCCCCGGTTCGCCTCATGAAAGCGAGGCTACGGCAGGGAGGCAGCCGTCCCCATCCGCCACCTGACCGATGCGCAAGGGCCCGTCGCGGTCATCGGCAGCCGCCGCAGCAGGCTGGTAACCGCGACAGGCCCCCAGCTGGAAGTGCCCATCGGCCCGGCGGCGGCGCTTCCCCGGGGAAGGGGCGAGCGTCAGGCTTCGGAACGTGCGGAGCGCGACTCCTGAGCTGCCCTCAGGGCTGGAGGAGGTCGGGGCCGTGGGACATCTGGGCCGCGACGAGGACGCCGATGTCCATGACGACCATGATCCCGAGCAAGAGGACGATGAGCAGCCAGGGTCTCTTACGAAGCATTTCTCGCATGGTTCGAATTCGGTCCGAGGAAGGTTCCCGTGGTCACCTTGGTGCGGGAGGTGGATTCGTCGTGGACGTGGAAGCGGAGCTCGAAGGGGCCCTGGAAGTCCTCCTTCCGCACCCGAACGAATACCGGCAGACGATAGCTTTGCAGCGACTCCAGCGTGATGGTCTCGGTGGGCAGGGTGAATTCGGCATCCACCGGGGAATCCACCTCCACCCG
>NICF_comb_assmDRAFT_10000162_pt1 | contig 51800 bp, 43 predicted proteins | sample NewIslPassag4_SG_FD_11279 | JGI IMG/M metagenome (IMG submission 11279)
CCTGGTTCTTGAAGGGCCGAAGCAGGTGAGGAAAACCGACTCCGATGACGCGGGCTACCCAATACAGCTCTTCAGGTCTTTGCCCCGGCCCTTGGCTGACATCATGGCATTCCGTGATAGCGGTATCTGTTACGTATACGAGTCGACATATAACGGAATCATCGCAGGAGCGCGTAGATCCCGTCACACTTACCGGAGCGAGGGAAGCTGCTGCTGGAGCTCGTTCATCGGGGCGAAGAGGTCGCCCAGGCGTTCGACACGTTCGAGAACATCCTTCGATTCGAACACCAGCAGGCTGGCGTCCTGCCTTGCATGGGCTTCTTCAATCTCGTCCCAGGTCACGGGTGTCGAAACGGTGGGGCGTTCACGGGCGCGAAGCGAGTAGACGGCGATCGTCGATTTATGTTCAGCGTTCTGACTCCAGTCGATGAACACCTTCCCGACGCGTTTCGATTTCGTCATGGTGGATACCACTTTGTCTTTGTGCTGGCGTTCGAGGAGCAGCGCGATGGCCTGGGCGAACGGGCGCGTTTCTTCGTAGGTGACGGGGGTGTTCAGCGGGACGTAGAGCTGCATCCCCTTCGAGCCGGAGGTCTTGGCGAAGGCCTGCAGGCCGAGTGCTTCGAAGGCTTCGCGGAGCCAGAGCGCGACCTCACAGCAATCCAGGATGCCGGCGGGTGGGCCGGGGTCGAGATCGAACACAACCGAGGTCGGCCGCCCGACATCGGGCGCGTGGGAGAGCAGCGGGTGGAGTTCGAGGGTCGCGAGGTTCGCCAGCCAGACGAGCGTGGGAAGGTCGTTGACGAGCACAAAGTTGACGACATCGCCCTTCGAACCGGTGACCACGCGGGCGGTCTGCACCCATTCGGGTGCGTGGGACGGGCACTGCTTTTCGTAGAAGAACGGCCCCTGCGCACCGTCCGGGTAGCGCTTGAGCGTCATGGGGCGCTGCCGGATGTGGGGGAGGATGACCGGCGCGATCCGGGTGTAGTACTCGATGACGTCGGCTTTCACGAAGCCGGTACCTTCGTACATCTCTTTGTCGAGGTTCGAGAGGCTAAGGCGGCGGCCATCGATCTCAACTTCGACGCGCGGGCCGTTGTCGGTACGGCGTGACGAGCGTGACGGGCGGGCGGACCGTGCGCCCGGGCCGGGCCGCCCGACGACCACGGGCGGTTCGTCAACAGACTCGCGGATGATCTCGCGGGCCGGCTTGTCGTCGCGAAGGCCTTTGAAGGACGGCTGACGGAGGGTGCCAGCTTCGGTCCACTCGGCGAAGTCGACCTCGCAGACGAGCTCTGGTTCGACGAAGCAGGAGCCGGGCTCGGGTTCGCCGACATCGAAGGGGTTGCGTTCGATGCGGGAGTCGCGGAGCCGCTTCATGAGGTCGCGGAGGAGGCGGTCGTTGAACCCGGTGCCGACCTTCCCGGCGTAGACCAGGCGCTGGCGCTGACCCGTCGCTTCGGCCTGTTCGGGCGTCCTGTCGTAGTAGCCGAGGAGGAGCGCGCCGAAGCTGTCGTCGCGGGCGCCTGTCCCGGGAGTCCAGCCGGCGATGACGAACTCCTGGCGGAGACTGTTCTTCACCTTGAGCCACGCGCCACTGCGGCGGCCAGGTTCATAGGGGCTATCGAGCCGCTTGGCCATGATGCCCTCGAGCCGCTGTTCCTTACTCGCGGCAAGCAGCGTCGCGCCGTCGCCGACGTGGTAGGCGGGCGTCTGCCAGTTCGGGCCGGAGAGTTCGAGCGCTTCGAGCAGCTTGCGGCGCTCGCGGTAGGGGAGCTGCATCGTCGAATGCCCGTCGAGATAGAGCAGGTCGAAGATCATGTAGACGACGGGCGTGTCGGCGGCGCGGCGGCGAATGTCCGCGGGGCGGGTGAGGTGCATGCGGCGCTGCAGGCGTTCGAAGCTGGGGATGCCTTCGTCGTTAAAGGCCACGATTTCGCCGTCGAGGACGACTTCGTGGGCGCCGAGTGATTCGCCGAGCGCGGCGAGCTCGGGGTACTGCTTCGTGATGTCGAGCAGGTTGCGGCTTTCGAGGCGAATGCGGCCGCCCTGCGAGTAGGCGATGGCGCGTTCGCCGTCCCACTTGATTTCAAAGGCGTAGTTCGAATCGTCCTTGGGGAGGCCGGAGAGCTTCGCGAGCATCGGCCGGATATGATCGGGCATGGGCTCGCGGGTGGGGTCCTGCGGTGGGTCCATCCGGTGGATCATCCAGTTGTTGCCATCGGTCTGGAAGAGAACGTACTTGCCCTGCACCTTCTCTCCGTGGAGGGTGACCATCACCTCGTTGTCGCGGAACTTGTGGGTTTCGTAGGTGCCGCGGTCCCAGATGAACATGTGGCCGGCGCCGTACTCGCCCTTCGGGATTTCGCCTTCGAAGGTGAGGTATTCGAGCGGGTGGTCCTCGGTGTGGACGGCAAGGTGGTTGGTGCCCGGGTCGGGCGGAATGCCGCGCGGAATGGCGAACGACACGAGCACTCCATCGTGTTCGAGGCGCAGGTCCCAGTGGAGGCTCGATGCGTGGTGCTCCTGGATGACGAACCGGGGCTGCGGCGCGGGCGGGAGAGGTTTGTCGCCCGCGGGTTCGGCCGTCTTCTGGAAGTCGCGCTTGCTGCGGTAGAGAGCGAGGCGGTCGCTCTCGGCCGCGGTGGACGCAGCATCGGCAGATTTTCGGCGCGGCATGGGGAAACGGTAGCAGGTGGAGAGTGCCCAGTGATCGGTGCTCAGTGCTCAGGACTCGGGGCCCGGGCCCTGAGGGAGTTGCGGTAGACGTGAGTTACCCGGAGTCGGCCTGGCGCAGCGGCAGGCCATCGCGCGGGCGTGGTCACAGTTCCAGCAGGAGTACCCGCTGGTGCTCGGGCCGGTGGGAACGGCCCCACCGTTCGAAACCGGGTACGACATCCGGGGAACGGATGAGGTGCTCGAGATGGTGAACCGCCTGCGGCTGGTGGTGCTGGGAAACCTGCTCGGGCTGCCTGCGGCAGTTGTGCCGGTGGGAGTAGCGAACGGCCTGCCACAGGCAGTGCAGATCATCGGGGCGCGATACAGCGAAGACCTGTGCCTGGGTGCGGCGGAGGCGATCGAGGAGCGACCTGGGGTGGTCACGCCAATCGACCCGCGGTAGCAGGGGCGGCGAAGGCCGGGCGGATTGCCCGGCCTTTGTGAATCCAACGGAACGGCGCTGACCTACAGGAGGCGGCGGATCGGCTTGCGGCCCGGGCGCGGATCGTAGTTCGACTTGAACATCTCGAGCTTGTCGCGCTCGATGAGGTACTTTCCGGCGAAGAGCGTGGCCGGGATCTTCTTCTGCTTGATCAGACGGCGCAGGCTCTGCGGGTGAATAGCGAGTTCGCGCGCAGCCTCGACGAGGTCGAGGTAGTTGTCGAACGGGCTCGTGGACATTGCCATGGTGGCCTCCCGTCCCGCGAAGGGAGCAGCGTTTCGATGCGAAATTGTGAAACGGTATAGACAATAGCGAACATTAGCAGTCCGGGTTCATTATTGTCTAGACTTCTTCACAATTCGCAAGGCCGCGAAGGCGCCGGCAGATAAAGACCCTGCGGCGGCCGCCGACGGTTGTGCAGATGAGCGCCGCCCGGCCGGAGCCGGTCTTGCCGAGCATGCGGCGAAGCTCATCGGGTTCGACGGGAAAGGCGCGTTTGCGGATCTCGTCGGCGGAAAGGTCGAGTTCCCGGAGCCGTTTTCTCAGGCGCGAGACCGAGAAGTCCAGCGAATCGAGCACTTCGAACGTGGCGGCCATGGGGTCGAAGGCCGGGGCATCGGCCGTGAGGTAGGCGACCTGCGGGTCCATAAGCCGGGCGCCGAGCCGCGTGGCGAGGTGACGGACGAGACCAGCGCGCGTCACACAGGGTTCGGGGTCGAACACATACGAGCCGGGCGGAACGACGCCCGCGAGTGCTTCGGGTTCATCGCTGGTCAGCGTGGCGCCAGTGGGGAGGAGAACGGCGCGACGGAGACCGGGACGTGCGTCACCGCCGAGCCAGATCGTCACCTCGCGCATCGAACGGCCGAGCTGGACGAACTCCGCTTCGGCGGCGGGCGGAATCACTTCGCGGGCGATGCCGGGTGGCGCTTTCACCACGCCCGCCGCGGCGGTGGCGGCAAGGTTGAGGGCGGCATCGAACGGCGGCGCGAAGGACGCGGGGTCGAAGTGGCGGCGGTTCTCAGTGCGGCGGGCGGGATCGAGGATGACGGCGACGTGCCGGGGGTCGATCGGGGCATGCAGCGCGTCGCCGCGAACGACCCGCCCACCGGTGTTCGCGGCGGCGAGGCGGGAGGTGACGGGATCGAGTTCGACGCCGAGGCCGGCGATGCCGCGTGAGAGGCAGGCGTACAGGTCGCCGCCGAGCCCGGCGGTGAGGTCGGCGACGGGGAGGCCAAGCCGTTCGAGGCGCCCGGCGCGGCGGTGGGCGACCGCGGGGTGGGTCATCATCTCGAGGCCGGGGCTCGAATAGAGGAAGGGAAGTTCGCCGCCGAACCGTTCGCGGGCGCGGGCCCGCAGGACGAGCTGCTCGGCGAGGGCGGCCGCTTCGAACGGCGGGAAGTCGCGGCGAAGGCGGTCGGCGAGGCGGGTCGGGGGAAGTGCAGCCAGCGCGGGATCGAGCGATTCGAGCGCGCGCCGGGCGGCGCTGGAGGTGAGATAGCGGGCGCGTTCGAGGTCCACGTGTGCGAGTCTACCGTTCAGCGCCGCCCGGCTATGCTCAAGGTATGGCGAACGTACTGTGCCTGGATTTCGACGACACGATCGTGCTGGACAACATCTCGGATGCGCTGATGGCACGGTTCGCGGCAGAGGACTGGAGCCACCTGAAGGATGCATACCGGCGCGGCGAGATGTCGGTTGAGCAGTTCAACGCCGCGGTGTTCGACCTGATCGACACCCGGGTAACGTACGACAACATGCGGGCGTTCGTGCGCGAGAGGGCGCGCGTACGGCCCGGGTTCCTCGAACTGCTCGACTGGGCGCACTGGAACGACTGGCAAGCGGTCATCGTCAGCAACGGGTTCGACTTTGCGATCGACGAAGTGTTGAGCGGGCTCGGCGTTGACCGGGTGATGCGGCATTCGGGCAAGACGCGGTTCGACTACCGGTGGCGCGTTCGCTACCTGAGCCCGCGCGGTATCGAGGTCCAGGAAGGGTTCAAGCTGGGGTACGCCAACGCGTTCAAGCGCGCCGGCGACTTCGTCGTGTACTTCGGGGATGGCGCCTCGGATGTCGACGCGGCGCGGCTCGCGCGTGTAGTGTTCGCGCGGGACACGTTGTGGGAGCGCCTGAAGGACGAGCACGAGCGGATCTACGAGTTCGAAACGTTCCACGACGCCATTGACGTGCTCCAGCGGGAGGCTCCGGGTTGGCTCGAATCCTTCTCCTCTACGACAGCCGCGGCGGACTGACGGAGCGCCTGGCGGACGACATCGAAGCCGGCATCCGCGAGGGCGGCGCCGCGTGTGTTCGGCGGCGGGTTGAAGACGCGAACGTTTCGGACCTGCTCGAAGCGGACGGGATCATCGTCGGTTCGCCGAACTGGAGCGGGATCACCGGGAAGCTGAAGGACTGGTTCGACTACACGGGCGACCTGTGGGAGACAGGCGACCTCGTGGGGAAGGTGGGCGCCTGCTTCACGGCCGGGTACTCACGGTCGGGCGGCAATGAGGCGACGCTGTTGCAGCTCATCCACCTGCTGATGGCGCACGGGATGATCATCGTGGGGCTGCCGTGGTCGAACACGATGCGGCAGTCGGGGTCTTATTACGGCGCCACGGTGCACGGAAAGATCACCGAACAGGACCGGGAGCAGGCGCGGACACTCGGGAAGCGGGTCGCCGAGATTGCCGGGCGGCTGTTCGACGAACGGCCCGGGGATGCAGTGCAGTAGGGTCAGTGGGGCTGCGGGACTCCCTGTTCGAACCCGGGGCAGCGAACGACCGGGAGCCGCGGGTACTTCGGAAAGCGTGCGTCTTCGCGGGAGCGGCCACAAAGCCAGAAGGTCGAGCCGCGGGCGCTGGTGACGGCCCGGGCGAAGCGGCAGACGCTGCAGAGCCCGACGTGGGGCAGCGGGCGCGGAGGCGGCATGGTCATTGGCGAACGAGCTGCGCGACCTCTTCGGCGCAGCCCCATGCGAGCGTGTAGCCAGCGCCGCCGTGGCCGTAGTTGTGAATCACGCGGCCTTCGCGTTCGAGGCGAACGCGAGGGCGGACCGGGCGGAGGCCGCAGCGCTCCCGCAGGAGTTCGCCGGGTTCGTAGCCGGCGGCGCGAGCGCGCGACAGGATGGCGTCGCGGAGCTCGGGGTTGGGTGCAGGCACCGTGTCGACGCCGGGAAGTTCGATGCGGCAGCCACCGAGCACGACCTCCTCNCGGCGTGGAATGGAGTAGAAGATGGCGTCTGGATTGCGTTCGTCGCCGATGAAGGTGTCCATCGGGAGGGTGCCGGCGCGAACGATGGCGGTCTGGCCGAGGACGCCGACAAGTTCGTTGTCGCCGCAGAGCTTGCGCGCGCCGAGGCCGGTGCAGTTCACCACGATGTCGCCGGGGAGTGCGTCGAGGGAGTCGACGTGCCGAAACTCGATCGGGTGGTGGAGCTGGCGTTCGAGCCACGGGATGTGGATCGCGGGTTCGACGCGAGGGGCACGGAAGCTCCAGGCGTGGTCGCAGGGGTAGCGGGAACCGCCCGGCACCAGTTCGAGTCCCTCGACGGCGTCGGCCCACCATGGGCGTTCCGGTTCGGCAACAACTTCGAACGCGGTGAGGATGTCGACGCCCGCGGATGGGTCAGAGTTCGCGAGGCCGGTAAGGACCTCGTACCCGCGCTTCGACCACCCGAGTTCGCGGCCACCGGGGGCGATGCGAACGGGCATCCAGATGGCGCCGGCCGCGCCGGAGGTGGATTCGAGGCCCGGGCGCTCAGCGATGATGCGAACGGTGTGGCCTTCGCGCTGAAGCAGCACAGCGGTAGTGAGGCCGATTACGCCGGCGCCGACGACCGTTATGTCCATGTTTGTCACGTCCTCCGGCGGGTGGCAGCGTCGAACCCAAGGGTAGCTGCGAGAGCCAGCCCCGGGAACAGCGTCGAGAAACGGGGGCCCGTGCGGTGAGCACGGGCCCGGTGTGTACTCCTCAGGAGCCGCGGAGCTGTGCCCCGACTTCCTTTTCGAGGCGCTTCAGGAGGCCCGTCTTCACCTTCTCGACGTCGGCGTCGGTGAGGGTGCGGTCGGACGCCTGGTAGCGCAGCGCGAGGGCGAGGGACTTCTTCCCTTCGGGCACGCCAGGGCCGCGGTAATCATCGAAGATGTCGCCGGAGACGCGAACAGTGCCGGAGCGGTGGGAGCGAACGACCTGCAGCACCCGTGCCGCGGGGAGGTCGGCATCGACGACGAGCGCGAGGTCCTGCCGGACGCCCGGGAAGCGGGAGGGCGGTTCGTAGGCCGGGCGCTCGGGCAGGAGGCGAACCAGGTCTTCGATCCAGAGTTCGAAGAGGAAGACGGGCTCGTCGATATCGAACTTTGCGGCGGTGTCGGGGTGGACCTGGCCGACGAGCCCAACGGGTTCGGCGCCGATGGAGATCTCGGCGGTATGGCCGGCGAGGAAGCCGAACGGGCTCGCGGGCGCGTAGGAGCCTTCGAGCCCGAGACGATCCAGCAGAGCTTCGACGGCGCCCTTGGCGTCGTAGAAGTCGAGCTGTTCGCCGGTCGAGCGGCCCCAGCGGTCGAGACGCGCACCACCAACGACGGCGCAGAGGACGGGGCGCTCGTGCGGGAGGTCGGCTTCGACGGGCAGGTATTCGAAGCCGACTTCGAAGAGGCGAAGCGGGCCTTCGACCTGGCGCCGGTTGGAGGCGTAGGCCTCGAGGAGGCTGGAGCGGAGCGTCGTCCGCAGGTACTGATGGCGCGCGGCGACCGGGTTCACCACCGAAAGGGGCTTGTTGCGGCGCTCGTCCTCCGGGTCGACCACGCGAGAGAGGTGTTCGAGGTCGGTCAGCGTGTAGCTGATGATCTCCTGGTAGCCGAGTGACGCGGCCAAATCGCGGACGCGCTCGCGGAGATCGCGGACCGGGTTCGGTTCGACTGGCGGGAGGCTGCCTCGCAGGTTCGTCGCGGGCAGGTCCTCATAGCCGTGGATGCGCGCGATATCTTCGATGACGTCGTCGGGGATTTCGACGTCGGGACGCCAGTAGGGCGGCCTGACACGGAAGGCGCCGCCGCTGTGTTCGACGGTGAAGCCAAGCGCTTCGAGGATGCGAATGATTTCCGGCGCCGGGATGGCGATGCCGAGCACCTGCTCGATGCGGGCCTCGGTGACGGTGATGGTCGGGATCTCCTGCTTCGTCGGGTAGACGTCGACGATGCCCTTTGCGACGCGGCCACCGGTGATCTGTTCGAACAGGTGCAGCGCGCGCTGCTGGGCGAAGAGCGGAGTCTCGGCACCGATGCCCTTCTCGAAGCGAGCGGAGGCCTCGGTGCGAAGCTTGAGCTGCATCGAGGTGCGGCGGATCGAGCCGGGCTTGAAGTTCGCCACCTCGAGCAGGACGGTGCGGGTGTTTTCGTTTACCTCGCTGTTGCCACCACCCATGATGCCGGCGATGCCAACGGGTCCCTCGGCGTCACAGATGACGAGCATCTCGGGGTCGAGTTCGCGCTCGACATCGTCGAGGGTAACGAGCTTTTCGCCGGGCTTCGCGCGGCGGGCAATGATCCGTTTGCCGCGCACCAGGTCGTAGTCGAACGCGTGAAGCGGCTGGCCGGTTTCGAGCATCACGTAGTTGGTGATGTCGACGACGTTGTTAATCGGCCGCATGCCGTGGCGGAGCAGGCGCTCCTGCATCCAGGCGGGCGAGGGGCCGATCTTCACGTCCTCGATGATGGATGCGGTGAACCGGCGGCAGAGGTCGGGGTCTTCGATGGAGACGGAGATGAAGTCGCTGGCGGGGCGGTCGGACTCGCTGTAGGTGGTGTCGGGCATGCGAAGGGGCTTGCCGGTGAGGGCTGCCACTTCGCGCGCGAGGCCAAGGACACCGAGAAGGTCGGCGCGGTTGGCCCAGGTGGAGATGTCGAAGACGACGTCGCCAAGTTGATCGACCAGCGGGCGGCCGACGGGGGCGTCGTCGGGGAGGACGAGGATGCCCTCGTGGTTGTCGCTGAGGCCGAGCTCTTTCTCGCTGAGGATCATCCCGGCGGATTCGACGCCGCGGATGGGGCGGAGCTTCAACTTTGTGGGCTTGCCGGTGTGACCATCGATGAGCTCGGCGCCTTCAGTAGCGAAGGCGACTTTCTGGCCGACGGCGAGGTTGGGCGCGCCGCACACGACCCGCTGCTGTCCGCTACCGGTCTCGACGGTGGCGAGGCGGAGGCGGTCGGCGTTGGGGTGGGGTTCGACGGCAACGACCTGCGCGACCTTGATGCGCTCGGGGTCCCAATTGGCGCCNATGGTCTCCCAGCCTTCAACCTCGGCGGTGGCGTCGATGAGGCGCCGGGCGAGCTCGGGGACGGGGAGGTCGATGTCGACGTAGTCGCGAAGCCAGGAGAGGAGGAGTTTCATCGGGCCCCTCCGGGCTGGGGCTGTCGGCCATCGGCCATCGGCCTTCGGGTTTGCCTGTCCAGGGCATTTGCGAACGCTACCAGCATGCGTTGCACTTGCTTCACCTTCGTCTCCAGCTTCTGGTGCACGTCTCGGTCGAGGTATCCGAGTTCGAGTGACAAAAGTAACAGGTATTCGGTCTCAGCCGCCGAACCCAATGCGATCCGAAGGACCGTCGGAATTCAGTGTCGCCGAAGACAGAGCCTTCGACGATGTTTGCAGGAATCGAAGTCGCGGCTCTGCGGAGCTGGCTTGTGAGGCCATATACCTCTTCGCGCGGGAACTTCTTCGTTTCACGGTAGATCTCCAGCGCGAGGGGATGCGCCTCCTGCCAGACGGCCAGGTCCCGAAACGGCCTCACCCAGTGACCTCCAACGGCCGACGGGCCGATAGCTGACAGCCGACGGCCGAAGGCTTCATCAGAACTGGCTCAGGAAACGGACGTCGTTCGCGTAGAAGTGGCGGATGTCTTCGATGCCCCAGCGGAGAAGGGCGACGCGTTCGATGCCGATGCCGAAGGCGAAGCCGGTGTAGCGATCGGAGCCGTAGCCGGCGTTATCGATGATCTCGGGGTGGACCATGCCGGCGCCGAGGATTTCGATCCAGCCGGTGCCATGGCAGGGNGCGCAGGGCCGCAGGAGGGGTTGTCGCCGCGGCAGATGAAGCAGTCGAGGGCCATTTCGACGCCGGGTTCGACGAAGGGGAAGTAGCTGTGGTGGAAGATGATGCGGCGGTCGGCGCCGAAGAGCTTCCGGGCGAATTCGTAGAGGACGCCCTTGAGGTCGCTCATACGGATGCCTTCGTCGACGGCGAGCCCTTCGATCTGTGTGAGCATCCATTCGTGGGTGGCGTCGGTAGCCTCCTGGCGGTAGCACTTGCCGGGAACGATCACGCGGATGGGCGGCCGCTGGCGTTCCATGACGCGGATCTGGTTCGGCGACGTGTGGGTGCGCAGGAGCATGCTGCGGCGGCCCTGCACGATGGTGTCGACCCAGATGGTGTCCCACATGTCGCGGGCCGGGTGGTCGGGCGGGATGCGAACGCCGTCGAAGTTGTAGCGCTCCCACTCGACCTCGGGGCCTTCGGCGACGCGGAAGCCCATTTCTTCGAACGCGCGAATGCAATCGCGCAGGGTTTGCGTTACCGGGTGGAGGCGACCGATTTCCTGCGGGCGGCCGGGAAGGGAAACGTCGAGCGCGGCCTTGGTAGCAAGGGCTTCGAGCTCGGCGCGGCGGAGTTCTTCCTGGCGTTCGCGGAGCGCGGTTTCGAGCGCCTGCTTGAGTGCGTTGGCGGCGGCGCCAAAGGCAGCGCGCTGCTCCTGGGGCTGGTCCCGAACGGAGCGGAGCAACATCGTGACGCGGCCGTCCTGTCGGCCGAGCCACTCGACGCGCCAGCGTTCGAGCGCTTCGGCATCGGAAGCGTCCTGGAGCGCGGCCAGCGCCTCCTTACGGAGTTCATCCATCGCAGGGCTCGTGGTGGTCATAGTGCCTTCGATTCTAGCGAAGGGCCGGGCTAGCGTCCGTGAGGCGGGAATGCAACGTAGCCAATGCAAGGAGAGCTAGGATTAGCCCAAATGCGGCCGAAGCGCGGTCCCAGGTTGCCCGGCGGGGCTAAGATTGCGGCATGTGTTGGAATCTTCGTGCTGACAGTGATGGTCCTTGCATGCAGCGGCGGGCCGGGTATGAGCGCACCGCCTGGCACCCCGGAGGAGGCCGTGACTGAGCCGCCCAAGTCGTGGGCGGGCGAGCACCCGGCGCCAGACTTCCCGGGCGGGCTGACGTGGCTCAACGTGTCCAGGCCGCTGACGCTCGCGGATCTGCGGGGGAAGGCGGTGCTGCTCGACTTCTGGACCCAGGGCTGCATCAACTGCCAGCACATCATCCCGGACCTGAAGCGGCTCGAAGCGGAGTTCGGCGACGCACTGGCCGTCATCGGGGTGCATTCGGGGAAGTACGCGACCGAGCACGAGGTCGACACGGTTCGTGAGGCCATCGGGCGGTATGGCATCGAACACCCGGTGGTGAACGACCCGGACTTCGCAGTGTGGAACCGGTACGGGGTAAACGCGTGGCCGACGCTCGTGCTCATCGACCCCGCAGGGAAGCTGGTTGGTCTCCATGCAGGCGAAGGGGTGTACGGATTGTTCCGGCCGATTCTCGAGGCGCTCATCGCGGAGTTTGACGAGAAAGGCGAAATCGACCGGACGCCGCTCCCTCTTGACCTNGAAGCCACAAGCGCATCGGCGGTGCTTTCGTACCCGGCGGACGTGGCCGTNGACGCGGCGAACGGGAAGCTCTACATCGCGGACAGCGGGCACAACCGTGTGCTGGTNGCGNGCCTCGACGGGCGGCTCGAGCGGGCAATCGGGACCGGCGCCGAGGGGTTCGCGGATGGCGCCGCACACGAAGCGATGTTCCGGCAGCCACAGGGGCTGGGGCTTTCGGAAGACGGGCGAACACTGTACGTGGCCGATACGCGGAACCACGCGGTGCGGGCCATCGACGTGGCGACCGGCGAGGTACGCACGGTGGCGGGCACCGGCGAGCAGGCCGACCGGCTGCCGCTGCAGTGGTCACCGGCGCGAGAGACGGCGCTGTCTTCGCCGTGGGACGTGGTCGAAGTCGATGGACGGCTGTTCGTGTCGATGGCGGGCGTACACCAGGTCTGGGAAGTGAACGCCGAACAGGAGCAGGTCGCGATGTTCGCCGGCACGAGCCGCGAGGGAATCGAGGATGGGCCACGGCTCGAAATGGCGACACTCGCGCAGCCGAGCGGCCTGGCGAGCGACGGCGTGTACCTCTACTGGGTGGACCCCGAGGCAAGCGCGTTGCGGCGGGTACCGCTGGACGGCGACGGGGACGTGGAGACGCTGGTGGGCACCGGCCTGTTCGACTACGGCGACGTCGATGGGCAGGGGAAGCAGGCGAAGCTCCAGCACCCGCAGGGGCTCACGTACGCGGACGGGACGCTGTACGTGGGGGACACCTACAACCACAAGATCCGGGCGGTCGACAGCGGCACGCGGCAGGTGACGACGCTCACGGGCACGGGCTCGCGCGGCTGGGACGACGGGCCGCGGGAGCTTGCCCGGTTCGATGAACCGGCCGGGCTGGATGCGGCAGGCGGCAAGCTGTATGTGGCCGACCAGAACAACCACCTCGTGCGGGTAGTCGATCGGGAAACGGGCGAGGTTTCGACGCTGCTGCTCTCGAACCTCGGTGTGGCGACGGCCACCGCACCGGGGCGCGTCGTGCGGCAGGAGCTACCAGCCCAGGAGGTTTCGCCGGGAGCGGGGATCATGTCGGTGGTGGTGCGTTCGCCGGAGGGGTACCACCTGAACAGCTCGGGGCCATCGCGGCTGACCCTTCGCAGCAGTGCCGGGAACGTGGCCGAACTCGGGGAGAGCGACCTGACGTGGGCATCGGACGACCCGGAAGTACGCATCCCGGTGCCGGTGCAACTCTCAGAGGGTGAAGCGGTCATCAGCGGGCAGGCGACGGTGTACTACTGCAGGGACGGGCAGGAAGCGCTGTGCTTCGTGCAGGTCGTGGAGGTTGAGTTGCCAGTGACCGTGCGAGCGGGTGCAGGCCGTTTGCCCGAACTCCGGATCGAACTCCCCGAGGTAGATGATTCGCCCGGCGATCCTTGACAGGTGGGAGCGGGAATACGGATCATCCGACGACCTCAGCGAGGAGGGCCGGTCATGGCAGTCCGTGGTTATGTGCTTATCGAAACCGATGTGGGGCGAGCGAAGGCCGTGGGCAGCGCGATCCAGGAACTGAATATCCCGGGCGCGCGGGTGGCCAACGTGGACACCGTAACCGGTCCCTATGACGTGATTGTGCAGCTCGAGGCGGACGACCTGGACACGCTGGGCAACGCGATCACCGAGGCGGTCCAGAAGGTGTCGGGAGTCCAGCGAACAACGACCTGCCTGGCAGTGCGGCTGGCCTGACCTGCGCGGCGAGAAGCGCGTAAGCTACCCGGGAGAACGTCTTCCCCGGGGTGGTGCAGCGTGACAATGCCGGTCTCCGACATGATCAGCGTCGAGGAGGCGCGCGAGCGGATCCTTTCGTTCTTTTCGCGGCTGGAGCCCGTGCGCGTGCCACTGCTGGAGGCGCTGGGGCAGGTCATCGCCGAGGACGTCATCGCGCCGTTCGACATCCCCCCGCTGGATAACACAGCGATGGACGGGTACGCGGTTCGCGCCGAAGACACCACCGGTGCGAGCGCCTCATCTCCCCGCGAGTTGCGGGTAGTAGCGGACCTGGCGGCCGGGTATGTGCTCGACACGCCAATCGGCCCGGGCGAGGCGGTACGCATCATGACCGGGGCGCCGATGCCCCCGGGGGCGGACGCCATCGTGCCGTTCGAGGAGACCGACGAACCGCTGCGGGGNCCGAACGAGGCGCCGCAGCGCGGNGATACGGTGCGCGTGTTCAAGGCGGCGAACCCNTCGGCGAACGTGCGGTTTCGCGGCGAGGACGTGCGGAAGGGGCAGGCTGTGCTCGAAGCCGGNCGGCTCGTNNGNCCGTCGGAGGTCGGGGTACTCGCGAGCCTCGGGCTGACGGAGGTGACCGTGTACCGGCGGCCGGTGGTGGCCATTCTTTCGACCGGCGACGAGATCACGGAGCCGGGGAAGCCGCTCGAGCCGGGGCGCATCTACGACGCGAACGCCTACAGCGTGGCGGCGCTGGTCCGGAGCTACGGGGGCATTCCGAAACTGCTCGGCATCGCGCGTGACACGGTCGAAGACCTGACGGCGAAAATCCGCGAGGGCTTCGACGCCGACATGATCGTGACGAGCGCGGGCGTGTCGCGCGGGGACTACGACGTGGTGAAGGACGTGCTCGCGCGCGAGGGAGAGATCGACTTCTGGACCGTGCGGATGAAGCCCGGGAAGCCGCTGGCGTTTGGAGCGTTCAAAACGCCGGACGGGCGGCGGGTGCCGCACCTGGGCCTGCCGGGGAACCCGGTGAGCTCGATGGTGTCGTTCGAACTGTTCGGGCGGCCGGCGGTGTTCAAGATGCTGGGACGAAACGACTGGGCGCGGCCCATCGTGAAGGCAATCACCCGGGACGAGGTGCGGAACACCGACGGGCGGCGATTCTTCGCGCGGTGCATCGTGACAGTGGGCGAAGACGGCAAGCGGTACGCAAGCCTCACGGGTCCACAGGGGAGCGGAATCCTGACGAGCATGAGCGCGGCGAACGCGCTGACGGTAATCCCGGAAGACCTGCCGGTGGCGAAGCCGGGCGATGAGATCGACGTGATGCTGTTGGACTGAGGGAACGCGCAAGAGACGTCAACATCTGACGCACTCGCACGCGTATGATGCGGCTCCGATTCAGTGGGAGCCGCGACATGGAGCGCAGATGGAGAGTCGGCCCCGACGGGGTTGTTGTGGATTACGAGATCGTTGATGAGCCGCCACGGGCCGAGATTCCCGGTACGTCTGCGAGGCCGGGGGTATCCGAGCAACCGAGGCTGGCGCAGACGGCGATGGCCCTCACGCCACGCATCAGTGAAGCGCTGGCTCCGTCCGCACCCGCAGCAGCTGAAACGTACCCCTGTCGTTACTGCGGGCAGAGAATCGCGCTGACCCGTCTGAAGAAACACTACTCAGAGGTCCATAACGCAGCGTTGGGGCTGCTGGAGTTGCCTCCCGAATATCGGCAAAAGTTAAGCCAGCGGAGCGAGCCCGAGACCACAGCGACTTGGGGCGGGCAGGCGGCAGGTAGGAGAACGCGCGTCCTAAGACGCTCTCCCAGCGGTCGACCCCTTTCGACGTGCCCAAGATGCGGACAGTGGGTGCGAGTAGATCGGCTTGAGTACCACACACTCAGCGCACACGGAAGAGCAGCGGCAAAGAATCTTGTTGTCGGCAAGAACACAGCGCGTTCCGACGGTGAAAGGTGCGAGTACTGCGGAGCATTTGTACTCAAGGAGAACCTGAAACGGCACATCGCCAAGGTACATGCGCCTGTCGCCGCAGGTCAGACGCCGAAGCCTAGCCCCTTGAAAGCGAAGCGGAGAACAGTGCCGAAGCCCATGGATTCGCCGGTATTCCCGGTTGGGCCGGAGCCAACCCGAAAGCCACCGGAGGATACGCGCTACGGCAGGCCGCTGGACGGGAGTTGGGGATTCGGGAAATACCGGCGGGAGTTCAACGGGCGCTGGGGCAGCTATCCGTCGTTCGATGATTATTCGGAGGAGGCGTTCGAATAGCGGGCGGCGGCGAAGCGGTGGCCGTACTGGCGTTCGAGGTAGGCCTGGAAGTCGTGGTTAGCCGAGAGGGACCAGGTTTCTGACTGGTCGGCGTACCAGCGAACGGTACGGGCGAGGCCTTCCGCGAACGGGACGCGAGGCGCCCAGCCAAGTGTCCGAAGGCGGGAGGAGTCGAGCGCATAGCGGCGGTCGTGCCCGGGGCGGTCGGCGACCGGCCGGATGAGTGAGTGTGGTGCGCCGGCAAGGTCACAGATCCGGCGGGCCACCTCGATATTCGGGAGGCGTTCGCCGCTCCCTATATGGATGGGATGGACGCCGGGGGCCTCGGGCAGGTTTTCCAGGATGAGCTCGACCGCTGAAACAAGATCTTCGACGAAGGTCCATTCGCGCTCCTGGTGGCCGTCGCCATAGAGGGGAAGTTCCTGGCGGGCCAGCGCGCGAGTGATGAAGAGCGGGATGAACTTTTCGAGGTGCTGGCGAGGACCGTAGACGTTCGAACAGCGAAGGACGGTGATGGGCAGGCCATAGGTGGCTGCGTAGGCACGCACCTGCAGTTCGGCTGCCGCTTTGCTGGCGGAATAGGGCGAGGCCGGGGCGAACGGTGCGTCCTCGGCCGCTTCGGTGCCGGGCGGGAGCGAGCCGAACACCTCGTCGGTGGACATGTGGACGAGTCGCGTATTCGGCGCGTGGCGAATCGCTTCGAGGAGTGCGACGACCCCCTCGACGTCGGTTCGCACGAACACGGTGGGGTCGAGCAGCGAGCGGTCGACGTGGGTTTCGGCGGCGAAGTTGAGGACGAGGTCGACGCGCGCCACGAGTTCGCGAACCAGTTCGAGGTCGCAGATGTCGCCCTGGACAAAGGTGTAGTTCGGGTCGCCGGCGACGTCCGCGACGTTGGCCGGGTTCGAGGCGTAGGTAAGGCGGTCGAGGTTGATGACGGGATGGCCGGCGCGCAGGAGCGCACGCACGACATGGCTCCCGATGAACCCGCAGCCGCCCGTGACGAGGACCTTCACCCGGCAACCTCGATGCGGGAGTGATCGCCGAGCGTGAGCCGGCTGCCGTGGGGAGCACCGGCCACGCACGCGTGCCGTCCAATCATCGAAGCTTCGATGAGGGGGCAGTCTTCGAGGGTGGCATGGGACATGACGATGGCGTTGGAGATGCCGACCCGCTCGAGGCGAGCGTTGGGCCCCACCGCCACATAGGGTCCGACGCGGCATTCGCGGAGGTGGGCGCCAGCGGCGATGGTGACCGGGCCGCGGAGCTCACAGGATTCGAGGTGGGCGCCGGGTTCGATGAACACGGGCCCCTGGACGGTGCAGCCGCCGAGCGTGCCATGGCAGCGGGATTCACTGCCGAGCGAATCGAGGATGACCTGGTTTGCGGCCAGGATGTCGTCCATCTTGCCGGTGTCGATCCAGTGGTCGTGGGTGAGGGTCGTGCGCACCGTGTGGCCGGCCTGGACGAGGCCCGTGAGGGCGTCGGAGATTTCGAGCTCGCCGCGGGCGCTGGGCTGCTGGCGGGCGACGACGTCGAACACTTGCGGCCGGAAGGCGTAGACGCCGATGACTGCGAGGCTGGAGGGCGGGTTCGCCGGCTTTTCGACGATGCGAACGAGGCGGCCGTCGCGGAGCTCGGCGACACCGAATGCGCGCGGGTCTTCGACCTCCCTGAGGATGATGGAGGCGGCATCGCCGGTGGACTCGAACTCGCGGACGAAACCGGTGATGCCACCGAGCAGGACGTTGTCGCCCAGGTAGAGCACGAACGGGGCGTCGCCGAGGAAGTCGCGGGCGACGAGGATGGCGTGAGCGATGCCGAGCGGGGCAGGCTGCTGGATATAGGTAAAGCGGGCGCCGAAGGCCGAACCGTCGCCCATCGCCTGGCGGACCTGTTCGCCGGTTTCGCCGATGACAATCCCAATGTCGGTGATGCCGGCTTCGACCAGGTGGCGAACGGGGAAGTGAAGCACGGGCGTGTTCGCGATAGGCACGAGCTGCTTTGCCCCTGAATAGGTAAAGGGACGAAGCCTGCTGCCCTTTCCGCCGGCAAGGACCAGGCCTTTCATGGCCGACGATTATACCGACGCTACCATATCGAGGATTCGACACGTACTATGCCGCCACATGGCAGGTCCGATACGGGTATTGCTGAATGCGAGCGCCATTCCCCGGCAGCCGGCCGGCGCAGGGATTTACACGATCGAGCTGGCACGGGCGCTCGCGCAGCGGAGCGACCTGGACCTGGCGGTTGCGGCGCCGTGGGATGTGACCGAAGGGAACGGACGCGCCATCCTGTCGCCCCGGCGGGGGCCGCTCGCGCGGAGCCTGTGGGAGCAGGCGCGGGTGCCGCAGCTGCTGTCTGACGGTTTCGACGTGTACCACGGCGCGCACTTTGCCCTGCCGTTGCGAGCGAACGCGCCGTGTGTCGCGACCGTGCACGACCTGACGTTCTACCGGCTTCCGAAGCGGTACCGGGCGGACCGGCGGTGGTATTACCGGGCGCTGGCGCAGCTGGCACGCCGCGCCGACCGCGTAATCGTGCCGTCGACGGGGGTGGCGGGCGACGTCGTCCGGTACCTGCAGTATCCGAGCGAACGGGTGCGGGTGATACCCGAGGCAGCACGCAGCGGGCTCGGGCCGGCGCCAGGGGAGGCAGTTGCGGCGGTCTGTGCGCGGCTGGGGGTGGAACCGGGATACCTGCTATGCGTCGGGACCGCCGAACCAGGGAAACGCGCGGTCGATGCTGTTCGGGCGCTGGCGGTGCTGCGGGGGCGGGGCCTCCGGATGCAGCTCGTGCTGGCGGGCAACGAAGGTCCACTTTCGGCGGCGTTGCGGCGGGAGGCGGAGCGACTGGGGGTCGGCGAGGACGTTCGGTTCGCCGGGTACGTACCGGATAACGAACTGGCGGCGTTGTACACCGGGGCGCTCGCGCTCGTGTTCCCGTCGCTGTACGAGGGGTTCGGGTTGCCGCCGCTGGAGGCGATGACGTGCGGCACGCCGGTGGTCGCGGCGAACGCGCCTGCGATGGCGGAGGTGCTCCCGGGTGGCGCCATCTTCGTGCCATTGCGGGACCCGGGCGCCATCGCGGACGCCGTCGAGCGGCTCAGCCGAGACCGGGAGTGGCGGGAGGAGTGGCGGCAGCGGGGGTGCGAGGTCGCGCGCAGGTATTCGTGGGAGCGAGCGGCGCGGGAAACGGTTGAGGTGTACCGGGAGGTGGTGAGGTGAGCGTTGGAATCGTCATCGTGACCTACCGGTGCCGGGACCTCGCGCTGCGGTGCCTGCGCTCCATCGAGACGCACCTGCCGCACGTGCTCGAAACGACAGTGGTGGTCGATAACGCGTCGGGAGACGGCACGATCGAGGCGGTCGGGGAGGCTTTTCCTTCCGTACGGCGCGTGGCGAACACGCGGAACGCGGGGTTTGCGGCGGGTGTGAACGCGGGAATCCGGGCGCTCGACGACTGCAGCGCGGTGCTGCTCCTGAACCCGGATTCAGAGGTGCTGGACGCGAACCTCGAGAAAGCGGCGGTGTGGCTCGACAATCACCCGGACGCGGGCGTAGCGGGGCTGGGCATCGAGAACCCGGATGGGACGCTGCAACTCTCGTGCCGGGCCTTCCCAAGCCATAAGACGGCGTTATTCAACCGCCATTCGCTGGCAACGAAGCTGCTGCCATCGAACCGGTGGTCACGGGAGTACCTGATGAGCGACTGGGACCACGGCGAACCGCGGGATGTCGACTGGGTGTCGGGGGCGGCGATGCTGATCCACCGGCGGGCGATCGGGCGCGTTGGCCTGTTCGACGAGGGGTACTTCTTCTCGATTGAGGACGTGGACTTCTGCCGGCGAGTCCACGATGCGGGACTCCGGGTGGTGTACCTGCCGTTCGCGCGAACACGGCACCGCATCGGAGGGAGTTCGCGCCACGCGGCGTACCGCGCGATGGTCGCGCACCACCGGGGAATGTGGCGGTACTACCGAAAGCACATGCGAGGCGGGCCGCTGATGGACGTCGTCACGGGCGCCGGGATCCTGGCGCGCCTCGGGCTGCACGCGGCGTCGCTCACCGCCCGGCGAACCTTAGGGCTGGACCGGGCAGCGACGCGAACGTCACAAAGGGTCGCGCGGTAGGGTCGGCGCTTCGGGCTGGACCGGCGGTTCGATCGTCGGGGCCCCGGGATCGGGGATGGTCGGTGGCACCGGCTCCGGCTCGCCCGGGGGCTGCGTGGGCCCTGGCGGCTGCGGCGGCACGGGCGGTGGCTCCGACGGCGGGATGGGATCCGGCTCGGTCGGGGGAAGCGTCGCTACCGGCGCGAGATTCGTCACGAAGCGGCACCGGCGGGTTCGATGGTGCCCGCAACAGCGTTGAGCACGTACGCCTCCCCAGTGCCCTGGATGAGCTTCGGGTTCGCCGGGTCCGGCTCGATCTTCTCGATGAGGCGCGAGATCCAGGCGCGCAGGAACTGCACGTCGTCTTCGTAGTCGGGCCCCCAGACGGTCGCAAGGATATCGCGGCTGGGGATGAAGCGCCCGGGCTGCGATGCGAGGTGCTGAAGCAGCATCCATTCGGTTCGCGAGAGTGGCACGAGGTTGCCGTCGCGGCTGACGAGGCGGCGCTTGAGGTCGATTTCGATACCGAAGGCGCGAACCATATCGGTGACCTGCCCGGTGCGGGCGCGCCGGAGTACGGAGTGCACGCGATCGGAGAGGTCCTCGGGAACGAAGGGCTTTTCGATGTAGTCATCGGCGCCCATTTCGAGCCCGCGAACCTTGTCCTGCGCGCTGGTCTTTGCGGTGAGGAGGATAACGGGGATGCCGAGCCTGTCTTTGAGGTGGCTCATGAGTTCGAGACCGGACATGCGCGGCATAACGACGTCGACAACAGCGACGTCGGGACGGTGTTCGTCGATGAGTTGGAGGGCCTCCTCTCCGTCACGAGCGGCGATTACGCGAAACCCCTGGACCATGAGTTCGAGCTCAACGAGTCGCAGGACACTTGGTTCATCGTCGACGGCAAGGACGAGGGGCTTTGGATCCATTCCGACTCCCTGTAGATAGCGTAGTGACCCCCTAGGGGTGGGCACGCGATGCGTTCGATATGTGAGGCCCCGGGGTAGCTCGCCGGTGGGGCCGGGCGCTGGGGCCATGCTACGCCATGCCTCTGTCAGTGCTCTGGCGATTCGGCGTCGCAGTATCGCAAATCCGTAACAGCGCTATGCAGGCGTGATTTTGGAAAAGGGATCGGTATACCCGGGGGCGAGATACAGGGGCAAAACGGTAGAGCCAGCACGTAGAAGCCGAGTTCGGTATGGTTCAATGCCGGGAGTTTCGCCATGAGCCGACCGCTCGAAGACATCACGATCCTGGACTGCACGTGGATTCTCTCGGGGCCGTACGCGTCGATGGTCCTGAGCGATTTGGGCGCGGACGTCATCAAAGTGGAACGGCCGCCGTGGGGAGACATCAGCCGGACGACCGGGCCGTATCAGAACGGCTGGAGCGGGTACTTCTTCAGCGTGAACCGCGGCAAGCGCTCGGTCGTCATCGACCTGCGAACCGAGGAGGGGAAGGAGCTGTTCCGAAGGCTCGCGGAGCGGGTCGATGTCGTGATGGAGAACTTTACGCCCGGGACGATGGAGAAGCTGGGCCTGGACTACGCGACGCTCTCGGCGCGGAACCCGCGTCTCATTTACGCGAGCACGTCGGGGTTCGGCCAGACGGGGCCGTACCGAGACCGGCCCGCGCTCGACATCATCGTGCAGGGCATGGGTGGGGTGATGTCGATCACCGGGGAACCGGGCGGGCCGCCGATTCGCCCGGGCGTGTCCTACGGCGACGTTGCGGCGGGGCTCTACACCGCGATCGGGATCCTTGCTGCGCTCCACGAACGCGAACGAAGCGGCAAGGGGCAGTACATCGACGTGAGCATGCTGGATTGCCAGATTAGCGTGCTCGAGAACGCGTTCATGCGGTACTTCGTGACCGGCAAGCCACCGGAGCCGCTGGGGACGCGGCACCCGGCTGCGACACCATTCCAGGCGTTCGCTACCAGGGACGGTCACATCGTGGTGGCGCTTGGGTTCGGCGAGGAGAACCAGTGGGCGCTGCTGTGTGGCATCCTCGGGCTGCCAGAACTGATCGACGACGAGCGGTTCAACACGAGCCCCAAGCGGACGAAGCTGCATTCGGAGTTGGAGCCAATCCTCGCGCGGGCGTTCGCTCAGCGAACGACGGCCGAGTGGCTCGAAGACATGCTGGCGGCGGGCATCCCGTGTGGGCCGGTGAACACCATCCCGCAGGCGGCCGAGGACCCGCAGGTAGCGGCACGCGGGATGCTGCAGGACGTGACGCATCCCGTCGCGGGGACGATCCGCATCGCGAACACGCCGCTGAAGATGTCGCGAAGCGAAAGCGGCATCAAAGGGCCGCCGCCGAGTTTCGGGGAGCACACGCGCGACGTGCTCGAGGAGTTCCTCGGCATGACTGACGAGGAAGTTGCCGAGCTCGAGGAGCGCGGCATCATCGCGACGAAGGGCGGGCCGGACCTTTCGGTGATCCTCGACTAGCGAGCGATGGTTTCGGACCGATAGAGGCCGCGCTCGGCGATGTACCGGGCAACCGGGGGAACAACCGGGTCGATTGGGAGCGGCTGGCCATTGCGGACTGCGGTGGACGAGAGGGCGGCGCGGGCTTCGTCGAGTTCGAGCACGACGATGCGGTCGCGGTAGGGCCGAACGACGGGGGTCTCGAGGTAGGCGAGGACGTCCTCGGTGGTAGCGTCGGCGCGGTTCGCGGCGATGACGCGGTGCTGCGCGAAAAAGCCGCGCAGAGCAGCGTCCATGTCGTCGTAGTACCTGGGTTCGAAGAGACGCACCAGGGTGTCGTAGCCGACGACGAAATCGAAGCCGATGCCGGGCCACGCCTCCCGCAGCGCAGCGGCCTGGTCGGCGATGCGGGCCGCATTGGAGGCGAGCACCGCGAGGTCCGGGTCGGTTTCGCGGGCAGCCAGCAGCATGCCGATGCGGTCGGCAAGCGACGCGCCGAAGATGCCCTTATCGACGTTGCGGGTCGACAGGAGCGCGGCGGTGGCGCCGATGTCCGGCAGGGTAGCGGCCAGTTCGAGCAGGCCGGCGTGCGCCGCAGTGGGCGGATTGAAGGCCGACGGGAGAACCGCGACACGGGTACGGAATCCCGGGCCGTCGTCGAAGCGAACGACGCTGGGACCGGGCGCCTGGTCGAGCGCGGCGAGCTGCCCGGCGATGGCCTCGAGCTGCATAGAGCGATTGTAGGAGCGGAAAGGGCTTTAGGCCGACCGGTGATCGTCGTCTTCGATGCGCCAGTCGATGGTTGCGAGCTCCTCGGGCGGTACCAGTTCGCGGAGGATGCGGCGGCAGTGGTGGCTGCTGGCCTCGACATTGTGGGTGACGAAGGCCCAGCCTGGTTCGGGCTTCCCGCGCACGAGGCGGAGACGGCGGCAAGCGGGGTCGTAGAAGATGCCAGTCATGAAATACGGCGCTTCCCTCTTATGTCTCCTATCTACCGTATCGCTATGGATGGGCATTCTCTAGCGATGTGCGTGTAATGCGCGGGCGACTTTATGTGCTTTTCACCCGCCCCACCGGCGGGGGATGAAGCTGCCGAACGCGCAGGGCAGACTGGGCCATAGCAGGTGACCGGAGTCTCGCAGTGGGAGTTGAACACGCGGTAAACGTTCGGCGGCTTACGCGGTCGGTGGCGCCGGCGAGGCTGGCCGGGCGGGCGGCGGTGCGGTGGGTTCGCACCTACCTGTCGTTCGGGGAAGGGCGAAAAGCGCGGCGGCAGGAGTTTGTGCTGCGAACGGCTGAAGACGTGACCCGGACGATGGGCGAGATGAAGGGCGCGGTCATGAAGTTCGGGCAGATCCTGTCGATGATGACCGGGGCGATGCCGCCGGAGCTGACAGCGCAGCTCGCGACCCTGCAATCGAACGCGCCACCGATGGCGTTCGAACTCGTCCGCCAGGTGTTCGAGGAGGAGTTCGGCTGTGGGCCCGAGCGGCTGTTCCGGAAGTTCGAGAAACGGCCGTTTGCCGCCGCGTCGATCGGGCAGGTGCACCGCGCGGTAACGCGGGACGGGCACGAGGTCGCCGTAAAGGTGCAGTACCCGGGGGTTCGGGAGGCGATCGAGCACGACCTGGCGAACGTCGGTCTCATCATTGGGATGGCGGGGCTGGCGTCGCGTGGGCTCGAACCCGGGCCGATCATCTGCGATCTGAAGGAAGGCATTCGCGAGGAGCTCGATTACCAGAGGGAAGCAGCCTGGCAGCAACGATTCCGGGACCTGTTCGAAGGCCACGCGTTCATCCGCGTGCCGCGGGTGTACCACGAACTCTCGACCAGCCGGATATTGGTGCAGGAGTTCGTCCGAGGGCGGCCGTTCGCGACCGCGTACTCGCTCGACCAGGCCAGCCGCAACCGGATCGGCGAGATCATCTACCGGTTCGCGTTCGGCAGCATCTATCGGCACCGGCTCTTCAACGGCGATCCCCACCCGGGCAACTACCTGCTGCTGGATGACGGGTCCATCGCGTTCGTGGACTACGGCTGCGTGGCGGAGTTCTCGCCGGACCACGTGGCGGGGTTCACGAAGGTGCTGCGGGCGCTCATCGCCGACGACCGGGAGGCGTGGCGGCGCGCGACGGAGGATATCGGGATCCTGAAGCGAGACGCCCCGTTCACCACGGAAGAGCTCTACGAGCACATGCACTGGTACTGGGCGCCGATTCTCGAGCCCGAAGTAACGTTCACCCCGGATCTCGCCGGGGAGATGATTCGCCGCAATACCCAGACAACGGGCCTCGGCGGGCAAATCAACCGGTACTGCAACGTGCCCGAGGGCATGGTGTTCCTGACCCGCATCAACTTCGGGCTGGCGGGATTGATGGCCAACCTGCGGGCGAGGGGCCCGTGGCGCGCAATCATCGAGGAGTACATCGACGGCAAGGAGCCCTCGACAGAACTGGGACGGTTGTCGGCAGCAACCTCGCGGACGGCACCGGTGTAGGCGGCGGGGGACAGTCACCGACTGTCAACTGGCTGCGCGGGTCGGCGGTGCCGACACTCCCAAGAGGAGACTCCTTCCATGCACCCGAGCGACCCCGTGCAATTCCAGAGCATGCGGATCATGCGGCGCCTCGGGCTGCAGACGATGGTGCTGCAGCTAGGGGTGGCGTCGTTCTACCTAGTGGGCATCTCGACCGGGTTGTTCGGGGCCACCGGGCCGTGGGTGGTGCCTGCCGTCGTGTTTGTCGCAACGCACCACCTGCTTTATGGGGTCTACGCGCTGGGGTGGTTGAGCCGCGGGCGGCGAATCCGGCTGGCGGACCTGTGCAAACCCGTTGCGGACCAATTGAGCGTCACGCTGGCGTGGCTATCGCTAAACGACCCGTACTCTCCGATGTGGGCGCTNCACCTNTATTCGCTGGTGGGATATTCACGGCNGTTCCACGGGCGGGCGTACGCGGCGATCGCAGTGCTGGTCGTCGGCCACCTGCTGGCCGGCGGGATGTATCTCAGTTATCAGCGCAGCGGGCATATCTTCGACGCGTACGTGGTCATCAGCGTCGCGATGGCGATGTTCATGGCGCTGCTCGCGAGCACGATCGGGGCGGCATGGCGAGATGCCGAGTTGCGCGCGAGGACGCTGGCCGCAACCGACCCCCTGACGGGAATCGCGAACCGGCGAACGTTCCTGGCAGGGCTCGAACAGCTGGCGCGAAAACCGGACTCGGCCTTTTCGGTGCTGATGCTGGACCTGGACAACTTCAAGCAACTGAACGATCGGTACGGACACCTGTACGGAGACCGCGTGCTATCGCAGGCGGCTTCGGTGCTTCATGCGCATCTTCGGCCGGGTGACCACGTTGCGCGGTACGGTGGCGAAGAGTTTGTGGTGCTGCTGCCCGGCGCGGGCGCCGAAGAGGCGGCACGCGTGGGGGAGCGGCTTCGGGCGGCGGTCTCCAGGGCAACGCCAACCAGTATCTCGATCGGATGCGCCACGAGGACGGCGGGCGAGAGCGCCGAGGAGCTCATCCGGCGTGCAGACCACCTGCTCCTGCAGGCGAAGCGTTCGGGCAAGAACCGCGTGGTAACCGACCCGGAAGAGCTGGCGGCGTGAGCTTACCGCCGACGGCGCCGCCGGGCAGCGAGGGCAAGGTCGCCGGGCGAGGGAGGTGTGGTAATCGCCTTCCGAATCGCTTCGGCGTGCTCGGTATCGTGAGCGGCCCAACTCACCAGGTAGTGACGAAGCGAGACAGCGACCGGTTGGCCCCATGCGTTGACGACACCGGGGAAGATGACGCTGGCATCGAGGGCGGCGGGCTGGAGCACATCGAACAGTTCGAGAACGCGCTCGCGGTTTGCTTCCATGCGGGCGCGGAGGGATTCGACGGTATCGCCGGTCGCGGCGGCAAGGAGGGCTTCGCGGCGAACCATCGCCTCGCCCGCGGTTTCGGCGCGGTAGGGACGCAGCGTGGCGGCACCCGCGTTCGCCTCTTCCAGGAGCTCGAGCATGGGCTCGTCGATGGTGGCGAGGTGGACGAGGTGGTCGTACGCGGACCAGAGTTCGCCTTCGGCGCGACGATCCCAGTAGTCACCGGGCACGACGTCGAGCAGGGCTTCGAGGGAGATGCGTGCCGCGGCCGCCCGCCGGGCGATGACCACGAGCTCGGCAAGCATCAGGGCAACGGCCCGAGCCGCGCTTCGATCGGCTCGCGCGCCTCGGGATAGACCTCGGCGAAACCGCGCAGCAGGCCGAAGCAACCGCTGATCATCATGTCGCCGAACGGTGCGGCGAAGTAGGGACGGAGGCGGGAACCCCGGATCTTTTCGCGCTGGGGGCCGGTAAGGGCGACCACAGGCGGGACGTCCGGGGCGACGATGCTGCGGTCGGCGTGGAAGGCGCCGTGCCCCTTGGTCTCGAACACCTCCTCGTGCCGAAGGGTGCCTTCGGCGAGGCGAACGGCGAACGTTTCGATCTGTGCGGGGGTGACTTCGCCGGTGTGGTGTTCGAAGAGGCTGGCAACCTGGCGTCCGCGCAGGTGGAACGCGAGCAGGTGCATGTTCCCGAGGTTGAGCACGAGCTGCTCGGGTTCGCGGGCCACGCGTTCGTCGTGCAGTGCGCCGAGCGCGGCAGCCGGACCGGTATCCATGAACGCGACCGGGGCTTCGGTCCCGGCCGAGGCCACCATCGAACGGGCGCGCGTGAGGTAACCCGGGAGGTCCTCGCCGCGGGCGGCGAAGGCGAGCAAATCGTTACGGCCTTCGACGATTCGCCGCAGGTGGTCGAAGCGGAAGAGGCGGTCGGAGACATCCGGCGGGGCAGCGCCGTGGTCGAGACAGCCGAGCGCGATGCCATCGAAGTGTGTGGGCTCCTCGAAGGCGGCGAGGGCAGTGCGGATCGCGTCGAGGTCCAGGTCGCGGAGGACGATGTGCTCGCCATCGATACGGGTGGCCTCGTCGCTGGAGACGATTTCGACGCCGAGCGCGCGGACGCGGTCGAGGTCGTCGTCGAAGGTCTGGGCGGCCTCGGGGGTGGCGAAGGCCTTGCCGCCAGCGCGGAGGTGGTCTTCGAGCGCCCAGGCACAGGGCCCGCCGCCAGCGACGACACCGGTGAGCACAACCGGGCGGCCCAGGGCAGTGGCACGCCGAACCCGGCGGGCGGCGATCTCGGTGGCCGAGGGCAGCACCATCTTGACGCTGTTCTCGATGGTTCGGTTGGAGTCGAAGACGAGGATGTCCTGGGTGCCGGTGCCCATGTCGATGGCGAGGATGCGCATAGGGACAGTGTAGCGATCGGGGACAGGGGGCGTAGCTGGCAGCAATTCCAGAACGAGGCTCGCTCGAAATAGAACAAGCTTCACCACCAACAGACTAACAACCTGTCATATACGGGTGGTTATTGCTGAGGTCTCACTTGCTGCACTTACCACCGCACTTATAATTTCCTCCGACCTAAACATGGGCGTCATCAATGGCTTGGATAGACGCACAGAAGGGAAGGGCAATGCGTGGAGAGAACTACTGGACGCGAAAAGCGCGGTATTCGCGGCGGCGCGTACTTGGCGGGGCACTCGGGGCGAGCGCCGGCGTGGTCGCGCTTGGCGTGGTCGGATGCGGTGGTGGTGACGACGACGACAGCAACGGCGGCTCGCGAACGACTGAGCCGGGCAACTTCGCAACGCCGACACCGGCGGTGACCGGTGGCCCGAAACGCGGAGGCACGCTGCGGCTGGCAACAAACGTGGACAACCGGGCGCTCGACCCGTACTCGACGTCGGCGGCGACGGTGAAGGGCCTCTCGACGTACGTGTTCAGCCGGCTCTACCGAATCCGGTCGGAAGCCCCGGACGAGAACGGCGCGATTTCGATGACACCAGAGCCCGACGCAGCCGAATCGGTCGAGGTCTCGAGCGACGGCCTGGCATACACCGTTCGCCTCAAGCCGAACGTGAAGTGGCACCCTCCGGTGAACCGCAATATGACGGCTGAGGACGTGGTGTTCTCGTGGAACCGGTTCACCGGGAGACTGCCGGGGACCACGCCGGCGGTGAACTCGGAAAAGCTGACCTGGATCGATTCCGTCGAGGCCCTTGATGAGCTGACCGTGTTGTTCCGGCTGAACCGCCGGTACGGCCCGTTCTACTCCTTCCTGGCCGATCGCGCCGTATCCCTACGACCAGTTGAACGTAATCGAGCGCTTGCAGGGACCGTCGGGGTCGCACCTGTTCGGCACGGACAACCAGGGGCGCGACACGTTCAGCCGGGTGGTGTACGGGTCGCAGGTGACGGTCATCCTGAGCTTCGGCGCTGTCGCACTTTCCACGGTAGTCGCGACCGTTATCGGCGTGGTCTCGGGCTACTTTGGCGGGATCGTCGATATGGTGATCCAGCGGATCGTGGAGATCTGGCAGGCGTTCCCGGGGTTGATCTTCGTCATCTTTGTGGTGTCGATCTTCGGGACGGGGCGCATCGAGCTCATCATCGTGCTCGGGTTGTTGTTCGGCGTCGGATCGTCCCGCGTGGTCCGCAGCGCAACGCTGTCGGTGCGGGAACTGAACTATGTGGAAGCGGCAGCTGCGCTGGGCGCGTCGCACACGCGGATCCTGCTGCGCCACATCCTGCCGAACGTCGTGCCCGTGGTCATCGTCACTGCGTCGGTGCAGATCGGCGCGGTGATTCTCGCGGAGTCGTCGCTGTCGTTCCTGGGGTTCGGAACGCCTCCCCCGTTCCCGTCGTGGGGGCGGATGCTGCAGGAGTCGCAGCAGTTCATGCTGCAGTACCCGCACCTTGCGTTCTTCCCCGGGGCCGCGATCGCGCTCGTGGTGTACTCGCTCAACATGTTCGGAGACGGCATCCGGGACGTATTGGACCCGCGCATGCGGGGGACACGGTAGGTTCCGCACGAAAAGGCCCACTGAGTGGGCCTTTTCTCGTAGAACGGCGTGAACAGCGCGGAGGGGAGGCGAAGTGGCAGCCTACCGAGCGTTCGTTCATAATGCAGCAACCGCGCGTGGCGCGGTATATCCGTGATGTCGCAGAGCCAGGCCGGGCGAAGGAGGAGCATGCATGGGGTTTTCGAAGGTGCTGATTGCGAACCGGGGGGAAATCGCCATCCGGATCGCGAGGGCGGCCGCCGAGTTGGGGATCCCTTCGGTCGCGGTGTATTCGGAGGACGATGCCGAGTCGCTCCACACGCGAAAAGCAGATGAAGCGGTTGCGCTGAAGGGCAGCGGCCCCGCCGCTTACCTCGACGCGGAGCAGATCATCGCGGTCGCCAAGCAGGCGGGCTGCGATGCGATTCACCCCGGGTATGGCTTCCTTGCCGAGAACGCGAACTTCGCCCGGCGGTGTGAGGAAGAGGGCATTCGGTTCGTCGGGCCGAGCGCCGAAACGCTGGAGCTGTTCGGGGACAAAGTCAAAGCGCGGGCGCTTGCGGAGCGGGCCGGGGTGCCGGTCCTGCCGGGAACGTCGAGCCCGGTCACGCTCGATGCTGCGCGGGAATTCTTCCAGTCCGTGGGTGAGGGCCGGGGGATCATGCTGAAGGCGGTTGCTGGCGGAGGCGGCCGCGGGGCCCGAGCGGTTCTCTCGCTGGATGAGCTGGACGAAGCGTTTGCGCGTTGCCAGTCGGAGGCTCAGGCAGCATTTGGAAACGGCGACCTCTACGCTGAGCTCCTTATCCCGCGGGCCCGGCACATCGAGGTGCAGGTGGTCGGCGACGGCACGGGCACGGTGAGCCACCTCTGGGAGCGGGAATGCAGCATCCAGCGGCGCTACCAGAAGGTCGTGGAGATCGCGCCGAGCGCGGGACTCCCGGGCGGGCTTCGCCAGCGCATCCTCACGGCCGCGGTTCGCATGGCCGAGGCTGCAAATTATGACAACATCGGCACGTTCGAGTTCCTGGTCGATGCCCGATCGCTGACGGACGAGTCGTTTTTCGCGTTCATCGAGACGAACCCGCGGCTGCAGGTGGAGCACACGGTCACCGAGGAAGTGCTGGCCATCGACCTCGTGCGGGTCCAGTTCGAGCTTGCGGCCGGGAAGTCATTGAGCCAGCTCGGGTTGCTGCAGGCGTCGGTGCCCACCCCGCGGGGCTTCGCGCTACAGGCGCGCGTCAACATGGAGACGCTCGACAGGGACGGCAACACGCGGCCAAGCGGTGGCGTGCTTACCGCGTTCGAAACGCCGTCGGGGCCCGGGTTCCGCACCGATACGTTCGGGTACGCCGGGTACCGAACCAGCCCGCGATATGACTCGCTGCTGGCGAAGGTCATCGTGCACACGNCGTCGGAGCGGTTCGAGGATGTGGTGTCGAAGGCGTACCGGGCCCTGCGNGAGACGCGCATCGAAGGGGTGCAGACGAACATCCCGTTCCTGCAGAACCTGATGCGGCACCCGGCGTTCATCGCGGGTGANGTGTACACGCGCTTCGTCGACGACCACATCGCTGAGCTGGTGGACGCGGAAGGGACCGAGCACCAACCGCTGTACTTCGCGAAGCCGGCGGAGGGGACAAAGCTGCCGGAGATCGGGTTCGCCGGGGCGCGGTTGCAGACGAACGACCCGCTGGCGGTGCTCGAGTTCGGGCGCATCCGGCGCGAGTCAGCGACCGCGAAGGAATCGAGCGACTCGGGGCCGGAGGCGCCGGAGGGCCAGGTCGCGGTGCCAGCCCCGATGCAGGGCACCATTGTCCAGGTGGACGTCCAGGAAGGCGATACGGTGCGCAAGGGCCAGCAGGTGCTGGTGATGGAGGCGATGAAGATGGAGCACGTCGTCTCCGCGACAGTCGCCGGCGTGGTGACGCGCATCCTGGCACGGCCGGGCGACACGATCATCGAAGGGCATCCGCTGGTGTTCATCGAACCAGCGGAGGTGCAGGAAGAGGCGGAGGACGAACGCCAGCACCTGGACCTCGATCACATCCGCGACGACCTGAAGCTGGTGCTCGACCGGCACGCCATCACGCTCGACGAGGCGCGGCCGGACGCGGTGGCGAAGCGGCGGAAGACCGGGCAGCGCACGGCTCGAGAGAACATCAACGACCTGTGCGACCCGGGCACGTTCGTGGAACACGGCGGGCTTGCGCTAACACCGGGCACCGGCCTCCCGATCGAGGAGGTGATACGCAAATTCCCGGGCGACGGGATGGTGTGCGGCGTCGGGCAGATCAACGGGAAGTACTTCGACCCGCCGACGAGCAAGGCGGTGGTGCTGGCGTACGACTACACGGTGCTCGCGGGCACGCAGGGAGCGATCAACCACCCGAAGACGGACCGGATGCTCGAACTGGCCGAGAAGTGGCGGATGCCGGTGGTGTTCTTCACCGAGGGTGGCGGCGGCCGGGCGGGTACCGGTGGCAGGCGCGAAGGCGGCCGGCCGGTCTCGGATGGGCCGGATGTCGGCGGCGGGCGGCCGCTGGACACGCCGACTTTCGCGACGATGGCGCGGCTCAGCGGGCTTGTGCCACTCATCGGCATCACGTCGGGGCGGTGTTTCGCGGGGAACGCGGCGCTGCTCGGGTGCTGCGACGTCATCATCGCGACGAAGAATTCGAACATTGGCATGGGCGGCCCGGCGATGATCGAAGGCGGCGGTCTCGGCGTGTTCGCGCCGGAAGAGATTGGCCCGCTGGATGTCCAGTTCGCGAACGGGGTGGTGGACATCGCGGTCGAGGACGAAGCCGAGGCGGTGCAGGTCGCGAAGAAGTACCTGTCGTACTTCCAGGGCCCGATCAAGGAATGGGAGTGCGAGGACCAGCGGCTGCTGCGGTTCGCGGTGCCGGAGAACCGCCTGCGAGCGTACGACATCCGGAAGGTCATCGAGACCCTGGCCGACAAGGGTTCGGTGCTGGAGCTGCGGCGCGGGTTCGGCCACGGGATGGTAACCGCGCTTATTCGCATCGAAGGGCGGCCGATCGGCGTGCTCGCGAACAACCCGGCGCACCTTGGCGGCGCGATCGACAGCGACGGTTCGGATAAGGCGGCGCGGTTTATGCAGCTGCTGGACGCCTTCGACATCCCCCTGCTGGTGCTTATGGACACGCCAGGGATGATGGTGGGGCCGGAGGTGGAGAAGACAGCACTGGTTCGCCACTGCAGCCGGCTGTTCGTCACCGGCGCGAACCTGACCATTCCGCACATGACGATCGTGCTGCGCAAGGGCTATGGGCTCGGGGCGCAGGCGATGGCGGGCGGCCACTTCAAGGAGCCATTCTTCACGGTCTCGTGGCCGACCGGTGAGTTCGGCGGCATGGGACTCGAAGGACAGGTGAAGCTGGGCTACCGGAACGAGCTGGAGTCGATCAAAGACCCCGAGCAGCGGCTGGCCCGCTACAACGAGCTGGTCGCGCGCGCCTACGAACGGAGCAAGGCGATCCAGTCGGGTGTGTCGTTCGCGGTGGACGACGTCATCGACCCGGCGGATTCGCGGAAGTGGGTGCTGAACGCGCTCGATTCGGTGAGATGGCCGGCGGAGCCGCGGAAGGGGAAGAAGCGCCGGAACATCGACACCTGGTAATGCTGGAGGCGGCCGGGCAGGCTCCCGGCCGCCCTTACTCCTCGGGCGAAGCCCCATTTTCCTGCGCGACGTGCGAAGCTCCGTCTTCCTGCGCGGCCTGCCCGACGGCGTGGGTGGGGTTGAGCATGCCCACCAGGAGCGCGGTGTATTCGTTCTCGACTTCCTGTGGGCTGAGGCGGCCGGAGCTCCGGTACCAGATACTGATGCGCGTGAGGGCGCTGAGGATGATGTAGGTCGCCATCGTGGGGTCGCGCTTCACGAAGGCGCCGCTCCGCATGCCCTCGACGATCAGGTCGTAGAAGAAGCGTTCGTACTGCTTCATGAGTCCGCGGAACTCGGCGCCGTAGTCCCCGGTGAGATTGCGCCCGTCGGAGAGCACGACGCCGGATTCGGCCTGCTTTTCGATGTGGAAGCGAACGCCGACGCGAATGGCTGCGGCCAGGCGCTCTTCGACCGGCGCACCGGGGATGGCGTCGAGGACGCTGGCGGTGCGTTCGATGAGCGTCACCATCGTGGACTTCGAGATCGCATAGAGGATCTGCTCTTTCGATTCGAAGTGGTGGTAGACCGAGGGCATCTTGATGCCGACCTCGCGGGCGAGGTCACGCATCGAGACAGCCTGGTAGCCGCGTTCGTGAATGAGAGCCGCGGCGGTTTGGAGGATGAGCTCGTAGCGATTGTCGCGCCTCGCGGCACGGGCCGTCCCCGTCGTCGTGGGCGAATCAGTCGGCATAGCGAAGTTTCCTCTCGTGGATTCCGTACCGGGATGGTAGGCCTTCTCGGATATGGGTCTGAACGGTAAGTAAGCCGCAGGGTGGCGACTCGATCAAGCGCTCGGGAGAGTCTTGCCTACCGAGCGCTTGATAGCCTAGGATACGCCCTCCAGAGCAAGACCCGCCATCACGGGTCAGCCAGGAGGGGAGCAATGAGTCAGGGAAAACTCGTTCGACCGTTCCGGCGGAGGAGATTCCTCGCCGGAGGCGCTACGGCGATTACTGGCGCCGCGGCGCTGTCACTCGTGGGGTGCGGGGACGACGATGACGACGACGATGGGGGCGAAACCGTAACCGCAGCGCCGCCGGGGCAGGCGACGCGCGAAGCGGAGACGGAGGAGCCGAAGCGGGGCGGAACGTGGCGCCGGGGCGCAGGCGGCAATATCGCACTGGCTTCGCTGCCGTACATCGATGCGGGCACGCTTTCGGGCGGCGGCAATGCGGCTGCCCGCGACCCGGGGCTCATCTGGGGCAACCTGGTCCGCGTCTCCGAAGACGACGTTTCGTATGCGCCGGACCACGCGAAGGAATGGGAGATCTCGCCCGACGGGCAGAAGATCCGGTTCGTCATCCGCGACGACATTTACTGGCACTCAGGGCGCCAGTTCACGACGAAGGACATCGCCTTCAACCTCGAGGCGGTCAAGGACGAGAAGTGGAAGACGTCGATCGGGTACCGGCTGAACCCGGTTGCCGAGTACGAGGTGATCGACGACTACACGATGGAATGGACGTTGATTCGTCCGAACGCGCCGGTGCTGGACTTCATGGCGGTCTTCCGGCTGGCGGACCAGGAAACGTTCGACCAGATCGGTTCTGGCGTGCTGGTTGGTACGGGCGCCTTCCGGTGGACGAATTTCGACCCGGTGCGGGGCGCGACGCTCGAAGCGTACGAGCGGTACCACCTGGGCCAGCCGTACCTGGATCGCATCGAATACACCATCTACAGCGACGCGGCGGCCCTGGCCATTGCGCTGGAGACGGGTGAAGTGCACGACTCGGCGCTCTCGGCCGAGGAGTCGATTCGTTTCTACGACAATGATGACTTCGACACCGTGACGCTGCCCTCGACGGGTGGCACCACCCCGATGGGCATCCGCACGGACCTGGACCCGTTGCGAGACAAGCGGGTGCGGCAGGCGCTCGAGTTCATGCTCGACCGGGAGCGGTACCAGGAGGAGAACTTCCTTGGCCGGTTCGACGAACTGGGGCGGCTGCCCTGGCCGACGTTCTCGCCGGCCTACGACGCGGAGCTGGACCAGCCGATCTACGACCCCGACCGGGCGCGGGACCTGTTGAGCGAGGCCGGCGTTACGCCGAGTTCGCCGATCACCATTCGCATGAATACGCTGCCAATCCGTGCGTATTCGCCGGCTATCGCTCAGCTGTTGCAGCAAGAAGGGCGGGAGCTCGGGCTCAATATCGAATTCGAGCCGCTGGAGTACCAGAACATGATCGACCGGTACTACCAGGGCCAGCTCAGCAACACGTGGATCGGATTCGGCGATTCGGGATCGCCGCTTTCTCCGGGCACCAGCCTGCTGTTCTCGACGATTCTCGACGGCGCAGTCACGCACTACGACGACCCCGAGTACCAGGAAGCACGACAGGCGATTCTTGAAGGAGGCACGGATTACGACCGATTCAACCGCGCCTTCCTTGACGGTGCGTTTGCGCTCATCCTCGCGCGACCAATTGGCGTGAACTTCGAGTCGAAGGCGATTCACATCCCGCGGAACTCGCTGGGGTGGGTCGAGTACCACAAGGTGTGGGTTGACGAGTAGCCGCGGGAAACTGCGCCGTTTCTCGTTGCCAGCGTTCTGTTCGAGACAGCGTGCAAACGGGGATTGGTAGTGAACTATCTGCTATCTCGACTCATCAAGCAGTTCATTCCCGTTGTGTTCATTGCCTCCATCATCATCTTTGCACTGATGGAGCTGCTGCCGGGTGACCCGGCGGTGATCATCCTCGGTGAGACGGCCACTCCGGAGTCGGTTGATGCGCTGCGGGAGGAGATGGGCCTGAACGACCCGCTCCCGCAACGGTACCTGCGCTGGCTCGGGAATTCGCTGACCGGCGACCTGGGCCAATCCACGAGCGGGAAGCAGGTGACGGAGCTCTTTGCTGCGTCGTTGCCGCCGACGCTGGAGCTGGCATTCTTCGCGTTCACGTTCGGGAACCTGCTGCTGGGCGTGACGCTGGGGATCCTGGCGGGGATTAACCGCGGGAACGCCATCGATGTGGGGATCGGGATCCTGAGCGGGCTCCTGATTGCGATCCCGTCGTTTGTCGCGGGGCTGCTGATGTTGCTCGTGTTCTCGGTGAAGCTCGGGTGGTTCCCGTCGGCAGGACGAACCCCGTTCTTCGAGGACCCGGGGGACGCATTGCTCCACCTTACCCTGCCGGCGCTGGCGCTCGGCGGGATCATTGCAGCGGTCATCTCGCGGTTCACGCGGCAGTCGATCGTGGACACGCTGACCCACGACTACATCCGGACAGCGCGGGCGAAGGGGCTTTCGAACCGGGCGGTCATCCTGCGGCATGCCCTCAAGCCGAGCATGATGCCGGTGGTCACGGTCATCGGCATCCAGCTCGGCGGGCTCATCGGCGGGACGATCGTCATCGAGCAGGTGTTTACGTGGCCGGGGATGGGCCGCCTGTTGGTGACATCCGTCAACGCGCGTGATTACCCGACCATCCAGGCGATCACGCTGCTGCTCGTGAGTTCGTACCTGCTCTTCAACCTGTTGACCGACCTTACGTACGCATGGCTCGACCCGCGGCTGCGGCTCGGCAAGGGCGTGGGGGCGTGAAGATGACGAACGAACGACTTGCCGCAACAGCCATCGAGATCCCCGCTTCCATGGCAGCGCACAGCTGGACGCGGTCGGGGTGGTTCCGGACGACGCGCGTGCTGCTCCGGGACCCACGCGGGGCGTTCGCGGTGGCGGTGCTGCTGCTCCTGCTATTTTTCGCGTTCCTCGTCCCGCTTATCAGCACGACGTCGCCCTTCGAAAGCGTTCGCGGCGAACGGCTGCTCGAACCATCGGTGAGCCACCCGTTCGGAACCGACGAACTGTCGCGCGACCTGTTCATCCGGAACGCGGTCGGGCTCCGAGCGACGCTTATTGGCGGCGTGTTCGCCGTCATCGTTGGGTGGCTGTGTGGAATCACGGTCGGGTACATCGCCGGGTTCCGCGGCGGCGCCGTGGACTCGGTGGTGTCGCGGTTCCTGGACACGCTGATGGCGTTCCCCGGGATCCTGCTGGCGATACTGCTGATCACGCTGTTCGGGCCGGGGCTGCTGAGCCTCTCGGCGGCAGTGGCGATCTTCAACGTGCCGATTGCAGCGCGGCTGGCGCGAGCTGCGGTGATGCGGGAAGGCGTGCGGGACTACGTGCTGGCGGCGCGAGCAACGGGTTGTTCGGGCCTGCGGATCCTGTGGCGGCACATCGCTGTGAACACGTTCGGGATCCTCGCGGTGCAGCTGCCGATTTCGGTGGTGAGCTCGGTGCTGATCATGGCGGCCCTGGGGTTCCTCGGGCTGGGTGAGCAACCGCCGAACCCGACCCTGGGTGGTCTGCTGAACGACGGGCGGCGGTTCATGCGGCTGGCGTGGTGGTACCTGGTCGCGCCCGCAACCGTACTCGCGCTCCTGACGCTGTCGTTGAACTTCCTCAGTGACGTGCTGAGCGAGCTGCTCGACCCGGCACGGCGAGGGAGGGCGTGATGAGCACGGTAGAGCGAGGACCGTACGAAGGCGTCCGGGTGCTGGACCTGACGGACGAACTGGCGGTGAACGGGACGCGGCTCCTGGCCGGACTCGGCGCCGAGGTCGTGCGGCCGGAGCCGCCAGAAGGGGACGCAATCCGGTCGCGGCCGCCATTCGCCCGGGCCAGGCAGGGAGACCATGCGGAGAGCCTGGCGCACATCGTCTACAACGCCGGCAAGCGGTGCGTGCGCATCGAAGCGAACGACGAAGGCTTCGCGCGCGTCAGGGCGCTGGCGGAAGCGGCGGACGCAGTCATCCTGACGAGCACGTCGCCGTATGCGCCGGCATTCCAGCCTTCGCCGCTGGCGTGGTCGGGCGCGCACCCCGGTGTGGTGTTCGTGTACGTGGAGCCGTTCGAACGGGAGAGCCCGTTCGCGGGGAAGCCGTTCACGGACCTGACCATTGCTGCGGCGAGCGGGTTCGACTGGTACTGCGGTTCGGCGGACGGCACGCCAGAGCACCCAAAAGGCCAGCTCGCCCTGGGATACACCGGGATCGCTGCAGCGGGCGCAGTGGCGGTGGGACTGGCGGCACGCGCGTACGGAAACAGTGCGGGCTGGTTCGAACTGACGGCACAGGAGGCGTTCGCGTTCGCCGCGCTGCAGAGCGGCGACCCGAACCCACTGCGGTGGCACGGGCAACTCCCGAGCCGCGTGGAGTGGGGCGCGACGGCAGCGCGGTCGCTGCATCGGTGCCGCGACGGGAAGTGGCTGACCTTCGTGATGCTGGGAGCGCACTTCGACGACTTCGCGGCGTGGCTGAGCCGGGAAGGTGTGAGCGACAGGTTCCTCGACGAGCGGTGGCTCGAGCGGGAGTACTACCTCGCGCACCAGGAGGAGATCACTGAGGCGATCGCTGAGTTGTGCCGGAAGAAAGACCGCGACGAAGTCGTCCGGGAAGGCCAGGACCTGGGCCTGATGGTGATGCCGCTGTCGTCGATCAGCGACCTGCTGGCCGACGAGCACTTCGCGGCGCGGCGGATGTTCCGGGAGGTCGAAACGTGTGCGGGCACACTGCGATTGCCGCGGGCGCCGGTTGTGTTTTCGGGAACGCCGGTCCCGGACCCGGGCCGCGCGGAGTGCGTGGCTTCGACGGTGGACGCGAAGTGGGAGCCGCGCGAGCGGCCGCCGACGAACGGGGAGGCGGACCTCCCGCTGACCGGCATGCGGATTGCGGACTTCACGTGGATGCTCGCGGCGCCGGTCGCGACGCGCGTTCTCGCCGACATGGGCGCGGACGTGATCCGCATCGAGTCGCATGCGCGGCGGGACATGACGCGGGAGATCGGTCCACAGCCGCCGAACTACTTCAGCCTCGACACGAATTCGACGCAGCACCACGCGAACAGCAACAAGCGGAGCATCGCGCTCAACCTCAGCAAGCCCGAGGCCGTGGAACTGGCGCGGGAAATCATCGCGACGTCGGACATCGTCTTCGAGAACTACACGCCGGGGACGATGGCGCGGTGGGGGCTCGACCCCGAGACGCTGCTGCGGGAGCGGCCGGATCTCATCGTGGTGAGCCAGCCGGCGGTGGGGTACACGGGTCCGCACCGACACTGGGGCGCGATCGGGAACGGGGTGGCCGGGTACGGCGGCCTCAACATGCTGACCGGGTTCCCCGCGAACCCGCCGTTCGGGGTGGGCCCCATCGTTTCGGACCTGATCGCGCCGTTCGTGTCGCTCACAGCGACGCTGGCCGCGGTGGAGCACCGCCGGCGAACCGGGCAGGGCCAGCATGTCGATTGCGGGATGGTGGAAGCGACCCTCTGGATGCTCGACACGGCGTACGCGGAGACGCAGCTGAGCGGGCGCAACCCGGAGCAGACAGGCAACCGGTCGGCGTGGATGTCGCCGCACGGCATCTTCCCGGCACGGGGCAGCGACGAGTGGATCGCCATCGCGGCGCGAAACGACGCGGAGTGGGCGGCAACTGCGAAAGTGCTCGGGCTCCCGGATCTGGCGCACGATGAGCGGTTCACGACGCTTGAGGCCCGCAAGCGGAACGAGGACCGGCTCGAAGAGTACGTGAGCCGCGCGACTTCCCGTTGGGACCGGTGGGAGCTCGCGCAGGCGCTGCTTGCGGCCGGGGTCCCTGCCGCGCCGGTCGAGACGATTCGCGACCACCTGGAGCGGGACCACGGGACACGGTTCCGGTACGCGACCATCCAGCACCCGTACGGCTTCGAGTTCCTGGTCATCAACCAGTTCATCCGGCCGAACGGGCGAACGGTGCCCAACCGGCGGGCGCCGATGATCGGCGAGCACAGCGACCAGATCCTCCGGGAGGTGCTGGGCAAGACAGATGACGAGGTCGCGGCGCTCACCGTCGACGGCGTCATTTATTAGGAAAGGGGCAAACCCATGGCTTATTCGACCATCCTCACCGAGCAGGTTGGGGCAGTCCTCAAGATCACCCTGAACCGCCCGGAGAAGCGGAACGCGCAGGACGGGAACCTTATCGCCGAGTTGCACGACGCGATGGTTCGCGCGGAGACGGACGACTCCATCCGCGTGGTGACGCTGTTCGGCGCGGGGAAGAACTTTTCGGCCGGGCACGACCTGAAGGAAGGATCCGCATCGGGGCCGTTCGCGCATTACGACCGCGAGACGACGTACGGGCGGCTGAAGTACGCGGACGACATCCTGTTCGGGTACTGGATGTACATCCATGACCTTCGCAAACCGACGATCGCGGGGGTCCACGGGCACATCGCGACGGCGGGCATTTCGCTGGCTGCAATGTGCGACATCATCGTCGCGGCCGATGACGCGAAGTTCCTCGACCACGCGGTGACGCTGTTCGCGACGCCGGGGACGGAACTTGCCTGGTACCCGTGGGAACTCGGCGTTCGCAAGGCGAAGGAGTTCCTCTGGACCCAGCCTATCTGGGACGCCGACACGATGGAGCGGCTCGGGCTGGTCAACCGGGTGGTGCCGCGGGACGAACTGGAGTCGACGGTCATGGCGATGGCGGAGCAGATCGCCCAGGCGTCGCCGCTGGCCGTGCAGCTGACGAAGCGTTCGCTCAACCAGGCGTGGGCGTTAATGGGAAAGAAGGCGGCGTTCGACTACCACCTGATCACGCAGCAGGGCGCGATGTGGTCGGACGAGGCGGCGAAGCGTACCGAGGCGCGAAGCGGGAAGTCGACCACCGAGTGGCTGAGCGAGGTCCGGGAGAAAGCAGGCGTGCAGGACCCGCGAGCGGCGACGCGCCGGGATTCGGCGAACGGCACCAACTAAAGGAGAAAAAGATGCAGAAGCGCTGGTCACTCTCGCTGCCGATGGTCGGCGTGCCGCTTTCCGAGCTGGCCGAGGTCGCCCGCGAGGCGGAGAGCCTCGGGTACACCGATGCGTGGTCGTCGGAGGTGGACGGCATCGACGCGTTCACGCCGCTCGCGGTCATCGCGCAGGCGACGCAGATGCGGCTCGGGACCGCGATCGTGAACGCGTACACGCGCGGACCGCAGACGCTGGCGTCGTGTGTCGCGGGGATGGCGGAACTGGCGCCGGGCCGGTTCATCCTCGGGGTCGGTTCGGGGTCGCAGCCGATCATCGAGCGATGGAACGGCATCCCGTTCAAGAAGCCCGTGACGCGCGTGCGGGAGATGGTTGAGTTCTTGAAGCAGGCGATGACCGGCGAACGGGTGGTGTACGAAGGCGAGACCATCCGGGTGAACGGGTTCCGGCTGAGCGCGCCGCCTTCGAAGCCGGTGCAGTTCCACATCGCGGCGCTGCGCCCGGGGATGCTTCGCGCTGCGGGCCAGGTTGCGGACGGCGTCATCCTCAACTGGCTCTCCGCCGAAGACGTGAAGAAGTCCGTAGCGGTCGTCCGGGAGGCCGCGAAGGAGGCCGGGCGCGATCCGAACAGCATCGAAATCACCGCACGGCTGATCGTGAACCTGGACCCGGTGAGCCCCGAGCAGGAAGCGGGGCTTCGACGGGCAATTACCACGTACCTGAACGTGCCCGTCTACCGGAAGTTCCACGAGTGGCTCGGGCGAACCGAGGAGCTGACTCCGATGTGGAACGCGTGGGATTCGGGCGACCGGGCCGCTTCGCTGGATGCGGTGCCGCGAACGCTCATCGACGAGCTGATGATTCGGGGCACCGCAGAAGAGCGGAACGCGCACGTTCGGCGGTACATGGACGCGGGCATCGATACGGCGTTCCTCTCGTTCGGGACTTCGGAGCCGGACCCGGTGAAGCGCCGCGAGATCGTACGGCAGGGAATGCGAGAGATGGCGCCGGTAGCAGCGGGGGCCGCGTTGTGAGCGACGGCGAGTTGCTCTCCACGGACCTCCCGAGCGGGGTTCGGGTGCTCACGCTGAACCGGCCGGAGCGGCTGAACGCACTGAGCCGCGAGATCAACTCGGGGATTCGCGTGGCGTTCGAGTCAGCGGAGCGGGACGGCACCCGGTGCATCGTGATCCAGGGCGAGGGCAGGGCGTTCTCAGTTGGCGCTGACCTGAAGGAGCCGACGACGCATTCGACAGAGGGCATCGCCGACGCGCTCGATATGTTCTACCCGGGGAAGGACATCGCCCCGCCGTGCCGGGTGCCGGTAATCGCGGCCGTCCACGGGTACTGCTGTGGCGGCGGCTGGGAACTGGCGCTCGCGGCGGACATCTGTGTGGCGACCCGGGATGCCCGGTTCTGGTTCCCGCAGACGGGGCTGGGCCTCTTCCCGGGCGCCGGTGGCACAGGGCGGCTGGTGAAGGCGGTCGGGAAATCGAACGCGATGGACATCATCCTCACCGGGCGGTTCGTCTCGGGCGAAGAGGGGTATCGGCTCGGGTTCGTGAGCCGGCTGTTCGAGAACCGGGACGAACTCGTGGCTGGCGCGCTTGCGCTGGCCGAGGAGATCGCAAGCAAGTCGCCGCTCGGCGTGATGATGGCGAAGCAATCGATCACGCGGGCGATGGACCGGCCGATCGAGGAGGCGCTGCTGGAGGACAACATGCGCCTCTTCCCGCTGTACGAGTCGGAGGACCGGAAAGAGGCGTCGGCCGCGTTCCTCGAAAAGCGAACGCCGGTGTGGCGGGGACGCTAGGGCGTGGCGCGGCTTTCCCGCGCTGGGGGATAGCCGCGCCCGGGCGCTTTTGGAAGTCGGAGCGAATTGGATGCTGAACGGTATTCGTGTCGTTGACCTTTCGCGGGCGGTGGCCGGTCCCTACTGCACGCAACTCCTCGGGGACTTCGGCGCGGACGTCATCAAGGTAGAGCCGCCAACCGGGGATATGGGCCGGGTGGCAGGGCTCTCGCGTGCGGTTCGCAAACGACGTACTTCCTGGCCGTCAACCGGAACAAGCGGAGCATCGTTATCGACCTGCGCACGGAAGGCGGGCGGGAAGTGCTGGCAGCGCTCATCAAAGGCGCGGACGTGCTGGTTGAGAACTTTCGCCCTGGGGTGATGGACCGGCTCGGGTTTTCGGAAGCGCGGCTGAAGGAACTGAACCCGGATCTGATCGTGTGTTCGATCTCGGGGTACGGGCAGGACAGTCCGTACCGGGACCGGAAAGCGCTGGACCTCATCGGCCAGACGATTTCGGGGCTGGCAAGCCTGACGGGCGAGGAGGACGGTCCGCCAACACCGGCCGGGGCGCCGCTGGCGGATGTGCTGACGGGCCTGAACGCGTGCATTGGGATACTGGTGGCGCTGGCGGGACGAAAGAACGGCGACCACGGCTTCAAGGCGGTGGAGGTGAGCCTGCTGAGCAGCACGCTTTCGGCCCTGACCATCGAGGCGACGTCGTATCTGAACACGGGGCAGGTGCCCGGCCGGTACGGGAGCGCATGGTTCGAGACGTTTCCTTATGACGTGTTCCCGACGAAGGATGGCTGGATTGCGATCGGCGCCGCGGGAGACTGGCAAGGGCTCTGCCGGCTGCTGGGATTGGACGACCTGGCGGAGCGAGAGGACCTGCTCGACATGCGAACGCGGCTCAAGGAGCGAGGGCCGCTGAAGGCGCGCCTTTCCGAGGGGACGCGGAGATTCACGACAGCCGAGCTCGTGGAGAAGCTGCAGGCAGCGGACATGCTTTCGGGTCCGGTGTACGACATGGCAGGCGTGTTCGCAGACGAGGCTGTGCGGCACGCGGGGCTGCGCATCGAACTGGAGCACCCGGAATCGGGGCAGTTTGCCACGGTGGACAGCGCGGCGAGGTTCTGGCCGGGCGGGCACGAGCTGCACGAATGGAAAAAGGTGCGCCGCCGTCCGCCACTGCTGGGCGAACACACGCTGGAGATCCTGGCGGAGCTGGGGTACGACGCCAACGAGATCGAGGCAGCGTGCCGGTCGGGTGCGGTGGGGTATTTGGTGGGGTAAGGGGAGCGGATCACGTTCGGCCGTTGCAGCGCGCCGAGACCCCCTCAGCCGTTAAGCCCAGGAACCGGGCGCCCCCCCGACCGGCTGAACACCACACAAAACGCCCCTTCAGACCCCCGGCCAAGCCGATGTCTTCCAGGAAGACCCGTTGGTCACGCTGAGCAGCCCCTTTAGTAGCAATAGCGCGTGAGGTTTCTTACTCCTAGAATGAAATCCTTCTATTGGAAAACGTAGTTCCGAGGAGAGCGGGCCGGATGGGTGAAGCGCCACTAGACGAGGCCGACCTTACAGAGGCGGTCGGGATGTACTCCACACTTCTCGGGGGCGGGATGGCACCCGAACCAGCGAGAGCGCTTCTCGGTCGCACCTTCGGAGAAGATGCGGTTCCCCAGATACTCGAAAGGTTCGACTGGCTGCAGGCGCGCATCATGCAGCTCGGCGACCCTCCGACGCTGGTCGAGGGACCTCGAGCCAAGGGCTGGTACGTGGGGCCGCGGCCAGGCGACCGGCATTGGCCTGCTCTCAAGGCGGAGCTAGCACGGCGGGGGTGGAGTCAGCAAGATATCGATAGCCTCGATCGGACGTCGACCCGCATCGTCAGTCTCCTGCCTCCCCCCGGGGCGGAACAGTTCGCTGCTCGAGGTTTGGTCGTCGGATACGTCCAGAGTGGCAAGACAACCAACTTTACCGCGGTTATCGCCAAGGCTGCCGACGCAGGCTACAAGGGATTCATTGTCCTGGCCGGCATGCACAACGTTCTTCGCAATCAGACCCAGAAGCGGCTTGAGGCTGATCTAGAAAGTCTCAACACTCAGCTCTGGACCAAGTTAACCAGCCGGGACGTCCCCCCCTCGAACGGTCGAGCAGGGCGGAGCGGAGACTTTTCGTCTGCATTTCCCGCCGGGGTGGATGCATTCCTCACGAATCTCGGGCAGCAGCGGGTACTGGCTGTCACAAAGAAGAACGCTAGCCGTCTTCGAGCGTTGCGGAAGTGGTTAACCGGCGGTAGTCCGCTTGTTCTGCAAAGCTGTCCATTCCTTGTTATTGACGACGAGGCCGACCAAGCCAGCTTGAACACAGCTGCAGACGACGAGCGACGAACGGCGATAAACCGAGAAATCCTTGAGCTGCTTTCGGTCCTTCCAAAGTCCGTGTATATCGGGTACACCGCGACTCCGTTCGCAAACTTCTTCGTCGACCCAAGCGATCTGCAACAGCTTTATCCGCGAGACTTTATCGTCTCGCTGGATCGGCCAGCGGGCTACTTCGGCGCCGAGCGGCTCTTTGGCCGTGAGCGACTGGACACGGACGAAGAGTCCCCCGAAATCGAAGGGCTCGACATGATCAGGTTGATACCTCCTGACGAAGTCCCGTTGCTGCGGCCAGCTTCTCGCATTGCTGCGGCGAGCTTCGTCCCCGAGATCACTCCCACACTGAAGACCGCTCTGGCCTACTTCTGGATGTCCACCGCGGCGCGCCGCGTGCGGGCTGGAACTGGTGGGCGAGCCCTGCACTCGACGATGCTCGTGCACACCACCGAGCGCGTTGTAGTCCACGCACGCATGTGCAAGCGCCTCGAAAAGGAACGAGATGAGGTGCTGGCTTGTTTGAAGGCCGACGACCAGGAACTGCTGGAGATCTGGAAGGCGCTATGGGTTGCAGAGACAGGCCGCGTTCCAGCGGAGGACCTTGGTGAAACTCCAGTTAGTTTTGAGGATCTGTTACCAGAACTTAAAGGCGTTTTGGAAGAGACGGCCTTTGTAGAGGAGAACGGACAGAGTCTGAACAGGCTATCCTATGAAATGCCCGGACAGGTCGTGGTTGTTGTCGGCGGCAACGTTCTGTCTCGCGGGCTGACTCTTGAGGGTCTCACTGTTAGCGTGTTCGTTCGCACTACCAACACGTATGACACGTTACTTCAAATGGGAAGGTGGTTCGGGTACCGTCATGGCTACTCGGATCTTCCTCGAATCTGGATGACAGCCGACCTTGCCGAGAATTTCAGAACGCTGGCGCTCGTCGAGCACGAAATCAGAAATGACATTGCGAAATACGAGATCGAAGGGGTTACTCCACTGACGTTTGCCCCGCGGGTGAGGACCCATCCGTCTATGGCGATAACCTCCGCCATGAAAATGCGGCATGCAGAACCATGCCTGGTTTCTTTCGAGAACTCGGAGCCGCAAACGACTGCTTTCTCTCACCGCGATGCAAGGTGGCTTGCCGACAACCAAGAGGCCGCAAAGGCGTTAGTAGCGGATCTGGTATCAGCGGGCGTCTCACGCCGCCAGCGAGATGGGAACATTATCTTTCTCGGCGCACCTGCGGAGATGGTGACGAGATTCCTTTCGACCTACAAAGCGCATGAGCGCTCGTTGGAGTTTCGGCCGGGCGAAATGGCCAAATACATCCAAGAATGCAACGCAGATGGCGAGCTTCTTTCCTGGAACGTTGTGTTCGTCGGCAAACGATCAGGCGGACCAGAGTTCGATTTCGGGCATGGCGTCAAAACGAAACTGCTCAATCGCGCGAGACTGAGGCATCTTTCGAACGATAGCTCTGCGTCACTTGGGGCGCTTTTGTCAGCGAAAGAGCGCGTTGCGGATCTGGACCTGCCGTCCGAAGCTCTGGTTGGCCTGAGTGACCGCAAAGATTACCAAAAGCTCCGAGAAAACCACGCACCCGGAACGGGCTTGCTGCTCATCTACGCGATTGACAAGGACTCTCAAGGGCTTCCGAGCAACAGCAGGCTGCGCGAGCCACTCGATGCCGTCGACCATGTCATCGGCTCCGTCGCAATCTTCCCCTCCAGCAAACGGCAGAAGACCGTCTTTATGTCTGTTCGACTGCCGGGCACCGATGAACCAGTCGAGGACGAGGATGTATTGGTGGAGGAGGAAGAATGACCGGCGGAGCGGGATCCCTCAGGGCCCTTTGGTCCGTTGCAGCACTCAAATCCAACTCCGTCGACAAGCTATCCGCTATCGCCACCGGCGCTACGCTCGATGGCGCGGACATTCTCGCCGCCGTCGGAACGGATGGTGCGAAATACGTTCTGTTCCCGCAGCCTCCGGCCGCCGGGTTTCAAGAGGATGTGGAGAGCGCCGGGGTACAACTCCGGGAACGGACGCTCGTCGCCGATGACGTGGCTCAATGCTACGCCGCTCTCAGCTGCACCATGCCCTGGCTCGAGGACGCCTTCGAAGACATCGCAAGCGAGTGCATTAGCAGGGTGGCAGGCCAGCAAAGCCGACGGCCGGATCTTGTGGTCCACGCGGTACTGGAGGAATGGCGGGAACTCCTGGCGAAGCAGTCGCGCCAGCGGCTCGGCGACGATGTGATTCTTGGCTTGATTGGCGAGCTGGACATGCTCGCCGAACTGGCGGAAGTGGACCCGGTTGGTGCTATCGCCGCGTGGACAGGTCCTGGCGGCGAGATTCATGACTTCTGCAAGGGCTCTCTGGCGCTGGAGGTTAAGGCATCGCGACGACGACACGGCCGCGCGATTTCTATTAATGGGGTGGAGCAACTGCTCCCTCCCTCTGACGGGCGCCTCTACCTTCGCTTCGTGCGTGCAGAAAGGATCCCGTCGGGGAGGATTACCCTCAGTGCGTTAGCAGAGCGGGTCGTGAGAGCCGGCGTCAGCAAGCCCATGCTCAACAAGAGCCTCACGCTATTGGGGCTCCGGATCGACGATCTTGGTGCGTACGACGACTTCGCCGTGAACATCGTCGAGCGACGTACCTATGCGGTGAACGAGAGCTTCCCTCGGATAGTGCCTGCGTCGTTCGTGGGGAGCGAACTACCGCAAGGAGTTGTTTCGCTCACGTACACGATCGAGTTGACCCAGGAACCGCCCTTCCCGCTTAGCCCAAAGGAGGTTGTTCAACTGCGGAAGGAGCTGGTTGGATGACCGCTCTGAACCTTTGGTCAGAGCCCTACGCGGCGAGCGGTAACGTCTCCGCAGAAGGAGCGACGCGTACGCTCAAAGCCACAAGACTTGACCCGCTCAGTCTCCTGGTACGGGAGGCCGTACAGAACTCCAACGACGCGGGGTATAACGCGAAAGCATCTGAAATCACCTTTCGAGTCGAGTACTACATACCAACTCCAGCACAGCGTGAGGCGATGCTGGCAAAGGTCTTTCCGTCGGAGCCACCGGGACTCCCCGGTGAGCGTCCGCTCCGCCAGATCCTCGAGTCACCAACAACCGGTCTTCTACTCATTAGTGATCACGGAACCACCGGACTTGGCGGCCCCACTCGTGCGGATGTCACCCTTGAGCCGGGAGATCGAGCCGACTTCGTCAATTTCCTCCGTAACATCGGCGCTCCTCAGGACACCCCGACCGGTGGTGGAACGTACGGGTTCGGCAAAGCTGCTCTGTTTAATGTCTCCCGGGTACACACTGTCATTGTCCACACACTTTGCCGGGATCGGGATGAAGAGAGACTCATTGCTGCCGGCCTTGGAAGTGAATATGACGAGGCCGGGAGGCGGTACACAGGAAGACACTGGTGGGGAGTCACTGAGAACGGTGTAGTCGAACCCCTCCGAGGCGAGGAGGCAAGGGTCCTGGCAGAAGCGATTGGTTTACCGGCCCGTGCCCCCGACGACTACGGCACGACGGTCGCGATTGTCGCTCCCGAATTCGACACGTGGGAAGAGCCTGACAAGGCGCGCGACGAGCTCCTGACTGCGATCCTGGTTTGGTGCTGGCCCAAGATGCTCGCGCCAGGAACGCCGGGCCATCCGAGAGTCCAGTTTCTGATGAGATGGCGCGGGGAGGATGTAGGAGTCCCCAGTCCCTTTGATGTCCCAGCTCTGTCTCCATTCGCCGAAGCGTTAGCCGCCATTGATGCGCAAGAGAGCAGGACGGCACCATCGCGAAGCGTACAGCGATGGTCTGTCGAGATGTATAGGCCCGCTCGTAAACTTGGGACCCTCGCCCTTAAACCCGTTCTCGCTCCACTTCAGTTCGGCTCGGGCCTTCCTGCAGGGGCACATGATTCCGCGCATGTCCCATTTACGCGATGGAAGCAAGGACGAGTCGGGATGGTTGCCCGAATGCGGCGTGCGCGCCTCGTGGTCGACTATCTCGAAATTCCCAATGTCGACACCAGCGAGATGGACTTCGCCGCCGTTTTCCTGCCTGCACCTTCGACTGAAGTCGATACGGCTCTTGCAGCGTCGGAACCTCCGTCTCATGACGACTGGAACCCCGACCAGGTTCAGGACAAGAATCAGCAGCAAATCGTCCGCATGGTGAGAAAAAGGATTGACGAGCTTATTCAGCAGTACCTTGCACCAACGAATGCGGGGGCAAGCGCCTCCAGTGGACAGCCTTCGCTCGGCCGACTGGCGGACTCGCTGGCTGCGCTCCTGCCCGGCCTCTCGGGACCTGCACTCGGTGGTTGGACACCGAGACCCGGCGGTGGGCGAACAAGCCAGAGGGGAGGCGCGAACAGCTTCCGAGTTGAGTACAAGAGTCCGGTGCTCAGGGAAGCGGACCAAGGCAGAATTCTGGAAGTGCCGTTCACGGTGACATCGCCACCGACGGCTGAAACACAGTTGAAGGCCAAGGTGACAGTTCAGGTTGACGGTCCAGGAGGTGGTATCGAACGAGATCGACCAGCCGGAGCGCAGGAGCCAAGAGTCCTTTCCTGGCTATCTCTCGATGATAATCGAGAAATTGAAGGGGACGTACTGACGGTCAATGGCGGGCGAAGCAGTTGGATATGCAGGGTGCTCGTGCCAGACGAAGATGCGGTGTGGCACGTCGAAGTACATCGCTGAGAAAAAACGTTCGAGGTAGTACCCGTGACGCGAGGTGTTTCCGCCGCTCCCTTCGTCACGCTCAACCGCGACGCACTTAAGGCATTCTGGGAGGACTCGAACGGCAACGAACTCCCCTCAACGCTTCAGGGGTGGGATGCGGATTCCTTACTGGAGGGGAGTGCGAAGGTAGAGCTCCACCTACTGGAAGTGCTCAAGGCGTGCGGGCTTCCTCCTACTTCACGACTCCGGTTGGGATTGAGCTGGCACTCGCAGGGCACCTCCCTTCGCGGACAGGCTGAATCGCTCGATCTCGATAACGCGGAACGTGAACAAGAACTCAAGCTGAAGTTTGCGATACATGGTGCCAACGCGAATGGCCGACTACTTCTCCGTCTGTCACTCGCGTACGTCGGTGGCGCACCCACACCAGGAAAGCTAACACCACGAATCCCTGGCTCGGTCTTGTGGTCTTGTGAGCGCGAGATTCTGCTCGAGGGTAGTGGAGCCCGATTTCCCATGGAGTGGGCCGAGTTCTCTACAAGCCCTGCGTTCCCCCATGCCGGGCTCTGGCTACTGGACTGGGACGAGAGCGACCTCCATCGGCCACTTCTCTCTTGTCTTCGGCTCTACCTTAACGCGGAATCAACGAGCTTTGCTGCTGCCGCAAAGGCGCAGGTGCCAGACCAAGCCCAGTCTGTGATGCTGGAATGCCTACGCTTCGACGTGGGCCGACAGCTTGTGCTTGGTGCGCTGGCGATGCCGGAGCTGAACCCCGACGAAGATTATCCGGACGAGAGCTTTGGCGCGGTGCTGATTAATCTCCTCCGTTCACTCTTTCCCAACGAAAGCATCCAAGGCGTTCGAGAACGCCAGAAAAGTAATCCCCGACTATTCGAACTCGAGCTTCAGGACAAGCTTGGCCTGTTTAGTTACCGATGAAGCTATATCCGCGCTTGAGACTTGAAACGGCGAACAGATTGGCCGAAGAATTCGTCACTCTCAGCTCCGAGCAACTACGCGAGCGGTCAGTTCTGGTCCATTCCGAAGCGTTCTTCGCGCCAACAGGAGGGGACCGTGTTACCCCCGCCCATCTGAATCACCTTCGGTCGGGACTGGAGGACATCGCTCAACGCAACGCCAATTCCGCCTCAGAGTTTGACTACGAAGCAGCGGTGTTCCTGTTCGAGAACATGGAGATCGATCCGGTCGAAGCCGCCAGGCAGGAAGTCTGGTCCTGCTTCGCCCTGACGCTGGTTCCTCATCTTGTGCACCAGCGCTTTGCCAACGCCGACGGCCGGATAAGTCGGGAGCGCTTCCTTGGCGGGCACTTCGGCGGCCGCAACGCCTTCGGCCGCCTCTGGTGGAGGGCATACCTCCTCCACCTTCCGGACGACGAAGAGCCATTCAGGCTTCTGCGCGTCCTGGGGGAGGACCAGATCGTCCAAATCCTGGAGCGACCGAACATATCTGGCTACCGCCCGCTTGCAAGAGCCGTCGCCATGGAGTGGGCAAAGCACGCGCTAGCATCCAGTCCGGCCGTTCGAGGCGAAGCCCTGATGCGAGACGCTATGAAACGAGTGCGCCGGCTCAGTGCATTCGTATCGTGGGAGCTTCTCAGGGACGACGAGTTGCAGGCAATTGTGGCGGCGGTTTTCGCGCAGTCGAAACGAGCCCTAGAGGGAGACCGGGAGGAAACCCGCGATGATAATGCGACTGATGGTGCTCACTCGAAGGCCTTCACCCCACTTCCCGCAGACCTTCGGGCCGCGGAACGACTGGAGCACTGGGTGAAGACGTCTCCTCTGACTGAGCCGAAGCGGTCGTTCATCATTGAGGTGGCCCGCGGACTTAGGACAGGGGATTTACCCCGGATCGAGGGGTATGGTGGGCTTAAACGTAACTCTTCCTACGTTAAGAGAATGCTGAAAGGACTCAGGAACCGCGGCGTCAGGCCTGAAGTTCTCCAACGTTTTTTCGGTTGACCCAGTAGCGCTTAGGGTGGGCCCTCTAACGCACCGCCGACGAGCGAACCTCGCATAAGCACGATTTGCTGCGGCCGGAGAACCAGGCGGAATACCGATGTGATCGTCCATGCGACGATTCCACGCTCTGCGGTGTAACGAGAACTCGCACAAACATGAAGGCGACGTTTCGGCCGGGCCGTTACGTCGCCGTTTCGAACCTGGAGCGGTGGTGCTGAGGCCCAGATTCGAACTGGGGACACCCGCATTTTCAGTGCGGTGCTCTACCAACTGAGCTACCTCAGCACGAGGAT